>Ga0335084_10005474_pt1 | contig 12563 bp, 13 predicted proteins | sample Lox_Sample_44_FD_206721 | JGI IMG/M metagenome (GOLD analysis project Ga0335084, IMG submission 206721) | Soil microbial communities from Loxahatchee National Wildlife Refuge, Florida, United States - Lox_Sample_4.4 | ecosystem: Environmental > Terrestrial > Soil > Wetlands | place: USA...
TAGGCCGGTCAGCGTATCGACGACCTGTTCGACCGCGCCCTCGCCGCGGACCGGTCGGTGCTGGAGGGGATGCCGGACGGCGTCGGCACCGCGCTGCACATCTGCCGTGGGAACTACCGCTCCTCGTGGATGTGCGAGGGCTCGTTGGAGCCGGTGGCCGAACGCGTCTTCGGCGCGCTGCCGTACGACGCGTTCCTCGTCGAGTGGGACGACCTCGGCCGGGACGGCGGGTTCGAGCCGATCCGCTTCCTCCGCGGAGGCTCGATCATGGTGATGGGCATCGTCTCGACGAAGACGCCGGCGCTCGAGGACGAGGGTGACCTGCTCCGCCGGATGGACGAGGCGGCGAGCCTCGTGGGCGGGCTCGACCGCCTGGCGATCAGCCCGCAATGCGGCTTCGCGAGCGTCGTGCACGGCAACCGGATCGACGAGGACGATCAGTGGAGGAAGCTGGAGCTGGTGGGCCGCGTCGCCGACCGGCTCTGGGCCTGAGGACGCCCGCTACGAGCGACGGATCCGCACCGGCATCCGCTTGATCCCGTTCACGAAGTTCGAGCGGATCCGCTCCACCGGCCCGGCCGGCTCGATCGTCTCGATGCGCGGCAAGAGCTCCTCGAACAGGATCTTGGTCTCCAGGCGGGCGAGGTGCGCGCCCAGGCAGAAGTGCGGCCCGCCGGGTCCGAACGTGACGTGGTCGTTCGGTGAGCGCGTGACGTCGAACCGGTACGGATCGGGGAAGATCTCCTCGTCGCGGTTCGCGCTGATGTACCACGTGACCACCTTGTCGCCCGCCGCGATCGGCTGGCCGCGCAGCTCGGTGTCGCGGGTCGCCGTCCTGCGGAAATGCATCACGGGGCTGGCCCAGCGCAGGATCTCTTCGACCGCCGGCGCGATGCGCGCGGGCTCGGCCCGCAGCAGCTCCAACTGATCCGGGTTCTGCATCATCGCGAGCATCCCGGCGCTGATCGTGTGGCGCGTCGTCTCGTTCCCCGCGATCATCAGCAGGGCGAAGTAGTTGTGGTACGCGCGCTCGTCCAAGATCCCTTCGGCCTGCGCCAGGACGAGCGCCTCGATCACGTCGTCGGCCGGTTCCTCCAGGCGTACGTCACGCTGCCGATCCGCGTAGGCGAACACGTCCGCGGCGATCGGGGAGCGGAACGGGAAGTTCCGGTAGGCCTCGGTGTCCACCTTGTCGACCACCGCGGCCGACAGCTCCGGGTCCTGGTTCGCGATCATCTTGTCGCCCCACGAGATGAGCTGGGGCGCATCGCCTTGCGGCACGGTGAAGATGGAGCACAGGAACCGGATCGGCAGTTCGCGGCTGATCGCCGCCACGAAGTCGAACGGCTCGTCGTCGACGAGCGCGTGGTCGAGCACGCCGCGGGCCACGTCGCGGATCCAGTCCTCGTACCGGCCGACCCCACGGGCGCTGAAGCGTTTCGAGCAGACCCTGCGGAGCTCCGTGTGCCGGGGGGGATCGGTCTCGAGCATCGAGCGACGGATCTCGAGCTGCTCCGGATCGAGCTCCTCCAGGCCGACGGCGCCGACCTCCGAGGAGAAGGTCTCCCAATCCATGTGGACGGCCGTGAGGTCGTCGTAGCGCGTGACGGCCCAGAACCCGGCGTTCGGCTCGGGCTCGGGGTGCCACACGACCGGATGCTCGTGACGGAGCCGGTCGAACCACGCGTAGGGGACGCCCTCGACGTAGCTGTCGGGGTCCGCCAGATCGATCAGTCCGAGCCCTTCAGCCATCCTTCAGGCTGCGCCTCCCGTCGTCGCCTTCGCCTCCATCATCGTCTTCAGGTCCGTGAGCGAGGTCATCGCGTCCTCCTCGATCGCCCGGCGAGGCGATGAAGCGGATGATCGCGCCGCCGTCCTCCGGCGCAGACGTGAACGTCTCATCGAAGACCAGCTCGGGCGGCGCGTCGATATGCGTCATGAACCCGGACATCGGATCCCCCTCTGGCGGATCGCGCCGCGCCATCGCCACCCACCTGACGAACGAGCTCCGGCGCCTTCGGCAGGGGGAGCATACCCAGGTGCATTCAGCGGCGCGGCGGGCGGATCCCGCGGAACTCCCAGTCCCCGCCGAAGGCGGTCGAGACGACCTCCTCGGACGCGCTCGGCTGTGCACCGACGTCCTCGCGGACCGGGACGCCGCCCTCGACGATCGTGTTCCGGAGCGTGCCGAGGCCCTCGACCTCCACCTCGACCACGTCGCCCGGCGAGACCGGACGGGAGTTCGCGGGCGTGCCGGACAGGATCACGTCGCCGGGCTCGAGGGTGATCGTGCGAGCGATGTCGGCGACGAGGTAGTGCATGTCCCAGAGCATCTCGTCGGTGCCGGCCGCCTGGACCGTGGCGCCGTTCACGCGGGTCTCGATCCGCTTGCCGTGGAAGTCCCATCCCTCGACGAGCCCTGGCCCGAGCGGGCAGAGCGAGTCGGATCCCTTCACGCGGAGCATCGAGCCGGCGTCCGTGTCCCGGAAGTCGTGCAGGCCGTAGTCGTTCGCGACCGTGTACCCCCGGATGTACGCGCCCGCCTCCTCCGGGGCGATATGCAGGGCGCGTTCGCCGAGCACGATCGCGATCTCGCCCTCGTAGTTGAGGAACCGGCAGCGCGGCGGCCGGATCACATCGCCGCCGTGCGCGTTCAGGGCGCTGATCGGTTTGTGGAAGTACGTGGGGGCCGCGCCGAGCGACGCCTGGAACTCCGCCCGGCGGCTCTCGTAGTTCAGATGGACGCAGATGATCTTCGTCGGTTCGACCGGTGGGAGGTGGATCGCGTCGCGCGCCGGGACCCGGCGGCCGTCATCTGCCACGAGGTCGTCGCCGTCGCGCGTGACCGATGTGGCCTCGCCGTCGAAGACGACCCTCCGCGTTTCCACGGGCCGTAGGATAGGCCGCGTGCCGCAGCTGGGTGGGTTCATGGTGCCGCGCTCGCCCGAGGGGCGCGCGTCGATCGTGCCGGCGCCACCGTGGCACTACTCAGGCGACGTCCTCACCATGGAATACCGCGCGTCGGCGGGCGCAGTGGCTCGTTGGCTCCCGGAGGGCGTCGAGCCGGCGGAGGAAGACCCCGATGCCGTGGCCGTGATCTTCGCGGACTGGCAATCGTGCTCCGAGGGCGGCGAGGAGTTGCTGGATCCCGTGCGCGGTCAATACAAGGAGTGCTTCGTGGTCGTCCGCTGCCGCTTCGAGGGGCGGACCTTCTCGCGCTGCATCCTGATCTGGGTCGATAAGGACTTCGCGCTCGCGCGGGGATGGTTCCAGGGCTACCCGAAGAAGCTCGGGTCGATCTGGATGACGCGACCCGTGACGGTCGGGCGTGCGGGTCCGCGCCTGGAGGCGGGCGGCGTGCTCGGCGCGACCCTCGCGGCGAACGACCGCCGCCTGATCGACGCTCGCTTCACCATCGAGGGCCCGAGCGAGGGCGGCGGCTTCGTGAACGCGCTGCCGATGCTCCACTCCCGCTGGCTGCCGGCGATCGACCCAGCGGCCGGCGACGCGTTGCACGAGCTGGTCACGATGCGCTCACGGGACGTCGAGCTTGGTCCCGCGTTCGCCGGAAGCTTCGAGCTCACGTTGCACGAGGCGCCCGGCGAGGAGTTGTCCTCGCTCGCGTTCGTGGAGCCGATCGCGGCATACTGGCGACAGGTCGGCGCGACGTTCGCCGGCGGTGAACGGCTCGCATGACGCGATAGCCTGCTGCGCGTATGCGACTCCTCCGCTTCCGCCACGGCGAACGGATCGCCACCGGGGCGATCTCCCCGGGCGAGGACGTGATCCAGATCCTGGCCGGGACGTTCTTCGAGGACCCCGTGCCCACCGGCGAGCAGGTCGCGCTCGACGACGTGCTGCTCCTGGCGCCCGTGCTCCCGAGCAAGCTCGTGTGCGTCGGGAAGAACTACGCAGCACACGCGGCCGAGTTCGGTATGGAGGTGCCGGAGGAGCCGCTCCTCTTCCTGAAGCCCTCCACCGCGGTGATCGGGCCGGGCGACCCGATCCGGCTGCTGCCGATCAGCTCGCGGACCGACTACGAAGGCGAGATGGCGGTCGTGATCGGGCGACTCGCGCGGAACGTCCGGGCCGAGGACGCGTCGCGCTTCATCCTCGGATTCACGTGCGCGAACGACGTGACGCTCCGCGATCTCCAGCACACGGACGATCAGTGGGCGCGCGCGAAGGGGTTCGACGGCTCGTGCCCGCTTGGCCCGTGGATCGAGACGACGGTCGATCCGACGGATGTCCTCGTCGAGACCCGCCTGAACGGCGAGGTGGTCCAACACGCGAGCACCGCGGACCTCGCGTTCGGGGTCGCGACGCTGATCGAGTACATCACCGCGTTCATGACGCTGCTGCCCGGGGACGTCCTGTTGACCGGCACGCCCGAAGGGGTCGGGCGGCTCCGCTCCGGGGACATCGTCGAGGTCGAGGTCGACGGCGTCGGGACGCTCCGCAACGGGGTGACCGGGCCGTGAGCGGCGTGCGGTGTCGGTTCGCGCCGGCGCCGTCAGGGTCGTTGCACGTCGGGAACGCGCGCACCGCCCTCTTCTCGTGGCTGTGGGCCCGCCATCACGACGGCACGTTCATCCTTCGTGTCGAGGACACCGACGCCTCGCGGGTGACCGAGGAGGGGTTCCGCGGTGTCCTCGAGGACCTCCGATGGCTGGGGTTGGACTGGGACGAAGGGCCGGAGGCGGGCGGCGACCACGGCCCGTACCGGCAGTCCGAGCGGCTCGCGATCTACCGCGAGATGGTCGAGCGCCTGCTCGCGGACGGCAGCGCCTACCGGTGCTACTGCACGCCGGAGGAACTGGAGCAGCGCCGGGCCGAGGCACAGGGACGCGGCGAGCCGCCGGGCTACGACGGCCGGTGCCGCACGCTCACCGACGCCGAGCGCGCCGCGTTCGCGTCGCAGGCCCGCACGTCCGTGGTCCGGTTCGCGATGCCGGAGCACGAGTGGATCGTGCACGATCTCGTCAAAGGCGAGGTGCGATGGGCGGCGGCCGACCTGCGCGACTTCGTGCTCCAGCGTTCGGACGGATCTCCGGTGTTCCTGCTCGCCGTCGCGGTCGACGACATGCTGATGGACGTCACGCACGTCGTGCGCGGGGACGACCTGCTCGCGAGCGCCCCGCGGAACATCGCGGTGATCGAGGCGCTCGGCGGGACACCGCCGGCATACGCGCACCTGCCGCAGGTGCTCGGTCCGGACCGGAAGCCGCTTTCGAAGCGGCACGGGTCGACGAGCGTCGAGGCGTTCCGCGAGCTCGGCTACCTGTCCGAGGCGCTCGTGAACTACCTCGCGTTGCTCGGATGGTCGCCGGGCGACGACCGGGAGATCCTGCCGCGCGAGGAGATGATCTGGCTGTTCGATCTCGCTCGCGTGTCGAGCAACCCGGCCGCGTTCGACGTCGAGAAGCTCACGTGGATGAACACGCAGTACGTGCAACAGCTCGAGGACGACGAGCTGGCGGCTCGGTCGGTCCACCTGTTCGCGCAGGCCGGACTCGGCGTCGACCCGGCGCTCCTGCGACGCGCGATGCCGCTCGTGAAGGAGCGGGTCCACACCATCCGGGACGTGGTCGACCTCCTGCGCTTCCTGTTCTCCGACGATGTCGTGCCGAACGAGCGCGCCGCGGCGCTTATCGAGAAGGCCCCCGAGGGATACCTCAAGGCGGCCGCCGATCCGCTCGATGCACTCTCCACATGGGACGCCGGGGCGATCGCGACGATGCTGGACGACCTGGCGACGCGCGCCGGCCTGAGCCGGACGAAGGGCTGGCAGCCGATCCGCGCGGCGGTGACCGGTTCGAACGTCTCCCCGCCGCTGCCGGAGTCGATGGAGCTCCTCGGCAAGGAGCGCTCCGTCGCTCGGATCCGGGCCGTCGCGCGATGAGGGGCGCGGTGGCGGGCATGGTCGCCGTCCTTTCGTTGCTGGCCGCCGCCGCCGCACCCCCCTCCGCCCAGGGGATCCAGCCCTCGCCGCATGCAGCAACGTCCGCGGTCCGCCCGGCGATCGTGTGGCGGCCGATCCCGTTCGGCGCGCGCAGGAAGGCCGAGATGGCCGCGTACTCCGCCCGCCATTACGGCACGCGGACCTGGCGCCTGACGGATCCGAAGGTGATCGTCGAGCACTACACGGCCGGCCTGACGTTCCAAGGAGCATGGAACACGTTCGCGTCGAACACGCGACACGACGGCGAGCTCCCAGGAACGTGCGCGCATTTCGTGATCGATCGCGACGGCACCATCTACCAACTCGTGCCGCTCGGGACGCGATGCCGGCACGCCGTCGGCATGAACTACACGGCGATCGGCATCGAGCACGTCGGCACGAGCGACGCGATGGTCCTCGGCGACAAGGCCCAGATGCGGTCGTCGTTGCGGCTGACGCTGTGGTTGATGCAGACGTTCCACATCGGGATCCGGAACGTGATCGGCCACAACGAGACGCTCTACAGCCCGTTCCGGTACGAGCGCGTCCCGAGCTGGCACTGCCTCGTCCACGCGGACTTCCCGCATCCGGCGATGCACGTCTACCGGCAGCGGCTGCGGGCGCTCGCGAAGAGCCGGGGCGTGGCGGTCGGCCCCGGGCCACACTGGGTCAACGTCTACGGCTGCTGACGTCCTTGCGCTCGCCGGCGAGCGGGAGCAGGATTGGATGGTCGTAGGGGGTCTGGGATGGGGAAGGTCCTCGCGCTCCCCGAGCGCCAAGATGCTTCCGGTGCATGGCATCAGGTGCTGCACGACGTCTGCTACGGATGCGGCTGCCGGTACCTGCTGGCCGAGGACGACCGCGACCTGATCTGGGAGCCCGGGAGGCAGCGCGGACCGGGCTGCACCGATGATCGTTGCGACTGCCACACGCATCCGATCGTCGGCGAACGTCGGGACTGACCTCAGCGAGCCGAGGCGTCCATCGCGAGCAACTGCACCGACGCCGCGTGATCGATCGTGCTCCGGCCGTCGTAGGTCCCGATACCGCCGCGCGTGAACGTCCCTGTGGCGGCGTCGAACGCGTCGCGCCGCATGCGGTCGACGTGCTCGCGGACCGACGCCAGCCCATCGGAGCGCGTCGTGGGGTCGTCCAGCAACGCGCGGTGCCAGATCGCCAGGAACGGCGGTGGCTCGCGCCACCGCCGTTCTCCGGAGAACGTCGCGAGCGACGCCGCCGCGATCGCGGCGGCGTCGTCGCCTCGCCCGAGGAGACGCAACGCCGCAGCCGTCGCGCCCTGGTTGTACGACCACACCGAGCGATCGATCCGGCCGCGATCGATGCGATCGGCGATCAGGCCGTCCGGGCCGAGGAGCGTCGCGATGAGCCAATCGACGATCCGCCCGGCGAACGCGCGGTCGCCCCGTCCGTCGACGAGCAGCGCGAGCCATGCCGCCGACGCGGTGCTGCACGCATTGCGGGTGCTGCGGCCCTCGACCCAACGGATCCCGCCGGCCGGATCCTCGCCGGTGCGCACGAATCGGAGCACCATCGCTGCGCGCTCGCGATGCGCCGCCGCTCCGGTGATGGCTGCCAACCGCAGGGACGCGAGCCCGAGCCAGGCGTCGTCGTCGAAGTACCGGCGACCGGCGCGCCACGACGGCGCGTACCCGGCGCCGCGACGGTACCGTTCCAGGAGGTCCGTCAACCCCGTGAGCGGCGTCATCTGGCCGGCGTCGGTCACGTCGCAGGCCGCCCACACCACGTGCACGAGCGTCCAGAGTGACGCCGGGCGATCGCTCCGCCGATCTTCGCGCACAACGAGGCCCCGTCGCGTCCGCAGGAAGGCCGTCCGTTCGAGCGCCGTCCATGCGTCCGACACCGACGGGCCATCTCCCACGGCGACACTCTACGGACCACGCGCACGTCGGCCGAACTGGTGGGTTGCGCTTCGCGCGCGTTGGGAGTATCCGTTAGGGCGGAACCATGGCCGATCTTCCCCGCCGGGCCGACGGGCAGCGGCGGGTCAGCTCGCTCGACAGCGTGAGGAGTGAGCAGCATCCGATCTGCGGTCGCGCACGCCCAAGAGGCGACGTGCCCGGTGTGCGGCGCTCGGCTCGATGCCGAGCACGTCGAACCCGCCGGGCAGGGTTTCGCCTGCGCGTTCTGCGGTGCGCTCCTGGATGACGGCGCAGGCGAGCAGATCCAGCCCCTCTCGCTCGTCGAGGGACCGGTCGAACACCGCGCGGACATCGGACCAACGTTGCATGACGCTCGCGAAGAGCTGGGGCGCACCATCGAGGAGGCCGCGACCGAGACGATGATCCGGCCGCGATACCTCCAGGCGCTCGAGGAGGATGCGTCGCTCGACCCGTATCCCGGACGCATCTACCGGCGGTTCTTCCTTCGCGAGTACGCGGAGTACCTCGGCCTCGACCCCCGTCCGTTCCTCGATGCGTCCGACGCGGAGGACGACGACGAGCCGGCACCGCTGCCGCCGATCATCGTGTCCCGGCCGTCCCGACGATCGTGGCGCACGGCCGCGGTGGTGTCGGTCGCGACGCTCGCCGTCCTCGTGGGCGCATGGGCACGCGCGCACGAGGCCTCGCCGCCGACGTTCGCCTCGGCACCGGGAGCATCGGCCGCAGCACCGATCCAACCGATCAACCCGGCTTCGACCGGGCCGCACGTGACGCGTCCGTCGGGGATCCACGCCCTCCTGGTGTTCAGCGCCAGGAGCTGGGTGGCGGCCACCGCGGACGGCGCTTCCCTGGGTGCGGGCCGCAGCTACCAGCCGGGCGAAACGGTCCGGTTCGCCGGGCGGCAGACCATGGAGCTCACGATCGGCAACGGGGCCGGGACCGAGCTGACGGTGAACGGCCAGATCGTCCCGACGGACTCCTCCGGGCAGGTGGTCCACCTCGGCTTGCGCTGGCAGGGAGGTCGGCTGGTCGTTCAGCACGGCTGAGCCCCTCGGAGAGGCCCGCCCGTGATATCTGGGGCGGATGGCCAAACAACTTCCCCGAGCGCTGGTGGCCGGGCGCTTCTGGCGGTACGGTGTGGCCCGTACGAATCGGTGGCGAACGAGGGGAGAGGGTCGGCGCGATGCCGTCCGCAGGCCATCGGGGCCGTGATGGGTCGGATGAGGTCCTTGGGAGGGCCGGCCGTCCGCACGCACGACACCTGAGCACTTGTTCTCGGTCGGTTCGCTCGGTATGGGGCGTCGGATGAACGGGAACTGGAGGTAACACATGGATCGCAAACGGGCTCTGGTCGTGATCGTGGGGGCGATCGCCGCGGTCGTGCTCGGTGCGTCGCCGGCGTTCGCCCACGACGCGCTCGTGACGGGCACGGTGACGTGCACGCCGGCCGGGGATCAACTCGTGACCTGGTACAACCAGCAGGGCCCGCCCGGATGGGGTCCCGCAACGATCACCTCCTCCAACAGGCCGTCGGTCGTGACCGGGCAAGTGATCCCGGGTACCGCACCGGTCAAGGTCGGAACCGAGACGTTCCCGGGCACGGCCAAAGGAACGTTGACGCTGGCGGTTTCCTGGCACTGGGCTGACACCGCCAACGACAGCTCCTCCGGTTCGGTGACCTTGGGGATCGATTGCACGCACCCGTCGCCACCGCCGACGAGTCCTCCGCCGACGTCCCCACCCCCGACGTCCCCTCCGCCCACTTCGCCGCCTCCGACGAGTCCTCCGCCGACCTCGCCGCCGCCGACGAGCCCGCCTCCGAGCTCGAGCACCTCGACGTCCCCCCCACCGTCCGGCAGCAGCTCGACGCCTCCGAGCGGAACCAGCTCGTCCACGTCGACCGGGCCGCCGAGCGCGACCTCGGGATCGACCGGTCCGGGCACGGCGTTCACGGGGATGTCGTCCACGCCGCTGGTCGGGCTGGGTGCGTTCCTGGTGCTCGGGATCGCCGGGCTCGCCATCAGCCGCCGGAAGGTGGACGAGACCTGAGCTTCGCCGATCGTTGACCTTCGAGGGGCGCGACGTTCGCACGCGGCCCGACCGAGGGAACCGAAGAGCGCGGTAGTCCCAACGGGATTCGAACCCGTGTCTCCACCTTGAGAGGGTGGTGTCCTAGGCCCCTAGACGATGGGACCGTGCCAGGTCGGGGCGGCGCTCAGGATACCAGCGGTCCTTCCGCGCCAGGGTTCCGGAGGTACGATTCGATCCCCGAAGACGAAGGGGCCCCTCCCGATGACCACAGTCAGGCCGGTCGTTCCCGAGCGCGTTGCGGAGGTGCCGCCGCGCGAGCGGTTCGACAACCGAGAGCTGTCGTGGCTCGAGTTCAACGCCCGGGTCCTGGCGCTCGCCGAGAACGGCGACCTTCCGCTGCTGGAGCGGGTTCGCTTCCTGGCGATCTTCCAGGACAACCTGGACGAGTTCTTCCAGATCCGCGTTGCCGGCCTGAAGGAACAGGTGCGCGCGGGGCTGCCGCCGACCTCGCCCGATGGCATGACGCCGTCGGAGCAGCTCGAGCGGATCAGCGAGCGCGTACGGACCTTGCTGGCGCGCCAGCACCACACATGGTCGCGGTCCCTCCGTCCCCGGCTGGCGAATGCCGGCATCCGCATCCTCGACTGGGGACAGCTCGACGAGGCCGCGATGCTCCATGTCCGCGCGGCCTTCGAGGAACGCGTCTACCCGATCCTGACGCCCCTGTCCGTCGACCCGGTGCATCCGTTCCCGTACATCTCGAACCTGTCGTTGAACCTCGCGGTGGAGGTCCGCGACCCGGCGAGCGGCGTCGAGCGGTTCGCCCGTGTGAAGGTCCCCCCGAACCTGCCCCGCTTCATGACGCTGCCGGACGGCGAACGATTCGTGCCGATCGAGCAGGTGATCGCCGCGCACGCAGAGATGCTGTTCCCGGGCATGCAGATCGCCGCGGTCCACCCCTTCCGGATCACGCGCGACGCCGATCTCGAGCTCGAGATCGACGAGGCCGAGGACCTCCTGTCGCAGATCGAATCGATCCTTCGACAACGGGAACGCTCACCGGAGGCGGTACGTCTGGAGGTGCCGCGCACGATGCCGAAGGCGACGCGCCACCTCCTGCGCGAAGAGCTCGAGCTGGATCAGCTCGACGTCTACGTGTTCCGCTCGCCGCTCGGCCTGTCCGACCTGTTCCAGCTGACGAGCCTCGACCGTCCGGATCTGAAGTACGAACCCTGGAGCGGGAAGACGCAGCGCCGGCTGCAGGCGGTGGTGGCAGGTCGTACCGACATCTTCAGCGAGCTGCGTCAGGGCGACATCCTCGTCCAACATCCGTACGACGCGTTCGACACGTCGGTCGAGCTGTTCGTCGATCAGGCGTCACGCGACCCCCAGGTGCTGGCGATCAAGCAGACCCTCTACCGCACGTCGGACAAGGACAGCGCGATCGTTCGGTCGCTCGTACGCGCCGCCGAGGCGGGCAAGCAGGTCGCGGCGCTCGTCGAGCTCACGGCTCGCTTCGACGAGGAGGCCAACATCACATGGGCGCGCGTGCTGGAGCAGGCCGGCGTGCACGTCGTGTACGGCGTCGTCGGCCTGAAGACCCACGCGAAGGTCTCCCTCGTCGTCCGCGACGAGGGCGGCTCGATCAGGCGCTACTGCCACGTCGGCACGGGCAACTACCACCCAGACACCGCGCGTCTCTACGAGGATCTGGGCCTGCTGACGGCCGAGCCGGAGTCGACCGCCGATGTCGCCGACCTCTTCAACTACCTGACCGGGTACTCGAACCAGGCCGACTACCGTCGGATCCTCGTGGCGCCGGTGACCCTGCGCCGGAGCCTGATGGAGCTGATCGAGGAGCAGAGCCGCCCGGACGGCCGCATCGCCATGAAGATGAACTCCCTCGTCGACGCGCCGATGATCGACGCGCTCTACGAGGCCTCGCAGCGGGGGTGCAGGGTGGATCTCATCGTCCGCGGCATCTGCTGCCTGCGGCCGGGTGTGCCCGGCCTCTCCGAGCGGATCCGCGTCCGTTCGATCGTCGGCCGGTACCTCGAGCACTCGCGGATCTTCCGCTTCGGTGAGGGCGAGGAGGCCCGGCACCTCATCGGCTCCGCCGACCTCATGCCGCGGAACCTTGACCACCGGGTGGAGTGCGTCACCGAGGTCGTCGATCCCGACCTGAAGGGCCGCCTCGACGAGATCATCGCGCTCGATCTGCGGGACGACGTGCTCGCGTGGGAGCTCCGGCGCGACGGCTGGGCGAAGGCGGACCCGACGACGGGCACCGACGCACAGGTGGCGTTCCGCCGGCTCGCCGAGGACCGGGCCAAGCCGTGACGAGGGGAGCGGCCGCGGCCGCCCCCGACGTCGTCGTGATCGACGACGGTGTCTCGGCCGAAGCGGCCGTCCGGGCCGCCCTCGCGGCGTCGATCCGACGCCTCGCTCGCGCCGAGCCCGTCGCGGCCGCCGGCCAGGACCCTGAGGGGGTCCGTCGGATGCGTGTGGCGACCCGCCGGCTGCGCTCGGATCTGCGCTCGTTCGCCGGCGTCCTCGATCCGGGCTGGGCGGAGTCGCTCCGCCGCGAGCTCCGGTGGCTCGCGCGCGCGCTCGGGAGCGTCCGCGAGGTGGATGTGCTGCAGGCCCGGATCGACCGTCGGCTCGAGCCG
>Ga0335084_10005475_pt1 | contig 12560 bp, 10 predicted proteins | sample Lox_Sample_44_FD_206721 | JGI IMG/M metagenome (GOLD analysis project Ga0335084, IMG submission 206721) | Soil microbial communities from Loxahatchee National Wildlife Refuge, Florida, United States - Lox_Sample_4.4 | ecosystem: Environmental > Terrestrial > Soil > Wetlands | place: USA...
AAGCTTTATCACAGTACCACGTCGGTCTGCGCCATAAAGGCGCGCCTGACGCTCGAGGAGAAAGGCCTGCGCTGGGAAAGCGAGCTGCTCGACCTGCAGCGCGGCGACCAGCACCAGCCCGAGTACCTCAAGCTCAACCCCAACGGCGTCGTGCCGACGCTGGTGCACGAAGGCCGGGTGGTGATCGAGTCCACGCTGATCATCGAATACCTGGACGAGGCGTTTCCGGCGACGCCGCTCATGCCGGCCGAGCCCTGGCGGCGCGCGCAGGCGCGCCTCTTCATGAAGAAGATCGACGACTACCTTCACGCCGCGACCTCGACGGTGACCTTCGCCGCCGCTTTCCGCGCCCATTTCCTCTCGCTCGCGCCAGACGAGCTGCGCTCGCGCCTTGCGCGCATCCCGGATCCGGCCTACCGCGAGCGCCAGCGCCTGTCGATCGAGCAGGGGCTCGACGCGCCGCACGTCGCGCCGGCGCTGCGCCAGTTCGACCGCTATTTCGGCGAGATGGAGGACGCGCTCGCGCAGGGCGCCTGGCTCGCGAGCGAGGCGTATTCGCTCGCCGACGCGGCCGCCACGCCCTATGTGAACCGCGCCGGCCTGCTCGGCCTGGACGCGCTGTGGCGCCGGCGGCCGCGCCTCGCCGCCTGGCGCGAGCGCATCATGCAGCGCCCGAGTTTCGCAGCGGCGGTGACGAAATGGTTTACCGGCGGCGACCGGGAGCGCTTTAATGTGGACCGCGACGCGGTCAACCGCGCACTGGAGGAGATCCGATGAGGCTCGTGCTGCTTGCTTCGCTGTGGCTGGTCCACGCGCTGGCGTGGGGACAGACGGCTTTCCCGTCGCGGCCGGTCACGGTGGTGGTGCCCTTCTCGCCCGGCACCGGCATCGACATCCTCGCGCGCGCGATCCAGCCCAAGCTGCAGGAGCGCTGGAAGCAGCCGGTGATCGTCGAGAACAAGCCCGGCGCGAGCGGCAACATCGGCACCGACTTCGTCGCGAAGAGCGCGCCCGACGGCCACACGCTGATGGTGACGGTGAACACCTACACGATCACGCCGGCGCTGTTCAAGAACATGCCCTATGACGCCGCCACCGACCTCGCGCCGGTGAGCAAGATCGCCGTCGCCACCTACTGCTTCGCGGTGAATCCGAAGGTGTTCCCGGTGAACAGCATGCAGGAGGCGATCGCCGCCATCAAGGCGAACCCGGGCAAGTACTACTTCGCCTCGCCCGGCAACGGCACGCCGCACCACGTCGGCATGGAGCTCATCAAGCTCAACCTCGGCCTCGACCTCACGCACGTCCCCTACAAAGGCTTCGCCGGCGCGATGACGGACCTCGTCGGCGGGCAGGTGCAGATGATGTTCACCCTGGTGCACTCCGCCATCCCCCACGCCCGCGCCGGCCGCATCCGCATCCTCGCCGTCACCGGCGCGCAGCGCTCGCCGCAATTTCCCGAGGCGCCGACCTTCCGCGAGCAGGGCATCGACTTCATGGACGACGTCGACGCCTGGTACGCCGTCATGGCGCCGGGCAAGACGCCCGCCGATCTCGTCGCTCGCCTGAACGCGGATGTGAACGCCGTGATGGCGCTACCCGACGTGCGCGACAACCTCACCAAGCAGGGCCTGATTCCCGTCACCAGCACGCCGCAGGAGCTCGCCGGCCTGATCAAGGCGGACCTCGTGCGCTGGCAGAAGGTCGTGACCGACGCGAAGATCAAGATCGATTAGCCGTGACCCGCCGCACTCACATCCTGCTCTGGACCGACTCCACCGCCGCGTACGTCGACGCGATCAAGGCGGCCGGGCTGGCCGAGCGCGTCGTGATCGACTCCCTGTCGCGCAAGGCGAAGCCCTCGGAAGAGCAGATGGCCCGCACCGAGGCGCTGATGGCCTACGTCGTGCCGCCGGGCGTGCTGTCGGCGATGCCCAAGCTGCGCTGGGCGCAGGCGATGACCGCCGGCGTCGAGAGCTGGCTCGCGCTGCCCGACCTGCCGGCCGGCCTCTCGCTCACCTGCGCGCGCGGCACGCACGAAGAGTCGATGCCGGAGAACATCCTCGGCGCCCTCCTCTACGTCGCCAAGCCCTACGCCGCGGCGGTCGAGAACCAGAAGCGCGGCAAGTGGGTGCAGACCGTCGCGCAGCCGCTGACCGGCAAGACGCTGGGCATCCTCGGCCTGGGCGCCATCGGCCAGCGCGTCGCCCGCCTCGCCGCGGCGCTCGGCATGCGCGTGATCGGCACGCGGCGCCGGCCCGAAGCGATGGTCGGCGTGGCGCAGGTCCTTCCCGCCGAGCGCACGCCCGAGGTGCTGGCGCAATCGGACTTCGTGCTGCTGCTGTTGCCGGCCACGCCGCAAACCGAAAACCTCATCGATGCCGAGCGCCTGAGGATGATGAAGCCCGGCGCCTGGCTGCTCAACTTCGGCCGCGGCCAGCTCATCAACGACGACGACCTGGTAGCGGCGGTCAAGGCGAAGACGATCGCGGGCGCCCTGCTCGACGTCTATCGCCAGGAGCCGCTGCCCGCGGACCACGCTTTCTGGAGCACCGAGGGGATCATCGTCCTGCCCCACATCGGCGGCCCCCATCCGCAGCGCGACCGCTTCGTCGCCCGCCTGTTCGCCGAGAATCTCGGCCGCTTCCTCGACGGCAAGCCGCTCAAGGAAGTCGTCGATCGCAAGGCCGGCTACTGATCGCCCGTGATCTCGGTCCGGAAGCTCGGCAGGCACCTCGGCGCGGAGATCGCCGGCGTCGACCTGTCGCGGCCGCTGGATGACGACGGCTTCGCCCGCATCGCCGACGCGTTTTTCGAGCACCAGGTCGTGGTCTTCCGCGATCAGCAGCTCACCCCGGCGCAGCAGATCGCCTTCACGCGGCGCTTCGGCGAGCTCGAGCACCACGTGCGCAAGGAGCACCGCCTCGACGGCCATCCGGAGATCCTGATCGTCTCCAACGTCGTCGACGAGCGCGGCGTCGCGATCGGCGTGCAGGACGCGGGGCGCTTCTGGCACAGCGACCTCTCCTACAAGCAGGTGCCCAGCCTCCTCTCCGCGCTCTACGCGCTCGAGGTGCCGGTGAAGGACGGCGTGGTACTGGGGGCGACGAGCTTCGCCAGCACCATCGCCGCCTACGACGCGCTGCCGGAGAGCGAGCAGCGGCGCCTGCAAGGCCTGCGCAACGTCCACAGCTACCGCTACTACCGCGCGAAAAATCTGCAGGCGCAGAAGGCAGAGCAAGCGCGCGGCGCCCGCACGGTACAGGAGCACGCGCTGAGCGAAGAGCAGCTGCGAAGCGTGCCCGATGTCGAAGTACCGATCGTGCGCACCCACCCCGTCACCGCCCGCAAGGGCCTGTTCATCAACGAGGCCCATACCTCGCACATCGCCGGGCTGCCGCAGGACGAAGCCGCCGCGCTGCTCGAGCGGCTCTGCGCCCACATCGTCAAGCCGGAATTCCGCTACGAGCACCGCTGGCGCGCGGGCGATCTCCTCATGTGGGACAACGCCGCCGTGCAGCACAAAGCGAACTTCGACTACGACCTGCCGCTGCGGCGCGTGATGCACCGCACTACGGTGCGCGGCAGCGCCGCCGTCTGAGACTCAGGCGCCGAGCCCCTCGAACTGCAGCTTGAGCAGCCGCCGCAACTCGGCGACGCCTTGCTTCGGGTCGGGCTTGGGCGAGGCGATCCACCAGCGCAGCGAGGCGGAGTAGACGAAGAAGATGTGACGGGCGATCAGGCTCGCGGGCGTATCGCTTCGAAGTTTCTCGCTCTCTTGCGCCGCGGCGATGAGCTCCGCGACGCCGTCGATCAGTCTCTTCCTGATCGAGTGGAAGGTGGCGGCCTGCTTGCCGCTCGAATAGAAGGTCAATTCCTGCAGGAGGATCCGCGCCAGCTCGGGTTGCGTGGCGAGCCAGTCGTAGTGCGCCTTGAAGACGGCGGTGAGCTGGTCGACGACGGCGTCGCGCGGGCGCGGCGCGGCGAGGGCGACGTCGGTGGTGGCGTTGAGCTCCTCGTTGAAGATGAGGAACACGAGATCGCGCTTGTCCTCGGCGTAGTTGAAGAGCGTGCCGAGGCCGACGTGGGCGCGCTTGGCGATCTGCCGCATGGTCGCCGCGGCGTAGCCGTGGCGGGCGAAGAGCTCGCTCGCCGCGGCGCGGATGCGATCGCGGGTGGCGAGCTTCTTCTTCTCGCGGGTGCCTACCCTGCTTTTCTTAGCGCCTCCCATAGCCGGGAGGGAGAATACGGGAATTCCAGCTGGTAGATGCCCCGCGGACGCAGCGCATCGAGAACGGCGTTCGCCATCGCGGGCACTGCGCCGACGGTGCCGGCCTCGCCCGCGCCTTTCGCGCCGAGCAGGTTGGTGGGCGAAGGCACGAGGTGGTCGTACAGGTCGATGCGGCCCGGCTGGTCGCTCGCTCTCGGCATCGGGTAGTCCATGAAGGTGCCGGTGAGGAGCTGGCCCGACTCGTCGTAGACGACGTGCTCGCCGAGCGCCTGGCCGATGCCCTGCAGCACGCCGCCGTGGAGCTGGCCCTCGAGCAGGGTGTGGTTCATGACCCGGCCGGCGTCGTCGACCGCGGTATAGCGCAGCACCTCGACAACTCCGGTCTCGGGGTCGATCTCCACCTCTGCGATGTGCGCGCCGCTCGGGAACGCGCCCTGCGGCGTCATGAAGCCCTTGGTGTCGAGCGCGGAGCCATGCTTCTCCACGATTTTCTTCATCGTGACGCTGACGTCGGTGCCCTTGACGCGAAACACTCCGCTCGAAAATTCGAGATCGGCCGGGGAAACCTCGAGATCCTTCGCGGCGAGGTCGGTCGCCTTCTTGATCACTTCATAGGCTGTGGCCGCCAGCGCGCCGCCGTGCTGCATGGTCGAGCGCGAGCCGACGGTGCCGCCGCCGGCGAGCGCGGGACCCTCCGCCTCGCTCGCGCGCAGCGTGATCGTCTCCGGCGCGAGGCCGAGGATCTCGCCGACGATCTCGGGGTAGACCGTCTCGTGCCCCTGCCCGGTCGAGCCCGACAGCGTGTAGAGCTCGGCGTTGCCCGACTCGCCGAACTTGATCATGGCTTCTTCCTTGGGCACCGGGCCCTGCCCCGAGGGCTCGACGAACATGGCGCAGCCGATGCCGCGCAGCCTGCCGCGTTTTTTCGCTTCTTCTCTTCTGGAGGAAAAAGAACTCCATTCTGAAAAGCGCACAGCCTTCTCCAGCAGCGCCGGGAAATCGCCGCTGTCGTAGATGGAGCCGGTCGGCGTCTTGTAGGGATGCGCCGCGGGCGGGATGAGGTTGCGCCGGCGCAGCTCGATCGGATCGATGCCGCTCTGGCGCGCCGCCTCGTCGACCAGCCGCTCGACGAGATAGGTGACGTTCGGCCGCCCGGCGCCGCGGTAGGCGGTGGTCGGCGTGGTGTTCGTGTAGACCAGCTTGTTGCGGCCGTAGAGCGCGCGGATGTCGTAGGCGTTGATCGCGTGCATCGCCGGGTTGACGGTGTTGATCATCGGCCCGGCCTGCGTCGCATAGGCGCCCAGGTTGCAGAGCCAGTCGAGGCGCAGGCCGGTGAAGCGGCCGTCGCGGTCGAGCGCGAGCGCGCCGGTGAGCGTGGCACCGCGGCCGTGGTGGTCGCTCGCGATGGTCTCGAAGCGCGAGCCGGTCCACTTCACCGGCCGGCCGAGCCTGCGCGCGGCGACCATCAGCGCGCCGTATTCCGGATAGGGCTGCGAGCGGATGCCGAAGCCGCCGCCGACGTCGCGCGCGTGCACGCGGATGCTGCCCGGCGGCAGCCCCATGATCGTGTGCAGCGTCGGCGCCATCATCGACAGGCCCTGCGAGCTGCAATAGACGTCGTAGCGGTTGCTCGCCGCGTCCCAGGCCGCCACGCACGAGCGCGGCTCCATCGGGTTGCCGGCGAGGCGCGTCGACTCGACCGTCACGCGCACCACGCGCGCGGCGCGCGCGATCGCCTCTTCGGCCGCCTTCTCGTCGCCGTAGTCGTAGTCGAAGGCGAGGTTGCCGGGGACGCTGTCGTGCAGCTGAACCGAATTCTGGGAGTCGACTTCGGACACGACGACCGGCAGGTCCTCGTACTCGATCTCGATGCGCTCGGCGGCGTCCTGCGCCGCCTGCGGCGAGCCCGCCACCACCAGCGCGATCGCCTCGCCGACGAAGCGCACGCGCCCCTGCGCGAGCGTCGGACGGTGCGGCACCTTGATCGGCTGGCCGCGCCCGGGCAGCTTGATCTGCGGCGGCGGGGTTTTCAGGTCCTGGGTGTCCTCACCCGTGAAAACGAAAGCATCGCCCGCGGCTTTTTTTATGGAAACAATCCTGGCGTGGGCGCGGTCCGAGCGCAGGAAGTAGGCGTAGAGCTGTCCGGGCAGGTTCCAGTCCGCGGTGTAGCGGCCCTGACCGGTGAGGAGGCGGTCGTCCTCGCGGCGGCCTTTGAACGCGCTCACCAGATTTCGTCCGCGATCTCGACCACCAGCTCGAGCTTGCGCCACTGCTCGTCGGCGGTGAGCTGGTTGCCGTGGTGGGTGCTGGAGAAGCCGCACTGCGGCGACAGGCAGAGATTTTCGAGCGGCACGAACTTAGCCGCCTCGTCGATTTTTCTTTTTATCGATTCCTTCGATTCGAGCTCGGGAGATTTCGAGGTGACCAAACCCAACACGACCTTCTTCCCCTTGGGCAGGAAGCGCAGCGGCTCGAAGCCGCCGGCGCGCGCCGAGTCGAACTCCATGAAGAACGCGTCGACGCCGCTCGAGAACATCGCCTCGGCGACCGCCTCGTAGCCGCCCTCGGCGACCCAGGCGCTCCTGAAGTTGCCGCGGCAGGTGTGCATCGTGATGGTCATGCCGCTCGGCCGGCCTTGCAGCGCCCGGGTAATGGTGTCGGCGTAGGTGCGCGGCAGCTCGCCCGGGTCGTCGCCGTTCCTGCGGCAGGCCTCGCGGATCTTCGGGTCGCAGAGATAGGCGAACGAGACGTCGTCGAGCTGCAGGTAGGTGCAGCCGGCTTTCGAGAAGTCGGCGATCGAGGCGCGGTAGGCTTTCGCCGCGTCGGCCCAGAACTCGTCGAGCTCGGGATAGGCCTCGCGCGAGATGCCTGCCCGTCCCGCCCTCAGGTGAAGCATGGAGGGCGACGGAATGGTGAACTTGGCTGTCTTCCTGGTCACCGACTTCAGGAACTTGAAATCGTCGATCATCACCGGCTTGCCGTAGCGCAGCTTGCCGGTCACGTTCGGGATCGGCGGCTGCTCCTCGGTGCCGCCGAATTTCGGACCCGGATTGACCTTGGCGGTAACGCCTTCAAGCTGGAGCAGGTAGTCGAGGTGCCACCATTCCCTGCTGAACTCGCCATCAGTAATCGCCTGCAGCCCTACGGATTCCTGCTTGGCCACAATCTCACGAATGGCGTCTCGCTGAAACTGAAGGTCTCCCCGCTTGCGAGCGTCGGAGAGGCCGTAGGGCCGCAGGAGACTGCCGACTTGATCCGCGCGAAAGGGAGGCTTCACTCGACTGAAATGCTAGCATCGCGCGAGCTTGAACATCCTCTTCGCAAGCGAAATGGAGAAGCTGCAGTCGTGGGCGCCGCTGCTGCAGCAGGCGCTGCCGGGCGACCGGATCACGACCGACGTCGACGAGAAGATCGACGTCGCGCTGGTCGCCACGCCGGCGAAGGGCGTGCTGAAGAAGCTGGCGGGAGCGAAGCTGATCCAGTCGCTGTGGATGGGCGTCGAGGGCCTGGTCGCCGATCCGGACTATCCGCGCGGCGTGCCGCTCGCGCGCCTCGTCGACCCCGGCATGGTGGCGGCGATGTCCGAGACCGTGCTCGCGCACGTCCTCGACTGGCACCGGCGCCACAACCAGTACCGCGCGCAGCAGCGCGAGCGCCGCTGGCTGCGCCACAACCAGTACATGGCGGCCGACCGCACCGTCGGCCTGCTCGGCCTGGGCGAGCTCGGCGCCGACGCCGCGCGCAAGCTGCTCGCGCTTGGCTTCAACGTCTGCGGCTGGAGCCGCCGGCCCAAGCGGATTGCCGGCGTGAAGAGCTTTACCGATCTGGGCGAAATGCTCCCCGAGTGCAACGCCGTGATCTGCCTGCTGCCGCTCACTTCCCGGACCCGGGGAATCCTGAATTCGGAAAGCCTGAAGAAAATGAAGAAAGGCGGCTGCGTCATCAACGTCGCCCGCGGCGGCCACGTCGTGCAGACCGACCTGATCGCGGCCCTCGACGCGGGCCAGCTCTCGCACGCCTATCTCGACGTGTTCGAGCCCGAGCCGCTGCCGGCCGACGATCCGCTGTGGTCGCATCCCAAGGTGAGCGTCACGCCGCACACGGCGGCGCTCACCGAGCCGCGCACGGCGGTGCCGAAGATCGTCGAGAACGTGGAGCGCGCGCGGCGCGGCGAGCCGCCGCTAAACCGGGTGGACTTCGAAGCGGGGTATTGAGGCGGCCGGCGCGGGCGATCGCCGTTGCGTCGTGTGCGCGAGCGAGTAGAGGCGGCTTTCGAGCAGCTCGAGCGAGTCGAGGATGCGCTGGCGCAGCAGGTCGGCGCTGAAGCGGCGGTGGCCGCCGTGGGTGAAGAGCTCGGCGCCCTGGTCCTCGACCGCCGCGAGCTTGTCGCGGCAGTACTCGTCCTCGAGCGAAAGCGAAACCGCCTTGCAGAGCGCGACCAGGCAGCGCAGCGCGCGCGCGTCGACCTCGCCGGAATGGCGCAGGAAGAGCGCCTTCAGGGAATCGAGATGCCGCTGCGCGAGCTCGAGATCTTCCACGCCGCCATTGTGGAAGCCGGCGCCCGGAAGGAAAGCCGCTGCGGCCTGAAACTGGCGTACGCGCGGTGCGACAGAGTGTCGCCGGGAATCGACTCAGGGCAGGCGCATCATCTCCAGTGTCCGGCGCTCCCCTTCCAGCCGCGTCCACAGCACGAGGAAGCCATCGCCGCCCGGAACGATCCTGGGGTTCGTCGAGCGGGTGGCCGCTGCGGCCAGCAAGCGGGGCGCCGACCAGGCACCACCCGCGTCGTCCGAGCTCGCGTAGTAGATCGCGCCGGCTTCGTCCCAGGTCGCGGCCAGTCGCGGCCCGTCGGCGGCGAGGTCGCCGTGCTGCGCCGCCTCGGTGCCCATCCGGCGCGGGGACTCCCAACGCAGGTCGCCGCCCTGGCCGGCGTGCCCCGCCTTGACCACATACAGGCCCACCGCCTTGTCGACGCCGGTCCAGACGAGGGCATGCAGACGGCCCGCGCTCTCCGCCAGCGCGCCACCGGTTTCCGGGCAACCGCGCACGTGCCAGTTGAAGGGCGCCACCGGGCCGTGGCGCCGCCAGGCGCCGCCGTCGAGCGCGGCGAGCTCCATGTCCCGCGGATCGGCTGCGCGATACAGGACCAGGAGCCTGCCGCCTGACGCGGCGGAGGGCAGGATCGAGTTCCAGCAGCACTGGCAGGTCGTCGGCACGATCGCGGTGTTCGGCAGCCACTTCACCCCGTCGGGCGATCGCGTGTAGTAGAGGGCCTGGCGCTTCGTGCGGCCGTCCAGCCACACCGCGTGGAAGCCGCCCGCATCGGCGGCAAGATCGGCATAGCCGTGGCCGGTGGCGAGACCGCTGTCGGACGGGTCGCCGCCCGCGGTCCACGTCGCGCCGCCGTCGCGGGACACCGCGCTGGCGAAGGGTCCGCTGCCGCCGTAGCCGGATCCGGGCACGCTCCACACCGCGAGCACCGTGCGTCCGCGAGCCGCGATCTGGGCATCGTCCCCGCGACGGGTGGCGCGAGGCGCGACACCGCCGTCCACCCGTACCGGAGCGCTCCAGCTGCGCCCGCCGTCGGCGGAGCTGCGGTGCCAGAGCGAGCCCGCCGCGTCCTTCTCTTCGCCGGTGAGCACGTGGATCGTGCCGCTGTCGCGGTACACGTCGAGGCTGAAGACGCCCTGCTGCGCCGGCGCGGCTTGCGCCATGCCGTGACCTTCGTGATGCGCGTGCTGGGCGGATGCGCCTGAAGCGAAAGCGAGGACGACCGCGGCCAGGAAAGCGTTCTTCAGATGTTCCATCGAAGCTCCGCGATGACCGTACGCTGCGGAAAGGGATGGAACAGGTAGTACTTGTCGTTGCCGAGGTTGTCGATGCCCACCGAGGCCCGCCAGCTGCGGTCGAGCCGGTAGTTGAGGCGCGCGTCGACCACGAAGTAGCTTTCGAAGCCCTGGTAGGTGCTCGGATTGATGTCGGTGTTGTCCAGCGTCGCCCAGACCCGGTCGCTGTAGCGCGCGCCGAGCGCGCCGGACCAGCGGTCGTCGTAGCGGTAGGTCGCGATGCCGCTCGCCTTGAAGCGCGGGATGTTGGGCGTACGCTTGCCGCTCACGTCGGCGAGATTGCCGGCGGCATTGCGGAAATTCGGATCGGACACGATCCTCGAATCGACCCAGGTGAAGCTGCCCTGCAGGTCGAGGCCGCGCATCGCGACGTCGCTCGCCTGCGCCGCGAGCTCGAGGCCGAGCGAGCGGACCCGGTCGATGTTCTGCACCGACGAGCCGATCACGTTGGTGCCGGGGATGGTGGAGTTCTGCGCGATCAGCGCGTCGGTCAGGCCTTCGTAGAACAACGACGCCCGCAGGCGGCTGCGCGCGAGCGTGCGCTCGAGAGCGAGCTCCATCGACCGCGCGCGCTCGGGCCGCAGGTCGGGGTTCGGCGTGAACACCACGCCACTCACGGTGACGGACTGATAGAGCTCGGTGACGGTCGGGAAGCGATACGCCGTGCCGTAGGAGAGCGTCGCGATCAGGTCCTCGCGCATGTCCCAGGAAAGCGAGGCCTTGGGCGAAAACTTCGATTCGGACAGCTCGGGTTGCATGACGTTGGAAGCCGGCGCGGCCGAGAAATTGACGCCGTCGAACGCGCGCCACGATTCCTGCCGCCCGCCGAGAGTCAGCCTCAGGCGTTCGGCAAAGCGCCAGGCGTCCTGCGCCCAGAGCGCGGCCGTGCTCGTGCGCCCGCGCGAGTCGGCGGTGACCGCGCCCGGGCCGCCGCTGATCCAGTCGCCGGTGGCGTAGCTCGTATTGGCGAGCTTGTACTGGTCGTAGTGGGCGCCGAAGCTCGCTTGATGCGCGCCTTGCCGCCCCTGCGGGCGCCAGAAGCCTTTCAGGTCGAGCGTGCCCCAGCCGGTGCCGTTCATCGACTGCAGCGTGCCGGGCCCGCCGTTCTGCGCGCCCGGCAGGGCGGTGCCGGGAAAGCGCAGCTGGTCGCGGTTGAAATCGAACAGGCTGGCGGACGCCTCCCAGTCCCATTCGCCGCGCAGATCCGACTTGAGCGACAGCCCTTGCGCGATGTGCTCCTGCTGCCAGCGATAGAAGCCGCTGGTGCTCGAGAACGAGCCGGCCCCGATGTTGTAGTTGAAGCCTTCGATGTTGACGTTGCCGGAATAGACCGGCTGGCCGGCGGCGTTGCGCAGGTAGGTCTGCACGTCCGCGTGGACGTCGTTCTGGAACACGCCGACGGTATAAGCCGCCTGCCATTGCGGCGTGATGTCGTAGGCGAGGCGCAGCTTGGCGTTGTCGATCTCCTTCGACTCGATGCCGCCGACGCCGATCACCGCGATCGGCTGGCCGAGGCGGTTGCGGTCGAGGTAGGCGCCGGTCACCGGCGTGCCGGCCGGGCTCGGCGCCGCCGGCTGCAGCAGCGTGACCACGGTAAGCGGCTGGGTCTGCGCGTCGAGGTGGTTGGCGCTCAGGCGCCAGGACAGGTCGCCGGCGCGGGCGCCGAGCAGCGCGCCCGCCTGCCAGGACCGATACGTGTCCTTCGTGCCGTAGAGGCTGAAGTCCTGCGCGGCGCCCTGCACCATCGCGGAGGCCTCGAACTTCTTCGGCATGCGGGTGGTGATTTCGACCACCGCGCCCATCGAGTTGCCAGGATAGGCCGCCGAGAACGGTCCGTACAGCACCTCGATGCTCTCGATCTCCTCCGGGGTGACCAGGCTCCAGCGCGGCGAAGCGCTGGTATTGTTGTTGCCGATCAGCGCCGAGAGCAGGATGCCGTCGGCGTAGATCAGGCTGCGTGCGCTCTGGCCGAGGCCGGAGGTCCGCGTGGCGAGCGGCGCCTGCTGGTCGCCGAAGTTGCGCTTGCGCACGATCAGGCTGGGGAAATACTTCAGTCCGTCCTCGACGTTCACCAGGTTGACGGTGTCGGCGAGGCGCTCGGCGGTCACGCTCTCGCTGGTCGCCGGCAGCTGGTTGCGCTCGGCGACCGACGGCGCCTCGCGCACGGTCACCTCGGGCAGCGCGTTGTCCGCGCGCGCACCTCCCTGCGCGACGAGGACCGCCGCGCACATCCATATTGAGTTCATCTTCACTTTCGCTCTCCCGAAGGGTTCGCCCCCGTCAGTGGTGCATGTGCTCCATTTGCATGGGCGGCGCTTCGCCGGTGATCGGGCGCACCGGCGCCTTCACTTCAAGGCTGTGGCGCTTGCCGTCCTTGCCCTCGAACACCAGGGTGAGGGGCACCGTCTCCCCCGCCTTCACCTGGTGCTTCAGCCCCATCAGCATCACGTGGTAGCCGCCGGGTTTGAGCTCGACGCGTCCGC
>Ga0335084_10005476_pt1 | contig 12558 bp, 9 predicted proteins | sample Lox_Sample_44_FD_206721 | JGI IMG/M metagenome (GOLD analysis project Ga0335084, IMG submission 206721) | Soil microbial communities from Loxahatchee National Wildlife Refuge, Florida, United States - Lox_Sample_4.4 | ecosystem: Environmental > Terrestrial > Soil > Wetlands | place: USA: Florida...
CAGCTCCCACGCGCGCGCACGAATCTGCGAGCCGACAATGCGGGCGTTGACGAAGTACTCGAGCTTGTGGATCAGCACGAGGAAGGCGAGCGCACCTAAGGCCGCGTACAGGGAATGGCTGAGACTCACGATGACGATCACCGAGTTGGAAATCAGATTGCCGATCACCGGCAGCAGGCCGGCGATGAAGCACACCGCGATCATGGTCTTGATGAGCGGCAGATGCACGCCGCAGAGCGGCAGCACGATGACCAGATAGATCGCGGTGAGCGTGGTGTTGAGCGCCGAGATGCGCACCTGTGCGAACACGATGCGGCGGAACGCCTCGCCGACGCGGGCCGCGCGCTCGAGCATTGCCTGTGCGAGCGGCCCGGTTTCGGTGGACCCACGCGCTTCGCGCAGCGAGATGAACGCGCCGATGATCATGCCGATCAGGATGTGTGCGAAGGCGCGGCCGAAGTCGGTCCCGACACCGCGCAGGTCGCGGGCATGCTCGCGCAGCCAGTCCACGGCCGCCTCGCGCAGCTGCTCGGCGTTCGCAGGCAGCTTTTCCACCAGCCACGGCGGCAAAGCTTTACGCGAGCCCTCCAGGATCTCGGCCATCTGCTTCATCAGCGCCGAGATGCTGCCCACGTCGGTGCGCAGCACGCTGACGATGCCCAGAATGATCAGCGTGATGATCAGGATCACGATCACGGTCAGCACCGTGACCGCAAGCACCTTGCTCCAGTCGTGCGTCATGCGCCAGATGCGCAGGCGCGGGGCGAGAATGTGCACCAGCTCGTACACCAGCAATCCGGCGAGCAGCGCCGGCAGCAGATGCAGAAACAGTACCGCGGGCAACGCAATGCCGGCGAGAATCCAGGCGGCGATTTCGTAGCGCGTGGGGTTGTTGATGGGAGGACGGTCCATGGTGCGAAGGCTATTATCGGACCCAACGATGCACGGCTTGAGGTGCGAGCACCCGTTGCAGGCGCTCGACGCCGTCGGCGAGCCGCTCCAGTGCCGCGGCGAAACACCAGCGCACGAAGCCTTCGCCTTCCGGACCGAACGCGATGCCCGGCGCGAGTCCGAGCCCGACGTCCGTCACCATGCGCTTGCACAGCGCCAGGCTGTCGTTGACGCCCTCGACACGGAAGAATGCGTACATGGCCCCGCGCGGGGTAGCGATCTCAATGCCGGGCGTACGTGCGAGCTGGCCGACCAGATAGTCGCGTGCCTGCCGCAGGCGCGTGACCGTGCGCGTAACCACGGGTTCGCCCTGCGTGATCGCCACAAGCCCGGCGCGTTGCACGAACGGCGGAGCGCAGGAGGTGTTGTATTCGATGAGCTTGGGCAGATCCTGTGCCAGCGCGCGCGGCGCGGCGATCCAGCCGAGGCGAAAGCCGGTCATCAGCCACGCTTTGGAGAACGTGTTGGTGCTGATCACGCGATCGTCCGCTTCGGCGATGTCGAGAAACGAAGGCGCGGTCGATGCCGATGCGCCCGCCGGGGTTTCCGAGAAATACAGCCGCTCATAGGCGTCGTCGGCGACGATCCAGATGCCGTGCGCGCGGCAGTGCTCGAGGATCGCGCGTTGCGCGTCGCGATCTATGGTCCATCCGGTGGGATTGTTCGGCGAGTTGATGAACACCGCGCGCGTACCCGGCTGCAGTGTATCGAGCAAGCACTCCACATCGAGCTGCCATCCGCAGCGCCTGAACTGCAGTGCGACGGTGGTCACGTGGGCGCCGAGGATCTTGGGAATCTCGACCAGATTCGGCCACAGCGGCGTGACCGCTACCACACGATCGCCAGCGTCGATGATCGCCTGCGCAGCGATCATCAGCGCGGACATGCCGGAGTTGGTGACGGCGATGTTGTCCGGAGCCGTCGGTCGATGCAGCCGCGTGACGTACGCGCCAATCGCCTCGCGCAGCTCCGCGATGCCGAGATTGTGCGTGTAGAACGTGTCGCCGGCGGCGAGCGCATCGATGGCCGCCTGCCGGATGAACTGCGGCGTGACCTCATCGGGCTCGCCGAACCAGAAGGCGGCGATGTCATCGCGGCCGATCCCGGCGTTGGCGACTTCACGGATCTTGGAGGCGCGCAGCTCTCGTACGGCCGGGCGTGCGTTGGGTGAGACAGAACGCATTGTTGTGGGTATGCATCGCGTCGGGCCGCTATTGTCGCACGGCACAAGGCCTGGCGGGGCTGGCGTCCCCATCGGGTTTGCGAACGATCCCCCGACCAGGGCGTCCAATCGCCATTCTGCATTTTTCACGCCGACGCGCCACGGAGGTTCCATGTTGCCATCTCACTACAGGTGTGCGCTCGCGCTCGCGTGTTGGATGCCGTTGGCCTCGGCCTGGGGACAGAATCCGACCGGCGATGAGCGCATGCGCATGTGCGTGAGCGTTCTGTCCAAAGGATTGGAAAGCGGCATGACGCCCGGTGACTATCCCGAGCAGGCGCGCAGCGACGGGCGCACCGGCAGCGGATCTTCCCGGCGACCTCGCCGGCGCCCGCCCAGTGCCGGCTGGGGTACGGCTTTACCGTCACGCTGTCGGTGGTGTACAAGCTGCTCGAGCCGCAATGACAACGTTCTGGTATTGACCGGACGTGGCGGTCCGTGCCGGGGAATGCGAAAATGACTGTTTTTCGCACCGACCGCCTAAGGAGATCGCATGAGCGCCAAGCAGCATTCCAACTACGTCAACGGGCAATGGGTTGCGGGCGCGACCTGGTCCAAGAACACCAATCCCTCCGATGTGAGCGACATCGTCGGCGAATACGCTCAGGCGGACGCCGCGCAAACCGAGCAGGCCATCGCCGCCGCGCGCGCTGCGGTTCCCGCGTGGGCATCGTTCAATGTGCAGGCGCGCGCCGACATGCTCGACAAAATCGGCAATGAGATTCTCGCGCGCAAGGATGAGCTCGGTCAGCTGCTCTCTCGCGAAGAGGGCAAGACCTTGCCCGAAGGCGTGGGCGAAGTCGCGCGCGCGGGCAACATCTTCAAATTCTTCTCCGGCGAGGTGCTTCGCCGCACCGGCGAGCTGGTGCCGTCCGTGCGTCCAGGCGTCGACGTCGAAGTCACGCGCGAGCCGGTCGGTGTGGTCGGCATCATTTCGCCGTGGAATTTCCCGGCAGCGATCCCGGCCTGGAAAATCGCGCCCGCTCTGGCGTACGGCAACTGCGTCGTGTTCAAGCCCGCCGATCTGGTGCCCGGCTCGGCATGGGCTCTGGCGGAGATCATCGCGCGCGCCGGTGCGCCGGCTGGTGCGTTCAATCTCGTCATGGGCCGCGGCAGCGTCGTGGGCGAAGCGCTGGTCAATGACCGGCGCGTGGATGCCATCAGCTTCACTGGCTCGGTCGAGACCGGGCAGAAGATCGCGCAGAAAGTGGTCGCGCGTATGGCGAAGTTCCAGCTGGAGATGGGCGGCAAGAATCCGCTCGTCGTTCTGGATGATGCGGATCTCAAGGCGGCGGTGGAGTCGGCCGTGAACGGTGCATTTTTCTCCACTGGACAGCGCTGCACGGCGTCTTCCCGGTTGATCGTCACCAAGGGCATCCACAACAAATTCGTCGAAGCGCTGATCGAGCGCGTCAAGGCGATGCCGGTGGACAATGCCCTGAAGCAGGGCACGCAGATGGGCCCCGTGGTGGACAAGAGTCAGCTCAATCAGGATTTGTTCTACATCGAAGAAGGCAAAAAGGAAGGCGCCAAGCTCGCCTACGGCGGCAATCTCCTCAAGCGCGAAACCGAAGGCTTCTATCTCGAGCCGGCGCTGTTCACCGAGACCAGCAACAATATGCGCATCAATCGCGAGGAAGTGTTCGGTCCTGTAGCTACGGTGATTGCGGCCAAGGATTACGATGAAGCTCTGCAGATCGCCAACGATACGCCGTTCGGTTTGTCGGCCGGAATCATGACCACATCGCTCAAACATGCGGCCCATTTCCGGCGCAACAGCCAGGCCGGCATGGTGATGGTGAATCTGCCCACCGCGGGCGTCGACTACCACGTGCCGTTCGGCGGCCGCAAGGGCTCGAGCTACGGTCCGCGCGAACAGGGTCGATACGCGGTGGAATTCTTCACCACCGTCAAGACTGCATACGTTGCGGCGCTGGTCTAGTCGGAGCATCGTCGAGGCGGGGCACGCTACTGCGACGCGCGGCGCGACACGTAAATTCCGGTCAGCACGAGGACGCCGCCTGCGACCTCGATCGGGCCCAGCCGCTCGCCGAACAGCGGCCACGCCAGGAGCGCTGCGACCAGCGGCTCGAGCAGCAGCGCTACCGAAGAGAAGGCGGCCGGCAGCTGCGCCAGCGCATAAGCGATCAACGTTTGGCCGCCGGCATGCGATATCAACGCGAGCGCGAGCAGTACCATCCATGCGTGTAAGGTGGGCGGCATCAGCGTTTCTCCGGAAAGCAGTGCGATTGGCAGCAGTGCGAGTGCGGTGATGGTGGTGCCCCATGAAGCGATCGTAGCGGTCGCGCAGCCCGCATCGCGCAGGCGCTTGATCGTCAGCAGGTACACGGAGTAGCAGCCTGCAGTGGCGATGCCGAGCAGATCGCCCAGGGGTCGCTCAACGCCGATGGTGAAGCTGCGTCCCATCAGTGTTGCGGTGCCCGCCAGGGCGAGCAGCAATCCAATCGAGAACCGGAAGTTGGGCCGCTGGCGATAGAGCGCCCACGCCGCGAGCGTCACCAGCACTGCCGAGAGATTGGCGAGCAGGGTTGCATTTGCCACGGAGGTGAGCTTGATCGACCAGTGCCAGAACGACAGATCGCCGGTGAAGCTCAGACCCACTACGAGCAGCCCGATGGCATGCGGCCGCATCGTCATGGAGGCTCGTGTATGTCGATGCGAGAGCAGTGCCCATGCCCACAGTGCCGGAGCCGCGAGCGCGACGCGCCAGAATGCCGCGGTGATCGGACCGACTTCGGCGAGCCGTACGAAGATCGGCGAGAAACCGATCGCCGTGGCGCCGACAATGAGCGCGGCCAGGCTGAGCGTCGTGCGATTCGGGGATGACGGCGATGGCATGGTGGCGGGCGAGAATAGCATGGGGCGCGCGCTGAAGAGGTGAAAAGGTGAAGAGGTGAAAAGGTGAACAGGACGGGGCCTGGCCAACTCCCGAGAAATACCGCTGCGAGCGACGCCTTCGAGGTCCGGCGGCGTAAGCCGCCTTCACCTTTTCACCTGTTCACCTTGTCGCCTGCTAGAATCCGCTGCCCTGATCACCTCTCGATAATTCCATCCATGACCAGCCCTCTCTTCGCCCCGCTTGAGCTTCGGGGCCTCACGCTGCCCAACCGCATCGTCGTCTCGCCGATGTGCCAGTACAACTCCGAGCATGGCAGCGCGAACGACTGGCATCTCATGCATCTTGGGCAGTTTGCGATGGGCGCAGCCGGGCTGGTGATGACAGAGGCAACGCACGTCTTGCCGGTCGGGCGCATCACGCATCGCTGCCTCGGCCTGTACAGCGATGACAACGAAGCGGCATTGCAACGTGTGATCGATTTCTGCCGTCGGTATGGTGTGGCAAAGCTCGGTATCCAGCTCGCTCACGCGGGGCGCAAGGCGTCGGCGCATCCGCCCGCTGCAGGCGGCAAGCCACTCGCGGCGGACGAGAACCCGTGGACTACCGAGGCGCCCTCCCCGATCCCGTTCGGTCCCGGCTGGCATACGCCGGTCGCTCTCGCGCGCGCGGGGCTCTCCGAAGTGCGGGACCAGTTCGTCAATGCGGCACGCCGGTCGCTTCGCATCGGGTTCGATCTGATCGAGCTGCACATCGGTCACGGCTATCTGCTGCACGAGTTCTTGTCGCCGATCTCCAATCAACGCGACGACGAGTATGGTGGCAGCATCGCGAACCGCATGCGCTTTCCCCTCGAGGTATTCGCCGCGGTGCGAGCCATATGGCCGGCGGAACGCCCGCTCGGTGTACGGGTCTCGGCCACCGACTGGATCGAAGGCGGCTGGACAGTCGAGGAAACTGTCGTATTCGCCCGCGAGCTGCAGGCGCTCGGCTGCGACTTCATCGACGTCACCTCGGGCCAGCTCGACCCGCGCCAGAAGATTCCGCTGGCGCCGGGTTATAACGTGCCGCTGGCGCACAAAGTCAAGAGCGAGACCGGCATCCTCACCATGGCGGTGGGCCTTATCACCAAACCGCGGCAGGCCGAGGCGATCGTCGCCGGTGGTCAGGCCGATCTCGTGGCGCTCGCGCGCGGCATGATGGACGATCCACGCTGGGCTTGGCACGCAGCGCGTGAGCTCGGTGCGCAGGCGCTGTATCCAGCCAACTACGCCCGCTGCTCCCCGGCGCAGTGGCAACCATGAATCACAGCCTGATCCAACCGTCTGTTGCAAGAGCCAGCGCGTGAGCATCGGGCTGGCGCGATGCAGCAGCGGCGCGGCCCCCTTTTATCCGGGTTAGGCTTGGGTATTCCGGCGGGCAGCGGTAAAGTAGCCGTGTCCCCCGCGGCGTAGATTGTCCTCCCCAGGCTGGCTTCTCCGTCGGGGCTGGCGGGGATCGCCATCCCAGCCCGCTGGTATGGACCTTGCGCGGGAGCGCCCTATGCACATCGACTCAGACCACAAACAGTTCGACCCGTCGCCCGACGGAACGCCGGCGAGCGACTCCACGCTCAACAGCGCGCTCATGGGCTTTTCCGTGGGTTCGCCCGATGCGCTGCGCAAGCTCGAAGAGGGCGCCTTCTGGCTGGAGGCCTACCGGCAAGGGGTCAAGGGTGAGCCGCTGCGCACCTTCCAGGTGGTCGATCGCATCGACACGCTGATGCAGCCGTACCGGCTCGACGTCACACGCGAATATCTCGGGTCTGGAGGCCGCCAGACGACCTACCGCGAGCGGCGCATCTGGCATTCCGTCGTGCAGTTTGCGCAGGAGCTGGCGAGCGGATACGAGACGTGCCTGCAGATGTTTCAGTCGGCGGCGGTCGACTCACAGCCTATGGCGCCTCTGATGCCGACCGTTACCGCCCGCGCCATACGTGCCCTCACGCTGGTACTGCGCTGGAACCTGCTGCGTTATGCGGCCGCCGAGCCGGCGGTGTGGACTCGCATGAGCGCGCTGTACGCGTTTGCCGACCGCGAACGTTTCGTGAGCGAACGCTTCAAGGTCTATCGCGATATGCAGGGCGATTCCACCGTCCGTCGTGAATATTTGCGCGCATTGATCCTCTCGGTGTCCGGCATGGAGAATATGCTGCCGGCCAGCCAGGTGGTCGCCGAGCGCGTGATCGCTAACGTCGCGGAGTTCTTTCTGCTGCATCGACGGCCGTCCGAAGGTTGCCACTTCGGTGTGGATCTGCTCGCCGCGCGTCCGCCGTATCGCGTGGGCGAGGGCATGTCGCCGACGCCCACGGTGCGCTTCTTCGGGCCCGGTGATGCAGGCATGATGGTGGAACGGCTCATGCAGCGCACAGCGGAGACCGGCGCGGTGCCCGACGAGTTCAAGCTGGTCGGTGAGTTCCATCCGGGCACCGTGCACGAAGTCCTGCAGCACCTGTCACGTCAGTGGGGACCGCATCCGCCCTCACGCGCGGAGATGCGACAGCGCGTGCTGTCCACCCTCAACGTGGCGCACGGGCTGGATCTGGTGCTGCGCGCTGTCTCCGCCGACCCGGCCGGCTCCGAGCTCGATGAGATCACTGAAGCCTGGACCGTCGAGAACGAGAGCAGCGGTGGTTTCGGTGCGGCACTGCCGGCCCGCGACGGCGACTGGCTCGCGATCGGGATGCTGGTGGCATCGAAGCCGACCTGGCCCGCAGCGTGGAGCGTGGGCGTGATCCGGCGCTTGTCGACCGACACAACCGGGCGGCGCGTAGTTGGCGTGCAGATCCTGGCGCGCGGCGGAATCGCCGTCGAATTGACACCGATGCCGGTGACAGGGCAAGCGAGGCCACTGCTCGGTGTACTGCTGCCCACAGAAGAGCAGACGCACATCGGTGGCGAAGTGACGCTGGTGCTGCCGCGTGCGAGCATCTCCTGGAGCGTGACCTACGCGTTGCGGGTTCACGGCCGCAATTACGTCATCACCCCGTTGCGATCGCTCGACAGCGGCGACGATTTCGATTCCGTCTCGTTCTCGATCGAGCCCGCCTGACAAGCGGTATTGCAGCGACGCCGGCGCGCGCAGCGCACGGCGGTGTTAGACTTTCGTCCCTCACCATCAGTAGATGCTCGCCGCCGTGACTACTCTGAACTCCGATGCTCTTTCGCAACGGGTCTCCAGTCAATGGGACCGGGAAATCGTTCCGCAGCTGATCGAGTACATCCGCCTCCCCGCGAAGTCACCGCACTTCGACCCGCAATGGCACAGCAACGGCCATATCGATGCCGCCGTAGCGCTCGCCGAGCGCTGGTGTCGTGCACAGCCGATTGCGGGGCTGCGGCTGGAAGCGCTCCGGCTCGAAGGGCGTACGCCGCTGTTGTTCTTCGAAGTGCCGGGCGATGCGGCGCGCACCGTCCTGCTCTATGGCCATCTCGACAAACAGCCGGAGATGGTGGGCTGGCGCGACCACGCGGGGCCGTGGACGCCGGTGATCGAAGGAGGCAAGTTGTACGGGCGCGGCGGAGCGGACGACGGCTACGCTGTATTCGCCAGCTTGAGCGCGCTGCTTGGTTTGCATGCGCAGAACATTTCGCACGCCCGCTGCGTGGGGCTGATCGAATGCTGCGAGGAAAGCGGCAGCTACGATCTGCCGGCCTATCTCGCGGCGCTGAGCTCACGCATCGGGAAAGTGGACCTGGTGATCGGGCTCGATTCGGGTTGCGGAAACTATGATCAGCTCTGGATGACGACATCGTTGCGCGGCCTGGCGGCGGGGACGCTCAGCGTGGAAGTGCTGACCGAAGGTGTGCACTCCGGTGACGCGAGTGGCGTCGTGCCCTCCTCATTTCGCATTGCGCGGCGCCTGCTCGAGCGGCTGGAAGATGCGAGCGATGGCCGCATCCTGCCGCGTGACTTCTACGTTGCCATACCGGAAGAGCGGCTTCAGCAGGCGGAGCAGGCGGGACAGATTCTCGGCGATACCATCTGGACCAAGTTTCCTTTTGCCGGCGGCACGCGACCGATGGTGAGCTCGCCCGGCGAAGCTGTGCTGAATCGGACGTGGCGGCCGTTCTTATCCGTCACCGGCGCCGATGGACTGCCTGCGATCAAAGACGCCGGCAATGTGCTGCGGCCGCGCACGGCGCTCAAGCTGTCGTTGCGCATTCCTCCGCTGCTGGAAGGTGAGCTCGCCGTGCGCGAGCTGAAGCGCATTCTCGAGGCGGATCCACCGCACGGAGCCAAGGTCACCTTCACTGCGGATCAGGGCGCAACCGGATGGAACGCACCAGCGACCGCGCCGTGGTTGCGGGCCGCGGTGAACGAAGCCTCGCAGGCTTATTACGGCAAGCCGGCTGCGATGATGGGAGAGGGCGGCACCATTCCGTTCATGGCCATGCTGGGCAAGCAATTTCCACAAGCGCAGTTTCTGATAACCGGCGTGCTCGGCCCGCACTCCAACGCGCATGGACCCAACGAGTTTCTGCACATCGAGTGCGCGAAAAAGCTCACCTGCTGTGTCGCACACGTACTGGCCGCGCATGCGAGTTCATAGCGAGAGAGAATTCACGCGCCACGTGGGGCGCATGGTCTCGGGCAGCGCAGCGATGTCATCGAGGCTGACACCCGTGGTAATCAGTGCGGAATCGATGCCGACCGCTTTCGCCCCGGCGATATCGGTTTCCAGCTGATCGCCGATCATCACGACATCGCGTGTGTCGCAACGGGCCATCGCAGCCTCGTACAGGTGCGGGTATGGCTTGCCCAGGCGTGCGAATTCCAAACCGGGCCGGTCGCGATAGCGCCGACGCAGAGCCGCCTCGAACAACAGTGCGACACCGCCGGCAGCGATGCCGAAGCTGTCCACTCCGCTCGGATAAATCAAATCCGGATTGGGCAGCACCAGATGAACGTTGCGGCCGCCGTCGAGCATCTTGAAGAGCGTGGTGAGAGCGGTATCCACCGTTTCCAGAAACGGGAAGCCCGATTCGTCGCCGATCACCAGCACGTCGAACCACGCGTCGGGCGGCACGATCTCGCCGCCCGCCAGCTCGACATAACGGCTGCTGTCAGACGGTCCGAGCACGACGCAACGCGCATCGCGCAGCCGGTGCCTGGCGAAGTAATCCTGCAGCAGCATGCCGGAGGTGATGATCTGCTCCGCTTTCACTTCGAGCCCATAGCGCCGGTAGCGCGCGGCCGTTTTGTCCGGAAGGCGCGAAGCATCGTTGGTGACAATGCAATAGGGCTTTTCGATCCCGTTGAGGTGCGCGATCAACTCCGACGCACCGGGCATCGGCCCGGCAACGTGCACCAGAACGCCGTAGGCATCGAATAGCAGCGCGTCGTAGCGCGTGATGAGTTGAGCGATGGAGGCGAGCAACTTAATTCGTGAAGAGTGAAGGAGTGAAGGAGTGAAGGAGTGAATGAGTGAAACTCCCTCCCCTTCAAGGGGAGGGTTGGAGTGGGGATGGGGGTCGCGCAACATCCTCAGATCCCCATGCCCCTCCCAGGTTGTTCCGTTCTACTTGCACAAATCACCATTCACGATTCATCTCGCATCCGGCGGCGCTACTACCACCTCCTCATACGCATACCGCTTCGTGATCAACTTGGAATGGCTGAACACGTCCAGCGCGGTCTCGTAGAGCGGCCGCGGGATGGCGATCTCGCCGCCCCAGGTTCCCAGAGTTTGATACGCGGCAATGGCGCGCACCAGCGCCGGTTCCTCGGTATCGGCGAAGAACGGCCGTTCCGCGGCGGCGATCTCCTGCGGCGAAGCCGTGTTCGCCCAGGCACGGGCTGCGCGATACGCGCGCATGAAGCGCACCGCTTCCGGCGTATCGAGCCATTCGCGCTTCGCCGCCAGCGTGCTGAACGACACGGGCCCGATGACTTCGCCGACCGAAGCGACCACGCGGGCGCGGCCTTCGTGCTCCAGTTGCTGCGGGTAAGGCCCCTGCTCGTGGAGCCAGGCGCCTTCTCCGGAGCGAAATGCGGAAAGCATATCGCGCGTCGATCCGCGATCGATGGCTTGCGCGCCCGCCAGGTCCACGCCACGCAGATGCAGAGCGTAGCGCAGCATGGCCTGCGGCTGGCCGCCGTGCACGAACAGGAAGCCGCCCTCCAGCAGATCGCTCCATTCGAACTGCGCTTTCGGTGTGCGAGCGGCGATGAAGAAGCCGTCGCGCTGATTGACCTGGGCGAAGCTCACCATCGGCGGTTTGAGGCCGCGCTCGAGCACGGTCCAGTTGTAGGAAACGGCGGACTGCGCGACATCGGCCTCACCGGCCGCAAGCGCCTGCGCCACCGTTTTTCCAGGCGCAGCCACGGCATACGTCGGCTCGAAGCCCTCGCGCGCAAGAAAGCCGCCCGCGATGGCTCCGATCACCGGGGTGTAAAAGGCAGCATGGCGCGACACCATGATTCGCAGTGCGGTCAAAACCAGCCTCCGTTTGTCGTTGCAGTGAGTGTCGTCTACTGCGCGTCGATTGACAAGGGTAGAGAATAGCGAATCCCAGGATCGGGTGTTGAGCATGACGCAAGGACCCACCCTGTTTCTCCGCTGATGGGTAGGTGCTTCCTGCGCGCTGGTCTCGGGTTTACGTTTCCGAATTCCACTGCGCTCGGGATGTCTGAGCAGGGCAAGGGGGCGGGCAGCGCCTCGGCACTGCTCGGCCACGTTCCAGTACAGTTTGGCTACAATTTCGAGCGTGCTGGTGGCGCTGCTGCACGATAGTGGCCCCGGGCCGATGGCGGCGATTATCGGCGGATGCGGTGTACTGGCATCGTGTGCGAGACATCTCATCGTGCCCACCGGCCGAGCGCCCAGCGCTGGCGTGGTGAGCCGCTCGATTGAATGATGGAGGACGCAATGAATTCCGATTCTGTGAATGGCGGGGCACGACGTCGGATGCTCCTCGCTGGCGCCGCGTATATAGCGTCGCTATGTGCCGCGAGGTCCGCGATTGGGGCGGCCGAGGAATTGAAGCCCACACCCAGCTGTTCCGCAGACCACACCACTCCGCCGCAAATGGAAGGGCCATTCTTCAAGCCCCGCTCGCCGGAACGTACGTCACTGCTCGAGACGGGCATGTCAGGCATGCGTATCGTGATCAGCGGTCAGGTTTTGTCTCAGCGCTGCCAGCCGGTGCCGGGGGCGCTGCTCGACTTCTGGCAATGCGACGGCAGGGGCGACTACGATAATCGCGGCACCGTACTGCGTGGTCATCAGTACACCGATGAACAGGGACGCTATCGGCTCGAGACCATCGTGCCCGGACTCTATCCAGGCCGCACGCGGCACATCCACGTAAAAGTACAGGCGCCGAACCGGGCAATTCTCACCACGCAGCTCTATTTTCCCGACGAGCCGCGAAACGGGCAGGATTTCCTCTTCCAACCCGAGCTGCTGATCGCGCAGCAGGAAGTGGAAGGCGGGCGCATCGGGCGGTTCGATTTCGTGGTGAAGGTAGGCTAGGCAAACGCGACA
>Ga0335084_10005478_pt1 | contig 12556 bp, 10 predicted proteins | sample Lox_Sample_44_FD_206721 | JGI IMG/M metagenome (GOLD analysis project Ga0335084, IMG submission 206721) | Soil microbial communities from Loxahatchee National Wildlife Refuge, Florida, United States - Lox_Sample_4.4 | ecosystem: Environmental > Terrestrial > Soil > Wetlands | place: USA...
GAATGAGAGTAGTGATTTTCCGAACGTTCATGTGAGTCTCCTTGCCAGTCTGATTCTGACCGGCTTATTTCGAATGCGGCCCCTTCGATCGTGCGCTAACCTCAAAGCGGATAGCGGCCGATATAGAAAGACACCACACCCGGCGCTGTTCACGAGATCCTCTTCGTTCACGGCACAGGGGCGGTCAACGCATGCTGGGAGCTGGAGTTGCCGTAGTCGACGGCAATCTAGGGGAGCCAGGGGCCGGTCATACCGCAGCCGGTCGGCGGAGATCGCTGGTTCTGCTCAACTCGGGTTGCAGCGCCTGAATCAGGCGCAAGTTCGGGGAAGGCAATCTGCAACCCGGTGAGCCTCACCTAAGCTACTCGCATATGTGACAGGAGTCCATCTATTCCGGAGAATTCTTTGATGGGTGCTACGCTCGATGCAGCATGCTGCAGCGGCCCGTCGGGCAATTGAGAAAACAAGCCCCCGGCATGATCTATTTGCTCGGCGAGAACCACCTTGCGTATATCTTCTCATAGGTTCCGTCTTCGTACAGTTCGAGCAACGCTTCGTTGATCGGTTTGCGCAGCGCGCTGCCCTCGGCGACGGCGATGCCGTACTTCTCCGGCCGAAAGATTGGGCCGACAACCTGTACTACGCCATTCCCCTGCCTGGCCGCCCAGTACCGAAGCGTCGGCACGTCGAAGACGACGGCCTGTACCTCGCCTTCGGTGAGCATCCGGATTGCTTCGGGGACATCGTTCACGCTGGCAAAGGGCAATCCACGTTGGGTCAGATAATCCCCGGCGACGGTCCCCGGCACGCTGGCAATCGTCTTGCCTGGCAAATCGTCCGGGCCGTGAATGCTCGACCGCAGTCGCTGGACGGTTTGCGACGAGGTGACCGTCGCCGTCAGCTGGGCGATCAGCACGACGCCCAACAGCCACATAAAGACCACCGTGACGCGCTTGACCACGCCGGGTGCATTGCGATCGCCATGCTCGCCCGTCGCGATGATCAGCATCGTTCCCCACAGACCTTCGCCGATGGCACGCCGATAGGACTTGGGAAAATCGGTGTTTCTGCGTCGCTCGACGAGCCACAGCACATTGGCCAGAAGGAAGATGACGATGATCGCCGCGCCGAAAAGCTCACCGATGGCGCGCCACGGGAGCGACCAGAGAGTAGCCAAGAATACATTCTCGTTCTGCGCACGCACCATGATCTGCAACCCGGAGTCGAAATACGGGTACGTGAAATCCAACGACTTCTCGCGTTCCGGCGTGATGGTGATTGCGGCGATGGCGACATCGGCATCGCCCCGGCGCACCGCCTGCAGCAGATCGGGCAGGGTCGGCACCACGCTCCACGTGAATTCAACTCGCATACGCCGCGCCAGCTCGTTCCAAAGGTCGATACTGAAACCGGTCAGGGGATCGGTCTTTGGGAGTACAAATGGAGCAATGACCTTTGTGGCTACGCGCAGCGGCCGATCTCGTGCCTGCGGGGCTGATGCGGCATCTGCCGGCGGCACAGCCAGATAGATGGTTGCCAGCGCCAGACCTGTCATTACGTGGCGCGCCACGGCGCGATTCAGAATCGAGCGCATACACGTCCAGAACGGCCCAGGCATGGTCAAACCCGGCAGAAATCGGCGAGCCGCTTCAGACAACCGGTCTGTGGGGCGCGGGATCACTGTGGGGCACTGGGTCAGGCCTGGCTAATGGTATTACAGTAACGTCGTTGTTAAAACCAGATACGGCTGCGCCATAAGGAACGTGGATGGAGTCAGGCCTGACTAATGGTATCAACCTCGTGGTATCAACCTCGCGATCCAAGCATTTTATCTTGGAACAGACACGGTTGTCCCGTGTGACCCTCTCACACCCTCTCCTCTTGCGTATCATCTCGGCAAGGCAGGTCGAGGGCGGTGAGTCAAAGCCAATGAGGCCGTCAGTCTGGCGTTAGACTCGAGTAATCCAGGCGCTGCTTTTTATCGAAACTGATCCCCAAAAGAGTCTGACCTTATGATCACCATGCTCCACCACTCGCTGCTCGCTACCGGATTGGTCACGCTGCTCGAGCTGGCCCTCATCGCGCGGATCCTGCTCCGACCCCATCGCGACCCCGCTTCCCGCATTGCCTGGGTGGTGGTCGTTGCCGTGCTCCCTCTGTTGGGCATGATCGCCTATCTGCTCTTAGGCGAGGTGAATATCGGCCGCCGCCGGGTCGAGCGGTTGCACGCAGTCCTTGCACGCATGCCGCCGATTCCATGTCAGGCCGGGGCGGCGGCGGACCTTGCAGCCGCCATTCCCGAACCCCACCGGCATCTCTTCCAGCTCGGCTACTCGATCAGCGGGTTTCTTCCCATCGGTGGCAACAGCGCCCACCTGCTGCCGAACTCCAATGCCGCGATCGACGCGATGGTGGCCGATATCGATGCCGCAAAGGATCACGTCCATGTGCTGTTCTATATCTGGTTGCCGGACCACAACGGATGCAAGGTTGTCGATGCCTTGAAGCGCGCAGCTGCCCGTGGTGTGACCTGCCGCGCCATGGCCGATGACCAGGGCTCGCGTACGATCATTCGTTCCGAGCATTGGCAGGCGATGCGCGCGGCGGGCGTTCACGTGGCTGCGGGCCTGCCCATCGGCAACCCCCTGCTGCGGCCGTTCGTGGGTCGCATCGACCTGCGGAACCATCGCAAGATCGTGGTGATCGACGACCGCATCACGTATTGCGGCAGCCAGAACTGTGCCGATCCCGAATTCCTCGTGAAGGCAAAGTACGCTCCCTGGGTGGACGCGGTGATGCGCTTCGAGGGTCCCATCGCCCGCCAGAACCAGTTTCTGTTTGCGAGCGACTGGATGACCTATGTGGATGAGAATCTCGACGAGCTCCTGAGCAAACCACTGCCCGTGCCCATGCAGGGCGGCGTGTCCGCTCAGGTAATCGGGACAGGCCCCACGGTCCGCTATTCGGCCATGCCCGAGATGTTCGAATCCCTGTTGTTCGCGGCTCGGCACGAGATCGTCATCACGACTCCTTACTATGTGCCCGACGATTCCCTGCAGAATGCGCTGTGCACGACAGCGTACCGGGGCGTTGACGCGACGATCGTCTTTCCCGCCAGGAACGACTCGTGGATCGTCGCGGCTGCCAGCCGCAGCTACTACGCGGACCTGCTCGGCGCCGGGGTCAAGATCTTCGAGTACCAGGGCGGCCTGCTGCACACAAAATCGCTGACCCTGGATGGCGAGATCACCTTGATCGGCTCGGCGAACATGGACCGGCGCAGCTTCGAGCTCAACTACGAGAACAACATTCTGTTCCACGATCGTGCGCTTACACGTGCCATGCGCGAGCGTCAGCAGGACTACATCGCGCGATCGTACCCGGTCAAAAGAGAAGCGGTGGCAGCCTGGCCGATGTCACGCCGGCTTTGGAACAACCTCATAGCCACACTCGGGCCCGTCCTTTGATGATCCTTGCAGTCCAGCAGAGCCGCAAGGAAACACGCGCCGCAGGGTTTCGCACGGGGACTTTCGCGACAAAATGGTTGGAAGGGATCAGGTCGGGCTACCCATCAGCTCGTGGGGTGAGCTATAAAGTATAGGCCTGACCCCATTGACCCAGCCCAGAGTGCAGGTTCCAGCGCCGGCAAACCGCTGCGTTCGGCAACATGGTATCCTTCGCCCCGCAAAAATCCGCCGGAGGCGGAATCTTCTTTGCGTTTTCCCCCAAGACAACTTTCCAGGGACATAATGATGAGACTGCTTTCTGCTGTGGCCACGGCCGCATTGATGCTGGCCAACCCCGCGTTCGCCGACGACATAACGGGCACACTCAAGAAAATCAAGGACAGCGGCATCATCAAGCTCGGTTTTCTGCCGGAATCGGTGCCATTCTCGTTTGTGGACGTCGACGGCTCGCCGCTGGGTTATTCGGTCGATCTGTGCAAGCGTGTGGCCACTGGAATTCAGGAACAGCTTGGGCTGCAGAAGCTCGATGTGCAGTGGGTGCCCGTAACGCTGGAGACCCGCTTCGATGCAATCAAGAGCGGCAAGATCGATCTGGAATGCGGGATCACCACCAACTCCCTCTCGCGCCAAAAGCAGGTGGACTTCAGCGTGATGACCTGGGTGGATGGCGCCAACTTCGCGGTCCGCGACGGCTCCCCCGCGAGGTCACTAGCGGATCTGGCCGGTAAGAAGATCGCCGTAATTCCCGGCACCACGACCGAGACTGTGCTGAAAGACGCACTCGCGAAGAGCTACATAAATGCCGAGGTGGTTCGCGTGCACAGCCATGTGGAAGGTCTGCAGAAGGTCTACAAAGGCGAGGTCGATGCCTACTCGACGGACCAGGTCGTTCTCCTCGGTCTGGCGGTCGGTGTCGGCCCGACGATGAAAATCAAGATCGGCGAGCGGAACTTTTCATACGAGCCCTACGGTCTGATGATGCGCCGGAACGATGCGGACTTTCGCCAGGCGGTGAACGCGGTGCTCTCGCGCATCTACCGCTCGGGACAGATCACGCAAATCTATGACCGTTGGCTGGGCAAACTCGGCAAGCCCAGCGATTTCATTGTCGTCATGTACCTGCTGAACGGACTGCCGGAATAAACCTTGGGAAGCATTGGAAATAGTATTGGCTTTTTGAGAGGCTTTGACCTAGATCAATATACCTTTGGCCATCGTCCGCCATAGTTGCGTAAGACGCGGTCTACCCTGTGTCGATACCAACTTGCTAGGAGGACGTGCAATGAAGAAGCTGTTACTCGTTTTGATCGCCGCCGGTTTCGCATCGGCCACTGTGGGCGCACTCGCCGCTGATAAAGAGCCTTACACCGCACAGCCCAAAATCGAAAAGCCGGGGCGCGCAGCCGACGAAACGAAATCCGCCGACGAGGTGAAGTCGGGTGCCGGAGTCAATAAGAAGTTTGGCCGTGCCGCCGAGGATACCGCCGGCACTCCCGCCAAGAGCACCAAGAAGCACTCGAAAAAGAAAAAGTCCACCGCCCCCGCTCCGACCACTCCAGCCGAACCCAAGCAGTAAGCGGGGTGGAAGCAAGCAAGGGCAGGGATTATTCCCTGCCCTTTTTTGCTTAGGGCTAGCCCAAATCCTCGGACCACCAGCGCGTTGGTGTCTCCGGTGCTGATCTGCATTACGAAACGCGCGCTAGCATAAGCGGCGGTTTTCCGGCAATTGTCGTTGCACAGATGCAATGTATTAGTACAAGATTGGCGCAGCAGCGCCGCTCGCATTTGATTTGCAGAGAGTCTCACGCCCGGGGGAAATGAAATGATGTGCAGAGCCATCCGTTGGACCTTCATGTGGATGACATTGGCAACGGCTACGATGACGCACGCGACGCAGGCAAGCGATATGGCCCCGTGCGCACCGAATGCACCGCATGATGTCCGCACGATGGAGGCTTTCATCATCGTGCACGTGGACTGCAGCAACGTGCTCCTGGAAATCCCCGTGCCGATGCTGAACCGGACCATCCTGCTCTACACGGAGTTCGCCGCGCTGTCGACCGGCGCCTCGGAGTACGCTCCCGGCTCCGCCATCGACAGCCGCGTGGTGCGCTGGGTCCGTGTCGGCAACAAAGTAGCGCTGGAGACCGTCAACTTCGACAACTGGGCTGGCGAGTCCCCCGCGCTACGGGAGGGGATCGACGCGATCGCACTGCCCACCGTAATCGATGTGTTCGATGTGGTGAGAGAGGGTGCAGGCGGGGCTCCCGTTATCGATATCACCCCGTTGTTCACAACGAACGTGCCGAAAGGCTTCGCGCTCGAGTTCAAACGGCACTATCGAATGGCACACGTGGACGGGCGGCGCTCGGTGGTGCGCAGCGTGCGAACGTTTCCGCAGAACATCCAGATCGGCTTCTACCAGACCTGGATCCCCGACGACAAAGATCTCCTCAAGCCGCCCGAAGGCGAGGATCCACCCCCGCCGGGGCTGGGATTCTCCTTCAAAACGAATTTCCTGCTGTTGCCGGAGAAGCCAATGGCAGCCCGCTGCGAGGACGAACGGGTCGGCTTCTTCTCGATTCCATTCAACGACTACAGCACCGATGAGCACCGCGTAGTGAGCAGAGCCGTCATCACTCGCTATCGGCTGGAGAAGAAAGATCCCGCTGCCGCGGTCTCCGAGCCGGTGAAGCCGATCGTGTTCTACCTGAGCCCCGAGATACCCGCCAAGTGGCGCCCCTATCTGAAACAGGCGGTCGAGCAGTGGCAGGGTCCACTGGAGGCGGCGGGATTCAAGAACGCTATCTTCGCCAAGGACGCACCGACCAAGGAGGAAGATCCCGACTGGGATCCAGGTGATCTGCGCTACTCGGTAATTCGGTGGGCGCCGGGACCGCGCGAGAATGCGCTGGGCCCTAACGTGGTGGATCCGCGCAGCGGCGAAGTGATCTCTTCGCACACTCTGGTGTGGCACGATGTGCTGCGCCTGGCTGAGCTCTGGTATTTCACCCAGGTCGGTCCGCTCGATCCGCGCGCCAAGAAGCTACCCCTGCCCGACGACCTGGAGGGCGAGCTGTTGCGCTACGTGATCGGCCATGAGATCGGGCACGCGCTCGGGCTGCGGCACAACTTGCGGGCCCACTCCGCCTACTCGGTGCAGCAGCTGCGCAGCCGGGAATTCACTCAGAAGTTCGGCAATTCGCCTTCCATCATGGACTACTCGCGGTTCAACTACGTGGCCCAGCCGGGAGACGATGCCTACCTGCTGCCGATCATCGGCGTCTATGATTATTTCGCCATCGACTGGGGCTACAGGGTCATTCCCGGCGCGAAAACCTGCGCTGACCAGTGGCCGGAGCTGGACCGGCTGGCCGCTCGGCAAATCGACGAACCGGCTTTGCGCTTTGGCGGAGAAAACGAGGCGGCCACGGTCGATCCCAGCGTGAACACTCAGGTCCTCGGCAGCGATCCGATCGAATCCACCGAAATGGGGTTGCGCAACATCGATCGCGTCGTCCCCATGTTGATCCCCGCTACGACCAGCCTTGGGCGACCTTATGCCCAGTTGGCTGAAGTGTACGCAACGCTGCTGACCAAGCGCCAGAAGGAGCTTCTTTCGGTGGCGAAGCTCGTGGGTGGTGTGGAAGAGACGCGCTATGAAGCCGGCCGTGGGACAGTTCCATTCAAACCGGTGGCAGGCGAGCGGCAGCGCAAGGCAGTGCGATTCCTGATCGAACGCGGATTCTCTCGCCCCGAGGCGCTGATGGATCCGCAGGTGCTATGGCGTCTCGCGCCCTTTGGCAACACCGATGCGTTGCAGGACACCAACCAGAAGCTGCTGGCTCAGCTGGTAGATCAAGACGTGTTCCAACGCATGGCCGAAGCGGCAACCTTCCCGGGTGCAGTCGACACCTATCAGGGCGCCGACCTGCTGCTCGATTTGAACGAAGGCTTGTTCAGCGAGCTCAAGCAACCGCATCCAGTAATCGACCTGTACCGACGCGATCTGCAGCGCAGTTACGTCATCCTTCTGCTGTCGAAGTTCTCATCGAGCGATGGTCCCAGCGAATTCAAGGTGGCGTTACGCGCTGGACTGAGCGATCTGGCAAACAAGCTGGATCAGGCGGGGAAGAAGGTGCGCGATCCGCAAACGCGAGGGCACTTGAAGGACTTGAAGGCGGCTATCGGGAGCTGATGACGCTCATCTCCTTTCGCCAACTCCCAATCCTACCCTCGCCACACGGGACCTTTCGCGGCCAGTATCCGAATTCGAACGAGCGTTTTGTCGATCCGGTTCAACGCCGGTCTAAGCAGAGTTTATAGTCTCGGCCCTGCTCGACTTTGCTAAGATTCCGACCCATGGCCACTGCACCCACCGCCTCGACTGCCGGAAATAGCGCGACTATTACGCTGGAAGGCCGCATCACGGCCTACACGGTGGCGCCGATCTGGAAGTCCGCAGTGGAAACACTGCTGCGTAACCCGGACCGGCCCATCGTCGTCGACGCCTCCAGGCTGGAGTACGCCGACGATACGGGCATTGCGCTGCTGTTCGATCTGCGGCGCCGGGAGCGGCCGCGGGGTGCCGAGGTGGCGATCGAGAACCTCGCTCCGAACCTCGCGGCCCTGGTTGACGGTTACGATCCGAGGGACTTCGCGCAGAGCTACCGCAAGCCCGAGCCCATCGGCATCATCGAGCATGTCGGCCGGGCCACGACCGAGGTGCTCGGCGACGCCAAGACCATGATCGCCTTCCTGGGCGAATGCACGGCGGCGCTGTGGCATTCGATGCGCCGTCCTACGGCTGTCCGCTGGAGTGAAGTCGTCGCGGTGGCCACCGAGGCGGGCGCCAACGCCGTACCGATCGTCCTGCTGATCGGTTTTCTGATGGGCGTGATCATCGCGTTCGAGATCGGCATGGTGGCCCAGACGTTCGGCGCTGTCATCTTCGTCGTCAACGGCGTCGGTGTTGCCATGTTGCAAGAGCTTGGACCGCTAATGACCGCCATTGTCTTCGCGGGGCGCACCGGCGCCGCCTTCGCCGCTCAGATCGGGACTCAGAAGGTGAACGAGGAGGTGAATGCCATCGTCACGTTCGGCCTCGACCCCGTGATCTTCCTGGTCGTGCCCCGATTACTGGCGGCGGCGGTGGCAATGCCGCTGTTGTCCGTGCTGGCCGCTGTGATCGGGCTGTTCGGCGGTGCGCTGGTGATGCTCAGCTTCGGCATCGGCTTCGCGCAATTCTACAATCAGTTGCTGGGCGCCGTGGACGCCTCCGACTTTATCATCGGCATCGTCAAAGCGACCGTCTTCGGTGTGGTGATTGCAGCGATCGGCTGCCAGCGTGGCCTGGAGACCGGCGCGGGCGCCGCCTCGGTGGGCCGGTCGGCGACCAGCACTGTCGTGACGAGTATCGTATGGATCGTGGTGCTCGATGGATTCTTCTCCGTCCTAATCGCCCGTTTGGGTATCTAGCCGCATGACCTTGTCGTACACCAATTCTCACGCTGACGACGGACGGGCACCCGCGATCAGCGTCCGCAACCTGACGATGGGCTATGGCAGCCGCATACTGCTCCAGGGCGCCTCCTTCGACGTGCAGCGTGGCGAGATCCTGGTGATCCTCGGCGGCTCGGGTTCCGGGAAGTCGAGCATGATGAAGCACCTGATCGGCCTGTACCAGCCGATGGCCGGAGACATCCTGATCGACGGGCACAGTATCGTAAAGGCGCGCGCAGACGAGAAGGCGCAGCTGCAGCGCAAGCTTGGGGTCATGTATCAGAGCGGTGCATTGTTCGGCTCCCTCACGACGCTCGAGAACGTGCGCTTCCCGCTGGATGAGTTCACCGCCATCGCGCTGCCGGAGAAGAACCTCACGGCGCGCATGCTGCTGCGCCTGGTCGAGATGGGCTCTGCCGAGGCGTTGATGCCGGCCGAGCTCTCCGGCGGGATGCTCAAGCGCGCGGGGATCGCGCGCGCGATGGCGCTCGGCGCGGACATTCTGATGCTGGACGAACCCTCGGCGGGCCTCGACCCGATCACTGCGGCCAACCTGGATAAGACCATCCTGGGGCTGCGCGCGAATCTCGGCTTCACCTTCGTGGTCGTGACCCACGAACTGGAGAGCATCTTCACCATCGCCGACCGGGCCGTCATGCTCGACCCCAAATCGCGCAGCATTATCGCCACCGGCAAGCCTGCCGAGCTGCGTGACCACAGCAGCGACCCGCGGGTACGCCAGTTCTTCAACCGCGAGCCCGACCCACCCATGCCGAAATCGGAGCCCCGACCATGAACGACAAGCAGCAGTACCTTCGACTCGGCCTTTTCGTCACGGTGTCGCTGATCATCGCGTTCTGCATCCTGTTCATCCTCGGTGGCCGATCCCTGTTCCAGCCCAGCTTCACGGTCGAGACGTATTTCAGCAGCTCGGTCGCGGGGCTCGAGGTGGGCGCGCCGTTGAATTTTCGCGGGGTCCCGCTGGGTAACGTGACCATGATCGCCGTGTCCAATGCCCTGTACGAGAACGACGTCCCAGTCGACAAGCGCAGGCGCTACATCGTGGTTCGCGCAAAGCTCAGCGGTCCCCGCACGGAGATATGGACGAAGGAACTGGAGGAATACGTGAAGCGCGGCCTGCGCATGCAGACCCAAATCGCCGGCGTCACCGGACAGCAGAACCTGGCGCTCGACTTCTTCGATCCCAAGGCGTATCCCCCGCTCCCATTCGAGTGGACACCTGCCTACCCCTACGTTCCCTCCGCGCCCAGCGGCATAAGCGAGATCCTCTCCAATATCCAGACCCTCGTTAACAGCCTCGACAAGGCCGACCTCCAGAAGCTGGGCCAGAACCTGAACGCACTGGTCGTGAACGTGAACAAGAAACTCGACGAGGTGCCGGTAGGGGAGCTCTCAGCGGAAGCCCTGGCGGTGCTCAAGAGCGCCCACGCTACCATCGACCGCCTCGACCGCGTGCTCGCGCAGGCCCCGGTCGATCAGACCCTGCGCAACCTTTCGTCCGCCTCTCACCGGCTCGACGATCTGCTCGGCGACCCGGCCCTGAAGCGGACCTTGGGGGATGTCGCGACTGTTACCGGGCGCCTGCGCAAGATCGCAGAGAGCGGCGAGCTGGACCGAATCGTGAAGAGCCTCGATCAGACGATCTTGCGCGCCGACGCCATGATCGGTGACAACCAGCATGACGTTCGCGGGATGATCCAGGACCTGCGCGTGACCGCGGACAATTTGCGCACACTGTCGGAGATCGTCAAGCGCAATCCGTCGGGTCTGCTGATTGGCGGACCTCCGCAAAAAGTTCAGATGCCGAAGGAGGGAAGATGAGCGCCATGCGCCTGGTTCTCACCGTGTGCGCCGTGCTGGCGCTTGCAGCCTGCTCGATCGGCGCTCCTGCGCCGCATACAGTTACCTATGTCGTCGACCCGCCTCCGCCCGCTCTCGCGCCGGCTGAGGCACGTCGCCCCGAGACGCTGAGGATGGGCAGTGTTCGCGTCGCTCCGGCGTTCGAGGGCCGCTCGCTCGTGTATCGCATGGACGACGTACAGTTCACCTCCGATTTTTACAACGCCTTCATCGCCGAGCCCGGCCCCATGCTGGGGGGACGCATGGCCGAATGGCTCGACCGCGCCGGGCCGTTCAAGACGGTCGCCCAGCCCGGAGGCGCGGCCTCCGCACCTTATGTCCTGGACGCGGTGGTCACCGCGCTGTATGGGGACTTCCGACCCGGTCAGCCCCCGGCGGCGGTGATGACCGTACAGTTCACTCTGATAGACCTGAGCGGCCTGACCCCCACGGTGGTGCTGGAGCGCTTCATTGGCCGGCGCGTGGACATCCCGAACGCCTCGCCCGATGCGCTGGTGCGCGGCTATGGCAAAGCCCTCAGCGAGATTCTCGCTGAGCTGTCGGCCCAGATCGGCGGCGTGAAATGACGATGTGCTATGCCGAGCGCAGGACAGACGCGTGCGTCTGCCAGGCCTTCGCCGCGTGATTTCCAGAGGACTTGCTCCAGATCAAGCGACTACCCCACCCTTGGGGTTAAGGTATCCTTGTAAAAATGCGCATGCCGCTCCGCCGCTCCGCCGCTTCAGCGCGGGGGGCTTTGGCTGACAAAAGAGGGGAAGACATGAAAACGGAACCGAAAAAACCCAATGGCGGCAAGGCAACCGAGGCCGCAGACGCACACGCAAATGGCAAGCTCAAGGGCAAGGCCTATGACAAGGAGATGAAGAAGCTGCACGTCGAGCTGGTCAAGCTGCAGGAATGGGTGGTTGCCAAGGGCCTTAAAGTCTGCGTTGTGTTCGAAGGCCGCGACGGCGCCGGCAAAGGCGGTACGATCAAAGCCATCACCGAACGCGTGAGCCCGCGCGTGTTCCGCGTAGTAGCGTTGCCTGCGCCGACCGAGCGCGAGAAGAGCCAGATGTACTTGCAGCGTTACCTGCCGCACTTCCCGGCGGCCGGCGAAGTGGTGATCTTCGACCGCAGCTGGTACAACCGGGCGGGTGTGGAACGCGTGATGGGGTTTACCCCCGAAGAGCATGTGAAGAGATTTTTGGAGCTGGCGCCGCTGTTCGAGAAACTGATGATCGAATCCGGCATCATTCTCTTCAAGTACTGGCTGGAGGTGAGTCCCGAGGAGCAGACGCGCCGGCTCGAGGCGCGCATCGACGACGGGCGCAAGATCTGGAAGCTCTCGCCGATGGACCTGAAGTCTTACAGCCGCTGGTACGACTACTCGAAAGCGCGCGACGACATGTTTACCGCCACCGACACCGGTTATGCGCCCTGGTATGTCGCCCGATCGGACGATAAGCGGCGCGCACGCTTGAACATCATCACGCACTTTCTTTCCACCATCAAGTACAAAGAGACCCCCCGCGAGAAAGTGAAGCTGCCACCCCGACAGAAACCCGGCGGGTACAAGGAGCCGGAGTATGCGTACAAGTACGTGCCCGAGAAATTTTGAAGCCCGGCCACGCGCCGCTCAATGCAAGAGCTTGAACAGGACAAATACATAATGCCGGACGCTGCGAGCTGGCAGATCGGGCGGTCCGCAGACTAGCCGTCGCTTG
>Ga0335084_10005480_pt1 | contig 12555 bp, 10 predicted proteins | sample Lox_Sample_44_FD_206721 | JGI IMG/M metagenome (GOLD analysis project Ga0335084, IMG submission 206721) | Soil microbial communities from Loxahatchee National Wildlife Refuge, Florida, United States - Lox_Sample_4.4 | ecosystem: Environmental > Terrestrial > Soil > Wetlands | place: USA...
TACGCGATTGCGGTGTCGACGTCCCCCGCATCGTCGGCGGCTACAAGGCGCTACGCCGCACCTGCCTCGCCTCGATCGACGAATTCTGCGCGACTGCGCGATTGTTGGTACTCGGCGGTCGAACCGGCTCCGGAAAGACCGAACTGCTCAACGAATTTCCGACGTCGCTCGATCTCGAGCGGCTCGCCAATCACCGCGGCTCCGCATTCGGCGCCGGATTCACGCCGCAGCCGACTCCGATCGCGTTCGAGAACGCGTTGGCGGTCGCGATGCTGCGCGCGCCAGCCGGCGCGACGATCCTCGTCGAGGACGAGAGCCGCACGATCGGACGGCTGGCGCTGCCGGATGCACTGCACGACGCGATCCAGGCGGCGCCGGTCGCCGTACTCGACGTCGATTACGACGAACGCGCTGCGCGCATCCTGCGCGACTATGTCGAGGCCCCGCTATCGAGCGGCGTGACCGCCGAGGACCTGCACGCTCGTTTCGCCGCGGCCGCCGACCGCATCCGCCGGCGACTCGGCGGCGTGCGCCACGCGTACGTCGAACGTGCGATCGACGACGCGTTCGCGCCGAGCGCGCCCGCCGACGCGCACCTGCGTTGGATCACCGCGCTGCTCGAGTGGTATTACGACCCGATGTACGAGCATCAGCTGACGGCCAAACAGAGTCGCGTGGTCGTCTCCGGCGACGTCGCCACGGTGCGCCGCTATCTGACGAACCGCCTCGGGGGTGAGCGCGGCACCGGCAGACCTGCCCGGGAGCCGTGAGGCTGGCAAACGCCTCAATCGACGCGGATGCCGCCGCCGTGCGCAACCAATCGTTCCGGCTTCAGCCGCAACACCACGCGCGACGCAACCAGCGCCGCGCTGGTTCCGATGTCGCCTAGATACTTCATCCGGATGCGCCTGCTCCAATCGCCGGCGGCGTCGGGGAAGATCTCGATCAGCCCGACGCCCTTCACTTGGCGATTGCTGCGACCCCGATCGGTGCGCTCTTCGACCTCGACGCAGATCGACGCACGCGCGTCGGCACGCAGGCGCCGTACGTGGAATTTGTCGGCGAGGCTCGTCACGTAGAACGCTTCGCCGTCCCACAGGAACCAACACGGCACCTGCCGCGGATAGCCGTCGCTGTCGACGAACGCGAGGCACGCGGAAACGTCGCGGCCGAGCAACGCGGCCGTCTCGCCATCGGACAAGTTCGTCACCTCGACGCGCGCGATGCGCATTTCGCGATCGCTCACGAGCGCCTCAGTCGTCGTGATCGTGGTCATGGTCGTGCGCGCGTTCGTGCCCGTGGGCATGATCGTGTCCGTGCGGCCTTTCTTCGAACGTCTGCACGCGCGCGCCGAGTTCGCCGCGCACAATGACGGCGCGCTCGACGAGCAGCGTCTCGAGCGCGCGCAGGAAATGGTCGTAGTAGCGGAACTCCGGAGCGACGCCGCCGCGGCGAACGATCGCTTCGGCATTGCGACCGAACGCGCCGATCTCGGCGATCAGTCGATCGCGGAAGTCGTCCCACGCGTAGAGGCCGCGCTCGGCCATCCCGCGCGCCATGCCGAACGCGCGCCCTTGCCACGGCGCTTCGAACACCAGTTCCCCGTTCTGCATCGGCGGTGCGGCCGCGCCGTCGAGCGCGAATTCGGCACTCACCGCAACACCTCGACGCCGATCATCGAATCGCGGGTCACGCGCGCCGACAGCTCCGCTTCGCTGTCGCGCGCCGCACCCGCGGGCTGCTGCGGCAGCACCATGTAGCGAACCTCCGCGCTCGAATCCCACACGCGAATCTCGACCTCGTCGCCGAGTTCCAGACCGAATTCGCGCAGTACCCGCCGCGGCTCGCGCACAATGCGCGATCGATACGCCGGATCCTTGTACCACCGCGGCGGCAAGCCGAGCACCGACCACGGATAGCACGAGCACAACGTGCACACGACGACGTTGTGGACACGATCGGTGTTTTCCACGACGACCAGTTTTTCGGTTTGGCCGCCTTCGAAGGCGAACCGCGCGATCGCGGCGGTGCCGTCCTCGAGCAGCGCCCGCTTGAACTCGGGATCGCGCCACGCGAGCGCGACGACGCGCGCGCCGTTCAGCGGACCGATACGGTCGTTGTACCGTTCGACGACTTCGTCGATCTCCGCCGCGCTGATCAACCCCTTCTCGATCAGCAGCGACTCGATCGCCTCGGCGCGGATCGCCGGCGCGGAATGGTCATCCATCGAGCGGCTCCAAATACGGTTCGAAGAGATCGAGGTGAACCACGACGTTCGGCTCGGCTCCGTCGCCCCACAATTCGCGTCCGTCGAACGCGACGGCGTACAAATGTTGGGGATCTTCGCCGTGACCGTGCGCGTTACTGTCCGGATACACCCAACCACCGTGGCGTGCAGTGACGATGCCGACCCGCCCCCGCGCGTACGCCGGCAACCGCGTGTGGCCCGGCACGCCGTGCGCACGCGTGCGGACGCGTGCGCCGACGACGAACCGGGCTTCGCGTTGCACGCCGCGACGGTTGCCGTCCTCTGCCGGCCGATAGTCGATACGATCCGGGTGCGCAGACGGCCGCGCCGCAATCAAATCGTTGGGCGACGCGCCGAGCTCGAGCGCGCGGCGCGTGATCGACGCGGTGTCGAGCACGCCCGCCTCGACGATGCGAATCTCGAGGCCGCCGAGCCAGCGCCCGTAGTAACCCTGCGTCAGATACGCGGCCGGGTCGATGCGTTCGATCGCGTGCCTGGAATGATCGACGTTGCGGCCGGCGCCGCCGCCGCCGGTCAAGTTCATGCCGAGCACGCGTGCCTCCCACCGCGCATGAAAGGCGGGCTCGTCGACTTCGCGTTCGATGGCGCCGAAGCCTTCCTTGCCGCCGAGATCGTGGATGCCGTCCATCGGTCAGCTCGCAAGCTCGGTGATTTCCGACAGCACCGGAATGCCGTCGTCGGCCGGTATGCCGTACGGAATCTTGAACTCGTGCCGGCCGGCGACGACGTCGTGCGTCTCGTCGTTCGGCAGTATCACCTTCGCGGAGCAGTTCGGCGGGATACGCACGTTCAGAACGAACCGCCCGCCGTCGATGCGCCAAGCGACTTCATAGCGTCCGTGCACCGAGTCGAGCGCCGCGCTCGCGTAACGCAACGGCAAGCCGTTCGGGAAGTCCTCGATCCGCGGCGGTCGCGGTTGGATCCGCGCGCGCCGGTAGGCATTGCGCGCCGGCGACAGATCCGGGTCGAGCTCGAGCCCGGCGAGCGTGCCGTACAACCACTCGCCGACCGCACCGAACGCGTAGTGGTTGAAGCTATTCATCGCGGCGTCCTGAAACCCTTTCGCCTCGGTCCAGCCGTCCCACCGCTCCCACATCGTCGTCGCGCCCTGCGTGACCGCGTACAACCAACTCGGCGGCGACGTCTGTAACAGCAGTCGATACGCGACGTCGAGGCGGCCGTGATGCGTCAGCACCGGCAACAAGTGCGGGCTGCCCACCATCCCCGTCGACGGGTGATAGCCGCGCGCTTCGATGTCCTTCACCAACGCCTCGACCGCCGGGCCGGTCTCGTTGCGATCGAGCAACCCGAACTGCAACACGAGCACGTACGCCGTTTGCGTCTCGCTGACGAGGCGGCCTTCGCCGGTGACGAAGCGCCGGCGGAACGCGGCGCGTACGCGCTGCGCGAGACCCTCGTAGTGTTCGAGGTCGGATACGTTGCCGAGCACGCCTGCCACGCGCGCCAACAGTTTTGCGCTGTAGCAGAAATAGGCGGTGCCGATCAATTCCTTCGGGGTCGCGCCGAAGCGCGGATCACCGGTGCGCGCCGGATCGGCCGCGAGCCAATCGCCGAACCCTTGCCACGACTCCACCGAAGCGTCGGAACGGATCAACGCCGGATAGCGGGCCTCGATGTTGTCGACGAACGCCTTCATCGCATCGTAGTGCCGCTCGAGCACGCGTCGATCGCCGCAACAGCGATACATCGTCCACGGCACGATCACGATTGCATCGGACCACGCCGGACCGCCGTCGCCGCGCATGATCTCGAGCGCCGGCGGCACCGGCGCGACGGGCGGTACCGTACCGTCCGACGCTTGCGCGTCGGTCAAGTCGATCAACCATTTCGAAAAGAACGCGGCAACGTCGAAATTGAATGCTGCGGTGCGCGCGAACAATTGCGCATCGCCGGTCCAGCCGAGCCGCTCGTCGCGCTGCGGACAATCGGTCGGGAGGTCTATGAAGTTGCCGCGCTGGCTCCACGCGATGTTGCTCTGCAGCTGATTCAACAGCGCGTTGTCGCATTCGAACTCGCCGATTTCGGTCAAGGCCGTGCCGAGCACAGTCGCGCTCACCTCGACGATCGAGGCGGCATCGAAGCGGCCGGCGATTTCGACGAACTGAAAGCCGTGGAACGTGAAGCGCGGCTCGAACGCCTCGTCGGCGTCGCCCGCGCAGGTGTAGAAATCGGTCGCCGCCGCCTTGCGCAAGTTCGCGGTGTACAAATCGCCGTTCGAGTCCAGTCGCTCGGCGTGACGTACTTCGAGCAGCGTACCGCGCGGCGCGCGCGCCTTGACGCGCACGCGGCCGACCAGGTTCTGACCGAAGTCGTAAATCAAGCGAATCGCGCCGAGCTCGCCCGCGTGCAGCGTCGGCCGCGCGATCGGCTGCCGGCGCTCGATCGCGCGCACCGGCGGCTGAGCGCTCGCATCCAGTCGAATGTCGCGCTTCGGCAACACCTCGACCGGCGACCATCCTGTTGCGTCGTAACCCGGCGCGCTCCAACCGATCAGGCGCTGTCGCGCATCGACGCTCTCGCCGATCAGGAGATCCGAGTACAGAATCTGCGAGCGATGCCACGTCCATAAGTCGTCGGTGACGACGCGCGTCGGCGTACCGTCGACCAGCGTGACTTCGAGCTGCGCCAACAGCTGCGGGCGGTCGCCGTACTGCTGACGCTCCGACAAGCCCAACGTGCCGCAATACCAACCGTCGCCGAGCAGCACGCCGATCGCGTTCTCGCCCGCGTGCAGCAACCGCGTCACGTCGAACGCGCGATACCGCACGCGTTTCGAGTAGTCGGTCCAACCGGGCGCGAGTTCGACGTCGATCGCGCGCGCGCCGTTGATTTCGACGTCGTACGTACCGAGCGCGGTGACGTACAAACGCGCCGCACCGACCTCGTGCGCCAATTCGAACGTGCGCCGCAGCGCCGGCACCTGTGCCGGCGTCCGCTTGCCGCCCATCAACGGCGTCGCGATCCAGCGGGCGCGCCAATCGTCCAGCGCGAGCAAACCCATCTCGAAATGCGCCGGTCGGCTCCACGCACTGCCGATGCCGTCCGAATCGAACGTGCGCACCTTCCACCACACGCGTTGGCGCGACGCGAGCGGCCGACCGCCGTACGAGATGTGACACGTGTTCGACGACGCCACGCGGCCGCTGTCCCACAGATCGCCGTTGTCCTCGTCGAGCGACTCCGGGCGGCGCGCGGCGACGATTTGATAGTCCGTTTGGATTTCAGCAGGGCGTTCGTCGTCGATCCACCACGACAAACGCGGGTGCGGCTCGTCGATGCCGATCGGGTTCTCTAGATATTCGCATCGCAGCCGTTTCGGCGCGCCCGGCATGACTCGTTCCGCAGTCCCACACGGTGCGGATTAGTGTGCCAGAAAGCGTTCGGCTTCTCTTAGGAAAGCGTCGAGTTGATCGTGGTGCGCCCAATGCCCGGCGCCGTCGAGGTCGACGACCGACGCATTGCGGAAATGCGCCAACGTGTCGTCCTGTCCGATGCGATGCGGATAGCCCTGCCTCGCGTTGACGAAAAGCACCGGACAGGCGATCTCGCGCCACAGCGCTTCGGTTTCTTCGGCAGGTACGTCGTACGGCGCGTGCGCGTGCGTGTAGTTGTCGAACTTCCAGGTGTACGTGCCGTCTTCGTTGCGATGGCTGCCGTGCTCGGTCAGATGACGCGCACGATCCGGCGATAAATGCGGGTTCGTCTTCTGCATCCGCTCGAGCGCGTCGTCGAGCGTCGCATACCGCCGCGGCACGCGGCCGGCGAGTTGTCGCGTCGCGTCGATCCAACCGCGCAGTCGCTCGGCGACCGGCGGTCGTTCGAAGAACTTCCACCAATGCCCGACGCCTTCGACGACGACGAGCTTCGCGACGGTGTCCGGGTACAGTCCCGCGTACAAGCACGCGAGCGTGCCGCCCATCGAGTGCGCGATGATCGTCACCGGCGCGAGCTTCAGTTGCCTCACCAACTGCGCGATGTCGTACACGTAACTCATGTGCGAATACGCGCCAGCGCTCGCCCACTGCGAGTCGCCGTGACCGCGCAAATCGGGTGCGACGACGTGATAGCGGTCGCGCAGGCGCTGCGCGACCCAATCCCACGAATGGCAGTGGTCGTGCATGCCGTGCAGCAGCAACAGATTCGGCGCGCCGGCGTTCCCCCAGTCGAGGTAATGCAGGCGAAGGCGTTGCGAGAAATAGCTATGCGAGGTCGGGTTGTCGGGGTCGGTCACGTTCTTCGAATCAGGCGTGCATCAATTCGCGTTGGGCATTGGACGTCCATTGCGTACGTCCAAGCAACAGGTCTTCGTGGCGACGGAACGACTCGGCAATGCAATTCATCACCGCGCGCACGCGCGCGGCGTTGCGCAAGTCCGGATGCGTAAGCAGCCAGATCTCTTGCGCGACAACGGGACCGCTGAGGCGCTGCAGCACCGGGTTCGCGTCGCCCAACGCACACGGTAATGCGCCGATGCCGACGCCGGCTTCGATCGCCGCCATCTGCAACGGTGCGTGCGGGCTGCGGATCCGCGACGCGATGTCCGGGAACGATTCCGCGCGGACGGTTTCGCTGATCGATCGCGCGAGCGTCCAGTCGATCCAGTTGCAGTCGGCGGGATTCGAAACGGGATCGTGCTTCGTGAGGTATTCGATGCTCGCGTAGGCCGCGACCGCGTAGCGGCCGATGCGCCGGCCAACGAGATGCTCGGGGGGCGCGTCGGTCACGCGCACCGCGACGTCCGCTTCGCCGCGCGTCAGGCTCAGCGGCTCGTACGAGCCGATGAAGTCGAGCGAGATGTCCGGGTACGTCTCGATGAAGCGTCCAAGGTCGCGCATCAGGAAGCCGGTACCGACCGGCTCGGGAAACGTCACGCGCACGTGACCTTGCAGGCGCTGATCGCGGCCGACCAACGCCCGTTCGATCTCGTCGATCTGCCCTTCCACTTGCTCGGCCTGCGCGAGCACCAATTGGCCGTCGGCCGACAACTTCAGGCCATCCGGCGTCCGGTTGAACATCACCGCGCCGAGTTGCTTCTCGAAATGCTCGAGCCGCCGCGCGACGGTCGAGTGGTGGACGCCGAGCCGCCGCGCCGCGGCGCGTACCGACCCGTGATGCGCAATCGCGGTGAAAATCTTCAGATCGTCCCAATCCATGCTCGACATTGTGGCCTCCGTCGCATTTCCGCGACGCACTGGTGCGTTCTTGGGGCTTGCTCGAAGTGTTACCTAAAGTAACATGACACGGCAACCCACCCACGTCCGGAGACCCCATGAAGATCGCCCTTTCCTCACTCACTGCCGCCGTCCTGGCCCTGGCGGGCGTTCAGGCGAATGCAGCAGATTCCTACACGGCCGCGATCCAGGGCTGCCAGAAATCGATCAACGAGCGCCTTGGCGTCGCCGTCGCGTCGTACTCGGTGAAGAAGATCCAATCGTCGCCGCACTACCGCGACATCACCTTCAGCGTATCGGCCGAAGACGCCGCGACCCCCGTCAGCCAGATGAAAGTGTCGTGCCGCGCGAAGTCCGACGGTGAAGTGTTGGCCGTCCAATACGACGAGACGGCGTTGCCATCGGCGGTGGCGACCCACTAATCGATTCTTCTACTCTGCCCCACTTTTCCGTCTCTCCCCCAACTTACGGCTGCACGCAGGTTCCCCTCTACCTCGCAGCCGTTTTTTTTGGCCTGTCGCTCAGCGTTCGAGCCGGACGATCCCGTCTCGGACGCTGACGCGCGGGGCCGGCGGCAATCGACAGGGTTGGCCCGTTAGGCATCTGCCCGACTCCACATCGAACCGATAGCCATGCCACGGACACTGCACGACGCCGTCGATTGCGGCGGCGAGCGGTCCGAGTTGGTGCGGACACCGCGCGACATGGGCGATGAGACCCTTGGCGCCGCTCGTGAGCAGATAGGCTCGACCGTCGAACTCGACGTGCATCGGCAATGCCAGCGCGTCGACGGCACCGAGTTCGAGTGAGACGCCGTCGCGTTGCGTCTCGACGCGCCGATCGATCTGCCGCTGTCGCTCCACCATCATCGCGACGTCTTCGTCGTAGAGCTGGCGATACATGCGGGCGTACGCATCGCCGGCGCGCGCGCGCTCATCCGCCGCGATGCCGGGTACGAAAAAGTCGACAACGATGTCGGTGCGCCGCGGCGCGATCGGAAACGCGTGCGTCCAGATTTCGCTGCCCGCATTCGCACCGCTCAGGGTCCGCGTGATCCAACGCCGGCATTCGCGATCGAGACGCACCTCGAGCCGATACGCGCGCGCGCTCGCGTCGACGACGCGCGCACGCCAACCCCACACGCCCGCGTCTTCGCATTCGATCGACCCGAAGCTCCGAGCGTGCACGTACGGCAAGTGCTCCCAATCGAGCACGTTCTCGTACATGCGCTCGAGGCTGACGCCCAAGACGCGCCGATATGTGCCGACGTGCGGAACGCGCGACTCGGCAAATGCCGGATACGTACGCTCTTCAGGCACGCGCGCGCACCGCGCAAGACCGTTGCACGGTTGACAAGCCCCGAACGATTCTGCTCATATCCGATCCGCTAGGAGGAGGGAGAGTAGAGAGACTCCGCGCTGAAGATTCAGCGCAACCTTAGGCCGCAACAGCGGCCTTTTTGTTTTCCCGCCTTTCGCCTCATTCACCGAGCAACGTCGATTCGATAGCGGAACGACTTACCATCGATCGTCGTCGTCGCCGCGGTCGGCCCCGGGTCACCCGCGTCGAATCGCGTCGCGAGCACCTCGTTGGCGATGTAGTTGCTATGACTCGCCGTTGCCGAAGTCACCGCCGGGTCGCCGTCGTACACCACGACGATTCGATCGGTCACGTTGAGGTTCTTCTCTTTGCGAGTCCGCTGAATGCGGTTCACGACCTCGCGCGCCATCCCTTCGGCGATCAGTTCGTCGTCGAGCGTGCAGTCGAGATCGATCGAGATGAATCGATTCGACAACGCATGCGTACCGGGCTTCGGCTCGCGCAGGATCTGGATCTCGTCGAGATTGAACGTCTCGCCGTCGATCTCGATGCTGCCGCTCTCCTGCAACGCCTCGATGCAGTCGCGGTCGAGCTGCGCGATCTTCGCGCCGAATTCTTTCATGCGTTTGCCGAGCCGTTTGCCGAGCACCGGGAAGTTCGGCTTCGCGTACAAGCGGATGTAGTTGTCCTCTGCTTGATCGTAGACCACGTCCTTCACGTTCAACTCGCGCCGTACGAACGGTTCGAGCGCACGCAGTTCACTCAGCATCTCCGCGTCGCGATGCACGATCGTGAGCTTGCGCATCGGCTTGCGCAGGTTGATCTTCACCTCTTCGCGCCGCTGGCGGCCGAGCAGGACGATCTGCTGCAGACGACTGACGGCCTCCTCGAGCTTCGGTTGGATCAGCGACTCTTCCGGCTCCGGATACGAGCACAGATGCACCGACGACGGCTTCGGCGCCTGGCCGGTCAACTTCGCGAGTTCCTGGTATAGATGCTCAGCAAGGAACGGCGTGAACGGCGCCATGACCATCGTCAGCTCTTCGATGACGGTATAGAGGGTGCTATAGGCCGCGATCTTGTCGGCCGTAATGTCCTTGCCCCAAAAGCGGTCGCGGTTCAGCCGGATGTAGCCGTTCGTCACGTCGTCGATGAACTCGAGTAGCCGCGGCACGACGTTGTACAAACGGTATTTGCGCATCTCGGCGCCGATGTCGCGCTCGAGCGTCTGCAGCCGCGACAGGATCCATTGGTCGAGCAGGTTGCTGCCGTAGTGCAGCCCTTTGTCCGGCGACCAGCCGTCGATCGTCGCGTACGTCATCAGGAACTGGAACGCGTTGTACCAAGGCAACAGCGTCCGGCGCGTCATGTCCTTCACGCCGCTGTCCGCGAAGCGCTGCTCTTCACCGCGCACCAACCCGGAGTTGATCAAATACAGCCGCAGCGCGTCGGCGCCGTACGTCTCCATCAATTCGTCGGGCGGCGTGTAGTTGCGCAACCGCTTCGACATCTTCACGCCGGCTTCGGTGACCACCATGCCGTTGACGATCACGTTGCGGAACGCGGGCTTCTTGTACAGCGCCGCCGCGAGCACCGTCAGCGTGTAGAACCAGCCGCGCGTCTGGTCGAGCCCTTCCGCGATGAATTCCGCCGGGAACCCGGCATTGAAGACCGCCTGGTTCTCGAACGGATAATGCAGCTGCGCATACGGCATCGAGCCCGACTCGAACCAGCAGTCGAGCACTTCCTCGATGCGTCGATACGTGCCCGGCTCGCCGTCGAGCGTGAACGTCAACGGATCGACGTATTCGCGATGCAGGTCGTCGACGCGTTTGCCGGTGTAGCGTTCGAGCTCGTCGCGCGAGCCGATGCAGACCTGTTTGCCGTTGACGTCGTTCACCCAGATCGGCAACGGCGTGCCCCAGATGCGGTTGCGCGAAATCGACCAGTCGATCGCGCCCTTCAGCCAGTTGCCGAACCGGCCGTGTTTGATGTGCGCCGGGATCCAACGGATTTGCTCGTTCGCGGCGAGCAAATCCGGGACGAAGTCGGTCACGCGCACGTACCAAGACGGAATCGCTCGGTAGATCAACGGCGTGTCGGAGCGATAGCAGAACGGATAGCTGTGTTGCAGCACGCCTTGCTCGTACAGCGCGCCCGCACCCTTCAGCCGCTTGATGATGTCTTTGTCGGCTTCCTTCACGTAGCGATGCGCGAAGTCCGGCACTTCGTCGGTGAAGATGCCGTTCAGCGTGACGGGGCACGCGAACGCCTTCATGCCGGCCGCCTTCGCGACGCGATAGTCGTCCTCGCCGAACGCCGGTGCTTGGTGCACGAGGCCCGTGCCGGACTCTGTCGTCACGTAATCGTCCATCAGCACGACGAACGCGCCGAGCGAACGCTGATTCGCGAAGTACGGGAACAACGGTTCGTACGACCGACCGACCAGATCGCGACCGGTGCACGTCGAAATCACTTCGAGATCGTGCGACTTCCGATACTCGTCGAGTCGCGCTTCGGCAATGTACAACACGATGTCGCGCGTCCGGTCACGGACCCTCGCGTACGTGATATCGGGGCCGACGCAGATCGCGAGGTTCGACGGCAGCGTCCACGGCGTCGTCGTCCACGCCGCCAGATAGGCGTCCTCGTCGGCCAGCTTGAACAGCACGGTGATCGCGGGGTCTTGCACGTCCTGATAGTTCGAAGTCGCCTCGAAGTTCGACAGCACCGTGCCGAGCTCGGTCGAGATCGGCATCACCTTGACGCCCTGATAGACGAGCCCTTTGTCCCAAAGCTGTTTGACCACCCACCAGACGGACTCCATGTAGTCGGCGTCCATCGTCTTGTAGTCGTTGTCGAAGTCGACCCAGCGGCCGAGCCGGGTGATCGTGTGGCGCCATTGCGCGACGTAACGCTGCACGATCTTGCGGCACTCGGCGTTGTACCCGGCGACGCCGAGTTGCCGAACGACGTCCTGCGACGCTACGCCGAGCTGCTTGTCGATCTCGTGCTCGATCGGCAATCCGTGGCAATCCCAGCCGAAGCGCCGCAGCACGTAGCGCCCTTTCATCGTCCAATAGCGTGGGACGATGTCCTTCAGCGTCGACGAAACGAGGTGTCCGTGGTGCGGCAGCCCCGTCGCGAACGGCGGACCGTCGTAGAAGATGTACGGCTTCTTGTCGCGCGTGTGCTCGAGCGACTTGCGAAACAGATCGCCCCGACGCCAGAAGTCGAGGATCGCATGTTCCATCGCGACAAAATCGAACGCGCCGGACGGGGCTTCAACCGGTTCTGCCATGGGTGTTGCAACGTACGGTTTTCGAGCGAGGGCGCATTCTATGCCCCGACATCCGAGTTTTCACGCGCCGAGGCGAAAGGTTGGCGTTCGATGCATCGTGCCGGGTCTCAGCGCCGGCGTTCGCGTTGCAGGACCGTCCGAGGCATGGATGCCGAGGACGAGCTACATGGACGTACTTGCTCGCCACGCGCTCCGCAGGGCTGCGTTCGACTCGAACCTATCCGCGTGGCCGCGTGTCCCGCCGCTCGATCGCGGGCCATCGAGCGCTTCGAATTCCAGCGATGATGGAACGATCAATGCCGATCGAGCTATTCGTTCGGCGGCGGGCTCACGACGATATGCTCGGCGTTGTCGGCGACCATGACGTTCAGCGGCCGGCCGAGCGTGAAGGATTCGAGAATGAAATCGCGCAACACCGACAGCGACTCGTTGCGCACGCGGGTGTTCTTGATCAGCTCTTTCAGCATGCCGGC
>Ga0335084_10005481_pt1 | contig 12555 bp, 10 predicted proteins | sample Lox_Sample_44_FD_206721 | JGI IMG/M metagenome (GOLD analysis project Ga0335084, IMG submission 206721) | Soil microbial communities from Loxahatchee National Wildlife Refuge, Florida, United States - Lox_Sample_4.4 | ecosystem: Environmental > Terrestrial > Soil > Wetlands | place: USA...
TCTGCCCCGGCCGGGCGCGCGCCACGGGAGCACGCCCGGCCGGGCCCCGGCCGGGGCGCTCTCCCTAGGTCAGGTTCGCGCCGGCGCGGCGGTGCGCGTGGAGCGTCTGGGCACGGCGGCGGCTCCGGATGCCGAGCGCTGCCACGGCTGCCAGCGCGGCCGGGAGGAGCGTCCATTCCGGCGCCAGGCCCGAGGCGGCAGCCCCGGTGCACGCAGCGGCCGTCAACAGCGGGACCACCATCGCGCGGGCGCGGACCGGGCGGACCGTGAGGACGAGGAGGCCGAACGTGAAGAGGGCGACGGGACCGGGCGCGAGGCCGAACGGCGGCACCCGCGGGAACTCGAGGTCGGCGAGCGCCGCGACCGCGGGATACGCGACCAGCGCGCAGGCGACGAGCCCGAGCCCGACCGCGCCGGCCGCGCGGGTGGGCAGGCCGAAGACGAGCCGCCCGCGCAGGGCCTCCGCGCAGAGGACCGCCGCCTGGACGACCGAGAGCGCCGCCAGCGCGGGTCCCCCGGGCGCCGGCAGCCAGAACGCCTCGAAGGCCGCCACCGCGAGCCAGAAGCCCGCCAGGATCGCTGCCGTTCCGAGGCTCGCGCGGCGGCCGCCGCGCAGGACCAGCATGAGCGCAGCCCCGCCGAGCGCGAACGCGACCATCTGCGCGGGCCAGATCGCGAGGTTGAAGCGCTCGAGCGCCAACTGGAGCTGCTCGCCGTTCAGCACGGGCACATCTGCACCCAGGGTAACCTTCGCGTCAATGGTCCGCTCGTGGCGACTCCGATGGAGGTGTGCGGCGGTGGCGGGCGCGCGGGGCCGGGGTGCGCCCCCGTGTCCGCCCGCACGCCGGCGAGGAAGCCCTGGGGACGGCCCGCCCGGCGGGTAGAATGGCCGGCGCCCCGTGTCCGCCGCTTCCGGATCGCCCTGGCGCCTGCGGCGCCGCCGCGCAGTCGCCCTGGCCGCCGCCGGGGCGCTGGCAGCCGCCGGCGTCGCGATCGGGCTCGATGCCCTCCGCCCCGACCCGGCGCCGCGCTTCGCGGCACCCGAGGGCTGGCTGGACCTCTCGCCCGGCGCGCCAGCCGAGCGGTTCAGGGGGATCCCGGAGGCGCTCGTCTCGCAGGCGCGGAGCGGCCGCTTCGAGGCGGTGGCCGCCGAGCCGGCGGAGGCGGGCGAGCCCGTGACGCAGACGTTCAACGCGCGCTTGCGGCCTGGTTCGCTCCGGGTGGACGCCAAGGCCGTGCTGGCGGTGGCGTCCGCGCTCCAGGGCGCCCTCCGCTCCGCCGGACCCGAGGTTCGCTCCACCGACGCGGGCATCGTCGAGATCGGGGGCGTCCCGTCCATCCGTGTCGAGGCGCGGCTGGAGGCGGCCGGGCTGGTGGCGCGGAACGTCGTCTACAGCGTGCCGATGGGGCGGCGCACCGCGGTGCTCACCTACTCCTGCGCCGAGCACGCCTGGGCGCGCTGCGCGTCCGCGGTGGAGCGGTCGGCGCGCGCCACCGCCGGGGCGCGCGCCCCGACGCTCCCCGAGCGCATGGATCTGGGCCGGACCGCCGCCGGCGGCGCAGCCGCCCTGCTCTGCGGCGCGGCGGCGCTCGCGCTCGCCGCCGCGCTGCGCCACCCCGCCTGACGAGAGGCTCCCGTGGCCGAGATCCGCTTTCGCCTCCGCGACGACGCCTGGCCTCCGCAGGAGCGCGCCCTGGTGCGTCGCCTGGCGCGATCGCTCGGCGTGATGCTCGTCCTGCTCGTGGTGGCGGATGCGCTCCTGCTCCGCGACGCCCCGGGGCGCTGGGGCACGGTGTCCCTCACGGTGTTCCTCGTCGCCGGCGTCGGGTTCCTGCTGGCCCGCCGCCGGGTGGCGCGGGCCCGGGCGCAGTGGGCCTCCTTCGCCATCGTGCTGGACGGGGACCGCCTCCGCCGCGAGCTGGCCGGGGCGCGCCCGCTCGAGATCGCGCGCGGGGAGGTCCGCTCCGTGGAGGAGCGCGCCGAGGGCCTCGTCGTCCTCGCCGAGGGCCGCCAGCTGCTCGCGCCGCGCCTGCTCGCCGACTACGGGGCGTGCCGGGCGGCGATCGAGGCCTGGCGGGCGGGCTAGTGGCCGGCGCCGGGCGCGGCCGGTGGCGGCCAGGCGCCGTCGAACCCCGTGCCTCGCCACAGCTCGTAGTCCTTGAGGTGCACCCCCAGGCGAACGACCGGCACGACGGCGACGCGCTCCAGCCGCTCGAAGCGGTCGCCGAGCGCGCCCAGCGGCGCCCGGCGATCGACGACGACGAGGGCGCTCCGGCCACGGAGCGCCCGCGCGTCGAGCCACTGGTCGAACTCGCTCGGGCGCAGGCTCATCACCTTCACCGACCCGTCCTCGAGCGCCCAGGCGAGGTGAGCGCCGGGCCGGTAGTCCGTCGCCGCGACGAGGTCCGCGCCGCCCTTCGCGGCCTGGGCGCGGACGGCGGCGGCCACCTCGCCCCAGCCCCAGGGCTCGAGCGAGTCCTCGTCGTCGATGCCGGGCACCAGCGCCGTGAGCGGGACCACCGCGCCGTGGACCGCCATCGCGGCGGCGAGCGCGGCGCCCACGCCCGCGTGCCAGCCGAGCAGCCGCGGCCGCGCCGCGAGCACGACCGCCGCCATGGGGACGAGGAGGAGGTAGGCGACCACGTTCCAGTAGTAGAGCGACCACGTCACGAACGAGAGGCCCAGGAAGACCGCCGTGGATGCGGCGAACGTCGCGAGGGCGAGCGCCCGGTGGACGTCCGCGCGTGGACCCGACCCCGCGCCGGCGCGCCTGGCGGCCAGGGCCATCGCCCACGCGAGCGGCGGCGAGAGGAGGAGCAGCGAGGGCACCGCGAAGGGGAGGACTCCGCGCCCGAGGTGGCCGAAGCCTCTCGACAGGTGGAACCGGAACGAGGCGAGGCCGTGGGTGGCGTTCCAGGCGAGGACGGGCGAGAGCACCGCGAGGCACAGTCCGGCGGCGGCCCACAGGCGCGGATCCCGGAGGAGGCGGCGCAGCCGGGGGTCGGCGGCGATCGCGGCGGCGAGCCCCACCGCGAGGAACACCGCGCTGTACTTCGCGAGCCCGGCCAGGCCGAGCGCGAGGCCGCCGCCGAGCAGCCGCGCCGTGGACCCGCGCCCGCCGCGCGCCACCTCCTCCAGGACGTCGAGGAAGAGGGCGCCGGCGAGGAGGACGAAGAAGACGAGGAGGTGATCGCCCCAGGCGAACGCCGCCAGCATGGCGAGGAGCGGCGAGGCGAGGAAGGCCGCCGCCGCGGCGGCGCGCAGCCGGCGGCCGCCGCCCCCGAGCCGCGCCGCGAGGCGCATCACCAGCGCGAGGCTGCCCGCGGTCGTGAGGGCGGCCGGGAGCCGGAGGACGAGGAGCGAGCGCCCGAAGATCGCGTGCGCCGCGCCCTGGATCCAGGCGTTGAGGGGCGGGTGGTCGAAGTACGACAGCGCCGGGTGCAGGCCCCATAGCCAGTAGTACGCCTCGTCGGAGTTGGGCGGGACGAGGAGCCAGTGCACCAGGCGGGCCGCCGTCACCCCGACCAGCGCGGCGAGCAGCCACGCGCCAGCGCGATCGCCGCGCGGCCGTGCCGCCGGGCCGGGGGCAGCGGCCGGTGCGCGGAGGTCGATGTCGAGCGAGGCTTCCATGGCAGCCGGTGACGAACGGAGCGCGGCGCGCACGCTACGCCGGCGGGTGCGGGCCGGTCCAGCCCGGCGCGGCAGCCGCCTTTGGGGGGTTGCCCCCGCGCCCGCTCCCGCCGTCACCGTCCCGTCACTCGCGCGAGACGAGCCGGGGCGGCCGCGCCCGGCAGGGAAGGTGCGGCTGGCCCCCATCCCGGCTAGGCTCCGACGGTGGCCGAGCTCTCGCAAGGGGAGGCGCACGCACCGTCAGTGGAGGTGGCGGCGGCGGGTGCCGGCGGTGCCGCGCTGGTGCGCGACGCCGTCCTCACGCCGCACGGCGCGCCCGTCGCCGGACCTGCGCCCGAGCCCGCCGCCGAGGCGCGGGTGCCCGACGCGGGCATGCTCGTCAACCGCGAGCTGTCGCTCCTGCACTTCCAGTGGCGGGTCTTCGAGGAGGCGCGCGATCCGGCGAACCCCATCCTGGAGCGGATCCGGTTCCTCTCCATCGTGGCGTCGAACCTGGACGAGTTCTTCATGATCCGGGTGGCGGGGCTGGAGCAGCAGGTCGCGGCCGGCCTCACCGAGCGCTCCGCGGACGGGCTCACGCCCTCCGAGCAGCTCGCGACGGTGCGGCGCGAGGCGCTGCGGATCACCCGGGCGCTCACCGCCTGCCTGCGGGACGAGCTCCTCCCGCAGCTCGACGCGGCCGGCATCCGCGTCCTCGACTGGCCGCAGCTCGACGCCAAGCAGGCGGCGCGTGCCCGGCAGTGGTTCGAGGAGCTGGCGTTTCCGGTGCTGACGCCGCTCGCCTTCGATCCCGGCCGCCCCTTCCCGCACATCTCCAACCTGAGCCTCAACCTCGCGGTGATGGTGGAGCAGGACGGGACCGAGCGCTTCGCCCGCATCAAGGTCCCCGATACGCTCCCGCGGCTCGTCCCCATCGGCCGCTCCACCGGAGGGTTGGCCGCCGCCGGGTCGGCGCACCACCACCACGCCTTCGTGTGGCTGGAGCAGCTCGTCGCCGCCAACGTGGACCGGCTCTTCCCCGGCGTGCGCATCGTGGGCGTCCACCCGTTCCACGTCACGCGCGACGCCGAGATGGAGCTGCAGGAGCTGGACGCTTCCGACCTGCTCGCCTCGGTGGAGCACGGCGTTCGCGAGCGGCGCTTCGGGGCCGTGGTCCGGCTGGTGGTGACGCCCGCCATGCCCGAGCGGGTGCGCGACCTGCTCATGCAGAACCTCGAGGTGGACGCGCGCGACGTCCAGGTGGTCGAGGGGCCGCTGGCGCTGGCGGGGACGGCGGGGCTCACGGCGGTGGAGCGGAGCGACCTCAAGTTCCCGCCGTTCCTCCCGGCGACGCCGGCCCGCCTCTCGCCCGGCGAGGACGATCTCTTCGCGACCATCCGCCGCCACGACGTGCTCGTCCACCACCCTTTCGACTCCTTCGCGCCGGTGGTGGACTTCCTCCGCGCCGCCGCCCGCGACCCCGACGTCCTCGCCATCAAGCAGACGCTCTACCGGGTGGGCAAGAACTCGCCGGTGGTCGAGGCGCTCTTGGAGGCGAGCCAGAACCGCAAGCAGGTGGCGGTGCTGGTGGAGCTCAAGGCGCGCTTCGACGAGGAGAGCAACATCGGGTGGGCGCGGGCGCTCGAGGCGGAGGGGGTCCACGTCATCTACGGGCTCCTCGGCCTCAAGACCCATTCCAAGGTGGCGCTGGTGGTGCGGCGCGAGGGCGACCGCCTCGCCCGGTACGTCCACCTCGCCACCGGCAACTACAACCCGGCCACCGCCGCGGTCTACACCGACCTGGGCCTCTTCACCGCCGACGCGGAGATCGGCGAGGACGCGACCCAGCTCTTCAACTACCTCACCGGCTACGCCCGTCCGCAGCAGTTCCGCAAGCTCCTGGTGGCGCCGGTGAACCTGCGCGAGCGGCTGGTGGAGCTGATCGACCGCGAGACGGCGCACGCCCGCGCCGGGCGCGGGGGCCACCTGGTCTTCAAGATGAACGCGCTCTCGGACGAGCGCATGATCGACGTGCTGCTGCGCGCTGCCCGGGCCGGCGTGAGGGTGGACCTGCTCGTCCGAGGGATCTGCGCGCTCCGCCCCGGCATCCCCGGCGCCACCGAGGGGATCTCGGTGACGAGCATCGTGGGACGCTTCCTGGAGCACAGCCGGATCTTCTGGTTCCGCAACGCGGGGGCGGAGGAGGTCTACCTGGGCTCCGCCGACCTGATGCGGCGCAACCTGGACCGGCGCGTCGAGGTGCTCTTCCCGGTGACCGATCCGGCGCTGGTGCGGCACCTGCGCGGCGAGGTGCTCGACGTGTACCTGCGCGACAACGTGCGGGCGCGCCGGATGCAGTCCGACGGCCGCTACCTCCGCGCCGCGCCCGGCCCGGGCGAGGCGCCGGTCGACTCGCAGGCGGTGCTGCTGGCGAAGTGGCTCGCCCGGCGCGAGACCCCGCCGGAGAGCTGATCCCCGTCCAACGTGCCGCGGCCGGCGCCGATCAGGTCGCCTCGGCCACGGCCGGGATCGACGGAGCCGCGCGGAGCGGGCGGACGCGGATGTCCACGGCGCCGCGCACGCCGTCGTCCTTCAGCTCGCGCACGAAGACGTCGGCCGCCTCCCGCTCGTCCCAGGCTCGGACGTACGCCTCGCGCATCGTCGAGCCGGAGCGGCAGCTGCAGAGGTAGACCGATTCGCGGATCATGGGTTGCTCCGGCGCTGGGTGGGACGAGCATCCAATACCTCCGCGGAGGGGCGGCTGCCATCGACCGCGCCGGGTACGCGTCGCTCCCGCGCCTCCAACCCCGCGTTCCTTCGAGCGCCGACACCGTCCCGTCACGAAAAATTCACCGTTTCGCCCTCGGCGCGTCGCTCGATCGGGCGAGGCCCGGTGCGACGAAGGGGCGCAGGGCGACGCGTGCGCCGCCGGGTGCGAGGCGACGGCGTCCACGGGGCCACAGGCATGGCCTGTCGCGGCGGCCGCGCCCACCGTAAGAACGAACGCATGATGACGATCCGCAGGGCGGACGAGCGGGGCCACTTCGATCACGGCTGGCTCGACACCCGCCACACCTTCAGCTTCGCCGACTACCACGACGACCGCTTCATGGGCTTCAGCGACCTCCGCGTCATCAACGAGGATCGCGTCCGGCCGGGCCAGGGGTTCGGCACCCACGGGCACCGGGACATGGAGATCGTCTCCTACGTCCTCGAGGGCGCGCTGGCGCACCGCGACAGCCTGGGGACGGGCTCGACCATCCGGCCGGGCGAGGTTCAGCGCATGAGCGCCGGCACGGGAATCCGGCACAGCGAGTTCAACGCCTCGCCGGATGCGCCGGTCCATTTCCTCCAGATCTGGATCCTGCCGGAGCGAGCCGGAACCACGCCCTCCTACGAGCAGAAGACGTTCCCGGAGGCCGACCGGCGCGGGCGGCTCCGGCTGCTCGCGTCGCCGGACGGCGCCGGCGGCGCGCTCACCGTCCACCAGGACGTGCGGCTCTACGGGGCGATCCTGGCGAAGGGCGAGGAGGCGGGGCTCGACCTCGGGCCGGGGCGGCACGCCTGGGTGCAGGTCGCGCGCGGGGAGGTGGACGCGAACGGCCAGCGCCTCGGCGCCGGCGACGGGGCCGCGGTCTCGGACGAGCGGCGGGTCGTGCTGCGGGGCGCGGGGGACGGGTCGGCCGACGTGCTGGTCCTCGACCTGCGCTGACGTCGTTCGCTGACGTCCGCTACGGGAGCGCGCCGCCGCCGGCGGCATCGCCGCCCGCCGCAGGACCTGCCGCGGGTCCGGCGCTCTCGGACCCGCCGCCCGGGCTGCCCGGGCCGCCGCGGCCGCGCCTCCTGCGCCGCCGCCGCCTGCGGCGCCGGCCGCCCTCGCCCGGGGCCGCGGCTGCGGCCGGCGCGCCCGGGCCCGGCGCGGCCCCCGGCAGCGCCGCGGCTGCGCTCCCCGGCGCCGCCGCCGGAGCGCCGTCGCCTGCGGGCACCGCCGATGCCTGCGTCGACGAGACGTCCCCTCCCGCCGGTGCGACGCCCTGCGAGCCGCCGGCCTGCGCGGGTGCGCCCGGGGATTCGCCCGGGACGCGGCCGGCCGCGCCGGGCTGACCGCGCCCGCGGCGGCCGCGGCGGCGGCGCCTGCGGCGGCGGCCGCCCTCGCCGGGAAGGCCGGGCGAATCGGGCGGCGCGATCGCGTCGGCCGGGGCTGCCGCGCCACCGGCCGCGACGGTGACGGTGGGAACACCGTCCACCGGGGTGGCGGCCCGAGGCTGCCCGCCCGGCTGGCCGGGCTGACCGCGCCCGCGCCGGCCGCGTCGGCGGCGGCGCTTCTTCCGCCCGCCTTCGCGCTCGCCCTCGGCGCCCGGCTCCTCGGGCGCGTTGAGCACGTCGACGGCCGGCCCGGCCTCGGCGCCCATCCCGAGCGCCCGGCAGTTGTCGCAACGGCCGCAGTGCTCGGGCCCCGGCTCGCCGAAGTAGTCGAGCATGTGGCGCACGCGGCACTGCGTGGTCTCGGCGTAGGCGACGAGCGCGTCGAGGCGCCGCTTGTCCTCGATCTTCTTGAGGTCGAAGTACTTCGCCGCCGCCTCGAGGAGATCGTCGGGGACGTTCGTGGGCGCGACGTACTTGCCCTCGTCGGTCTCCTCGGCCCAGCCCTGCTCGACGAGGAAGTTCAGCACCACGCGGGTCCGCTTCTCGCCGACGCCGGAGAACTCGGCGAGGATCTTGAGGCCGACCTCGCGCTCCTCCTCGGTCGAGGCGCGCAGCGCCTGCGCGACCTGGCGGACCTGCTTGGGCGAGGGGTAGCTCCCCTCGTTGAAGTACTCCTGGATGGCGAGGTCGTCCGGCGACCAGAGGAGGATGCAGCGCGCCGCCTTGCCGTCGCGCCCCGCGCGGCCGGCCTCCTGCACGTACGCCTCGAGCGACCCGGGCACGTGGAAGTGCGCCACGTAGCGGATGTCGGGCTTGTCCACGCCCAGGCCGAACGCGTTGGTGGCGATCATCACCACGCGGCGCCCCGGCTTCATGAACCGCTTCTGCGTCTCCTCGCGGACCGCCTTGGCCAGGCGGCCGTGGTAGTACTCGGCCGGGATCCGCGTCTTCTTCATCACGAACGCGAGCTCCTCGACCGACTTCACCGTGGCGGAGTAGACGATGCCCGGGCGCGGCAGGCGGCGGATCAGCTTCTTGTAGAGGATGCGCGCCTTCTCCTCCTCGGCGCCGCACTTCACCACCGTGAAGTGGAGGTTGGGACGGTCGAAGGAGCGGATCACCTGCTCGGCGTCCCGCAGCCCGAGCTGGGCGATGATGTCCTCGCGGACCCGGGGCGTGGCGGTGGCGGTGAGGGCCAGGACCGGCGGCCGGCCGAGGTTCTCGATCACCTCGCGCAGGCCGAGGTAGGCGGGGCGGAAGTCGTGGCCCCACTGCGAGACGCAGTGTGCCTCGTCCACGGTGAAGAGGGAGATGACCCGCTCGCCCAGCCAGGTCCGGAACTTCGAGGTGGACGCGGTCTCGGGGGTGGTGAGCAGCAGCTTGAGCGAGCCGTCCTCGATGCGCGCCAGGACCTCCTTCCGCTCCTTCACGAGGAGCGAGGAGTCGAGCCGCGCCACCGGGACGCCGCGCGCGGCGAGCTTGTTGTGCTGGTCCTGGATGAGGGCGATGAGCGGCGAGATCACCACCGTGAGCCCGGGCAGCACCAGCCCGGGGAGCTGGTAGGTGAGCGACTTGCCGCTGCCGGTGGGCATGACGGCGAGCACGTCGCGCCCGGCGAGGACGCCGCGCACGACCTGCTCTTGCCCCGGACGATACGAGCGGATCTGAAACACCCGCCGCATCGCCTCCCGGGCCGCGGCGAGCCGCTCCTCGAGCGGTCGCTCCGCTGTCCCGACCTCGGCCACGCCCCTACACCATAACCGATGATCGCTCCGCGCGGGGGATTCCGTGAGGTGTGGCCGATGTGAGGGTGGCCGATGGAGGAGCGCAGGGCCAGGCGGAGGAGCCTGGGCCCGAGCGACCGGGGGTCCGGGGGCTATTGCCCCCCAGCAAGATCGCCCGGGGCGCGCCCGGCCCAGGGGCGGGCCTGCTCCAGCTGCGCCGCGAGCCGGAAGAGCGCCCCCTCGTCCCCGAACCGGCCGGCGATCTGGACGCCGACCGGCAGGCCGTCGGCGGACCAGTGCAGCGGGACGGACATGGCCGGCTGGCCGGTCTGGTTGAAGAGCATGGTGTTGCCGGTGGCGTCGAACGAGCGCTGCGGGATCTGCTCGAAGAGGTAGTCCATCGCCCGCCGCGTCGGGACGCGCGCGAAGGCGCGGAGCCCGACGCGCTCCCAGGGCCTCGCGGCGAGCGCGCCGATCGCCTGCGGCGGCTGGCACATCGTCGGCGTGACGAGCGCGTCGTGCGCCTCGAAGAACGCGGCGATCCCGCGCGACGCGCGCTGGACCGTGACGACGGCGCCCGCGAGGTCGCCCGCCGTGAGGAGGCCTCCCGCCGCGGCCAGCACCCGGGTCTCCTCCTCCAGCGTGCGAGGGCCGGGGCGGCGGCCGGTGAGCGCGGCGCCCTCCGCCACGTCGAACGACACCGCCGCCGCGAGCGTGACGAGGTAGGCGCGGACCAGGGCGTCGCGCGGGAACTCGGGCCGGGCCTCGACCACCTCGTGCCCGAGGTCGGCGAGGAGGCGCGCCGCCTCCTCGGCGGCCGCCGCGCACTCCGGGTGGGTGGAGCGTCCGAACAGCGACGCGGTGGTGAAGGCGATGCGGAGCCGCCCGGGCGGCGTCCCCACCTCCTCCAGGTAGGGGCGCGCCTGCGGCGGCGCGGCGAAAGGCTCGCCGGGCGCCGGGCCGGCCAGGGCGTCGAGCAGCGCCGCCGAGTCGCGGACCGATCGGGAGAGGACGCCCTCGATCGCGTAACCGCCCAGCGCCGACCCGTAGCGCGGCGCGAACGACACGCGGCCGCGCGTCGCCTTGAGGGCGAAGAGGCCGCAGGCGGAGGCGGGGATGCGCAGCGAGCCGCCGCCGTCGTTGCCGTGCGCGGCGGGCAGGATGCGCGCCGCCACGGCCGCGCCGGACCCGCCCGACGAACCGCCGGGCGTGCGCTCGAGGTTCCAGGGGTTGCGGGCCGGCCCGCGCAGCCGGCTCTCGGTCACTGGCATGATCCCCAGCTCGGGCGCGTTGGTCCTGCCGAAGAGGACCAGGCCGGCCTCGGAGAGCCGGCGCACCACCTCGGAGTCGTAGGCGGGCACCCACCCGTCGAAGAGGCGGGAAGACTCGCTGAGCGGGTGGTCCTTCCAGGCGGTGATGAGGTCCTTGAGGAGGAAGGGGACGCCCGAGAGCGGGCCGGCGGGGAGCGGGCCGGCGGCGCGGCGCCGCGCCTCCGCGTCGTAGCGGGCGACGATGGCGTTGAGCGGCGGGTTGCGCGCGTCCGCGCGCTCCAGGGCGGCCTCCAGCACCTCGGCGGCGGAGAGCTCGCGGCGCGCCACCAGCGCGGCGAGGTCGAGGGCGTCCAGGCGGTCGTACTCGGGGAGGCGCACGGAAACTCGGGTGGCGGGAGGACCGGGCGGGGGTAACATAGCCGACCGTGCGCAGGCCGTTCACGAACGGTGGCGCTCCCGATGGGGCGGCTGGCGCGCGAGAGGGCGGGTCGGCGGGGTCCCCGGCGTCGCGCCGGGACGTCCCGCTCCTCTTCGCGACGCGTGCGGTCCGCCTCTTCGCCTACGGCCTGGTCTCGGTGGTGCTGGTGCTGCACCTCGCCGCCGCGGGCCTCGACCAGCGAAAGGCCGGGCTCCTCCTCACGCTGACCCTCGCCGGCGACACGGTCATCTCGCTCTTCATCACCACGCACGCCGACCGCGGCGGGCGCCGGCGCATGCTCCTCGCCGGCTCGCTGCTCATGGCCGCGGCGGGCGCGGTGTTCGCGACCGCGTCGAGCTTCTGGGCGCTGCTCGCGGCGGCGACCGCCGGCATCATCAGCCCGTCCGGCAACGAGGTCGGCCCGTTCCTCGCCATCGAGCAGGCGGCGCTCGCCCAGGAGCTGCCCGCCGAGCGGCGCACCGGCGCGTTCGCCTGGTACCAGCTCACCGGCGCCGGCGCGCCGGCGCTCGGCTCGCTCTGCGGCGGCGCGCTCGCGGAGGGGCTGCAGCGCGCCGGGTGGGCGCCGCTCGCGAGCTACCGGGCGGTGTCGGCGGGCTACGGCGCGCTCGGCGCCGTGCTCCTCGTCCTGTTCACGCGCCTCTCGCCCGCCGCCGAGGCGCCGGCGGCACCGCCTCCCGCGGCGGCCGGCGCGGCGCGGGAGAAGGGCGCCGGGATGTTCGCGGACTTCCTCGGCCTGCACCGCTCGCGCGCGGTGGTGCTGCGGCTCTCGGCGCTCTTCAGCCTCGACGCCTTCGCCGGCGGGTTCGTGGTGCAGAGCTTCGCCGCCTGGTGGTTCCACGAGCGGTTCGGGGCGAGCCCGGCGCTGCTCGGGTCCATCTTCTTCGGCGCGAACATCCTCGCCGGCCTCTCGGCGCTGGCGGCCGCCCCGCTGGCGCGCCGCATCGGGCTGGTGAACACCATGGTGGCGACGCACCTGCCGTCGAACGTGCTCCTCCTCCTCGTGCCGCTCATGCCGACCCTGCCGCTCGCGGTGGCGGTCCTCTTCCTCCGCTTCTCCATCTCCCAGATGGACGTGCCCACCCGCCAGTCCTACACCATCGCGGTCGTGGACCCGGGCGAGCGCTCCGCGGCCGCCGGCGTCACCGGGATCGCGCGCACCGTCGGGTCCTCGCTGTCGCCGCTCGCTGCCGGGCCGCTCTACGCGGTGCCGGCGCTGTCGGGGGTGCCGTTCGCCATCGCGGGCCTGCTCAAGATCGTCTACGACCTCGCGCTCTGGCGGATGTTCCGCAAGGTGAAGCCGCCCGAGGAGGCGTGAGGGCCATCCGGGGCGTTGCGCGGGCCCCCCGGGGCCCTTAACGCTGCGCC
>Ga0335084_10005482_pt1 | contig 12555 bp, 9 predicted proteins | sample Lox_Sample_44_FD_206721 | JGI IMG/M metagenome (GOLD analysis project Ga0335084, IMG submission 206721) | Soil microbial communities from Loxahatchee National Wildlife Refuge, Florida, United States - Lox_Sample_4.4 | ecosystem: Environmental > Terrestrial > Soil > Wetlands | place: USA: Florida...
GCCACAGAAAAGGCGATGGCCCTCATCCGAATGGCCGTGGAAAGGGCGAAGCGATCTCAGCCAATTCGAAAAGGAAAGCAGAAGATTGATCAAAAGGGATTGGTAGTGGGCGGAGGGCTTGCCGGAATGACGGCGTCTCTTCAACTTGCCCTGCAGGGATACGAGGTTTATCTGGTCGAGAAGGCGAAAGAGCTGGGAGGGAACCTGAGAGAATCCTTCTATACATTGAAAGGGTCAAATCCACAAGAACTTTTGAAGAGACTGATCAAACAGGTAGAAAGCAACCCCTCCATCCACCTCTATTCCGAAGCAGAGGTTCTCGGCTTCGAAAAGAAGAACGGGCACTATCAGACAAAGATTCGTCATCGGGATGAAGAGAAGTTTATTGACCATGGGGCATTAATCCTTGCGACTGGCGGAAAAGAAGTGACCCCCAAAGAATACCTTTACGGAAGAGACTCCCGGGTCATGACCCAAAGAGAGCTGGAGCGGATGGTCCATTCAGATGATAAAGGATTGAAGAATATTCATTCGTTGGTGATGATTCAATGTGTCGGCTCCAGGGACGAAGATCATCCCTATTGCAGCCGCATTTGTTGCGGCCATGCCGTGAAGAATGCTCTGAAGCTAAAGGAAAAAGACCCACGGATGAATGTCTATGTGCTCTACCGCGATGTGAGGACCTACGGGTTTTATGAGACCTATTACCACGAGGCAAGAGAGAAGGGTGTAATCTTTATTCGATATGACTTCGAGAACAAACCGAAGGTTGCCCTCCACGAGGGAAGCCTCCGGGTCTCCCTGTTCGACCCTGCCATGAGCCGTCCGGTCGTTCTGCCGGCCGACCGTGTCGTTCTCAGCACGGGGATTGAGCCCAATGACCATCGGGAGCTGGCGAGGATTTTCGATGTGGATCTCAATCCGGACGGCTTTTTCTTGGAGGCCAATCCCAAATCGGCCCCCCTCGATTCGGTCGACCGGGGAAAATTCTTCTGCGGCCTCTGCCATTCGCCCAATTTGATCGAAGATGCGATCTCTCAAGGGAGCGCGGCGGCTGCCAGAGCAGGCGCACTTCTGTCCAAGGAAGCTGTGGAAGAAAAGGCCTATTTGGCCTACGTCATCAAGAGGCTCTGCTGCGGCTGTGGCCTCTGTGTCAGCGTTTGTCCGTATGATGCCAGGGTTTTGAATGAGGAGGAAGGCAAGGCCGAGGTGATCGGATCGCTCTGTCAGGGATGCGGCTCCTGTGTCATCGCTTGTCGGAACGGAGCCTCCCAGCAGCGAAACTTTGAAAAAGGTTTGAACCTGGCCGCTCTGGATGCGGTGATCGATTAAACGGATAGAGGATGGAGGAGCGTCTCGCAAGGCGAGACTTGAGGTTTAAGGCTAAAGATTTTGCCTCTCACCTTAAGCGAAGCGATCCTCGAACGAAGTGATCCCTAAACGTGGAGGCTTTAAGATGGCTGAATTTGAACCGAGGATTGTCGCCTTTTTGTGTCACTGGTGCACCTATACCGGAGCAGATCTTGCCGGGACGACTCGGCAGCAGTACCCGCCGAATATCCGCGTGATCCATTTGATGTGCTCGGGAGCGGTGGATTCCATCTATGTGCTGAAAGCCCTTATTGACGGAGCGGATGGCGTCTTGATTGGCGGCTGCCATCCGGGAGATTGTCATTACCAGACGGGGAACTTCAAGGCTCGGAGGAGGGTGGCTATTCTAAAAGGGATCCTTCAGCAAATGGGGTATACAGACGAGAGGATCTGGCTCAAGTGGATCAGCGCCAGCGAGGGAAAGCTTTTTGCGGATACAGTGACCAAAATGGTCGATGAATTAAAGAAGATGGGTCCCAACCCGATGAAACAGCTCTGGAATGCCTGAGAGATGCCTAGCGCAGAGAGCATAGCGCATAGAGTAAAGAGAATGTAGCCGCAGGCTTAAGCCTGCGAGTACGAAAGGAGAATGATCGGACATGGCGAAGAAGGCGGCGGCTAAAGTGGTCGACGGAAAAACAGATGAGGCGATCATTGGATTTTTGAAATCCTTATTAAAAGAAGGAGTCGTGGAGGCGATTCTCGCACCCAAATCTCTCCCTTCTCAAGACGGCGTCGTACAAGCATTGATACGAGATCCAGAAATGTTGACCGGGATGTGCGCCCTTTCACCGACCATGCCGGTTCAATCTGCGAGAGTCATCTCCAACCTCAGCGTTAAGAACCTGGGGAAGAAAGTCGGCGCTGTATTGAAAGCCTGCGAAATAAGAGCCGCCGTCGAATTGGCAAAATTTCTCCAGATCAAACTGGACAACGTCTGTTTTATCGGCATTGATTGCCCCGGAACCTTTGAGGTGGCTGATTACGCAAAGATGGTCCAGGAAGGCAAGGGAGGGGGAGCCCTGACAAAAGAGCTGCTCAAAGGCATGGAGAAGGGAGAACTGTCCCCGCCCGCCGGATACGCGTTTCGAACAGCCTGCCAGATGTGTGAATACCCTGTTCCTCAGGCAGATCTTCATCTTAAACTTTTCGGCTATAAGGCGGATCAGGAAGTCGGAATTGAAGTCGGAGATAGATTGGAAAAGGAGATCGAGGGGAAGGGGATCCTTTCCTTTTCGGAGAGTGAACCGGCTTTGAGGAGCGAGGTGGTTAACAAAGTCATTGCCGAAAGAATAAAGAAGCGGGATGCCCTTTTTCAGGAATTCAGGGGGATCGTTAAGGACCTCCGGGCTTTCTTGGACCGTTTTTCCACCTGCGTTCGTTGCCACAATTGTATGGTGGCCTGTCCGATTTGCTATTGTAAAGAGTGCGTTTTCAAGACGGCGGTCTTCGAACATGATGGAGATCAATTCCTCAGGTGGGCCGATCGAAAGGGTGAAATTCGAATGCCGACCGATACGCTCATTTTCCATCTCATCCGGATGTCTCACATGGTGACTTCCTGCATCGGCTGCGGGCTTTGTGACAGCGCTTGTCCAAGCAGATTGCCCGTAGCCACACTCTTTCGGAGCGTGGGCGATAAGATTCAGAAGATGTTCAATTATTTTCCGGGCAAAGATATAAAGGAAGTACCCCCGGTAGCCACCTTCAAGGAAGACGAATTGAAGATTGAATCAGGAGCACTCTAGAAAAACCGCAATTCCCCCCCTCTCCCTGTGAGGGAGAGGGCGGGGGTGAGGGGGGTTGAGAATCGGAATTTGGAACTTTGTTTGGGATTTGGAATTTGTGATTTGGGATTTTGGACAGGTTGCTCTGTCCAAACGTCATCAGGAGGAATAAATGGAAGCGCAAGAGATGAAGGAAAAAGAGCTCGTTCCTATTTTCATCATGGGGAAGCGGTATGAGGTTCCTTCCTCCCTCACCATTCAAAAGGCGTTGGAGTACGCCGGATATCAGTTGGTCCGGGGGTGCGGGTGTCGGGGAGGGATATGCGGAGCCTGCGGGACGGTCTACCGATTTCCGGGGAGTTATAAGATTGAAGTCGGGCTGGCTTGCCAGACGATGGTTCAGCCCAATATGTATCTGACACAAATCCCTTTCTTTCCAGCCACCAAAACCGTTTATGAGATCGAAAAGATAAAACCCACCATTGAAACGCTGGTAAAGGCCTATCCGGAACTGTTGAGATGTCTCCAATGTAACACGTGTACCAAGTCCTGTCCGATGGATATCGAGGTCATGGACTATATGGCCGCTGCGATGAGGGGAGACGTTACACGGCTGGCGGAGCTCTCTTTCGATTGTGTCATGTGCGGGCTCTGTACCTCCCGCTGTCCTGCGGAGATCTGCCAATATAATATCGCCATTCTGGGAAGAAGGCTTTACGCCAAATATATTGCCCCGAAGGCCGAGCACCTGGCAGCCATGGTGAAAGTGGTTGAAACGGGCAAATATGAACCGATGCTGAAGGATTTGATGAATACAGATGAAGAGACTTTGAAGAAGCTGTATACGGCAAGGGAAATCGAACCCGAACAAGCCGACGAGTACTGGACCCCAAAAGATAAGACGTACTTATAAGAAGTGAAGCATGGAGCATAGAGTATAGGGTATAGGGGTAAGGATGATCTTAAACTCTATGCTCTATGCCCCTTGCCCTATGCCGAGGAGATGAAAATGCCATACACAAGGGAACTGAAAGAATTGATCAAAAAGGTTGAGGCTACGCGGCCAACCAGGGTCGAGAAGAAGAAGAAGGGAGAAGAGTTCCGACTCCTGTCCTTGAAAGAGAGGCAGGAACGACTGGAGAAATACCATCCCGATTTCAAGGCGGGATCCAAGAGGGAGATCCGGATTGGCCCCAGTAAAGGCTATGCCATTTCTCCTGAAATCGTGGATCTTCTGGAAGCCAGAAGCAGACTGAACCCCGATCTGATCGATCTAAGCAAAATTGCGTACGAAACCGATGTTCTTGTCATTGGCGGAGGGGGGGCAGGGACAGCAGCTGCGTTGATGGCCCAGGAGCAGGGCGTGCGGGTGACGATTGCGACCAAGCTCAGGCATGGCGATGCGAATACGATGATGGCCGAGGGAGGGATTCAGGCAGCGTCTAAAGGGGAAAAAGATTCACCCTACTTCCATTACCTTGATGTATTGGGCGGAGGCCATTTCAAGAATGTTCCAGAACTGGCCTACACGCTCGTTACCGAGGCGCCGAAGGTCCATGCCTGGCTGGAAAACCTCGGGTGTATGTTTACAAAATTCCCGGACGGCCGTTTGAAAGCGCTTCATGGCGGAGGCACCTGCCGGAAGCGGATGCATTACGCCGCGGACATTACGGGCGCAGAAATCATGCGCACCCTCAGGGATGAGGCCAGAAACCGGGTTCAGGATATCAAGGTCCTTGAATTTTCTCCGGCCGTAGAGCTGATTCTGAATGAACATGGCCACTGCGCCGGGGCCGTCCTTTACAACCTCGAGACAGAAGAGTATTTTGTGGTCAAGGCAAAGGCGGTGGTGATGGCGACGGGTGGTTCGGGGAGACTCCACATTCAGGAATTCATGACGACCAATCATTACGGCGCCACGGGAGACGGTCTCGTCATGGGTTACCGAGCGGGGGTGAAGGTCTGTTTTCTCCACACGGTCCAGTACCATCCGACGGGGGTCGCCTTTCCGGAGCAAGCAGAAGGGATTCTGATCACGGAAAAGTTCAGGGGAGCGGGCGCCAACGTGTTGAATATCGAAGGTGAACAGTTCGTCAATGAGAGGGAGCCCAGGGACGTGGAATCGTCTTGTTTTATCCGGGAATGCGTAGAGGTTGATAAGGGGATTCCGACGCCGGCCGGAAAGATGGGGATTTGGTTGGATTCCCCGATGATCGACATGCTGATGGGCGAAGGGGCTGTAAGGCGCGAATTCCCCGGCAAATATATTCTTTTGAAGCGTTTCGGAATCGACATTTCGAAGGAGCCCATGCTGGTCTACCCAACCCTCCACTACCAGAATGGCGGATTGGAATATAATAACCGGTGCGAGACTTCCATCCCGGGGCTTTTCTCGTCGGGAGAGGTTTCGGGAGGAGTCCATGGAGAAAATCGGCTGATGGGAAACTCTCTTCTTGATGTCTGCGTTTTCGGAAGAATCGGGGGAGTTAGCGCTGCGCTCTATGTCAAAGAGAAGGCAAAGGACGGAAGATTAACATTGGACCATGTCCGGAAGTATCACAAGGAATTGGAGGAGTCAGGCATTGTTACAGACCGAGTTGCTCCTATGCTTCTTCCTGATTATTCCAATCCCAAAGTCCGGGAGCGTCAATTGACCGCCCATTACATTGGAACGATCCGGTAATTTTCATCGCCTCCTCGTTTTTAATGGTTGTTAACGCAGGCTACCGCCTGCGTTTTTTTTAATCGCACACGGTGCAGCCCTTGTCCTTTTCAAAAGGGTAAGGGTGTTTGAAGGTACGGTGTGGATGACCTATCCTCTATGACCTCTGCCCCTTGACACGCGGGGATGACAGCCTTATTGTTTTGTTATGCGGATCCTACTGATTGAGGACGATGTCAAGATCGCCTCGTTCGTTGTCAAGGGCCTGAAGGCGGCAGGGTATGCGGTCGATCATGCCCTCGACGGAGAAAAGGGCCTCTCTCTCGTCTTGACAGAATCCTATGACGCTGCCATCATCGATCTCATGCTCCCCAAATTGAACGGGTTGGCCCTCATCGAAAAGATGCGGAAGGAGAAGATTTCTACGCCGGTTATCATCCTGAGCGCGAAGGGGTCCGTTGACGACAGAGTCAAAGGGCTTCAGACCGGGAGCGATGATTATATCACCAAGCCCTTCGCTTTTTCCGAGCTTCTTGCCCGGGTCCAGGCCCTGATCCGGAGGGCAAGCGGTCTTTCCGACCCAACCCGTCTGACTTTGGGAGACCTTTCCGTGAACCTCCTGACAAGGGAAGTGATGAGGGGAGGCAGGAAGATCGAGCTACAACCGATAGAGTTTTCTTTATTGGAGTATCTCCTGCGATGTGCGGGGCGGGTCGTTTCAAAAACGATGATCATGGAACATGTGTGGGATTACAATTTTGATCCCCAGACCAACGTGGTCGAAGCGAGGATCTGCAGGCTGAGAGACAAGATCGACCGGGATTTTGAAAAGAAATTGATCCATACCGTCCGGGGAGTGGGGTATGTCCTTAAAGAAACGGATTAACCTCCGAAACACCCTCGCCTTTCGTCTGACCCTCTGGTATGCCGGAATCTTCGCCGTTTCATCCTGTGTCGCCTTCCTCTTGTTCTATACGCTCATTACCTCGTTTATCCAGGAGCGGACCGATCAGGAACTTCTAAGCCAGGTCAGCCGGTTTTCGACCCTCGGCGCTGCGGAGGGGATCGAGTCGGTCAAGAGTGCTGCCGTGATTGAAGCGCAGGCGGCGGGAGTGAAGAAAGTTTTTTTTCGTCTTCTCTCGTTGAACGGCCAGGCTTTTTCTTCGTCTAATATGGGTTACTGGAAGGATATCGATATCGATGAGGCGGCCATTAAGGAATTGCTCCGTGGCCGCAGTCACGTGTTTGAAATGATCGCCATTCCAAAACGGAGAGAGAAAGTCCGCGTCCTTTATGCCTTCCTCAGTCCCACCATCATCTTACAGGTAGGGCAGGCCATGGAGAGCTATTCCCGATTTCTCGACGCCTTTAAAGGAATATTCATCACCACCATGACCTTCCTGATTGTACTGGCTGCAGGGGTGGGCTGGTTTATGGCCAGGCGGGCAGTTTCGGGCGTTGAGGCAGTTACCCGGACGGCTCAAAAAATATCCGGCGGCAATCTTGAAGAACGAGTTCCTGTTAAGGCAAAGGGAGATGAGATTGATCAACTGGCAACGACTTTCAATCAGATGCTGAACCGCATTCAAGCCCTTCTTACGGAGATTAAGGAGATGAGCGATAACATCGCTCACGATCTGAGAAGTCCGATTACCCGCATCCGGGGAATGGCCGAAGTAACCCTTGCCACGGGGAAGTCGTTGAGCGAGTATGAGGCCATGGCGGCCAGCACTGTCGAGGAATGTGATCGCCTTCTCGATATGATCAACACCATGCTATTGATTTCGAAAACAGAGGCGGGGGTGGATCGCCTGAACCGCGAAGAGATTGACCTCACGTCTCTTGTTCGAAAAGCCTGTGAATTGTTTGAGCCTACGGCCGAGGATAAGGGAGTGATTCTGGCCTGTGATGTGCCAAACGGGAGTCGCCTCGTTGGGGATACCCGGATGATTCAACGAATGCTCTCCAATCTCGTGGACAATGCCATCAAGTATACGCCCACCGGGGGATCGGTGAACATCTCCGTTGGAGAAAATGACGGACAGGTTATCGTTTCTGTCAGCGACACAGGCATCGGCCTTTCGCCGAGTGACCTTCCGCGCATTTTTGAGCGATTCTACCGATGCGATCAGAGCCGGTCCCAGGCGGGCATCGGGTTGGGTTTGAGCCTGGCTCGAGCCGTTGCCCGGGCCCATGGTGGTGACATCACTGTTGTAAGTACCCCGAATCAAGGAAGCACCTTCACCGTTAACCTGCGGCAATCCCCGTCTTCCCCTTCATAAAAATGAAACAGCACCGGTGAACTGTTTCTATAACTCTTTCAGATCCTCCACAGAGCCTCCTTCCAACATTACCGATTTGTAATCTTCCTGTCATCTTCCCGTTAACTCTAAGGTTTATGATTGTGACAGAAGCAGAGACCGGGTCGGCCGAGAGTCGAATCAAAGTATCTGAAGGCCCTCTGCGAAGAGAGGACATAAGTGCTGGGGAAAGAATGGCATTTTAGAGAGTAAGGGTCAAATAGACAAGAAAAGGAGGAAAACACATGGAAAAGAAAAAAAGCATTAGAACAACCCTCGTCGCATTATTGCTGGTAGGATCTATGTTAGGGTTTGGGTATGGGATGTCAGAGGCTGTAAAGCATAACGTTCCGCCGGTTGCTTCGGCAGCTACGGTTTCCGAGCCTCAGATGATTCCGGCAAACTTTACTGACCTTGCAAAGGTGGTTCGTCCTGGGGTCGTCAATATCCAGGTCGTCAAGAAAGTAAAGAATGTAGACTTCGGATTCCATAAATTTCATGGGAACCCCTTTGGGGATCAGAATCCTTTCGGAGACTTTTTTGGTCCTTTTTTTGAGGGGAACCTTCCTCGGGAATACAAACAGCGGGGCGTCGGATCCGGGTTTATCATGAACAGAGAGGGGTATATCCTGACCAATAATCACGTGGTTGAAGACGCAGACCAGATCAAGGTCAAGCTCGCAGATGGAAAAGAATACGACGGCAAGGTGGTAGGCAGAGATCCCAAAACTGATCTGGCTCTCGTCAAGATCAACGGTGCATCAGATCTCCATCCTCTCAACCTGGGAAATTCTGACGACCTGAAAGTGGGCAGTTGGGTCGTGGCTGTGGGAAGTCCGTTCGGACTGGAGCAGACCGTGACGGCGGGCATTGTCAGCGCCAAAGGAAGGGTGATTGGCTCCGGACCGTATGATAACTTCATTCAGACGGATGCCTCGATCAACCCCGGCAACAGCGGTGGTCCTCTAATCAACATGAACGGCGAGGTGATTGGCGTCAACACAGCGATCATTGCAGAGGGCAGGGGGATCGGGTTTGCCATACCGATCAACATGGCTAAAGAGATCGCTCCCCAGCTTCAGGAGAAGGGACATGTGACCCGGGGGTGGCTGGGTGTCAGTATCCAGGAGATCACTCCCGAGCTGGCGAAATCGCTGAATCTCAAAGATAAGGAAGGGGCTCTGGTCGCTCAGGTGGTTTCAGGCAGTCCGGCTGAGAAGGCAGGGATTGAGCAAGGCGATGTGATTGTCGAATTCGACGGAAAGAAGGTAACCGACTCCAAAGCCCTATCCCTGATTGTTGCATCGACACCCGTGGAAAAGAACGTAACGGTTAAGCTATTGCGGGATGGGAAGATTACGGACCGCCAGGTGAAAGTGGGAGAGTTACAAGAAAAGGGAGTAAAACTCTCAAAATCACCCGCTTCCCACAAATCATTGGGAATAACGGTTCAGAATCTTACGTCCGAGATTGCGAAACAGCTCGGTGTGACGAAGGACACGGGAGTCGTAGTCACCGGAGTAGAACCGGGGAGTCCTGCCGAAGAGGCAGGAATTCAGACAGGGGACGTGATTCAACAGGTCAACCGGAAAGCAGTAAAGAACGTGGAGGACTTCGTTCAGAAGGTTGAGACCGCAAAGAATCAGGACAGTGTTCTTCTTCTCCTGCAGAGGGGACAGAACAATCTGTTTGCCGCTGTGACGGTAAAGTAATTGGGTGAGCTCCTGGCCGGGTAGTCTTTACCCCGGTCAGGGGTTTTCTCACCAGTTGAGAGTCCAGATTCTTCTTAGGATTTTTCTTACGTATTTTCGCAGCAGGGTGGACCTCGGCTAAAGGATTACTTTGGAGGTGAGAAAAAGATGAACGGAAAAATCATCATCAAAGCACGTGATTTCAACAAGGAGATTTTTTATTTTCTCACAAAAGTAGGGGCAGATATGCCCATCGAATGGGACACGGAAGCCTTAGATCGCGTGAAGAATGCGGTTGTTGAGGTCTATCAGAAGATGGGAGTCAGGATTGAGATTGATGACCGAAATCCAGTCCTTGCTCATCTGTAAATATTCTTTCGGCTTGTTTTCTAATGCATCTTTCAGAGACGGCTGACGCTCGTCGAATATCGGGCCGGTCGGTCATGCCTTTATGGACCAATAAAAAGGGTTCAGAGATTCTATGCCATTCGAATCTCTGAACCCTTGCGTTCCTTTGACTCCGTATTCCACCGCGTTCAATCGATCTGATCGGGATTGGTGATCAACGGAATATCGGATGCATCTCCCCCCCAACCCAGGCCATGGGTGCTTCCGTCGGAGGAATAGACGATCCACCAAGTGCCATTGCTGCTCTGGTATATGGCAGCATCCGTCTTCCCATCTCCATCATAATCTCCGGGAACAGGTGTGAACCCAGAGCCACCCCAACCGACGCCATAGGCCCCCACTTGTCCTTGCGGTCCTGTCCCTGAAGAAGGAATGATCCACCAGGCACCGTTTGTGGTATTGTAGATTGCAATATCGGTCTTTCCATCTCCATCATAATCTCCGGGAACGGGTTTGAATCCGGAACCGCCCCAACCGACGCCATAGGCCCCCGCTTGTCCTTGTGGTCCTGTCCCCGAAGAAGGAATGATCCACCAGGCGCCGGTTGTGGTATTGTAAATTGCGATGTCTGTCTTTCCATCTCCATCATAATCTGCGGGAATGGAATTGAAACCTGTTCCACCCCAACCAACGCCGTAGGCCGGGATACCCGAAGAGGGAATGATCCACCAGGCGCCGGTCGTGGTATTGTAGATTGCAACGTCCGTCTTTCCATCTCCATCGTAGTCTCCAGGAACGGGTTTGAAACCTGATCCGCCCCAACCGACTCCATAGACTGCGGCCCCCGAGGAGGGAACGATCCACCAGGCGCCGGTTGTGGTATCGTAGGCTGCAATGTCTGTCTTTCCATCTCTATCATAATCTCCGGGAACGGGTTTGAATCCGGGTCCACCCCAGCCATAGCCATAGGCCGCGGCACCTGAAGAGGGAGTGATCCACCAAACGCCCGTGCCGGAGCGGTAAAAGGCAATCTCGGTCTTTCCATCGCCGTCAAAATTAGTATAGACTTCCTTAGACTTCCCATTTACCTCAGTCGAAAAAGCACTCTCGCTATTTGACGTGTCATAGGCAGTCGCAGAAATGTAATAAGTTTGTCTCTGGATTAGGCCGGGAATTCTATAAGTGGTGGCATTTCCAACATCGATCATGGTCGAATAACCGCACAGCCCGCAGACCTTCGGGTCGTCGCCGGTCCGAGGCGATGTGCCAATATAAATTCTATAGCCCGCCAGATCGGTTTCCTGGTTTGGATCCCATTCTAATCTTATGATGGCAGTGGCGCCAAAAGCCGATTGAGATAATGAGATCGTTAATAATAGAATAATAGAAAATATGATCTTTACCGAGAATCCTAGGCTTCCCTTATGAAGTCTGATCCTTCGATTTGACATGACTTACCTCCCCCTTGATCTCATTTCAAAAAGAACTTCTTTTCGCTCTTAGACATCTTTCTACGATTTGGGAACCGTGTTTTCAGAGGCCACTTTGGTAGATTGCCGGAGATATAAACAAGCAAGTAATATGCCGAGGGAATATGCCTGGTCAAAGCACATATAAGATATTGAAATTGAATTGTTTTTTTATTTTAAAAGAAGGCTTGTTAAACCGTGTGGTGGAGGGTTTTCCATACGGCCTATAACCGATGGTTGTGCAGGACAGGACAATCAGAGAGCCAATTAACTTGACTTGACTGCAACATTACAGCAGTGAAGGATTTTTCATGCAGATTTGGACACGTGAAGTCGTCCAAATGTGTACAGAAAAGGAGCCCACTACTTCAATTATAATGGTATAGCGTCGAGTAAAAAAAGGGTTCAAGGATTGAATCCTTGAACCCTCTGTTTTTTTATTTCACGTGTTGCCGTGTTCCGATCGATCTAATCGAGGTTGGTGATCAACGGTACATCGGATACGTCACCACCCCAACCCAAGCCGTGGGGGCTTCCATCGGAAGAAATGATGATCCACCAGTAACCATTGCTGCTCTGGTAAATGGCGACATCGGTCTTTCCATCCCCGTCGTAATCTCCAGGCACAGGGGTGAATCCGGATCCACCCCATCCAACCCCATAGGTCCCCACTTGTCCTTGTGGCCCTGTTCCAGAAGAAGGAATGATCCACCAGGCACCGGTTGTAGTGTTGTAAATCGCGATATCGGTCTTCCCATCTCCGTCATAATCTCCGGGGACGGGTTTGAAAGCTGATCCACCCCAGCCCACACCATAAGCCCCCACCTGCCCTTGTGGCCCTGTTCCCGAGGAAGGAATGATCCACCAGGCGCCTCCTGTCGTATTGTAGATTGCAATATCGGTTTTTCCATCTCCGTCATAATCTCCGGGGATGGGTTTGAAAGCTGATCCACCCCAGCCTACGCCATAGACCCCCGCTTGTCCTTG
>Ga0335084_10005483_pt1 | contig 12551 bp, 8 predicted proteins | sample Lox_Sample_44_FD_206721 | JGI IMG/M metagenome (GOLD analysis project Ga0335084, IMG submission 206721) | Soil microbial communities from Loxahatchee National Wildlife Refuge, Florida, United States - Lox_Sample_4.4 | ecosystem: Environmental > Terrestrial > Soil > Wetlands | place: USA: Florida...
GTGCCGGCGTCGCAGAAGTGGATCCCCCGCTCGGCCAGCTCCTTGGCCCGGCGCTGCGAGTCGCGGAAGTTGGAGTTTCCGCCGTCGACGATGATGTCGCCCCGCTGCATGCGCGCCGCCAGGGAGGAGACCAGCTCCTCGGTGATCTTCCCCGAGGGGACCATCGTCCAGCAAACCCGGGGCGGCTGGAGGGCGGCGATCACCTCGTCGAGCGTGGTGGCGGGAGCGGCCCCCAGCTCCGCCAGGGCGGCCGCCCGGCGGGGGTCGACGTCGTAGGCCACCACCTTGTGCCCGCCCTGGAGCAGGCGCTGCACCATGTTGCCGCCCATCTTCCCCAGGCCGAGCATCGCGATCTGCATGTCATCTCCCGTCCAGCAGCTTGGCCGCTTCCTTCAGCGCCTGGACCGCCTTGCCCGGGTCGCTCCCCTGCTCCAGGTGGAGGCGCAGCGCGCGGCGGCCGTGCGCCTCCAGCACCTCGAAGTCCCCCCGGGCCTGGGCCGCGAACAGCGTCCCGAAGCCGTAGGGCACGCCGGGGATGGGCAGGTCCTCCCCGCCTCCGCCCGTGACCTGCAGGAAGAGGCCGGTGTTCGGCCCGCCCTTGTGGAGCTGGCCGGTGGAGTGGAGGAAGCGGGGCCCGAAGCCCAGCGTGCAGGCCTGCTTCGTGGCGTCGCGCAGGGCGCCCTGCACACCCTGGAAGGTGCCCGCCAGCCCGTCGTCGGGCGGGAGGTAGAGCTGCAGGGCGATGTAGTCGCCCGGATCGGCCAGCGCCAGGTGTGCGGCGATCCAGCCGGCGGGCGAGCCCGCGGCGGCGCTCCCCAGCGTGCCGGCCGCCTTGCGCAGCACCTGCGCGTGCTCCGCCCCGGCGAAGAGGGCCAGGCCCTGCGAGCGGAGCACCGGCTCCTGCGCGGGGAGCGCTCCCTGGGCGAGGAGCGCCTTGGTCTTCTCCTTGCTCTCGGCCACGTTGGGCTCGTCGAAGGGATCGATCTTCAGCACCGTGCCCATCACCGCGGTGGCGATCTCCCAGCGGAAGAACTCGCTGACGATCTCGCCCGGCGCGGAAAGCTTCCACTGGAGGAGCGGGTGGCCGGCTTCCGCCAGGTAGCTCATGTCGTGGCTCTCGCCGGCCAGGGAGAGGGAGATGAAGAGGCGGTCGTCGCCGTATGCCTCCTTCTTGCCCGCCGGCTCGCCGTCCACGGGGATGATCCCATGCCCGTGCTTGCCCGTGCTCTCCGCCACCAGCTGCTCCAGCCAGGCGCCCAGAGGAGCGAGGCTCTTGCTGAGGAGGAAGGTGAGCTTGTCGGCCCCCTTCTCCGCCAGCCCGCCGGCGATGGCCCCCAGGCGCACCGCCAGGTTTTCCTGTAGCGGCACGCGCGCGTCCGAGGCCAGCTCCGCGTCCATCGCCTGGCCGATGAGCTGCTCGACGTCGAGGCCGAGGAGCGCGGCGGGGACCAGCCCGAAGTAGCTGAGGGCGCTGTAGCGGCCGCCGATGTCCGCCGGATTGAGGAAGGTGCGCCAGAAGCCCTCGTCGGCGGCCCGCTTCTGCAGGGGGCTGCCGGGGTCGGTGATGGCGACGAAGTTGCCCCCTTCGGGGACCTTGCTGCGGAAGTGGCGGTAGAAGGAGTCCACCTCGGTGGTGGTGCCGCTCTTCGAGCTCACCAGGAAGAGGGTCTTGCGCAGGTCGAACCCGCGCGCCGCCTCCCGCACGGCGTCCGGGGCGGTGGAATCGAGCACTCTCAGATCCAGCCCGCCCTCGCGCTTGCCCAGGGCCCGGGTGAAGACGTCGGGCGCCAGGGAGGAGCCCCCCATGCCCAGGAGCAGGCAGTGGCGGAACTTCTTCACCGCCTCCTTGCCGAAGGCGGCGATCTCCTTCGCGTGCTCCTGGGAGAACTCGATGCAGTGCAGCCACCCGAGCCGGTCCTTGGCGACGTTGTGCGCGCCCCAGAGCGTGGTGTCCTTCGCCCACAGGCGCGGCCCCACCTTCTCCTTCGCGGCCACGGCCAGGCCCGCCTGCGCGTCGTCCTTGCGCTTGCCCAGGCTCTCCCGCAGCTGCGACTTGCGGGCGAAGCCCTGGGCGGCGGCGCGGGCGGTGATGGCGTGCAACAGCCCGTCGAGGGCCTTGGAGAAGAGATCGAGGCCCTGGTCGGTGAGCTGGGCGCAGACCTTCTCCAGGTCGATGCCCAGGGCTTGCAGCCGGGCGAGCTGCGCCTTCGCCTCCGCCGCGCCCTGCCCGACGGTGTCGGCCACCTTGCCGTGCTCGTTGAAGGCGTGCAGCGTGGCCATCGGCAGGGTGTTCACCGTGTCCTTGCCGATCAGCGGCTCGACGTAGAGGACGTCGCTGTAGGCCTTGTTCTTGGTGCCGGTGGAGGCCCAGAGCGGGCGCTGGCGGGTGGCGCCCTTCGCCTCCAGCGCCTTCCAGCGGGGGGAGGCGATGCTCTGCAAGTAGATCTGGTAGGCCTCCTTGGCGTTGGCCACCGCGATCTTGCCCAGCAGATCGCGGGCCCCCTTTTCCTCCAGGAGCTTGTCCACCGCGGTGTCCACCCGGCTGACGAAGAAGCTGGCCACGCTGTGGATCTGCGCGATCGGCTGGCCCTTGGCGACGCGCTCCTCCAGCCCGGAGAGGTAGGCGTCGATGACCTGCTGGTAGACCTTGACGGAGAAGATGAGGGTGATGTTGACGCTCACCCCCGCGGCGGTGGCCTCGCGGATGGCCGGGATGCCCTCGGGGTTGGCGGGGATCTTGATGAAGAGGTTGGGCCGGTCGACCGCCTTCCAGAACCGCTTCGCCTCGGCCACCGTGGCCCTGGTGTCCCGGGCGATGTAGGGCGAGACCTCCAGGGAGACGAAGCCATCGCGCCCCCGCAGGCGGTCGAAGGTGGGCCGGAGCACGTCGCAGGCGGAACGGACGTCGTTCACCGCGATGGCCTCGTAGATCTCCAGCGGGGACTTCCCCTGGGCGATCAGCCGGGAGAGCTCATCGTCGTACTCGTCCGACTCCACGATCGCCTTCTCGAAGATGCTGGGGTTGGCAGTCACCCCCTGGATCCCGTCCTCCTCCGCCATGCGCGACAGCTCGCCGGAGTGGATCAGCTTGCGCCCGATCAGGTCCAGCCAGGCGCTCTGCCCGAACTCGTTCAACCTCGCCGCGGGCTTCATGGTCTCTCCTCACTTGGTGTTCGTGCGTGCGCCCTCTGCCAGCCACTTCCCGATCCGCCCGGCCACCTTCTGGGGCGTCAGATCATACGCGTCGGCCAGCGCCTTCTCCGGGGCGCTGGCGCCGAAGCGGTCGATTCCCACCACCAGGCCTTCGGCGACGATCCGGTACCAGTCCAGGCCGCCCGCCGCCTCCACCGCCACCAGCTTCGCCTTGCCGTGGGGCACCAGCTTGCGCTGCTCCTCGCCCGGCCAGCGGAGGAAGCGCTCCACGCAGGGCATGGAGACCAGGCGGACCTTGAGCGACTTGTCGAGGAAGGGCAGCGCCTGCTGGGCGGTGGCCACCTCGCTGCCGGTGGCGACGATCACCAGGTCGGGATCGGGCGTGTCGACCAGCGCGTAGGCCCCCCTCAGCGCCCGGCGCACGTCCGCCGGCTCGCTCCGCTTCAAGAGCGGGACCTTCTGCCGGGTGAAGGCCAGCGCGGTGGGGCCGTCCCGCCGCTCGATGGCCGCCGCCCAGGAGGCGGCGGTCTCCACCCCGTCGGCAGGGCGCCAGACCTCCAGGTTCGGAATGCAGCGCAGGGCGGCGAGCTGCTCGATGGGCTGGTGGGTGGGCCCGTCCTCGCCCAGGAAGATGGAGTCGTGGGTGAAGACGAAGATGCTCTGCAGCCGGGAGAGCGCCGCCAGGCGGATGGGCGGGCGCATGTAGTCGGAGAAGAGGAGGAAGGTTGCGCTGTAGGGGAGGAAGAAACCGTCGTAGGCGAAGCCGTTCACCACCGCGCCCATGCCGTGCTCGCGCACCCCGAAGTGGATGTTGCGGCCGCCGTAGTTACCCGGCTCGACGTCGCCGCCGTCCTTCAAGTAGGTGAAGGTGGAGGGATCGAGATCGGCCGAGCCGCCCACCAGGCCCGGCAAGAGCTGCGCGGCCTTCTGCAAGACGGCCTGGCCGTGCTTGCGGGTGGACTCGGGCGCCTCCGGCGAGGCGAGGGCCTTGACGAGCTGCTCGGGCAGGTCGGCGGGCGCCTGCTTCCCGGCCAGCGCGCTCCACAGCTTCGCCTTCTGGGGATTGGCGCGCTGCCAGTCGGCGAACTTGCGCTGCCACTCCTCGTATCCCTTCTTCTGCTCCTCGATGCGCCCGGTCCAGAAGGAGCGCACCTCGCCGGGGATGAAGAAGGCGGGCTCCAGCGGCCAGCCCAGGTTCTGCTTGCTGGCCTTCACCTCGTCCTTGCCCAGGGGCGAGCCGTGCGCCTCGTGGGTGTTCGCCTTGTGCGGGGAGCCGTAGCCGAGCACGGTGCGCACGCTGATCAGCGAGGGGCGGGGATCGGCCTTGGCCGCGGTGATGGCCCGGTCGATGGCTTCCACGTCATTGCCGTCCGCGACGTGCTGCACGTGCCAGCCGTAGGCCTGGAAGCGCCGGTCGCGGTCCTCGGTGAAGGTGACGTCGGTGTGGCCGGCCAGGGAGACGAGGTTGTCGTCGTAGAGGAAGATCAGGTTGCCCAGCTTCAGATGCCCGGCCAGCGAGCAGGCCTCGGAGGCCACGCCTTCCATCAGATCGCCGTCGCTGCAGATCCCGTAGACGTAGTTGTCGATGGGGAAGGTGCCGCCGCCGTTCATCCGGGCGGCGAGCATGCGCTGGGAGAGCGCCATTCCCACCGCGTTGGAGATGCCCTGGCCGAGGGGGCCGGTGGTGGCCTCGACGCCGGGGGTGTCGTGGAACTCGGGATGCCCCGGCGTCTTCGAGCCGTACTGGCGGAAGGCCTTGATGTCGTCGAGGGTGACGTCGTACCCGGCGAAGTGGAGCATGGCGTAGATGAGCATGGAGCCGTGGCCGGCGGAGAGGACGAACCGGTCGCGGTTGGCCCAGCGCGGCTCCCGCGGGTTGAAGCGCAGGTGGCGGCTGAAGAGGATGAAGGCCATGGGGGCGGCGCCCATGCAGATGCCGGGGTGGCCGCTGTTCGCCTTCTCCACCGCGTCGACGCAGAGGAAGCGGATGCTGTCGATGCACTTCTCTTGCAGCTCAGGGTTCATTCGCCTTGGTCGCTTTCTTCTCTCTGGGGGAGAGCTGCGCGGCGCGCGCCGCCAGCGTGGCCGCGCCCATCAGCCCGGCCTTGTTGTCGAGGACGATCCGCACGGGGATCTTCTCCAGCAGCGGCCGCATCCGCCCTTTGGCGCAGAAGGCCTCGCGGAAGCGGCCGTCGGTCATGAAGTCGAGGATCCTGGGGGCGATGCCGCCGGCCACGTAGACCCCGCCGGTGGCCAGGGCCTTGAGGGCCAGGTTGCCCGCCTCCGCTCCGTAGAGCTCGCAGAACTGCTGGACGGCGGCGCGGCAGAGCGGATCTCCTTCCGCGGCCTTCGCGGTGATCAGGGGAGGGGCGTTGCGCCGGTCGTGCGCGATCGCCTCCTCCACCTCCGCGGGCGGCTTCTCCTTTTTCAGATGCGCCAGCGCTTCCACCAGGTTCACCAGGCCGTCGCCGCAGAGCACCCGTTCCCAGCTCACGTGGTCGTGGCGCTGGAGGAGGAAGCGGAGGATGCCCATCTCGAACTCGTTGCGCGGGGCGAAGCTGGCGTGGCCGCCTTCGCTGGCGAAGATCTCCCGCTGCCCCGCGGAGCCCACGGTGGAGATGGCCTCGCCCAGACCGGTGCCGGCGCCCAGCACCGCCCAGGGGCCCGAGGCGTCGGCGGCGCCCGGGTTGAGGGCCGCGAGGTGCGTGGGCTTCACCGCCGCGATGCCCAGGGCCAGGGTCTGGAAGTCGTTGGCCAGGTACACCGACTCCACCCCGATGGCGGGGGCCAGCTCGCGCTCGTCGAGGATCCAGGGGAGGTTGGTGGTGTGGCAGCGCCCGTTGGACACCGGGCCCGCCACCCCGAAGCCGGCGAAGCGCGGCATGGGGCGGCCGATCTCCGAGGCGAACAGGCGGCAGATGACGCCCAGCCCGGGATAGCCGTGGCTGTCGTAGCGGTTGCTCGCCAGCACCTCGACGGTGGGCGCCCCGCCCCGGCCGGCGAGCGGGGAGACGTCGCAGATCGCCAGCAGGGTCTTGGTTCCCCCGATGTCGCCTGCGAGCACCTGCACGGGGCGCAACCTACCCGAGGACCGAAGAAGATCAAGCGGCGAAAGAGCGGTGCCGGCGCCTTGCCGCCCTTGCCTGCGAACGTGGGAAACCCAACTTTTGCGAGGGAGACGGAAAGCTTCCCGGAGGACGGATGGGAAAGGCGATCAATGGGTTTGCCCCGGCGGTGGTGGCCGCGGCAGTGGCGGTGCTCTTCTCTTCGCCGGCGCGAGCGCAGATCGAGACCACCATGACCCCCATCGGCGAGCCGACCGCCGCCTGGAGCGCCACGGCCGGGCGGACCGCGGGCGACGGCAACTCGGTGCTGCAGGCCGAGGCGGGCTGGCCGGGGATCGGGTTCACCTGGCTCAAGGGCATGAACGAGCGCACCGACCTCGGGGTGCACGTGGGCTTCAACTACGGCTTCGAGGGAACCGCGAACCGCGTCACCGGCTTCAACCTGGCCGTGCCCTTCCGCCGGACCATCGCCGACAGCGGCGACACCTCCTTCGCCTTCGAGGCTCAGCCGGGCCTCTCCATCTATTCCAACCAGGGAGCCATGGTGGGCGTGGGCGGCCCCATCGGCGTGGTGGCCGGCTTTCAAGTCAGCCCCCAGCTCACCCTGGACCTCGCCGCCGACCTGCCGGTGCTGATCACCTTCAGCAACCCCGCCGGCGTCGTCTTCGGCCCGCAATTCGGCGGCGGCGGCGAATACTTCATCGACCGCAACCTGGCCGTCACCGCGCGCATCCGCGTGGGCCCCTCCTTCGCCCTCTCTTCGGGCAACACGGACACCCAGACCGGGTTCACCACCCTGATCGGCCTCGCCTACAACGCGCATTAGAAACCCGGGACACAACGAAACGTGATCGTCGACGTGAACGTGATCGTGGCGTTGACGTCAACGCCCACGTCGACGCATGGCTGCTATCGTGCCCCGGCTTTTCAGGTGAGTTGGACCAGGGCGGCCTGGTCCAGCTCGAGGCGGGCGCTGTCGAGGGCCGTGGAGGCTTCGTCGTAGAGCTTCGATTCGGCGGCGAGCACCTTCTCCGCCGAGGAGGCGGGGACCTTGCTTTGCGAGAGCCAGCGGGAGAGGCGGCGGGAGGCGGCGTCCTTTTCGCGGGCCAGGCCGCGCTTCGCGTCTTCGATCAGGCTCCGCAGGCGGCGCTCGGCTTCGTCGCGGGCCGTGCGCAGGGCCATCTCCACAGCCTGGGCGAAGGCAGCCGGGGGGCCTCCCTCGGGGGCGGGGACGGGCTCCAGGTGGGCCGAGTCGAGCTGGGCGGCCAGGGTGTCCTCCGCGCGGGCGGCGCCGCGGCCGTCGAGGCGGACGGTGACGCGAACCAGGGACTCCTCCAGGTGGCGTGCCGCCCGCCGCGAAGGGACCCGGGCGCCCTGGGCCAGGTCGGCGGGCTCGGGCAGAGCCACCAAGAAGCGCGCGTCCAGCGCCGCGCCGGACTGACCGCGCAGATGTGCGCGCGCCACCGTGGCCCGGCCCAGCTCGCCGTCGCGCACCCAGGAGAAGAGCGCTTCCACCAGCGGGTGTCCGGTGGCGAAGGAGTCGTGCTCCTCGTGCCTGACGGCGACCTCCCGGCGGAAGGAGCCCAGCACGGTGCGGTCCTCGGAGAGGTCGAAGCCCGCCAGCGCATCCACCTTCAGCTCCGGCCCCACGTGGAACGACACCTCCCCGGGCAGGACGTCCACCTCCACGTCCACCGCCAGCCCCACCCGCTTCGCCGCCTCGATGGTCACTGCCTCCAGCCTCGACTCCAGGAGCGAGGCCACCGTGCGCAGCGCCGTCTCCGCGTCCGCGCCCGGCCGCAAGCGCGCCCCGATCCGCTCCCCGCCCCGCTCCGCCAGGTCCCGCACCGCGCGCAGGTCACAGCTGCGCAGGTCGAGCAGCGGGTCGAAGGCGCGGGCCACCTCGGCGCGCGCCGCCTCCACCCGCGCCGCCAGCGCCCGGGTCATCTTCTCCCACCGCGCCGCGTCGTCGCTGGAGGCGAGCGCCAATAGCTCGCCCTCCACCCCTTCCAGCACCGGGTCGAGGCCGCCCACCGGCTCGGTGAACACGCCCACCCCCGCGTCCAGCACGTCCAGGACCCGCGCCGACAGGCTCCCCTCGGGCCGGAAGGCGTAGAGGCGCACCTCCCGCGACTGGCCGATGCGGTCGATGCGCCCGATGCGCTGCTCGATGGACGCCGGGCTCCAGGCCAGGTCGTAGTTCACCAGCACATTGCAGTGCTGGAAGTTGCGCCCCTCGCCACCCAGCTCGGTGGAGAGGAGCACCCTGGGCCCCTCCGGGTCGCGGAAGCGGGCGACCATCTTGTCGCGCTCGGCCGGCGTGAGATCGCCCACGTACGCCAGGGCCTCGATGCGCCGCCGGGCCAGCGCCGCGCGCAGGTACTCGATGGTCTCGCGCGGCTCGGCGAACACCAGCACCTTCTCCGCGGGCCCGAGTTGCTCCAGCAGGGCCTGGAAGGCCTCCAGCTTGGAGTCGCGCGCCAGCGAGAGCGCCCGCTGCGCCAGCTTCTTCTCCCCCGCCGCCGAGAGGCCCGCGGCCAGGGCCGGCGGCGAGCTGCCCATCCGCCGCAGGAGCGAGGCGAGCACCGCACCCGAGGGCGCCTTCCCCTTCCCCAGCAGCGCGCGCCGCACATCGCACTCCAGCTCCCGCTCCGCTTCGTCCGGCCGCACCTCGATCTTCATCAGCTTGCGCGGGGTGAACCCGCCCACCACCGCCCGCCGGTTACGCAAGAGGCGCGCCGAGAGCCCGTAGCTCTCCGCAAGGTGCGCCAGCAAGTCCTCGCCCCGCAGCTCGCGCAGGGCCTCGTCGTCGGGGAAGAGCGCGCCGATCCGCTCCGCCGCGCTCCCATCGCCCGCGAGCAGCGCCCGGACCAGCGCCGAGAGATCTCCCTGCCGCGCCAGCCGCGCCCGCAGCTCCTGCTCGCTGGCAGCGGGAGCCGGATCCACCAATCGCAACAAGGCGTGGTACTCGGCCGGATCGAGCTGCAAGGGCGTGGCGGTGAGCAGCAGCAGCCCCCAGGTCCTGCGCGCCAGCCCCTGGGCCACCTCGTACGCCTTGGCGCCGCGCAGGTGGTGCGCCTCGTCGATCACCACCAGGTCCCAGCCCGCCTCCGCCGCGGCCTTCGCCTCTTCCCTGCTGCGCGAGAGCCACTCCAACGAGGTGATCACCAGGGGGTGCCGCCCCCAGGGCGAGGCGTCGTCGTCCGGCGCCTCCGCCTCCGCCGCCTCGCGGTCGTCCTTGGCCCGGTCCGGGTCCATCAACGTGCAGAGGAGGTTGAACTTGTGGAACAGCTCCGCCAGCCACTGCACGGTGAGGTGACTGGGGGCCACCACCAGGCAGCGCTTCACCAGCCCGGCGTGCAACAGCGCCGAGAGCACCAGCCCCGCCTCGATGGTCTTCCCCAGGCCCACCTCGTCGGCCAGCACGAAGCGGGGCTGCGGCGCGGAGAGCACCTGGTGGGCGACGCTGACTTGATGAGGCTTGACGTAGACGCGCGAGGCGAAGAGCGCGCCCAGCGCGTCCGCCCGCCGCTCCAGGTCCAGCTTCACCGTCTCCGCCCGCAGGTGGAAGTCCTCGGGCGCGCCCCACCTCCCCGAGGCGAGCTGCTCGGCGGGCCCCTCGCGGGGAGCGGGAGCGCGCAGGTCGGCCTCGCTGCGGATCTGCGGCTTCTTCCCCCGCACCTCCACCGTGTAGCGGTAGAGGTCGTCGGCGGGCCCGGGCAGCGCCCGCAGCACCCGCGCCCCCGTCCCGTCGGGGAGCAGCGCCGCGCCCTCCGGGGCGAAGCGGAAGCGCGCCAGCGCCGGGTCGCGCGAGGAGAGCATCACCGCGCCGCCTGGCCGGCCGGGGAACTCCGCGGAGAGGCGGGGCGGATCGTCGCTCACCGCCAGCACGTGCCCCACGCCCCACCCGCCTTGCGCGCGATGGACGATCTTCATTCCTTTGAGGAACTTCGCCACCGCGGACCTTCTATACTGGAACCCCATGGACGGCCACGCCATCGCAGCGCCCGCCGCCCCCACCCCCGCGCGCGTCCGTCCCGGCCTGTGGGAATTCTTTCGCGGCTCCCTCTTCCTCGGAGTGGTCGGCTTCGGCGGCGGCCTCTCCGTCCTGGCCAACATCCATGCCCTGGTGGTGAAGAAGCGCCGCTGGATGACCGAGCGCGAGTTCACCAACACCATCACCGTCTCGCAGATGCTCCCCGGCGGCGCGGCCGCGAACGCGCTCGCCTACATGGGGGTGCGGTTCGGCGGGCTCAAGGGAGCCCTGCTCGGCTACACGGGCTTCGTGCTGCCGGGCTGGATCGCGGTGATGATCCTCGCCTTCCTCTACGTCCACTACGGCACCACCCCGGACGTCGCCACCCTGCTGGGCGGGTTCAACGCCGCGGTGGTGGGGATCATCGGGGCCATCACCCTGAAGATGGCGCGCAGCGCGGTGGGGCGGCTCTGGCAGATGGGCGTCGCCGCCGGCGCCCTGCTCTTCTCCGTGCTGGGAGACGCCGGGCCGGGCGAAGTGGCGCTGCTCTCCATCGCGATAGGGCTGGCGGTGGACCTGGGCACCAAGCGGGCGCGCCTCTACGTGATCGAGCGCCGCCGCGTGCGCCGCGAGGCCCCCGTGGTCCTCCCCGAGGAGGGCGCCACCCTGGCCCGGGAGAAGCCCCCGCCTTCGGATCCCCCGGCGGTCCCGCCCTCCGAGATGAAGGTGGCGAGCTGGACGGTGTTCGCGGTGATCACGGCCATCGCCCTGCGCGCCCCGGCCGTGGACGCGGAGCTTTTGCGCATCGCCGTCTCCTTCTTCCGCACCGGCCTGGGCGCCTACGGCGGCGGCTTCGCCATCGTTCCCCACCTCAAGCAGGTGGTCTCCCGCGAGGGCTGGATCACCGATCGGCAGTTCGCCGACGCAGTGGCCATCGGCAAGCTGACCCCGGGCCCGGTGCTCCTGCTCGCCACCTTCATCGGCTATCTGCGCCACGGCTGGCTGGGCGCGGTGGTGGCGACCCTGGGCATCTTCAGCGCCCCCTTCATCCTCATCGCCTTCGCCGGCACCTGGCTCGACCGCATCCGCTCCCGCCGGGCGGTGCGGGCGGCGCTGCGCGGCCTCACCCCGGCCGTGCTGGGGCTGATGGCGGCGGCGATGATGTCCTTGGGCGTGGCCCTGGACGGCGAAGGAGAGATCGCCATCGCCATCGCGGTGGCCTTGACCCTCAGCCGGTTCGAGATCAACCCCGCCATCATGCTCGCCGTCGGAGGCGCGGCGCGGTTCGCCTTCCGCTTCGCGGGGCTGTAAAGGAGGCTCATGGACGTCGATGCGCAGAGGAAGGCGGCGGGAGAGCGCGCCGCGCAATTCGTGAAGGACGGGATGACCATCGGCTACGGCACGGGCCGGGCGGCCAGCGCCGCGCTGGAGGAGCTGGTGCGGCGCAAGGCGCGCGTGTCGGGGGTGCCGACCTCGCAGCGAACGCTGGAGCTCTGCCAGCGGCTCGGGCTCCCCGTGGTCAGCCTCGACGATCATCCTCGTCTCGACCTGGTCCTCGACGGCGCCGACGAGGTCGATCCACAGGGGCAGATGCTCAAGGGAGGGGGCGGCGCCCACATCCGCGAGAAGCTGGTCGCCCTTGCCTCGGCCCGGCGCATCATCGCCATCGAGGAGTCCAAGCTGGTGCCACGGCTGGGCGCCACCCGCGCGGTGCCCATCGAGGTGGTGGCCTTCGGCTGGAAGGGGACCCTGGCCCGCATCGCGGGTGTGCTGCCGGGCGCGGCCCGCCGCGACGGCCCGCACAGCGACAACGGCGGCGTGATCGTCGAAGCGCCGCTGCCCGCGGACATAGACCTCCGCGAGCTGGCCCGGGCGCTCAAGGAGGTCCCCGGCGTGGTGGACCATGGGCTGTTCCTCGATCTCTCGCCCACCGTGGTGGTGGGCGGCGAGTCGGGGGTGCGGGTGATCAGCGGCGGCTGACGTAGCCGGCCGCGGAGATCGCCTTCTCGATCGCCGCGGGGCTCGCCGCCCCGTCGTCGTAGACCACGGTGAGCCTCTTTCCCGGCAGATCGGAGGAGACGCGCACCACGCCCTTCAGCTTCTGGACCGCCTGCTCGGTCTTGTAGACGTCGCCCTTGCTGTGCCAGCCCTCGATGGTCAGGCTCAAGGTCTGCTGGGCGGCCTGGGCGGCGGCCGCGATCGCGATCAAGGCGATGCCGATCCGCTTCATGCAGGGAGTCTAACCGCTTTGCACCGTTCTGGGGCCGTGGCGGAGGGGGGAGAACCAGCCGCGCACCCCTTCTGACCAGAGCGTGGCCAGCGCCAGCCCGACCAGGACGACGGCCGCTGCCGCGCCG
>Ga0335084_10005484_pt1 | contig 12549 bp, 13 predicted proteins | sample Lox_Sample_44_FD_206721 | JGI IMG/M metagenome (GOLD analysis project Ga0335084, IMG submission 206721) | Soil microbial communities from Loxahatchee National Wildlife Refuge, Florida, United States - Lox_Sample_4.4 | ecosystem: Environmental > Terrestrial > Soil > Wetlands | place: USA...
GTGATCGGCGTGCCCGTGCGGCGCCGGCTGCCGGAAGCGCTCCTCGCCGTGGAACGCGTAGAACACGAGCCGGAAGCTGTAGAACGCGGTGACGAACGCGCACGCGAGCACGCACAGCCAGGCGAACGTGCCGCCCGGCACCTTCGCCAGGTGCGCCGCTTCGATGATCAGGTCCTTCGAGAAGAAGCCGGCGAACGGCGGGAACGCCGCGTTCGCGAACGCGCCGATCAGCATCACCAGGTAGGTGATCGGCATGTACTTCCGCAGGCCGCCCATCCGGCGCATGTCCTGCTCGTGGTGAAGGGCGATGATCACCGAGCCGGCGGCGAGGAAGAGCGCCGCCTTGAAGAACGCGTGCGTGAACAGATGGAAGATCGCGGCCGGGTACGCGGAGGCGCCCAGCGCGACCGTCATGTAGCCGAGCTGCGAAAGCGTCGAGTAGGCGACGACACGCTTGATGTCGTAGACGACGACTGCGATCAGCGCCATGAAGAACGCGGTGATCGCGCCGATCACGATCACGAACGAGAGCGCCGCCTCCGAGAGCTCGAAGAGCGGCGACATCCGCGCCACCATGAAGATCCCGGCGGTCACCATCGTCGCGGCGTGGATCAGCGCGGAGATCGGCGTCGGGCCCTCCATCGAGTCGGGGAGCCACACGTGGAGCGGGAACTGCGCGCTCTTTCCCATCGCGCCGATGAAGAGGCAGATGCAGACGACCGAGATGATCAGCCACTCCGCGCCGGGGAAGAGCTGGATCGTCTGCCCGGCCATCTTCGGCGCCGCGGCGAAGACCGCCGCGTAGTCGAGCGTGCCGAAGTAGCTGAGGACGAGCGCCACCCCGAGCAGGAAGCCGAAGTCGCCCACCCGGTTCACCAGGAACGCCTTCAGGTTGGCGTAGATCGCCGTCGGACGCCGGTAGTAGTAGCCGATGAGGAGGTACGAGACGAGACCCACCGCCTCCCAGCCGAAGAAGAGCTGCAGGAAGTTGTTCGCCATCACCAGCATCAGCATCGAGAAGGTGAAGAGCGAGATGTAGCTGAAGAACCGCTGGTAACCCCCGGGAGAGGTGTCGTCGTCCGCCATGTAGCCGACGGTGTAGATGTGCACCATCCACGAGACGAACGTGACCACCACCATCATCAGCGCGGTCAGCCGGTCGATCAGGAAGCCGATCTCGAACCGCGTCTCGCCGGCGGTGAGCCAGGTGTAGACCGGGCCGTTGAAGGTGTTCCCGTCCAGCACGTCGACGAACACCGCGCACGACGCGAAGAACGAGATGCCGACCCCGATGATCGTGACCCAGTGCGCCCCGGCGCGCCCGATCGCCTTGCCGAGAAGTCCCGCGATGATCGCGGCGACGAGCGGTACGAGCGGGATGACGAGATAGAGGAGTTGCATGCGCGGCATCGCCCTACCCCTTCAGCTGGTCGAGGTCCTGCACGTTGATCGTGCGCAGGTTCCGGAACAGCACCACCAGGATCGCCAGCCCGATCGCCGACTCCGCGGCGGCGACCGTCAGGATGAAGAACACGAACACCTGGCCCGAGAGGTCGCCGAGGTAGTGGGAGAAGGCGATGAAGTTCATGTTGACGGCGAGCAGCATCAGCTCGATCGCCATCAGCAGGATGATGACGTTCTTGCGGTTGAGGAAGATGCCGACGACGCTGATCGCGAAGAGCAGCGCACCGAGCACCAGGAAATGCGACAACGTAAGCAAGAGTACGACTCTCCCCTTTGTTCTCCGGGACCCGCGGGCGGGGAGAGCTCCCCGCGCGCAGGTTCCGTCCGTCAGTCCTGCTTTTCGATCGGTATCGACACGATGCGGATGCGCTCTTCGCGTTTCACTTCGACCTGCCGCGCCGGGTTCTGATACTTCGTGTCCTTGCGCTTGCGCATCGTCAGCGCGATGGCGGCGATGATCGCCACGAGCAGGATGACCGCGGCGAGCTCGAACGGATAGACGTAATCGGTGTAGAGCACCTCGCCGAGAGCCTTAGTGTTGCTGAAGCCCGGGCCCGGATCGGCGGGTCCCGGCCGGTCGCCGAAGCCCGCCTTCGGACCGGCAAGCACCAGCACCATCTCCACCACCATCAGGACGCCGACCGTCGCGGCGAGCGGCAACGCGCGCCAGAACCCCTCGCGCAGCACGTCGAGGTTGATGTCGAGCATCATCACCACGAACAGGAACAGCACCATCACCGCACCGACGTAGACGAGCACCAGCGCGATCGCCAGGAACTCGGCGCGCAACAGGAGCCAGATCTCGGCCGCGGTGAAGAACGCGAGCACGAGGTGCAGCGCCGCGTGCACCGGGTTGCGGCAGGTGATCGTCCGGATCCCCGCGTAGAGCAGGATCGCGGCGCAGATGTAGAAGACTGCGGCTTCGAAGTTCATCGGTCGATCGTCGGGCCGGTTACCGCGCCGTTTACCTGTAGGCCGCGTCCGTCGCCCGGGCGCGGGCGATCTCGGCCTCGTAACGGTCCCCCACGGCGAGCAGCATCTCCTTCGTGTAGTACAGGTCGCCGCGTTTCTCGCCGTGGTACTCGAGGAGGTGGGTCTCGACGATCGAGTCGACCGGGCAGGACTCCTCGCAGAAGCCGCAGAAGATGCACTTGGTGAGGTCGATGTCGTACCGCGTGGTGCGGCGGGTGTTGTCGGCGCGCTCTGCGGTCTCGATCGTGATCGCGAGCGCCGGGCACACCGCCTCGCACAGCTTGCAGCCGATGCAGCGCTCCTCGCCGTTCGGGTAGCGCCGCAGCGCGTGCAGGCCGCGGAAGCGCGGGCTGAGCGGCGTCTTCTCCTCCGGGAACTGGATCGTGATCTTGCGGGCGAAGAGATGCCGCCCGGTGATCGCCAGCCCCTTGGCGAGCTCCACCAGCAGGAAGGTCTTGAAGAAGTCGCGGACGCGCTCGAGCATGGCCGCCCCCTATTTCCACGGATTCCACGGCGTCTGCATCCACGCCGCGATCACCACCAGCCACACGATCGTCAGCGGGATGAACACCTTCCACCCGAGCCGCATGATCTGGTCGTACCGGTAGCGCGGGAACGTGGCGCGGAACCAGAGGAAGCAGAACAGCAGGAAACACACCTTCGCCACCAGCCAGACGACGCCGGGAACCGCGTTGAAGAGCTGCGAGTCGAGCGGCGGCAGCCAGCCGCCGAGGAACATGACCGTCGCGAGCGTCGACACGAGGATCATGTTCATGTACTCGCCGAGGAAGAAGAGGGCAAATGCGGTGCCCGAGTACTCGACGTGGAAGCCGGCGACGATCTCCGACTCGCCCTCGGCGACGTCGAAGGGCGCGCGGTTCGTCTCGGCCACCGCCGAGATGAAGTAGACGAGGAACATCGGGAAGAGCGGCAGCCAGTTCCAGGAGAGGAAGTTGATCCCCGCGCCGGCGAAATAGCCGCGCGCCTGCGCGTTCACGATGTCGCCGAGGTTGAGGCTCTGCGAGACGAGCAGCACGCACACCAGGGCGAACCCCATGGCGATCTCGTAGGCGACGATCTGCGCCGCCGAGCGCATCGCGCCGAGGAACGCGTACTTCGAGTTCGACGCCCAGCCGGCGATGATCACGCCGTAGACGCCCATCGACGTGATCGCCATCACGTACAGAAGGCCCGCGTTCACGTCCGCGAGCACCACGCCGGGGCTGAACGGGATCACCGCCCACGCCGCCATCGCCGGCATCAGCACCAACATCGGACCGAGCAGGAACAGGAACTTATTCGCGCCGGTCGGGATGATCACTTCCTTGAAGACCAGCTTGAAGACGTCGGCGAACGGCTGCAGCAGCCCGAGCGGCCCGACCCGGTTCGGGCCGATGCGCACCTGCATGTAGCCGATCACCTTGCGCTCGACGAGCGTCAGGTAGGCAACCCCGAGGATCAGCGGGATCGCGATCAGGATGATGAAGACCAGCGTCTTCACCAGAGTCCAGAGCGGCGGCCCCCAGGTCGATCCGAAGACCTGGGTCGAGTAGCCGGCGAGGGTCTGGAGCAATTCCATCAGGCGCGCTCGACCGAGATCTCACCGAACATCGCGCCGAGCGAGGCGGTCGCGGGATGCGCCGCCGCGACGCGGAGCACGCCTTCCGCGAGGCCGTCGTCGAGCGCGATCTCGAGCAGTGCCTCGCCGCCGTCCTGCCTGACGCGCACGCGGTCGCCGGCCTTCAGGCCGAGGCGCGCGAGCATCGCGGCGTTCGCGCGCGCACGCGGGGGCGCCGCGTCAGCGGTCTCCTGCAGGGAGGGCGCCCGCCGCACGATCGGGTCGGCGAAGTAGATCGGCACGTCGGCGACTCGCTCGAGCGCAGCGCCTCCCCCCACCGGCAGGACCGGCAGCCCGTCGACCGCGTTCGACAGCCGCCCGGCCACCGCCTCGGCCCTGCACGCCTCGTCGCGGATCTCCTCGCTCCGCTCGTAATCGAAGCCGGCCAGCCCGAGCTGGTTCGCGAGGACGCGCAGCACCTTCCACGCCGGCCGCGCCTCGCCGCGCGGCCTCACCACCGGGTTGAAGCCCTGCAGGTCGCCGGCGGTGTTGACGAAGCTGCCCGAGGTCTCGGTGAACGCGGTGACCGGCAGCAGCACGTCGGCGTAATCCGGCGCGCGGCCCTTGTAGGGGGCGAGCGCGATCACGAAATCCGCTGCGTCCATCGCGCGCGCCGCCTGGCCCGGGTTGCCGGTATCGAGCTCGGGCTCGACGCCGACGAGCAGGTAGGCCTTCCGCGGGGCGGCCAGCATCGCCGCGGCGTTCAGTCCGCCCGTGCCGGGCACGCAGCGCGCGAGATAACCGCCGACGCTGTTCGCGGCCTCGCCGAGGAAACCGAACCGCGCGCCTAGCGCGCCCGCGAGGCCTTGGGCAAGGACATGAAGCTGGCTCGCGCGCGGGTGCTGCTGCGCGCTGTTGCCGAGGAAGATCCCGACGCTCTTGCCCGACGCCAGGCTCTTCGCGATCGCGCGTGCCGCTTCGCCGACCGCGACCGGGGCGAGCGCCGGCGACACCGCCGCGCCCTTCTCCTCCGCGGCGGCCTTCGCGACCTGCGCGAGCGCCGGGACGAGTTCGGCCGGCCGCACGACGAGCTCGCGCGCGAGTTTGATTGCAAGATCGTCGCCGGCCACGTGGATCACGCTCACCTGCTGGCCGCGCTTGGCCGCCTGCCGGAACCGGTGCGCGATCAGCGGCTGGTCCTTGCGCAGGAACGAGCCGACGACGAGGACGCGATCGAGCGTTCCCAGCTCGGCGACCTTCATGCCGAGCCAGGGCGCGCCTTTCAGCTTGCCGTCCGTGGCGAAGTCGGACTGGCGCAACCGGAAATCGACGTTCTCGGCGCCGAGCCCCCGAACGAGCTTCTGTGCGAGGTGCATCTCCTCGAGCGTCGCGTGCGGCGACACCAGCGCGCCGATGGATGCCGCGCCGTGCGCGGACACGCTCTTTCGCAGCCCTTCGGCGGCAAACGCGAGTGCCTTCTCCCAGTCGACCTCGCGCCATTCCCCGCCCTGCCGGAGCATCGGCTTCGTCAGGCGGTCGGCCGAGTTGAGCCCCTCGTACGAGAACCGGTCCTTGTCGGAGAGCCAGCACTCGTTCAGCTCCGGGCGCTCGTACGGCACCACCCGCATCACCTGATCGTGCTTCACCTGCACGACGAGGTTCGAGCCGAGCCCGTCGTGCGGGCTCACCGACCGGCGGCGGCCGAGCTCCCACGTCCGCGCCGTGTAGCGGAACGGCTTAGAGGTGAGCGCACCGACCGGACAGATGTCGATCATGTTGCCCGAGAGCTCCGAGTCGACCGCCTTGCCGACGAACGACACGATTTCGGCGTGCTCGCCGCGTCCGATCATGCCGAGCTCCATGACCCCGGCGATCTCCTGCCCGAAGCGCACGCAGCGGGTGCAGTGGATGCACCGCGTCATCTCCTCGGCCGAGATGAGCGGCCCCATCGGCTTCGCGAGCACGACGCGCTTCGGCTCGGTGTAGCGCGAGCTCGATCCGCCGTACCCGACGGCGAGGTCCTGCAGCTGGCACTCGCCGCCCTGGTCGCAGATCGGGCAGTCGAGCGGATGATTGATGAGCAGGAACTCCATGACCCCGCGCTGCGCCTGCTTGGCGTACTCGGAGTGGGTGAAGATCTTCATGCCCTCCGCGACCGGCGTCGCGCAGGCCGGCTGCGGCTTCGGGGCCTTCTCGACCTGGACGAGGCACATGCGGCAATTCGCCGCGATCGAGAGCTTAGGGTGCCAGCAGAAGTGCGGCACGTAGATGCCGAGGCGGTTCGCGGCCTCCATCACCATCGAGCCGGCGGGCACCTCGACCGGGCGGCCGTCGACCTCGACCTTGACCATCGCGGCCACTAGCCGTGTCTCCGAGCCACGAAGCGAGCCTCGAGATTCGGGTTCACGCGGCCGCCCGCTCCGCCGCGGCGCCCGGCCCGACCAGGCAGCGCTTGTGGCGGATGTGATGCTCGAACTCAGGCCTGAAGTGCTCGATGAAGCTCTTCACCGGCAGCGCCGCGGCGTCGCCGAGCGCGCAGATCGTCCGGCCGGCGATGTTGTCGGCGGCGTTGACGAGGACCTCGAGGTCCTCCATGCGGCCGCGCCCGGTCTCGATCCGGTTGACCATGCGGTACAGCCAGCCGGTGCCCTCGCGGCACGGCGTGCACTGGCCGCACGACTCCTCGAAGTAGAAGTACGACAACCGCTCGAGGCAGCGGACCATGCAGCGCGTGTCGTCCATGACGATGACCGCGCCCGACCCGAGCAGCGACCCCGCCTTGGCGATCGAGTCGTAGTCCATGTCGGTCTGCATCATGATCTCGCCCGGCAGCACCGGCATCGACGACCCGCCGGGGATGCAGGCCTTGAGCTTGCGGCCGGCGCGCATCCCGCCCGCCATCTCCAGCAGCTTGGCGAAGGGCAGCCCGAGGCGCACCTCGTAGTTGCCCGGGTGCTCGACGTCCCCCGACACCGAGAAGAGCTTGGTGCCGCCGTTGTTGGGACGCCCGAGCTCGAGGTACTTGTCGCCGCCGTTCAGGATGATCCAGGGTACCGCGGCGAACGTCTCGGTGTTGTTGATCGTGGTCGGCTTGCCGTAGACGCCGTAGCTCGCCGGGAACGGCGGCTTGAACCGGGGCTGCCCCTTCTTCCCTTCGAGCGACTCGAGGAGCGCGGTTTCCTCGCCGCAGATGTACGCACCCCAGCCGTGGTGCGCGTAGAGGTGGAAGTCGACACCGGAGCCGAGGATGTCCTTCCCGAGGAACCCCGCGTCGTAGGCTTCCTTCAGCGCCTCCTCGAACCGCTCGTAGACCTCCCAGATCTCGCCATGGATGTAGTTGTAGCCGACGGTGGAGCCGGTCGCGTAGCCCGCGATCGCCATGCCCTCGATGACGATGTGCGGGTTGTAGCGGAGGATGTCGCGGTCCTTGAAGGTGCCCGGCTCGCCCTCGTCGGAGTTGCAGACCATGTACTTCTGCCCGGGGTAGTTCTTGGGCATGAAGCTCCACTTGAGGCCGGTCGGGAAGCCCGCGCCGCCGCGGCCGCGGAGCGCCGACTTCTTGAGATCCCCGATCACCTGGTCGGGCGTGATTCTCTCGGCCAGGATCTTCTTCAGCGCATCGTAGCCGCCGCGCGCCAGGTAGTCCGCGAGGCGCCAGTTGAGCCCGTCGATGCCCTTCATGATGATGGCGTCGGGGCCGTACACGGCCGGGTCGAAGGGCGGGAACGCGGATTTCACTCGAGCTCCTTCAGGAACCGGTCGATCGCCTCGGGCGTCATGAAGCTCACCATCCGCTTGTTGTTGACGAGCATCACCGGCGCGTCACCGCAGGCGCCGAAGCACTCGCCTTCCCTCAGCGTGAACCGCCCGTCCGCCGAGGTCTCGTTCCAGCCGCAGCCGGCGCGCTTCTTCAGGTGGTCGGCGGCCTCGTTCGCGCCGCGCAGCGCGCACGGCAGGTTGGTGCACATCACGAGCTTGTACTTCCCGACCGGCGCGGCGTCGTACATCGTGTAGAAGGAGGCCACCTCCTCCACCGCGATCGGCGGCATGCCGAGGTACTCGGCGACGAACGCCATCACCTCCGGCGAGAGATAGCCCTTCTCGTGCTGCGCGATCGCGAGCGCCGACATCACCGCCGACTGCCGCTGGTCGGGCGGATATTTCTTGAGCTCGCGGTCGATCCTCCTCAGCGCGTCGGCGGAGAGCATGCTTATCGATCCACTTCGCCGAACACGATGTCGAGCGTCCCGATGATCGCCACGGCGTCGGCGATCATGTGCCCGCGCGCGATCTCGTCCATCGCCGAGAGGTGCGCGAACCCGGGGGCGCGGATCTTCAGCCGGTAGGGCTTGTTCGCCCCGTCCGAGACGAGGTAGATCCCGAACTCGCCCTTCGGGTGCTCGACCGCGGCGTACGCCTCGCCGGCCGGCACGTGCATCCCTTCGGTGTAGAGCTTGAAGTGGTGGATCAGCTCCTCCATGCTGCTCTTCATCTCGACGCGCGAGGGCGGCGCGACCTTGTGGTTGTCGGTGATCACCGGACCGGAGTTCGCCCGCAGCCACTCGATGCACTGGCGGATGATCCGGTTCGACTGCCGCATCTCCTCGACGCGCACGAGGTAACGGTCGTAGCAGTCGCCGTTCCGCCCGATCGGGATGTCGAAGTCGATCCGGTCGTACACCTCGTAGGGCTGCTTCCTGCGCAGGTCCCACTCGATCCCCGAGCCGCGCACCATCGGGCCGCTGAAGCCGAGCGCGAGTGCGCGCTCCGGCGTGACGACGCCGATGCCGACCGTGCGCTGCTTCCAGATTCGGTTGTCGGTAAGCAGCGTCTCGTAGTCGTCGACGTAACCGGGGAAGCGGTTGGTGAAGTCCTCCAGGAAGTCGAGCAGCGACCCCTGCCGGTTCGCGTTCAGCTCGGCGACGTCCTTCTCGCTCTTGAACGAGGACGTGCGGTAGCGCGGCATCGTGTCGGGGAGATCGCGGTACACCCCGCCCGGGCGGTAGTACGCCGCGTGGAGGCGAGCGCCCGAGACCGCCTCATAGCAGTCCATCAGGTCCTCGCGCTCGCGGAAGCAGTACAGGAACATCGTCATCGCGCCGACGTCGAGCGCGTGCGCGCCGAGCCACAGCAGGTGGTTCAGGATGCGCGTGATCTCGTCGAACATCACCCGGATGTACTGCGCGCGCAGCGGCACCTCGACGCCGAGGAGCTTCTCGATCGCCATGCAGTAGGCGTGCTCGTTCACCATCATCGAGACGTAGTCCAGGCGGTCCATGTACGGCAGCGACTGGATGAACGTCTTGTGCTCGGCGAGCTTCTCGGTGGCGCGATGCAGGAGGCCGATGTGCGGGTCGGCCCGCATGATCACCTCGCCGTCCAGCTCGAGCACGAGGCGCAGCACGCCGTGCGCCGCCGGGTGCTGCGGTCCGAAGTTCAGCGTGTAGTTGCGGATCTCGGCCATTGCTCAGTGCTTGGTGCCAAGGTCGCCGTACTCTTCCTCGCGGATGATCCGCGGCGTCACCTCGCGCGGCTCGATCGTCACCGGCTGGTAGATCACGCGCTTCTGGTCCGGGTCGTAGCGCATCTCGACGTGGCCCGACAGGGGGAAGTCCTTGCGGAACGGATGGCCGATGAAGCCGTAGTCGGTGAGGATGCGGCGGAGATCGGCGTGCCCGGAGAACATGATCCCGAAGAGGTCGAACGCCTCGCGCTCGAACCAGTTCACGCCCGGCCAGAGGCCGGTGAGCGAGTCGACCACCGGGAACGCATCGTCCGGGGCGAACGTGCGCAGCCGCAGGCGCCAGTTGTGGGTCACCGACAGCAGATGCGCGACGACGGCGAAGCGCGGGCCCTCCCGGGTGCCGTCGCCGTAGGTGGAGTAGTCGAGGCCGCAGAGGTCCATCGCCTCCTCGAACCGGAGGTCGGGGTGGTCGCGCAGCGTCTGCGCGACACCGAGCCAGTCGGCGGCCTTCACGACGACCGTGATCTCGCCGAGCGCGATGGTGAGACTGGCGAGCCGGCCGGCGAGCGCCGATTCGAGTGCGGACTTGAGACGTTCGGTCCGCGTCGACATCAGCGCGCGATGGTACTCGTGCGGCGGATCTTGTTCTGCAGCTGCACCAGCCCGTAGAGCAGCGCCTCGGCGGTCGGCGGACAGCCCGGCACGTAGATGTCGACCGGCACGATCCGGTCGCAGCCGCGCACGACCGAGTAGGAGTAGTGGTAGTAGCCGCCGCCGTTCGCGCACGAGCCCATCGACACCACCCAGCGCGGCTCGGACATCTGGTCGTACACCTTGCGGAGCGCTGGCGCCATCTTGTTGCACAGCGTGCCGGCGACGATCATCACGTCGGACTGGCGCGGGCTCGGCCGGAACACGATCCCGAACCGGTCGAGGTCGTAGCGGGCGGCGCCGGCGTGCATCATCTCGACCGCGCAGCACGCGAGGCCGAAGGTCATCGGCCACATCGACCCGGTCCGCGCCCAGTTGAACAGCTTGTCGAGCTGGGTGGTGACGAAGCCTTCCTGCATCAGGCCTTCAATGCCCATCGCCTACTCCCACTCGAGCGCGCCCTTCTTCCACTCGTAGATGAACCCGATCACCAGGATCGCGAGGAACACCATCATCGACCAGAAGCCGAACGCGCCGATGTCGTTGAGCGACACCGCCCACGGGAAGAGGAACGCGATCTCGAGGTCGAACAGGATGAAGAGGATCGCGACCAGGTAGTAGCGCACGTCGAACTTCATGCGCGCGTCCTCGAATGCCTCGAACCCGCACTCGTACGGGGAGAGCTTCTCGCTGTCGGGTTTGCGCGGCCCGAGCAACCAGCCAACGCCGAGCAGCGCGCCGCCGAAGACGATGCCGACGACGATGAAGAGGAGGACCGGGAAGTACTCGGCGAGCACGGGCTCAATCCTTCGCAACGCCGCAGCCGCGATTCGCGGCTCGCCGGAGGCCTGCTCGCACTGGAAAGACCCTTCTCAAAGCGCTCCGGACCGCGGACCCCTGCGGTCCGCGCGCCCGCTTACCTACCGTTGTTTGGTGCCGACGGGGAGACTCGAACTCCCACAGCCTTGCGGCCACCAGCCCCTCAAGCTGGCGTGTCTACCAATTTCACCACGTCGGCCCGCGGGAACCGCGCCTGAGCCCGCCGAACCGGCTCAGGCGCGAGCGCCCATTTTACTTCGTTACTTCGGAACGTCGCTCCCCTTCGGGGCCGGCGCCTCCGGCGCCGGCGGCTTCGACGGCTCCGCACCCGGCGACTTCGCCGCGCCCGCGGCGGGCGGGCTGCCCGCGTCCATCACGCTCCCGCCAGCCTTCGGCTTGACGTTCGCGAGGTACGCGAGCCCGAGGCTGGAAAGGAAGAACACCGCGGCGAGGATCGCCGTCGTCCGCGAGAGGAAGTTCGCCGAGCCGGTCGCCCCGAAGAGGCTGCCCGACGCGCCCGAGCCGAACGCCGCGCCGACGTCGGCGCCCTTGCCGTGCTGGAGCAGGACGAGCCCGATCACGCCGATCGCCGCCAGCACGTGCACCACCAGAACCAGAGTCAGCCAGATGTCCACTTCACCTATCCTATCCCTGCATTGCGGCCGCGCCGCAGATCGCGAGGAAGTCCTCCGCGACCAGCGACGCGCCGCCGATCAGTCCGCCATCGATGTCCGGCATGCCGAACAGCGCCGGCGCATTCGCCGGCTTCACGCTCCCGCCGTACAGCAGCGGCAGCTGCCCGGCGATGCCCGCGTCGGCCGCTGCGACGCGCCCGCGGATCAGGGCGTGCACGCTTTGAGCCTGCTCGGGACTCGCCGTGCGGCCGGTGCCGATCGCCCACACCGGCTCGTAGGCGATCACCGCGTCCGCAAACGCCCCGACGCCCGTCGCGGCGATCACCGCCTGGACCTGGCGAGCGACGACCTCCTCGGTCGCGCCCTGCTCGCGCTCCTCGAGCGTCTCGCCCACGCAGAGGATCGGCACCAGGCCCACCCGCTGCGCGGCGCCGAACTTCGCCGCGACCTGGGCGTCGCGCTCGTTGTAGAGCTGCCGCCGCTCGGAGTGCCCGACGATCACGTAACGGCAGCCCAGTTCGCGCAGCATCGCACCCGAAACTTCGCCGGTGTACGGGCCAGAATCGTGCTCGCTGAGGGTCTGCGCGCCCAAGGCGACCGCGCTCTTGCCACCGGGCCCGACTAGAACGGCCGCCGCCTGCTGCAGATACGGGAACGGCACGCAGACCGCGATTTCGACACCCGACGCACGCTCCGCGCCGACCTTGACGGACTCGAGAAGGCGCTGGTTCGCCGCGAGGCTCCCATGCATCTTCCAGTTGCCCGCAACGAGCCGTTTGCGCATCAGGCTGCAAGCCGACGAAAACGGGCGATTCTAGCCGCTCGGGGCAATTCGGGTCAATGAAAACCGCGGGTTAGGCGCGCTCGGCGGCGCGCGCCGCGAACTCCCGTACGCTCATTCCGACGCGCGCACCGCAAACGAGTGCCGGCGCGTTGAGGTGCGCGAGCATGCCGGTCTCCCATAGCGACCGTGCGTCGCCGATCCG
>Ga0335084_10005485_pt1 | contig 12548 bp, 13 predicted proteins | sample Lox_Sample_44_FD_206721 | JGI IMG/M metagenome (GOLD analysis project Ga0335084, IMG submission 206721) | Soil microbial communities from Loxahatchee National Wildlife Refuge, Florida, United States - Lox_Sample_4.4 | ecosystem: Environmental > Terrestrial > Soil > Wetlands | place: USA...
TCGATTCATTACTATAGGTCACCATTCCGCCCATAAAATATTCTGAGCTTCCTGAAACATCAGTAACACGATCGCAGATCAGTCCTCCGGTACAGGATTCTGCAATCGACAACGTCCATCCTTTTCTTCTCAGGAGATCTCCGATGAGTTTCTCTAATCTCATGACAACATTCTCCTCTCACCCCGCCCCTCTCCCTCCAGGAGAGAGTATTAAGTAAGAAATGATTTGAAGAACAATATTCCAATCGACCCCCGCCAAGGCATCAACCAACACGACTCCAAATCCTCCTTTAAATCCTTTCTCGATATGACGAATAGGGAAGGGTTTCAGAATGTCGAAAAATCGAAATAGAAAAAAACCCAGGATCACGAAAAGGACTGTTTTGGGAACCCAGAGCATGGTGATAAGAAAGCCTATTATCTCATCGATCACAATTCTCTGATCATCTTTTTTCCCAAAGAATCTCTCGGCATTTCCTGAAGCCCAAACGCAGAGAAAGAAAAAACCGGTCAGGGTGATTTCATAGAGGGGTGAAGGGATATCAGAAAAGAAGAAATAGATGGGGATGGCGACCAGAGTTCCCAGTGTCCCCGGAACAAAGGAAGAGTATCCGACTCCGAACCCAGTAGCCAACAGCAAGATAAAATGCTTCATCACTTGTATTATGGAATGCGGAGTGCGGATTTCGGAATTTTAAAACCAAGGAAAGAAATCAATACCCCATACCAAAGAGATTCCGCATGCTGCACTCCGCATTCCGCATTTGCTCATCAGACTCTGACGACGACCCCCTTCTCTTTAAGAAACGCTTTGACCTGATGGATCGTAAATTCCCGATAATGGAAAATAGAGGCTGCCAGCACGGCATCCGCCTTTCCAAAAACCAATCCGTCATAAAGATGCTCAAGCGCACCGACCCCTCCTGAGGCAATGACCGGAATACTCGCTTGCTCTGCAATCGTTCGTGTCAATTCAATGTCGTAACCATCCTTTGTTCCATCTCGATCCATGCTCGTGAGCAGGATCTCCCCTGCCCCCATCTCCTCCATTTTCTTTGCCCATTGGATTGCATCAATTCCTGTCGGAATTCTGCCCCCATGGGTGAAAACCTCCCAGCTTTTCCCCTTACGTTTGGCATCGATGGCGATGACAATGCACTGGCTCCCAAACCGTTTTGAGGCCCGCTCCACAAAATGTGGATCCTTTACCGCAGCCGTATTGATTGAGATCTTATCCGCTCCCGCGTTAAGAAGTCTCCGGATGTCCTCCAACCGTCGGATACCACCGCCGACGGTAAGGGGAATGAAGACCTCCTCTGCTGTCCTGCGAACAATATCAATGAGAATATCCCTCTCCTCATACGAGGCCGTAATATCCAAGAAAGCGATCTCGTCCGCACCCTGCTCGTCATAAACCTTTGCATTTTCAACCGGATCGCCGGCATCCTTCAGGTTTACGAAATGCGTTCCCTTCACCACCCTTCCGCATTTTACATCCAGACAGGGGATAATTCTTTTCGCCAGCATCTCTATTTCCCTTTTGCCTCAATACCTTTGAATTTGTCATCGCAGACAGAGGGTTGGAATAACTAACAAACCCGAAATTCGAATTTAGAATTTCGTACTTCGAATTTCTATCGTCCCTCACTCAACGTACTTTTTTCCTTCTTGGCCAATCGAATGGCTTCTTCTAAATCGATCCTCCCCGTATAGAGGGCCCGACCTACAATCACCCCGATGATTTTCTCCGACTCTAACTCTAAGAGATGTTTAATGTCTTCGATTCGCGACACCCCTCCTGAGGCAATCACCGGAATGGAAATGGATTCGGATAATCTCCGCGTCGACTCGACGTTTAACCCTGTGCTCATTCCGTCTCTTTCGATGTCTGTAAATATGATCGATGAGAGACCCTTTCCTTGAAATTGCTTCGCCAGGTCAACCGCTTCTAAAGAAACCACCCGATTCCAGCCTTGGATCGCCACCTTCCCTCCTTTAGCATCGATTCCAAGAATCACCTTTTCAGGAAATTGTCGACAGGCTTCCTCAACGATGGAGCGGTTTTGAAAAGCGGCGGTTCCCAAAATAACCCACGCCACTCCCGAGGACAGATAGTCCTCGATCGTAGCAATATCACGGATCCCTCCTCCCACCTCCACCGGAATCCGAATGGATTGGGCGATCTCTCTGATAAGAGAGCGGTGAATGGGTTTTCCTGTCACCGCTCCGTTAAGATCTACAACGTGAAGCCTCTCCGCTCCCTTTGACTCCCAATGCTGGGCCATTTCCACAGGATGGTCTGAATAAACCGATTCCTGATCCATTCTGCCCTGAGAAAGCCTGACGCATCTTCCCTCCTTTAGGTCCACGGCCGGAATGATGATCAAGACATTTCCTCCAGCTCCTTCGGCGAAGGCAGTCGTTTCAGTATCGCATCCATGTCCGCGCTCGAGAGTTCTTCTGCCTTCAGCCAGGTGGCTCCTCTCCTGACAAAAGAGCCGATGTTCAAAAGGTTCTCGCTCAGCGCCTGCTGCGTCTCGTCAACTTTTCCCTCCCATACCCTCTTCCCATCCCTCACCCGGAAGAGGTGGATATCGAACCCCACCGACGCGGGTTTCTCTACACCCACGCGTGATCCGACCCTTTCTTCAAAACGGAACAGAAATCCGACAAAAACGAAATCCGCGTTCAACTCTTTGGCTAACTGAATCGCCGAACGCGTAGGCCTTAATTCAAACTGTCCCTTGTCCGCTTTCGAAAAAACATCTTCCACTTTTTCCAAGGGAAAAACCTTGAAGGTCCCCATCGCCTCCATTTTCTGCTGGAGAAGTTGAGCCAGGGTATGCTGCGAGCCGGATTGGATATTTCCTCTTTTGTACATCCTCCCGCAAACAGGACAGACAGCCCCTCTCGAAGGATCGTCCACCCTTTCGATCAAGAAAGGCAGAATAGCCAGCGTCGGGTTTGTCTCTGCCTCGACCTCCAAGCTCCCTGAAAGGAGCATTCCTGAAATGAAAAGAAGCGACAGGAATCTTCTCATATCCACCCCCCTTTGGATTACTTTCTCCTTACCCTGCGCCCTTCGGCCCCGTGAAGCCCCCTTTCTTAAGACGGGGCGGGAGAAGGAAAGTCCAGCGTTTTATTTCCTCTTGCCTATTTTTTTGGAATCTTCTAAGAACTGGACAATCCCCTTATCCGTTAGCGGATGCTTCACCATCTGCTCGATGATCGCAGGCGGAATCGTAACAATCTCTGCCCCCATCATTCCCGATTCGATGACATGAAGGGGATGACGGACGCTCGCGACAATAATCTGCGTTCGGATGTCCGAATAGTTTTTATAGATCCCTCTGATTTTCCGGATCAGCTCCAGGCCGTCGGCGCTGATATCATCCAGTCTTCCCAAGAAGGGACAGATATAAGTCGCCCCCGCCTTTGCCGCCAGAATGGCCTGGCTGGCAGAAAAGAGAAGGGTGACGTTGGTGCGGATCCCTTCCGAGGACAGAACCTTGACGGCTTTTAAACCCTCTGGCGTGATAGGAATCTTGATGACAATTTCTTCCCCCCACGTCGCCATGGTCTTGGCCTCTTTCACCATCTCCTCGCTCGTAATTCCGATCACCTCGACATTCACTGGCCCCCTGACTTCCTCCCAGATTTTGCGGATCAGCTTTTCTGTCTCCTCTCCTTCTTTCGCAAGAAGGGTCGGGTTGGTCGTCACGCCATCGACCAATCCCATCGCTTTCGCCTTTTTGATCTCGCCGAGGTTCGCTGTATCGATAAAAATTTTCACGCTTCACCCTCCTCTCAATTATAAAATTCGAATTCTTTGAGATTTGAATTTCGGTCATTCGAATTTGTTTCGAATTTCGCCCGCCTTCGCGCAGGCAGATAGTCGAAGTTATAGTCTTCGTTCCGCATTTCTGAAATTAGACAATTCCCCATGTTTTCATCATATCATGAATCGCTTTGGTCTGGCGAAGAAGGGTCTCCATCTCGCGAAGGGGAATCATACTCGAGGCATCGCAGAGCGCCTGACTCGGTTCCGGATGGGTCTCGAGAAAGAGGCCATTGCAGCCCGCAGCCACCGCAGCTCGAGAGAGATGGGGGACATATTGGGGACTTCCCCCTCTCGGATCCTCACTCGGAATACCATAATTTCTGACGATATGGGTCGCATCAAAGATCACCGGGCAGCCTATCTCTTGCATGATCGGAATAGAACAGAAGTCCGAAATCAATTTATTATAGCCGAAACAGGTTCCTCTCTCCGTAAGAAGCACTTGACGATTCCCTGTGCTATAAACCTTCTTGACAGCTCCCGCCATATTTTCAGGAGCGATGAATTGGCCCTTCTTAATGTTGACCACTCTGCCTGCTCCTCCTACCTTAAGAAGAAGGCTCGTCTGCTGACAGAGAAAGGCAGGGATCTGGAGAATATCAAGAACTTCTTTAGCCGAATCCACGTCCTCCATCCGGTGGATGTCGGAGAGGACCGGCACGCCGACTTCTCCCTTCACCCTGGCAAGAATCCTCAAGCCTTCTTTGAGACCGGGCCCTATGTATGATTTCTCCGAGCCCCGATTATCTTTCTCAAAGGAAGCTTTAAAGATGTAAGAGATCTTCAAGCTCCAACAGATCTTTTTCATCTCTTGGGCAACCTCAAGAGCGTTTGTTTCACTCTCGATCACACAGGGACCGGCAATTAATACCAAAGGATTTCCTTTTCCAATACGAATTTCTCCCACCTTAACCTCATTCATGGATCGCTCCTTCGCTCAAACGGCTCAGTGTTTCACATTAAAACGTGGCGCGTCCGCATTCCTGCCTGCAGGCAGGCATTGCCGACGATCGTTACAAATCTTTGATATTCCCGTTTATCGTCAAATCGATTTTGCGAAGTTTTCCAATATCCTCAAACCCTTTTGCTGGCTCTTCTCCGGGTGGAATTGTGTGGCGAAAAGGTTCTCCTTCCAGATGCTCGAGACGAACGGTTTGCCGTAGGTCGTAAACGAAGAAATCCATTCGGTCTCGTCCGGAGTCACATAATAGGAGTGAACAAAATAGAAAAAATCGCCGCTGTCTATCCCCTGAAGCATGGGAACTTCTTTTTCCTTCTCAATCGTGTTCCACCCCATATGGGGAACCTTATGGTCCGGGTCGGGCTCAAATTTAACCACCCTCCCCTTGATCAGATCTAATCCCCTATGGGATCCGAACTCCTGGCTTTCAGAAAAAAGCACTTGGAGACCTAGGCAGATGCCGAGATAGGGCTTTCCTTTTTCAATGGATTGGAGCAGGGTTTCGACGAGCCCGTATTTCTGAAGGTTTTCCATGCAATCCTTAAAGGCCCCGACCCCGGGCAGCACGATCGCTGAAGACCGATCGATCTCTTTTTTATTACGCGTCAATCTGGCCTCAAAGCCTATCTTCTCGAAACCCTTCTGGACGTTTCGAAGATTCCCCATGCCATAGTCGACAATTGCGATCTTTGGAGTCATCGTTTTTCCGATTACGGAAAGCAGATTAGGCGTACGGAATTAATTCTCAACACCGCATTCCCTGCCTGCCGGCAGGCAGGCAATTTCCGCGTTACAGCACCCCTTTCGTTGAGGGGACCCAGCTCGAGCGGGGATCGAGAGAAACCGCCTCTCTCAAGGCCCTGCCAAATCCTTTGAATACGGCCTCTACCATATGATGACTGTTTCTTCCGTAAAGGAGATTGATGTGAAGCGTGATCCTCGCGTGGTTGCAAAGGGCTTTGAAGAACTCCTCCACCAGCTCAGGGTCAAAGGTACCAATTTTTGATTTTCTCAGCTTCATCTGAAAAACCAGGCAAGGCCTCATCGAGAAATCCAACGCAACGGAGACTAAGGTCTCGTCCATTGGAAGCATGGCCATTCCGTACCTCTGAATTCCTTTCGCTTCCCCAAGGGCCTTTCGGATCCCATCCCCAAGGCAGATACCCACATCTTCGACCGTATGGTGCGCATCCACGCCGATATCGCCCTTTGCCTTGACGGACAGATCCAAGCAGCTGTGGTAGGCGAGGAGACTGAGCATGTGATCAAAGAAAGGAATTCCGGTGACGATCGAATGTTCTCCGTTTCCATCCAGATCCAGCCTTAAATCAATCGTCGTCTCTTTGGTTCTCCGCCTCACCTCTGCCTTGCGATGCTTCTTCATTTTTTCTGCGCCCCCATCGAACCCTTTTATCACTCCCCTCACAACCCTCTTTGCCGAGGGAATCGGCGTGAGCGTATCATCCCTTTGCAAAGGGGAGACCCGATTTCCTCATCCTCATTTCAACGGCTCGAGAATGTCCTTCTAATTCTTCCCACTTCGCAAATCTCTTCACATCTTTCTCAAACCGTCTCAATGCCTCCTTTGTGAAACTCATGAAGTTGGTTCTCTTGATAAAATCCTCGACGCCCAAGGGTGAAGAAAATCGAGCGGTGCCCGCCGTCGGGAGAATATGGTTGGGGCCTGCCATGTAATCTCCAACCGCCTCGGGGGTATAGGGCCCCAGAAAGATCGCCCCTGCGTGTCTCACGTCTTTCATAAGAGAGAAAGGCCTCGAAACAAGAAGCTCTAAATGCTCCGGAGCAATCCGATTCACCAACTTCATGGCCTCTCCGAGCCTCTTGACGACCAGAATTGCACCCTTTCGAATAAGGCTTTCGGAGGCGATCTTTCTTCGTTTTAAAGAGGAGAGCTGTTCCTCTATCTCCCTCTTGACGGTCCATCCAAACGCCTCGGAGGTAGTAATCAAAATAGCCACAGCCATCTCATCATGTTCAGCCTGGGCGATGAGGTCTGCTGCCACAAATGACGGCGGTGTGTCTTCATCGGAGACGATTACAATCTCGCTGGGACCGGCCACCATATCGATATCGACCTCGCCGTAGACCAACTTTTTGGCCGTTGCCACGTATTGATTTCCTGGTCCAACAATCTTGTCCACCTTGGGAATCGACTCCGTTCCATAAGCGAGCGCGGCGATGGCCTGAACGCCTCCGATCCGATAGATTCGATCCACCCCTGCCAAATCCGCTGCGACCAGGACGGCGGGGCTAATGCCTTTCTTTTGTGGGGGAGTGACTATGAAAATTTCTTGAACCCCCACCACCTTCGCAGGGATGGCCGCCATGAGAACGGTGGAAGGATAGGAGGCTTTTCCACCCGGGACATAAATCCCTACTCTCTCTAAAGGTCTCCTCATCTGCTCAAGCCGGATCCCTTTTTCCTCTCCCTTAACGGATAGGGTTAATCTTTTGCTCAGCAGTCGATGAAACGCCCGAATTCGCCGAGCCGCCTGCTTGAGCGTCCCCAGGAAATCCAGAGGGATTTTTCTGTAGGCTTCTTTCACCTCGTTTTTCTTCACTTGAAGCTGATGCGTCGGAATTCTCACGTCGTCGAAGACGCGGGTGTAATGAATGAGCGCTTTATCCCCCCGTTTCTTCACATCCTGTAATATGGGACGAACTTCCTTTTCGAGTCGAAGACCCTTTCGAGCCGACCTTCTCTCCACCTCGAAAAGGTATTGTTCGAACCCTTCTTCGCCCTCTTGAAAGATTCTCAATCGCCCCCCTCTTTTACCCTTTGGATGCTTGCTCCAAGTTTGGCCAATTTCTTGTCCAAACCTTCATACCCCCGGTCGAGGTGATAGACTCTGGAGATCTCCGTTGTGCCCTCCGCAGCCAGTCCGGCCAGAACAAGGGAGGCGCTGGCCCTTAAATCGGTGGCCATCACCGGTGCTCCCCCCAGGCTTTCCACCCCCTGGATAATCGCTGAATCCCCTTGGATGCGAATATCGGCTCCCATTCTTCTGAGTTCGCTCACGTGAATGAATCGGTTTTCAAAGATAGTCTCAGAAATGACACTCAACCCCCTTGCCAAGGACATCAAGACCATGAACTGGGCCTGCATATCCGTCGGAAATCCAGGATAAGGTTGTGTCTTGACGTCCACACTTCGAATTCTTTTCGTACCCGCGACCCGGACACCCTCTCCTTCGGATTCAATCTCCATGCCCGACTCTCTTAATTTATGGACGACCATTTCCATCTCGGAAAGTGGACAATGGAGAATTTTTATGTTGCCTCGCGTCAGTCCGGCGGCGACCATCAACGTCCCGGCTTCGATGCGGTCCGGAATGATCCGGTGCTCAACGGCCCGAAGCGATCTTACACCTTCTACTTCGATGACATTCGTTCCCGCACCGCTAATCTTCGCGCCCATTTTTGTCAGGACGTTGGCTAAGTCGACCACTTCAGGCTCCATGGCTGCATTCTGCAGGGTCGTCTTTCCTTTCGCGAGCGAAGCGGCCATCATCAGATTCTCCGTGCCCGTCACCGTAACGGTGTCAAAGGAGATATTCGCTCCCTTCAGAACATCGGCCTTGGCTTCGATATATCCGTGCCGGAGTTCGACCTTGGCCCCCATGGCCTCAAGCCCCATCAGATGAAGATTGATCGGCCGGGCACCGATCGCGCACCCTCCGGGAAGAGAAACCGTGGCCTTCTTTCTCCGGGCCACCAACGGGCCCAGGACAAGGATGGCCGCCCTCATGGTCTTCACTAAATCATAGGGAGCCTCCTCGTTGGAAATTTCTGTGGCATCGATCCGACAAATTCCCGCCTCTTCTGACACGGACACACTGGCTCCCATATTTTTCAGAACTTTGAGGATGGTTTGAACATCTCTCAGGTTGGGAACATTGCTGAAGGAATTTTCTCCTTCGGTCAGCAGGGAGGAAACAAAGATAGGGAGCGTGGAGTTCTTTGAACCGCTTACCTCGACCTCGCCAATTAACCTCTCTCCTCCCCGTATCAGGATTTTATCCATCTTCAATTCTCCAATCCGAAGACCCTTCGCGAATCTTCGTCGGGATTTCGCTGGGCTTCGTGCAGTCAGGTGCTTCGAATGCCTACTTCCGCTTTGCTTTCACGACCCTTCCGATCCCCGATAGGTCCGGAAGGCATTCGGGTTTGACGAAATGGCCCTCTCTCTCGATCCATTCAGAAACGTCTAGCGCCTGCCCGAGAGCGACCTCCAAAAGGAGCCATCCCCCTTCCTTCAGATAACCGGAGGCTTCTGGAACGATGCGTCGGTAGAATGCCAATCCATCTTCCCCTCCGTCTAAGGCAATCGTCGGTTCATAATCTTTCACCTCTTTGGCCAAGGTGCGGATCTTGCGGCGGACAATGTAGGGAGGATTTGACACGATGAGGTCGAAGAACCCGCTCCCGGTCGAAGGCCGGAAGGGACCGAAAAGATCACCCTGGACAAATTCGATCCGATGCCGGATTCCTGCGGATTCTGCATTTTCCTTTGCCAAAAGCAGAGCATCCCTTGAGATATCGGTGGCAACGAGAAATATTTTCTTTATCTCTTTTGCCAAGGCGATGGCGATGGCGCCGCTTCCCGTCCCTATCTCGAGCACAGACGGGCTTCGGTGAAGATAAAGTTTAGAGAGGATCGAGAGGCTTTGTTCAACCAGAAGCTCCGTTTCCGGCCTTGGAATGAGGACGCGGGGATCCACCTTAAAATTGATCGACCAGAACTCCTGACGCCCCAAAATGTATTGGAGAGGCTCTCCCGAAATTTTTCTCTGAATTAACTCTTCCCAAACCTCCTTCTCCCGTTCCTCAATCTGGTCATGGAGATGAACATAAAGCCCTTCCCTGCTGAGGTTCAAAGAATGGGCCAGAAGAAGTTCTGCGTTCAGTCGAGGCTCTTCAACCTGATGGTCTTTCAGGAACTCGGTCGCCCAATTGAGCAGTTCTAAAACCGTCATCTTGAAACCAGAGCCGGACTGATTGAAAGAGAATTTAGCCCCCCGCCCGACACGTTCCCCGCTCTGCCGATCATTGCTTGAAATTCGAGCTCTGCAATTTCGAATTTTCGAATTCCCCTTTCAGTACTTCCGTTTGATAATGCGTGGTCAATGCCTGGATGATTTCATCCAAGTCCCCCTCGAGGACCGATTCCAGTCGATAGAGGGTCAGCCCAATCCGGTGATCCGTCACTCTTCCCTGGGGGAAGTTATAGGTCCGGATGCGTTCGCTTCGTTCTCCCGTTCCCACCTGGTTCCTTCTCTTTTCTGAAATCTCCAGCTGCTTTTCCTGTTGGGCTTTATCCATTAACCTTGCCCGAAGGATCTTGAGACCTTTCGCCTTGTTCTTGTGCTGCGATTTTTCATCCTGACAGGACACCACCATCCCCGTGGGAAGATGGGTAATCCGGACAGCAGAATCTGTCGTATTGACGCTTTGACCGCCCGGTCCGGAAGATCTAAAGATATCAATCCGTAGATCATTTGGATCGATCTGAACGTCGACCTCTTCAGCCTCCGGAAGGATGGCGACGGTTACCGTTGAAGTATGAATGCGCCCCTGGGATTCCGTAACGGGAACTCGCTGAACCCGGTGGACGCCGCTCTCAAATTTGAGCCGACTGTAGACCCTCTTTCCTTCGATCACGGCAATGATCTCTTTGAAACCGCCCACCCCTGTATAATGCCGACTCAGTATCTCCATTCTCCAACCCTGCTTTTCCGAAAACTTCGAATACATCCTGAAGAGGTCCCCCGCGAAAAGGCCGGCTTCTTCTCCACCCGTTCCCGCACGGATCTCCAGCAAGATGTTTTTTTCGTCATTCGGGTCCTTGGGAAGAAGGGCCGTCCTGAGTTCTTCTCCGACTTTTTCTTTCTCATGGGCAAGCCGGTTCAGTTCCTCTTTAGCCAACCGCCTCATTTCTTCGTCTTCTTCATCGTCGAGGAGGGTCTGGCTTCCCGCGATCTCCTCTTCTAATTTCTTGAGTTTGCGGTAAAGGTCGACCACCTTCCCGAGCTCTGCGTACTCCTTGGCGGCCTTCTGGAACTCGTCCTGTTTCGTGATCAACTCGGGCTGGCCCAGAAGATGGGAAAGGGTTTCGTACCGACGCTCCACCTCTTCTAACTTCTGAAACATCTCTTTCTCCTTGAAGCAACGACAAATGTCAACATTTCTTTCTTGGTAATTCTTATTGCTTGAGCATTCGGCTTCATTTGAACATGGATCTTTGAAATTTGACTTTACCCTGATCGTTTATTGCCGTCCCTCTAATTCCAATACCTCGTGGAGGGCACGGAGTGCCACCTCGATCTGATCCTCGGACGGCTCGCGTGCGGTCATCCGTTGGAGCCAGAGGCCTGGTTTGATGAAATATTGCATGCTCTTCCTCTCCCGTTTTTGATCGGCCAATCGGATGATTTCATAGGCAAGTCCCGCGATGAGAGGAATGAAGACGATTCGAGAGGCCAATTTATACCCGAACGAAAGTTGATGAGGGACAAGGGCGAAGACCAAGATGCTCACCACCATCACAACCAGAAGGAAGCTCGTTCCACATCTGGGATGAAGGTAACTGAACCTTTTGACTCGATCGGCAACCAGCTTCTCCCCGGACTCGAAGGCGAAGATCGACTTGTGTTCCGCCCCGTGATACTCAAAGATTCTTCGAATCTCTTTAAATAAAGAGATGGTCCACAAGTAAGCCAGGAAGATCATCAATCGAATGATTCCGTCCACCAGGTTGAAGAGGATCCCGCTTGTGGAAACGACGGGGATAACGAAGCGCAGCCACTTCGTCAAAAAGAGCGGGATCAGAAAGAAGAGGACGATCCCGAAACAGAGGGCGAAGGTGAAGGTGAGCCCCATCGTCCACGAGCTGACCTCTTTCTCCTCCTCAAGGGACTGGCTGGCCGAGAAGTTGAGCGCCTTCATCCCCAAAACCAAAGCGGAGAGTAAGTTCATGACTCCCCGGGCGAGAGGAAGTTTAGAGAAGAGTTTCTTTTCCGAAAAAAAGTCCAACTTCTCCCGCTTCACCACAATCTCACCGTTCGGCCTCCGGACGGCGATGGCCATTGAATGGGGAGACCTCATCATCACCCCTTCGATCACAGCCTGCCCCCCGACTCGGAGGGGGCTCTCTTTTTTTCTAGGAGCGGATGCATCGGACGGAAGATATCCCTGTCTGAGACCTTGTTTGCCAAAGAACATTTGAACCCTCCCAAGGCGCTCCGTTCATTTTGGATCGGACCGAAATGGCCCCGTTGATCAAAAATAAATAATACGAACCTCTCAGAGACAGACTTGAACGCCCACTCTTCAAAAGACATTCGGATAGCGCAGCCTAAACTAATGCTGAATGCACGTCAAAAAAACGCCAGGTGGAAATACAGGGGTATGGGACGAACCCTTCGTCCCCAAGGGGGAATGTCGTCCCAAAATGACGGTCTGGGACGGACGGTGGTGAATTGGGAAACCTAATTTATTCCTTTGGACTCTCTTTTTTCGCATATTTTTTCTGAAATCGTTCGATTCGTCCCGCCGTGTCCAAGAACTTTTGTTTTCCGGTAAAGAAAGGATGGCAGTTGGAGCAGATTTCCACATGGATCTCTTTTTCTGTACTTTTTGTTTCAAACGTAGCTCCGCAGGCACATTTTATTACCGTGTCAAAAACCTTGGGGTGCAACTCTTTTTTCATCTTACGGCCTCCAAGTC
>Ga0335084_10005487_pt1 | contig 12545 bp, 9 predicted proteins | sample Lox_Sample_44_FD_206721 | JGI IMG/M metagenome (GOLD analysis project Ga0335084, IMG submission 206721) | Soil microbial communities from Loxahatchee National Wildlife Refuge, Florida, United States - Lox_Sample_4.4 | ecosystem: Environmental > Terrestrial > Soil > Wetlands | place: USA: Florida...
GAATCGATGGCCTGCCTGTTCGAAGACGCGGCGAGCCGCGTCGAACAACTCGGCGAGCGCCGGCTCCGACAGAGCGGCGAAATACTCGCTCGGCACACCGATCGTGCGCGGCCTTGCATCGTGCAACGTACGCCTGGCATCGCCGGCGTGGCCGTTGACCGCACTCGTGGAATCGCGTTCGTCGAAGGCAGCCATCGCGTCGATCAAGAGCGCGAGATCGTCGACGGTGCGCGCGAGCGGCCCGCCTTGATCGAGGCTCGACGCGAACGCGACCATGCCGAAGCGCGACACCGCGCCGTACGTCGGCTTCAAGCCGCAGACGCCGGAGAACGCCGCCGGTTGACGGATCGAACCGCCGGTGTCGGTGCCGGTCGCCGCCGGCGTGAGTCCCGCCGCGATCGCCGCGGCCGAGCCGCCGGACGAACCGCCGGGCACGCGTTCGACGTCCCACGGGTTGCGCACGCAGCCGTAGTAGCTCGTCTCGCACGACGAACCCATCGCGAACTCGTCCATGTTCGTCTTGCCGAGCGTCACGACGCCGGCCGCGTCGAGCCGCGCGACGGCGGTCGCGTCGTACGGCGCGACGAAGTTGTCGAGCATCCGGGAGCCGCAGGTCGTGCGGACGTTCTTCGTACAGAAGATGTCCTTGTGCGCGATCGGCAGACCGGTCAGCGCGGTCGCGGTGCCTTTGCGCAGGCGCGCATCCGCCGCGGCCGCCTGCGCGAGCGCGCGGTCGCGCGTCACCGTGATGAAACTGTTGTACGCGGCGTCGAGGCGCTCGATGCGATCGAGGTAGTAGCGCGTGAGTTCCACGCTCGAGAACTGCTTCGCCCGCAGCGCCTCGGCGAGCTCGGTCAAGGTTGCGAACGGGCTCATCACTGAACGACGCGCGGCACCAGGTACAGACCGTCGCGTACCGCCGGAGCAACCTTCTGGAACGCGTCGCGGTCGATCGCCTCGGTGACGACGTCGCGCCGCATGCGTTGCGTCGCGTCGAGTGGATGAGCGAGCGGCTCGACTGCATCGGTCGCAACCGAAGACAGTGCGTCGATCATGCCGATGATGCGAGCCAGCTCGTCGCGTGCGTTGTACCGCTCGTCGTCATCGAGCGCCAAACGCGCGAGCACACACAGCTTGTCGATGTCTCGATCGAGAATTGTCATGACGATTCGCGGAAAACGCGCACCGTAGCACAATCGTTCCTTGCCCAGAAACCCTGTGATTGCTAGAGTTTACGTGCACCTCCACCTAGCCCTCACAAGACTTCCATATCGATGTTCAAGTACATACGCGGGCTGTTCTCGCGCGATCTTGCGATAGATCTCGGAACGGCCAACACGCTCATTTATGTGCGTGAAGAAGGCATCGTCCTCAACGAACCGTCGGTGGTTGCGATCCGCCATCAGAACAATCAGAAGAGCGTCGCCGCGGTCGGACTCGATGCCAAACGGATGCTCGGCCGGACGCCGGGCAACATCACGGCGATCCGTCCACTCAAGGACGGCGTCATCGCGGACTTCCTCGTCACCGAGAAGATGCTGAAGTACTTCATCAACAAGGTGCATGAGAATTCGTGGATCCGTCCCAGCCCCCGCGTGCTCGTCTGCGTGCCGTGCAAATCGACCGAAGTCGAGCGCCGCGCGATTCGCGAATCGGCGTTGTCGGCGGGTTCGCGTGACGTGCGACTCATCGAAGAGCCGATGGCCGCGGCGATCGGCGCGGGTCTCCCGGTGCACGAAGCGATCGGCACGATGGTGGTCGACATCGGCGGCGGCACGACCGAAATCGCGATCATCTCTCTGAACGGAGTCGTGTATTCGGACACGGTGCGCGTCGGCGGCGATCGGTTCGACGAAGCGATCGTCGCGTACGTGCGCCGCACGCAAGGCAGCTTGATCGGCGAGGCGACGGCCGAACGCATCAAGCAAGAGATTGGCTGCGCCTATCCGCAGAAGGACATTCGCGAGATCGACGTGCGTGGCCGCAACCTGGCCGAAGGCGTACCGAGAAGCTTTACGCTCAACAGCAACGAGATCCTCGAGGCGCTGCAAGAGCCGCTGTCGATGATCGTGCAGGCGGTCAAGAGCGCACTCGAACAGACGCCGCCCGAACTCGCGTCGGACATCGCCGAGACGGGCCTCGTGCTCACTGGCGGCGGCGCGTTGCTGCGAGACATCGACGTCTTGTTGGCGGAAGAAACCGGCTTGCCGGTCGTGATCGCGGAAGATCCGCTGACGTGCGTTGCGCGCGGTGGCGGCAAGGCGCTCGAATTGATGGACAAGGCCGGCAACGCGGATCTGCTGTCGACCGACTGACGCGGCGCGCGCGTCTCGTCCGCTGCTATGATGCAGCCGTTTCGTTCGTGCTGAGGCTCCCATCAAGGCGCTTTTCCTGCGTGACTCGGGCGCCGGCTACCTGTTGTTGGCGCTCGCGATCGTGTCGGCGTTGTTGCTTGTCGTCGATCTGAACTCGCGGCTGCTGTCACCGCTGCGCGCGTTCCTCGCAACGATCGTGAACCCGATCTACGTCATTGCCGAAAGCCCGTATCGCGTCAGCCAGTCGGCCAGCGCGACGCTGTCGACGCGCGAGACGCTGATCAAGGAAAACGAGGAACTTCGCAAGCGCAATTTCGAGCTTGCGCAGGTCACGCAGCAGTACGTCGCCCTCCGCGAGGAGAACGCGCGATTGCGGCAACTGCTCGGCAGCCGGCAGCGGCTCGACTCGAAAGTGCTCGTCGCGGAACTCATCGGCGTGGTGCCGAGCCCGACGACGTTCCAAGTCGAAATCGACAAGGGTTCCGACGCCGGCGTGTTCGTGGGACAAGCCGTCATAGACGCCGACGGTTTGTTCGGCCAAGTAGTCGAAGTCGCACAATTCTCGAGTCGGGTGATGTTGCTCGTCGACGCGGCGCACGCGGTGCCGGTGCAGGTGAACCGCAACGACTTTCGCAGCATCGCCGCCGGGACCGGGCGGATCGATCGCCTCGAACTCGAGTACGTGCCGATCACCGCCGACATCCGTGTCGGCGACATTCTGGTCAGCTCTGGACTCGGCGGACATTTCCCGCGCGGCTATCCGGTTGGCGAGGTGACGTCGGTCGTGACCGATCCGACGATGACGTATGCACAAGTCACCGCGCGGCCGATCGCGGCGCTCGATCGCAGCCGTCACGTGCTGCTCGTGTTCGACGCAAGCGCGCAGGTGAAGGACAAAGAGGAGAGTCCACGGCAGCAGGCACAGGCCGACGCGCCGGCGGCCGAGCCGGCGCCGGAGAACGCCCGGTGAATCCGACCGGCGGCGGTTGGGTGATCATGTTGACCATCGCGCTCGCGATGTTGCTCGCGGTGATCCATCTGCCCACGGACGCGCCGGAGTGGTGGGGGTGGCTGAGGCCGTCGTGGTTGGTACTCGTCGTCTTCTATTGGGTCATGGCGCTCCCGCATCGGCTCGGCATGATCAGCGCGTGGGTCATCGGCCTGTTGGTCGACGTGCTGTACGCCGATCCGCTCGGCGTGAACGGATTCTGTCTCGCGGCGTTGACGTACGTGACATGGTCGTTCTACGAGCGGTTCCGTATGTACTCGGTCGCGCAGCAGGGCGCCGTGGTGTTTTTGTTGGTATTCGGTACCGAGTTCGTTCGCATGTTGGCGCAGCACTACGGACGCAACGGCGCGTTGTCGTGGCAGATCTTGATCCCGGCGGTGACGAGCACGATCGCGTGGCCGTTCGTGGCGTGGGCGCTCAGGCGCATTCGCTTCCAATTCGCGGTCGAGTAGCGCGATGGCGTCGCCGCGAGTCCCGCAATTGGTACTCGCGTCGGCTTCGCCGCGCCGCGCGGCGCTGCTGACGCAGTTGAGAGTCGCGTTCGTCGTGAGGCCGACCGATGTCGACGAGGCGCGGCTGCCCCTCGAGTCGATCGACGCGATGGTGCGACGGCTCGCGCTCGCGAAGGCGACTGCGGCGGCACACGGTGAGTCGTTGCCCGTGCTCGGCGCCGATACCGCGGTCACGCTCGACGGTGAAATGCTCGGCAAGCCTGCCGATCGCACTGAGGGGATGCAGATGTTGGCGTTGCTGTCGGCGCGCACGCACGACGTGCTGACGGCGGTCGCAGTGGTGCACCGCGCGCGCGTCGAAGTGCGCGTATCGCGGTCACGCGTCACCTTTCGCGCGATCGACGCGGCGGAAGCCGGGCGTTATTGGGACAGCGGCGAGGCGCGCGACAAGGCCGGGGGTTATGGCATTCAAGGTATCGGCGGTATATTCGCCGAGCGCATCGAGGGCAGCTACAGCGGGATCGTGGGTCTGCCGCTTGCAGAGACGGACGCGCTGCTCCGGGCCTTCGGCGTGGACACCTGGCGGTATCGCAGAGCGTGAGGACGCCGATGCACGAAGAGCTGCTGATCAACGTAAGTCCGTTCGAGACGCGCGTCGCGCTGATCCAGAACCACGCGCTCGCGGAAGTGCATCTGCAGCGCTCGGGTCCGTACAGCCTCACCGGCAACATCTATAAAGGACGCGTCGAACGCATCCTGCCGGGCATGCAGGCGGCGTTCGTCAACATCGGCCTCGGCCGCCCCGGCTTCTTGCACGCCCGCGACATCGATGCGCCGAAGATCAGCGTCGCCGAACCCGATCCGGAGCAACCCGACATCCGCGATCTCGTCCACGAAGGGCAGTCGCTGCTCGTGCAGGTCGCGAAGGACCCAATCGCGACAAAGGGCGCGCGCTTGACGACCAACATCGCGCTCGCGAGCCGCTACCTCGTACTGATGCCGACGAACGCGCACATCGGCATCTCGCAGCGGATCGAAGATCCGGTCGAACGCGAACGGTTGCGGGTCGCGACCGAGGCGGCGCGCGCGGCCGCCGGCAGCGACACGTCGCGCGGCATGATCGTGCGCACCGCGGCCGATGGCGTCGCCGATGCGTTGCTCGAGGCCGACGTACGTCTGCTCGAACGCGTGTGGCAGCGCGTCGACGAGCGGCAACGCGAGCTGCCCGCGCCGGCGCTGGTGTATCAGGAATTGCCGTTGCACACGCGGGTCATCCGCGATTTGGCCGGTCCCGATCTGCAGGCCGTGAAGATCGACGAGCGCAGTACCTACGAACGCGTCCGCAATTTCGTCGGCGAGTTCGCGCCGGAGTTCGTCGACCGGGTGCTGTTCTACGACGATCCGGTGGCGCTCTTCGACCGCTACGGGATCGAGGACGAAATCGAACGGGCGCTGTCGAGCAAGGTGGCGTTGCGGTGCGGCGGACACCTGGTCATCGAGCAGACCGAGGCGATGACCACGGTCGACGTCAACACCGGCGCGTACGTCGGCGCGCGCAATCTCGAAGACACGGTGTTCCGCACGAACCTCGAAGCGGCGGCGGTGTTGCCGCGGCAGCTGCGGCTGCGCAACCTCGGCGGCATCATCGTCGTCGATTTCATCGACATGGAGGATGAGGACCACCGCCGCCAGGTGCTGCGCGCTCTCGAAAAGGCCTGCGAATCCGATCCGGCGCGGATCCGTATTTCCGGCATTTCCGAGCTGGGCCTGGTGCAGATCAGCCGGAAACGCACCCGCGAGAGCCTGCGCCAACAGGTCTGTGAACGGTGTCCGACGTGCGACGGCCACGGTGTGGTGAAGACCGCCGAAACTGTGTGCCTCGAGATCTTCCGGGCGATGCTGCGGAGCGTCCGGCAGGGCGCCGCGTATCGCGGCGACCCGGCGGCCAACGGTAGCGCGACCGTCGGCGATATGCTGGTGCAGGCGTCGCAGTCGGTGGTCGACCGCTTGCTCGACGAAGAGCGGGATAACGTAGGATGCGTGGCGCAGCAGATCGGGCGGACGATTCGCTTCCAGGTCGAGCCGAGCTACGGTCCCGAACAATTCGACCTGGTCCTTGTGCAGAGCGTGACCCGCTGACCGCGACTAACCGCGCCGAGCGAATCAAGCTCGGCCGCGGTTGTCGAATTCGACAAGAGTCCTTGGGTGTGAAGAGAGCTTGAGCGCAGCCCTGCGAATCGTGCTGTTCGTGGCGACCGCCGTGACGACGGTGCTCGCGCTCGCGGTCGTGACGGGACGCATCGTCGTCACGACGCTGCCGCAGCTGGAGGGCCGCATCAACGCGGCGCTCGAGGATACCGGTGTCGAACTCGACGGGCTCGACGGACGCTGGCATCTGCTGAACCCGGTGGTGCATGCACGCGACGCGCGTTTTGCCGGCGGCCACGCGAGCGACGTGACGGTCGAGGTGGACGTGATCAAGAGCGCATTGCACGGCGCGTTCATCGTGCGTCACCTCTCCGCCGCGCACGTCGAGCTCGCGCCGTTGCGCGACCGCGACGGCCAGTGGCAACTCGGGCGTCCGCAAGGCCGCCCGACGGGCGGCGGCGCGGCGCTCGAAGACTTGCTGCGCTATAGCGACGGCGTCGAATTCCCCGACGTGCGCGTCGTCTTCAACGTGGCAGCGGCCGCGGGATCGACGGCGCCGGTCGGCGCGCTCCGTGCTCGCATTGCGCTCGCGAACGGCGGATGGCGGCATTCCGGTGAAATCGTCGTCGGCGTCGAGAGCGGCGGCAGCGGCGAGTTTCGCGTCGCGTACGATCTATCCGATGCGCTGTTGTTCCGCCCGACGAACGGCGCCGTCGTCGTCGACGCCGAAGGGTTGGTCGTGGACCCGAGCTTCGGCGTCGCCGTCGGCGCCGCCGGCGCGACGATCGACCGGCTGCGCGGCCGCTGGTCGTTCACCGGACGCGATAGCACCGGCAACCTCGTGCTCGGGGCGCGGTCGCTCGCGTTGCCGACCGGCGCGCTCGATTCGGTGGAACTGGCGATGCGCGGCTCGACCGGCCGCCTCGGGCGACGTTGGAACTTGGCATTCGACCGGCTCGCGGTCGGCGGACCGCACGGCTTGCTCGAACTCGATCGCACCGCCGCGCTGGTCGAGAAGACGCTCACCGGTTGGAGCGACGTCGAAGTTCGGTTGCCGGCGTTCGACGCGGCGCACGTCGTCGCAATGGTGCGCGATGCGATCGGGCGCGTGCACGGCGTCGACGAATGGCTCGGCGCACTCGATCCGCGCGGGCAGGTCGACGGCGCGCGCGTGCGCTACACATTCGACAATCACCAACTGAGCTATGTCGCGAACGTGACGGGCCTTGAGCTCGACGACGCGAAGGGCGTCCCGGAAGTCCGCAACGCCGCCGGCACGATCGCAGGCACCGAGCACAGCGTGCTGATTCACATCGACGGCGACCGGATCGGACTCGGCTTCCTCGAACTGTTTCCGCACGCCACCGAGTTCGATCACCTCGCCGGCGACGTGTTGATCTGGTTCGGCAACGGTTATCTCGCGGTCGAAGGCAGCGATCTCGCCGGCACCTTTGCGGAGTCGTCAGTGCGCGGCGCGTTCGCGTTCGGCCGCCCGTCCGACGAACTCGAGCAACGGTTGCTGCTGAATCTGCGGCTCGACGACATCGACGGCCGCGCCGCGCTCGACTACGTGCCGCGCGAATTGCCGCAGTCGTTGCTCGACGGCCTCGACCGGGCCGTGGTCGGGGGGCGGGTGGATCGCGCCGACGTCGTGTATCACGGCCACCTGCGCACGATCGAAGGGCTGCCGATGCGGCAGGTCGAATTGCGCGTCGATCTGCACGACGGTGTGGTCCGATTCCACCCCGACTGGCCGGACGCGACCGGCGTCGCGGGCCGCATCGAATACACGACGGGCGGCACGATCGGCGAGTTCGCCGCCGGCAATCTCGACGGCATCGACGTCGCCGGCGCGACGGTCTTTTTGCCGCCGACGGTCGAGTACGTCGGCGTGCAGGGCAACGGCGGCGGGGACGGTCCCGCGATGCGTCGGCTGATCGACGCCTCGCCGCTCGTGCATTGGCTCGCGTTCGTGAAGCCCGAATGGACGTTCGACGGCCCGTTCGACTACGCGATCGATTTGAAGGTGCCGCTGGCGGAGACGGTGACGCCGGAAGTCGACTTGAAGGTCGACCTGCACGATTTCAGCGCGTCGCTGACCGACCTCAAGCTCGACCTCGGGGACTTGCGCGGCAAGGTTCGCTATCGATATCCGGCCGACGTCGACGCCGAAGCGCTGACTGGCAAGATGTTCGGGCGGCCGGCGAAATTCGCGGTGAACTCGGAGAACGGCCAAGTGCGCGTCTCGATGAACGGTCGCGCCGGCGCGCGCGAGATCACCGATTGGCGCGGCATTCCGAATCCGCCGGGGCTTGCGGACGGTGAGTTCGATTTCAACGGCGAATACCGCATCAAACCGGGCTCCGGCGACGCGTCGGTGTTGGTAGTGCAGTCGAATCTCGTCGGCGTAACGCTCGGTATGCCGGGAGCGCTCGGCAAAGCGGCGCAGGACGCGCGGCCGTCGACGCTGACGATGGTGTTCACGGAACACGATCGGCTGGATTTCCATTTGGGCGACGCTGCGCAAGGGTGGCTGCGTTTCGGGGACAAAGGCGTGCGCGGCGGCAGCATCGGCATCGGCGTCCCTGCCGCGCCGGAGCGCGGCGACGAAGACGCCGTGACGATCGAAGGCGAATTGGCATCGCTCGACCTAACGGAGCGACTGAGGGGTGAGGAGGCGAGCTTCTATCCGAGCTTTCCGTGGGGCATGAACGCCTTCAAGATCGGTCACGTCACGTATCGCAATCTTGCGTTCGACAACGTCGTGGTCGACGTATGGAATCGACAATCGGGGCTGCAGATCTCGGTGACGGCGCCGGATATCGAAGGGTCGATGACGTGGCCGGCGAACGAACCCCCGAAGGTCGACGTGCATTACGTGAAGCTGCCGGCGACGAAGACGCCGGAGCCCGCCGGAGGCATCGGGCCGTTCCAGCATCCGCAAGGCGCCGACCCGCTCGCCGCCGTCGATCCGCGCAGCATCGGCGACATCGACGTGACGCTGTCGAGCGTGAAGCTCGGCGACGAAGACTTCGGCAGTTGGCGGTTCGATCTGCGCAGGGCCGAACAAGGTGTGGCGATCAACGGCCTCGTCGCCGACGTCAAAGGACTGCACATCGAGGGCGAGCAGGCGCTCTGGAGCGCGGTCGACACGTCGCATACCACATTCAAGGGGCGTCTCCGCGCTGACGATCTCGCGAAGGTGCTGCCGCAGTGGAATTACGCGCCGAGCGTCGAGACCGCGTCGACGAAGTTGGAGGCGGACGTGACATGGCCCGGATCGCCGCTGAGCTTCGCGTTGTTCGAGCTGGTCGGCAAGTTGTCGGTGAAGGCAGAGAAGGGGCGCTTCGTCGAGATGGGCGAAGGGTCGGGCACGGTACGCATCTTCAGTCTTCTCAATTTCGCTGCGATCGCGAAACGGATGACGCTGGATTTCTCCGACGTGTTCGGTAAGGGGATCAGCTTCGACAAGATCGAAGGGGCGGTACTGGTCGATCGCGGCGTGATCAATTTCGCCGAGCCGATGGCGATCGACGGCACCGGCGGCGATTTCCGATTCACCGGCACCGTGAATCTCGTCAACGGCACGCTCGACAACGAAATGGTCGTCACGTTGCCGGTGAGCTCGAGTCTGCCGTGGTACGCCGCGTACCTCGGCTTCGTGAACCCGATCGCTGCCGGCGCGGTGTTGGTCGGCGAGCGACTGTTTCGCAATCAGATCGACAAATTCTCGAGCGCCAAATACAAAGTGGCCGGGACATTGCAGAATCCGGAAGTGACGTTCGAACAGGTGTTTCCGAAGGCCCTTTCGGTACCGAGTCAGGAAGCAACGACCGGCGCGCCGACGCCCGGGCCGGTCGTGACCCCGCCGGTGGCCCCGGAGGGCGGCGACGGTGTCGCCGCACCGCCGATACCTGCTCCGACAACGAAGGACAAGGACGCATGAACGATTTGATCGCGATCGCCCAACGCCAGCTGTGGGACGCGACGGAGTTGCGCTCGACCGATGTCGACCGGCTGCTCGGCCGCCTCGCCGGCCGGGCGATCGACGTCGGCGAGTTGTATTTCCAGTCGGTCCGCAGCGAAGCGTGGGTGCTCGAGGACGGCATCATCAAGGAAGGAGCGTTCAGTGCCGATCGCGGGGTCGGCGTGCGCGCGCTGTCCGGCGAACGCACCGGCTTCGCGTACTCCGACGACATCGTGTTGCCGGCGCTCGAAGAGGCGGCCGTTGCCGCGCGCAGCATCGTGCGCAGCGGTGGTTCAGGCGAACACCGCGTGTGGGCGCCGACCCGCGTGACGCCGCGCTACGGCTCGGACGATCCGATCGCTTCGCTCGACGAGAACGCGAAGATCGATTTGCTGCGCGCGCTCGACGCGCAGGCGCGCGCGATCGATCCGCGCGTGAAGGAGGTCACGATCCGGCTCGCCGCTTCGTACGAGACGCACCTGGTCGTTGCGACCGACGGCACGATGTCGGCCGACGTGCGGCCGTTGGTGCGGCTCGACGTCAACGTGATCGTCGAGCAGAACGGCCGGCGCGAGCGAGGATTCGCCGGCGGCGGCGGGCGCCGCACGCTCGGCTGGTTTACGGCCGACGGGCGGGCCCGGGCGCAGGAGTTGGTTGCGGAGGCGGTGCGGTCCGGCCTCGTGTTGCTCGACGCGGCGCCTGCGCCAGCCGGACCGATGACGGTCGTTCTGGGCTCCGGTTGGCCCGGCGTGCTGTTGCACGAAGCGGTCGGTCACGGCCTCGAAGGCGACTTCAATCGGAAGGGCACGTCGGCGTTCAGCGGCCGTATTGGCGAGCGCGTCGCGTCGGCGCTGTGCACCGTCGTCGACGACGGCACGCTCGCGGACCGCCGCGGTTCGCTCACCGTCGACGATGAAGGCACACCGACGCAGCGCAACGTGCTGATCGAGAACGGCGTGCTGAAGGGATACCTGCAAGATCGACTGAACGCCAGGCTGATGAAGACCGCGCCGACCGGCAACGGCCGGCGCCAGTCGTACGCACACGCGCCGATGCCACGGATGACGAACACGTTCATGCTCGCCGGCACGTGCACGCGCGACGAGATCATCGCGAGCGTGCCGCGCGGCTTGTACGCGGCGAACTTCGGCGGCGGGCAAGTCGACATCACCTCCGGCAAGTTCGTCTTCTCCGCCACCGAGGCGTATCTGATCGAAAACGGTCGCGTCACGCGTCCGGTGAAGGGCGCGACGTTGATCGGCAACGGGCCCGAGGTGATGACGCGCATTTCGATGGTCGGCGACGACCTCGCGCTCGACGGCGGCGTCGGCGTGTGCGGCAAAGACGGCCAATCGGTGCCGGTCGGCGTCGGCCAGCCGACGCTGAAGATCGATCAGGTCACGGTCGGCGGTACCGAGGCGTCGGCAGCATGATGCGCGGCGTCGTCGCGCAGATGTCGGAACAGCGCACGGAACGCGGTCGGATCGTTGCCGCCCTTGCGCGCGGCCCTGACGAGCGTGCGCAGGCGCGCGCGATCGGTCGTCGGAAACGCCTTGACGTAATCGGTCAACGCGGCGTCGTCGGCGATCAGCCGTTCGCGCCAGCGTTCCGCTTCGTGATGGGCGTAGCGCGCCTGCGCGCTGACCTGGTTGAGATCGTCGAGGGCGCGCTCGATAGGTTCGGCGTCGATCGAGCGCATCAACGTGCCGATGAACTGCGCTTGTCGGCGCTTCGCCTCGTTCGACGCGATGCGCCGATAGTCGACGATCGCTTGCGCGAGCATGTCCGGCAGCGGCAGCGTCGCGCGCTGTTCGTCGTTCAGTTCGGCGAGGCGTACGCCGAGCGCCTGCTTGCGCTGCGCGTCGCGCTTGCGCGCAGATTTGCTCGATTCTTCGAAGTCGGTTCTGTCGTCGCTCATGCGCGGCACGTTAGCACGATTCGTCCGCCGGGCCGGCGCGCCCGCGCGGTTTGCCGGGGGGTGTCGATTGGATGACGCAGTGAATCTCGTCGCGGCGACAGATCACGAAGCCGAACTGAAAGCGCTGGTGACCGACATTCTCGGACGCGCGCGAGCGAGCGGCGCCGACGCCGCTGAGGTATCGGCGAACGAAGACGCCGGATTGTCGGTGACGGTGCGGCTCGGCGAACTCGAAACCGTCGAATTCAATCGCGACCGCGGTTTCGGCATCACGGTGTATTTCGGCAAGCGCAAGGGTTCGGCGAGCACCTCCGATTCGTCGCGCGACGGCATCGAGGCGACCGTCGCCGCGGCGTGCAACATCGCGCGCTTCACCGAAGAGGATCCGCATCACGGGCTCGCCGACGCGGCGCGGATGGCGCGCGTCTTTCCGAACCTCGATCTCGATCATCCGTGGACGACGTCGGTCGCCGACGCGCAGACATTGGCGCAGACGGCCGAAGCGGCCGCGCGCGGCCACGATCGGCGCATCACCAACTCGGACGGCGCGTCGGTCGGTACGCAACGCGTTTGCCGCGTGTACGGCAACAGCAATGGATTCCTCGGCAGCCACATCGGCACGCGGCACAGTGTGAGTTGCGGCGTGATTGCGAGCGATGATGCCGGCATGCAACGCGATCACTACTACACGGTCGGTCGAGCGATCGACGATCTCCTCGACCCCGCAGCCGTCGGT
>Ga0335084_10005488_pt1 | contig 12543 bp, 10 predicted proteins | sample Lox_Sample_44_FD_206721 | JGI IMG/M metagenome (GOLD analysis project Ga0335084, IMG submission 206721) | Soil microbial communities from Loxahatchee National Wildlife Refuge, Florida, United States - Lox_Sample_4.4 | ecosystem: Environmental > Terrestrial > Soil > Wetlands | place: USA...
AGAGCTACGTGATGCTGCCGAAAGCGTCCCTGCACGTGCACCTGGAGGGCGCGATCTGGCCGGAGACGCTGATGGAGATCGAGCCGTCGCTCACGCGCGAGGAGATTCGCGCGAATATGCCGGAGGGCTCGTTTGACAACTTCATTCAGTCGTACATCTGGCTCACGCGCAAGCTGACGGAGCCTGAACACTATGCGCTGGCCACGCGGAGGCTGATCGAGCACCTGGCGGCCGAGGGTGTCTGCTATGCGGAGATCACCCTTTCGGCCGGTGTGATCCTCTGGAAGAATCAGGACCTCGCCCGCATCTACGACGCCATCCACGCCGAGAGCCGGCGTGCCCCGTTCACGGTCTACTGGATTCCCGACGCGATCCGGCAGTTCGGCCCCGAGCCAGCGATGGAGGTGGCGCGGTTCGCAGTGGACCGGCGAGATGACGGCGTTGTCGCCTTCGGGATCGGAGGTGACGAGGCCCGCGGGCCGGCCGAGCAGTTCGCTGAAGTTTACCGCTTCTGCCGCGAGAACGGCCTGCACCTGACCTGTCACGCGGGCGAGACCGTGGGCCCGGAATCGGTACGCGCCGCCCTGGCCATCGGAGCCGAGCGCATTGGCCACGGCATCTCCGCCATCAACGATCCCAATCTGCTGGCTGAGCTGCGCGAACGCGACATTCCGCTGGAGATCTGCCCCACCAGCAACATCTGCACCGGTGCGGTGGCCTCGCTGGATGTCCACCCCCTGAGGCGCCTGTTCGATGCCGGGCTTCCGATTGTCCTTGATGCCGATGACCCGGCCCTTTTCGGCACGACGATCTCGCAGGAATTCGAGCTGGCAGCGTCGACGTTCGGCTTTTCAGAAGAGGAATTGGCAACTCTGGCCACTAACAGTCTGCGATATGCCTTCCGCTACCCCAACCGAAGCCCTGGTTCCCGCCGAGCTGATTGAACGCCGGATCTACTTCATCCGCGGCCGCAAGGTGATGGTCGATGCCGACCTCGCTGGCCTGTATCAGGTTCAAACAAAAGCGCTGAATCAGGCTGTCCGGCGCAACCGGGAACGCTTCCCCGCGGATTTCATGTTCCAGCTCACCGAGGAGGAAGCCGAGGCTTTGAGGTCACAGTTTGTGACCTCAAACGCGGTGACCTCAAACGGCAGCCGCGGCGGCCGTCGCTATAAGCCCTTTGTTTTCACTGAACATGGGGTTGGAATGCTTTCGTCGGTCCTGAACAGCCCGCGCGCCGTACAGATGAACATTCAGATCATCCGCACCTTCATCCGGATGCGCGAAATGCTGGCCGCTCAGCAGGATCTGGCCGCGCGGGTGGACGAGATCGAATCCACCCAGCAGGTCCACGCCTCGGTGATCGACTCGCTGGCCGAAGAAATTCAGGAGATGAAACGTCTGCCGGAACCGTCGCATCGCCGCATCGGGTTTCACCCCAACTGAACCTGGGGTTCGTGTAATTTGGAGTCATGAGGAAACCGTTGGGACTGGCGCTCGCCGCAGTCTGGCTGGCGGGCTGTTCGTCCGCACCTCCGGAGGCCAGGAAACAGGCATCACCTGGCGGGGCTGTCTCGCAGGCCACGGGATCGAGCAGCATCGCAAAATACGTCGAACTGGCCGGGTTCCGTCTGGACGAGAACGGACCGGGGAAGCTGCAGATTCGCTTCGCGTTGATTAATCACTCGGATGCCGATCTGGGCGATGTCACTCTGAAGGTGGACGTGCGGGCGACAACGTCGCGGCCGGGCGAAGGTCCGCTGTTCTCTTTCCCGGCGACGGTGCAGAGCATCGGCCCGAACGACGTCAAGGACGTCACGGTGACGATTCCGACGAAGCTGCGCATCTACGAGCTGCCCGACTGGCAGTTTCTGCGGGCGGATTTCAAGGTCACTTCGCCGCAGTAGTGGGGCAACAAGCGCATGCTAACCTGAAAGGGCACTCCTCTCCGCGGATCTCAACACACGTGAAAGTCGGTTTTGTCAGCCTCGGTTGTCCCAAGAATCTTGTCGACAGTGAAGTCATGATGGGGCAGCTTGTGGAGCGAGGCCACCAGCTCACGCCGCACCCCGAAGAAGCCGACGTCATCGTTGTCAATACCTGCAGTTTTATCGACCCGGCCAAGCAGGAATCGGTGGATACGATTCTGGAGATGGCGGAATACAAGAAGACCGGGCGGGCGAAGAAACTGATTGTCGCCGGGTGCCTGGTGGAGCGCTATCGCGGCGACATTCGCCGGGACATGCCTGAGGTGGACGCGATTATTGGGACCAACGAACTGGATCGCGTGGTCGGCTTGTGCGAGAGCGAAGACGGCGGCGCGGCGGCGACGGCGCCCTACCTGTATCACGACCTCACTCCACGCGTGCTGGCCACTCCCCGTCACTACGCGTATATCAAGATTGCCGAAGGCTGCGATCATCCCTGTTCATTCTGCGTGATTCCGCAGTATCGAGGCGCGTTCCGCAGCCGCAGGTTCGAATCGGTGATCGCCGAGGCGACGCGCCTGTTTGCCCAGGGCGTGCGCGAGATCAATCTGATCGGTCAGGATACGACGTGCTATGGCGAGGACCTTGGACTGAAGGATGGCCTCGCGCAGTTGTTGGCGCGGCTGGCGAAAATCGAAACGCGGCAGCCCAAGTGGGTGCGGTTCCTGTATTGCTATCCGAACAAGGTGACGCAGAAGCTGCTGGACACGATAGCGGAACACGAAGCGCTGGTGAAGTACATCGACATGCCGCTGCAGCACGCCAGCGCCGGCGTCCTGAAGCGCATGAAACGCGGCGCCAGTGGCGACATCTTCCTGAAGTTGATCGAGCGGATTCGCGCGACGATTCCAGGCGTCGCGATTCGCACCAGTATGATCGTCGGCTTCCCCGGAGAAACCGACGCCGATTTCGAGACGCTCTGCGATTTCGTCAAAGCCGCGCGGTTCGACCGGCTGGGCGTCTTTTCGTATTCCGACGAAGACACCAGCGCTAGCTATAAGCTCGACGGAAAAACAGACGGCCGCACCATCTACAACCGCAAGCGCCGGTTGATGTCGATACAGCGCCGCATCTCGCGCCAGCGCAATAAGGCTCTGGTCGGGACTGAATGGGACGTGCTGGTGGAAGGACCGTCGAAGGAGACGGACCTGCTTTGGGAGGCGCGCTTGCCTACGCAGGCCCCGGAAATCGACGGAGTCTGTCTGATCAACGACTACGGCGACGTCGCCCCGCGGCCAGGCTCGATTCGTCGAATGAGGATGAGCGAGGGTCACGACTACGATCTGGTTGGCGAGCTGATTGACGACGGCGCGCACGATGACGCGCCCATGCCTGTGAGTCCGTTCCGCATTCTCGCGTCGCCGAGACCGCAAACAGCTCCCATGGCCCGCTGAATATTCCGTTATGGAGTGTCCGATTTGCAAAAAAGAGGTCGATCATTCCAGTGCATTTTTCCCGTTTTGTAGTGAGCGGTGCAAGTTGATCGACCTGGGGAACTGGGCCTCGGGGACGTACGCAGTTCCCGGCGCGCCCGCATCGGAAGATCCGTCCGATGAAGAAGACGGGCTTACGTGAAGCGGCTCGCATTCATGGTCGCAACGTGGTTCGGCTGCGGCTTCTGGCCCTGGGGGCCGGGGACGGCGGGATCGATTGCCGCGGTCGTGCTGGCCTGGGCCGGGCACCGTGCCTTCGGGTTCGCGCCAGTGTGGCTGTTGTTGTGGGCCGCGCTTGTCACCCCGCTCGGTGTGTGGGCGGCCACTGTTGTGGAAAAGGAATCGGGCCGCACGGATCCCTCGATCGTTGTGGTGGACGAAGTCGCCGGTCAGTGGCTCACGCTGGCGGGAGCGGTGACATTGAACTGGAAGAGCTGGCTGATTGGTTTGATTCTCTTCCGCATCTTCGACATCTGGAAGCCATATCCAGTGCGGCGGCTGGAACGCCTTGGCGCGGGGTGGGGAATCATGGCCGATGACCTGATGGCCGGCGTTTATGGTGCGCTTGTGTTATTCGCGGCAGGGTGTTTCAATCTTTATTGAATATGGCAGCGAGAAAAGATGTGAACGGGCGTCCGCAGATTGCCGCAGTGACGCCGCAGGCGGCCATCCCCGGCGGTGAGTTCCAGATCCGGGGCAAGGGCATGGCTGCGGGATCGGAGCGGCCGCGCGTCACAATTGGCGAAGCTCCCGCGCAGGTTGTGGTTGGCTCGGATTCCTACGTTGTAGTGCGCGTGCCGGAGGGAGCGTCGGGCGATCTGGTGGTGGAGTCGGGGCGCAACGCGAGCGCGGCCTGGACCTGCGACATCGGCATTCAGATCGCGGAGAACCTGCACCCTGTTGCCAATCCCGCGGTCGACAAATTCGGCAACATCTATTCCACGTTCAGCGGCCAGCGCGGGCAGAAGACGCCGGTGGCTGTGTACAAGGTGGATCTGCACTACACGATGCAGCCGTTCGTCACCGATCTGATGAACGCCACGGGGCTCGCGTTCGATCGGACTGGCATGCTCTATGTCTCCAGCCGCTACGACGGCATCGTCTATCGCGTGGAGCCGAACGGTTCCATGTCGGTCTACGTCGAGGGAATGGGTGTGGCCACCGGCATGGCGTTCGACGACGAGGAGAATCTCTACGTCGGCGACCGCAGCGGCACAATTTTCAAGATCAGCCGCGAGCGCCAGATCTACGTATTCGCGACGCTGGAGGCTTCACTCGCCGCCTATCATCTCGCATTCGGGCCCGATGGCTATCTGTACGTAACCGGGCCGACGACCTCCAGTTTCGATGCCGTGTACCGCGTCTCCCATGCGGGCGACGTCGAGGTGTTCTATCGCGGGCTGGGCCGGCCGCAGGGCCTCGCGTTCGATGCGCAGGGCAACCTGTATGTCGCCGCTTCTCACGGCGGACGCCGCGGCGTGGTGCGCTTCGATCCGGATCGCAACGCGGAGATGTTCCTCTCCGGACCGGGCATCGTCGGTCTTGCATTTCTTCCGTCGAAGTCGATTGCGGTGACCACCACCAACGCGCTGTTCCGTGTTGACGCGGGCATCGAAGGCAGACCCCTTTTCTGACGGCCAGACGATGGCCGAAGCCGAGATCATCGCCGTCGGTTCGGAACTGCTCACCGCCGACAAGATCGACACCAACTCGCTGTTCTTGACGTCTCAGCTCAACGATATCGGCATCGAGGTGGTGCGCAAGATCGTGGTGGGCGACGAGCGCGCGCGGCTGGCCGAATCGGTGCGGAACGCCGCGAGCCGGTCGGCGATTGTGATTCTCTCCGGCGGTCTGGGGCCGACTGAGGACGACGTCACCCGCGATGCCGTCGCTGCCGCCCTCGGACGAGAACTGGTTTTCAGCGAAGATGTGTGCGAAGCTATCCGCGCGCGCTTCCGCTCCTTTGGACGGAAGATGAGCGAAGTGAACAAGCGTCAGGCTTTCGTGATTGCAGGCGCCGAGGTGTTGCCGAATCCGCGTGGCACGGCGCCGGGACAGTGGGTGGATACGGGCGCCTGCGTGGTCGCGCTGCTGCCCGGGCCGCCGCGCGAGCTGAAGCCGATGTTCGTGGAGGAATGCATCCCGCGTCTGCGCGCAAGGTTTCCGGCTCGCGTGATCCGCACGCGTCTTTTCCGCGCCACCGGTATCGGCGAGGGCGATCTCGACCAGACCATCGCGCCGGTTTACACGCGCTACTCGAATCCCGTGACTACAATTCTGGCGAGCAGCGGCGACATCCAGATCCATCTGCGGGCGCAATCGGACACCGAGGAAGAGGCCGAGCAGTTGCTCGATGAGGTGGGTGCGCAGATTCTGCCTCTGCTCGGCGACAAGGTGTATTCACGCAACGGCGACCCGCTGGAGAAAGTGATCGGCGCTGCGCTGCGCCAGCGCGGCCAGACGCTGGCCGTAGCCGAAAGCTGTACGGGCGGTCTGCTGGGCGGCCGCATCACATCTGTGCCGGGCAGCTCCGACTATTTCCGCGGCGGCTTCGTCACCTACACGAATGAGATGAAGACGGCGCTGCTCGGTGTGCCCCCGGAACTGATCGAGCGGCACACCGAGGTAAGCGAGCCCGTGGCGCGGGCCATGGCCGAGGGAGCGCGACGCGGCACGGGGGCCGACTACGCGCTCTCGATTACTGGCTACGCAGGACCGGATGGAGGCACCGCGGACAACCCGGTCGGCACCGTGTTCATCGGCCTCGCCACGCCCACCGCGGACAGCGACGTCCGCCGGTTGCGCCTTCCCGGCGATCGCGATCGCATCCGCGGCTTCGCCGTCCAGAATGCGCTGGACATGCTACGCCGCGCGCTGGGCATCTGAACAACTTTTCTGTTGACAAACGGCTCTAGGCATAGCTACTCTATGCCTAGAGCAAATGGATAATACCCGGCGAGAACTTTTCCCTGGCGCCCTTGAAATGATGGTGCTGCAGACGCTGCGGCGCGGTCCTTTGCACGGGTACGCCATCGCGCAGCAGATCCGCCAGACCTCCGACGATCTGCTCACCATCGAGGAAGGCACGCTCTATCCCGCCCTGCAGCGGCTGCTGCGCGAGGGCTGGGTGGAAGCCGAGTGGGGTATTTCCTCCACCAACCGCAAGGTCCGCAACTACCGCGTCACGCCGGCCGGGCGCAAACAACTGCAACGCGAGCTTTCCAGCTTCGAGCGCATGCTGGCCGGCGTCACGCGCGTGCTGAGGCCGAACGAGTCATGAATCGACTCCGGCACCTCTTCGCGCGAAGACGAATCGACACCGAGCTCGCCGAGGAAATCCGCGGACACATCGAAGAACGCGCGGAAGAGCTGATCGCGGAGGGCATGAATCCCGATGACGCGCTGCACGCGGCGCGGGCGCAGTTCGGCAACCCAACGTTTCTGCTGGAAGAAAGCCGCGAGGTGTGGAGCATCATGGCAATCGACAATCTGATCCGCGACCTGCGCCTGGGCGCGCGGGCGTTGCGGAAGAGCCCGCTATTCACCGCGGTGGCGGTGCTGACGCTGGCGCTCGGCATCGGCGCGAATACGGCGATCTTCAGCCTGATTGACGCGGTGATGCTGCGGCCCCTTCCGTTCCCCGATGCCAACCGCATCGTGATGCTCTGGGAGGTGCCGCCGAAACGCATCCAGGCCGCCTCGCCCGGCAATGACCCGACGCAGAACACGGTCAGCCCGGTCAATTTCCTCGACTGGCGCGCGCGTACGCATTCCTTCACGGCGATGTCCGCCATGGAACCGTTCCCCATGGGACTGAGCGGCTATGGCGAGCCGCGCGCAGTGGACGGGCTGCGCGTCTCAGCGGATTACTTCCGCGTGCTCGGCGTGGCGCCGCTGCTCGGGCGCACATTCACCGCGGCCGAAGACGTACCCAACGGGCCGCCGGTGGTGGTGCTCAGTTATTCCCTATGGAAGGAGCAGTTCGGCGGCGACCGCACCGTCATCGGACGGCACATTCAGATCTCCGACGCACCCTGCACCATCATCGGGGTCATGCCGCAGGGCTTTGACCTGCCATTCCGTCATGCTGAGGTCTGGGCTCCCATTCAGATTCAGCCGGGCGGAGGCGACGAGGGCCGGTATCTGAACGTGATCGCGAAACTGAAGCCCGGCGTGACCATGGCGGAGGCGCAGGCCGACATGAACAACGCGGCGCGGCAGATTGCGCAGCTACGGCCGTTCCTCAGCCGCGATTGGACCACTAACGTTCTCTCCATCTACGACCAGACGACGGGCAAGGTACGTCCCGCGCTGCTGGTTCTGTTTGGCGCCGTGACGCTGGTGCTGCTGATCGCGGCGGGCAACGTCGGCAATCTTCTGCTCATGCGCGGGGCGGGGCGGCAGCGCGAGATCGCCGTCCGCGTGGCTCTCGGCGCGGGCCGGGCGCGCATCGCAGGGCAGCTGTTGGCGGAGAGCTTACTTCTATCTCTGGCGGGCAGCGCGGCCGGTGTGGGATTGGCCTATGCGGGATTGCGCGCGATTGTCGCTTCGCTGCCGGCGCTCGCGCTGCCGCGAACCGAGGGACTTCACGTGGATGCGCGCGTGCTGGGGTTCAGCCTCGTGTTGTGCATGATCACCACGCTGCTGTTCGGATTAGCGCCGGCACTGAGTTTCTCGCGCGCGAACCCCGACGATGCGCTGAAGAGCGGCCTGAGGAACACCTCGCGCGGCGCGCACCGGACGCGCGCGCTGCTGGTGATGACTGAGGTGGCGCTGTCGATGGTGCTGCTGGTGGGCGCGGGCCTGATGGTGCGCAGTTTCGTAAGGCAGACCGGCGTGGAGCGCGGCTTCCGCACCGATCGCATTCTAACCATGCGGATGTTCTTTGCCACCGCCGGCTACTCCGACAACGGCCGCCGGGCGCGGTATCTGGAAGACGTGCTGACACGCGTGCGCGCCCTTCCCGGCGTGGAGGCCGCCAGCACCGCTCACTTCCTGCCGATGACCGGCATCGTCCCCGGGTCCTGCTTTACGCGAGCCGACCGGCCGGAGCCCGCGGAAGGATTCGCACCCACCGCCGATTTCATGACCGTGAGCTCAGGCTATTTCGCGGTGATGCGGACGCCGTTTCTCGCGGGCCGCGACTTCAATGACCACGATCGCTTCGGCGACGATGCCGCTCTGATCGTCAACCAGGCGTTCGCGCGGCGCTTCTTTCCCAACGAGGATCCAGTCGGCCACCAGCTCCATCTGTGCTGGAACGCGCGCCACGGCACCATCGTCGGCGTAAGCGCGAACACGCGGCAGACGGATTTGAAGGTGGCGCCGAATCCAACCATCTTTCTCGATCAGGCGCAGGTGCCCATGTATTTCGCTGCGCTGGTGGTGCGTACCGCGGTGCCGCCCATGACAATGGCGCGCGGAGTGCAAGAGGCGGTTCACGCCGTGGATCCCGATCAGGCGATCTCCGACGTGGAGACGATGGACGACGTGGTGGCCGAATCGGTGGCCCGGCCGCGGCTCGAATCGATGCTGCTGGGGGTTTTCGCGGGCATCGCGCTCGTGCTGGCGGTTGTCGGACTCTACGGCGTGCTCGCCTACGCGGTGACGCAACAGACGCGCGAGATCGGCATTCGGATGGCCCTGGGCGCCGATTCCGGCCGCCTGCGGCGCGAAGTGCTCACACGCGGGCTGCGGCTGATCGTGATCGGCATGGCCGGCGGGCTGGCGCTGGCGGTCGGACCCACGCGCTATGTCGAGTCGATGCTGTACGAGGTCAAGCCAACCGACCCGCTCACGTTCGCCGCGGTTGCGGCCGCTCTGCTGATCGCCGGCGTGCTCGCATCCTGGCTGCCGGCGCGGCGCGCGACGGCCGTCGATCCCGTGTTGTCGCTGCGCTGGGAATAGCACGACCCGCTGTTACACTGGGCCTGTGTTATTGCGAGTATTCCTATGCGCGGCTTTCGTGCCCGTGTTCGCCGCGCCGAACGCGATCCTCATCCGCCACGTGAACGTGGTTGACGTCGATGGCGGCCGCATCCTGCCGGATCGCTTCGTGCTGATTCACGGAAAGAACATCGAGCGCGTGGAGGAGGCGGCCATTCCCGCGCCCGCGGGCGCCGCCGTGATCGACGGCACGCACAAATTTCTGATGCCCGGGCTGTGGGACATGCACGTCCATCTCTGGTACAAGGAGAACCTGTTCCCGCTGTACATCTCGTGGGGCGTGACCGGCGTACGAGACATGGGCAGCGATCTGGCGCGCACCAAGGCCTGGCAGCGTGCGGTGGACGCGGGTACGTTGGTGGGTCCGCACGTGATCACGCCCGGTCCCGGGTTCGACGGCGTGCCCTCGGACGATGCGAAGCTGCCGGTACTGGTGCCTCGGTCGCCCGAAGAGGCGCGTGACATGTACGATCGTCTGGAGAATGAGGGAGTCGATTTCATCAAGGTCTTCACGCGCCTGCACGCCGACATCTATTACGCTCTGATCGACCGCGCGCGCAAGTGGGGCCTGCCAGTGGTGGGCCACGTGCCCGACGAGGTGAGTGTGTGGGACGCCATCGACGCGCGCCAGAAGAGCATGGAGCATCTGATGGGCGTCGTGCTGGCCTGCTCGCGCGACGAGGATGAGTTGAGAAAGCTCCTGCTCGTATCAGAACGCAACAACGACGCGAAGAAACGCCGCGAATATTCGGTGAAGGCGCTCGACACGTACGATTCCGAGCGCGCGGAGAAGCTCTTCCACAAGATGGCGCAGTTCGAATCGTGGCAAGTGCCGACGCTGGTCATGTGGAGCCGCACGTACAATCTCGACGGGCCGGAGCGCTTCGCGAGTCCCGAACAGAAGCGCATCCCCGAATCGATTCGGACCGACTGGCCGGCGCCGCCCAAAAACGCGCCGTCGGCCGAGACCGCCGCTCTCATACAGCGCGTGTGGAATCTGTACAAGAGCATTACCGCTCGCATGCAGGCCGACGGCGTGCCGCTGCTCGCGGGCACCGATACGGGCGACCCGTGGTCCTATCCCGGCGCGGAGTTGCACCAGGAGCTCGAACTACTGGTGAAGGCTGGTCTCACGCCCGCGCAGGCACTGCGCACCGCCACCGTCAACCCCGCGAAGTTCCTCAACGCCGAGGATTCGTTCGGTACCGTCGAGCCTGGTCACCTTGCCGATCTCGTGCTGCTCAACGCCGATCCACTCGCCGACATCCGCAACACGCGCAAAATCGACGCGGTGTTCGTTGCTGGAACGCGCGTTACCGCGCAGGGCGGCGTGAGCGCCACCACCCCGAAGTGAATGTGAGATCCTGTCACCGGAGGTTTTCCTCATGCCTGTTGTTGCAGCGCGCCCCATGCTCGAGCGCCTCGGAATCGCCGATGTGAACGCCGGCGCTTCGGACGGAGCCTGGATCGACAGCCCCGCCGCGAAAGAGCTGGTTTCGTACTCACCGGCGGACGGCAGCGAGATCGCGCGCGTGAGACTCGCCGGCGCCGCTGAATACGAGCGCGTCATGAAGGCGTCGGTGGAGACCTTCGCGCGCTGGCGCATGGAGCCTGCTCCGAAGCGCGGCCTCATTGTGCGCGAGATCGGCGAGGAATTGCGCAAGCACAAGGACGACCTCGGCGCGCTGGTCACGCTGGAGATGGGCAAGATCCTGGCCGAGGGCCTTGGCGAAGTGCAGGAGATGATCGACGTGGCCGATTTCGCGGTCGGCCTCTCGCGCCAGCTCCACGGCCTCACCATGCACAGCGAGCGCCCCGGCCATCGCATGTACGAACAGTGGCATCCGCTCGGCGTGGTCGGTGTCGTCAGCGCCTTCAACTTCCCGGTCGCCGTCTGGTCATGGAACGCGCTCATCGCGGCGGTCTGCGGCGATTGCGTGCTCTGGAAGCCCTCGCACAAGACCCCGCTCACCGCCATCGCGGTGCACAACATCTGCAATCGTGTGCTCGAGCGCCACGGCTGGCAGGGCGTTTTCACGCTGCTGATCGGCGAAAGCCGCGAAGTGGGCAACCGACTTCTCGACGATCCGCGCATCCCACTCGTCAGCGCCACCGGCTCCACGCGCATGGGCCGCATCGTCGCGGAGAAGGTGGGCCACCGCCTCGGCCGCACACTGCTCGAGCTCGGCGGCAACAACGGCGTCATTGTCACCGCCGACGCAAACCTCGACCTCGTCCTCCGCGCGGCGCTGTTCGGAGCGGTCGGCACCGCGGGCCAGCGCTGCACCACGCTGCGCCGCCTCTTCCTCCACCGCAGCATTGCGTCCGCCATGACAGAGCGCCTGATCGCGGCCTGGAAACAGGTGCGCATCGGCGATCCGCTCGACCCGGCGACCATCATGGGACCGCTCGTCGATCGCGACGCCGTCGATACCATGACGCGCGCGTTGACGCGCATCCGCGAAGAGGGCGGGGAAGTGATCTACGGCGGACGAGAGCTCGGCGGCTGCTATGTCGAGCCCGCGCTGGTGCGCGCCCGCGCCGGCATGCCCATCGTCCAGGAAGAAGTCTTCGCGCCAATCCTCTATCTCATCGAATACGACGACCTCGAACAGGCCATCCGCTGGCACAACGACGTCCCGCAGGGGCTCTCCTCCGCCATCTTCACCACCAACCTGATCTCCGCCGAAACGTTCCTCAGCCACCGCGGCAGCGACTGCGGCATCGCCAACGTCAACATCGGCACCAGCGGCGCAGAGATCGGCGGCGCGTTCGGTGGCGAGAAGGACACGGGCGGCGGTCGCGAATCCGGCAGCGACGCGTGGAAAGCCTACATGCGCCGCCAGACCGTCACCATCAACTGGTCTTCGGAGCTGCCGCTCGCGCAGGGTATCAACTTCCCTGTTTGAGGCCCTTGATCATCACCAGCAGCATGACGACGCCGCTCTCGGCGACGATAGCGTGCGGCAGGTTCGGCGGCATGTAAGCGAACGAGCCCGCCCGCACCGCCTGCGTCTCTCCGCCCAGCGTCACCGTCCCCGTGCCCTCCAGGAAGTGCAGCGTCGCCGGCATCGGCGCGGTGTGCGCCGAAAGCTCCTCGCCCGGCGCGAACGCGAACAGAACCGCCTTCACAAGATCGTCGTTGTGCAGCGTCTGGCTGAGGATGCCTTTGGCCG
>Ga0335084_10005489_pt1 | contig 12541 bp, 13 predicted proteins | sample Lox_Sample_44_FD_206721 | JGI IMG/M metagenome (GOLD analysis project Ga0335084, IMG submission 206721) | Soil microbial communities from Loxahatchee National Wildlife Refuge, Florida, United States - Lox_Sample_4.4 | ecosystem: Environmental > Terrestrial > Soil > Wetlands | place: USA...
GGTCGCCTGCCCCAAGCCGGTGATCGGCGCGATCGACGGCCCCGCCGTGGGCATGGGCGCCGAGTTCACCAGCCAGTGCGACGTGCGCATCGCGACCACTCGCGCCCGCTTCGCCTGGAACTTCGCGCACCGCGGGCTGGTGCCGGACACGGGCGCCGGCAGCTGGCTGCTGCCGCGCCTGATCGGCTCGTCTGCGGCGCTGCGGCTGCTCTATTCCGGCGCGTTCCTGTCCGCGGAGGAGGCGCTCGCGCTCGGCTACGTGGCCAAGGTGGTCGAGCCCGACGCGCTGACCGAGTTGGCGCGGGAGGAAGCCCGCTCCTATCTGGTGGGTTCGCCGCTCTCCCAGCGCCTGATCAAGGACTTGGTCTACGCGGGCTTCGAGCGGGGGGTGACCGAGCACATGCACGTCCACCGCGAGGCGCTCACCACGTGCTTCCGCTCTGAGGATCACCGCGAGGGGGTCGCGTCCTTCCTGGAGCGGCGGCCGGCGCGCTTCACCGGGCGCTGAGGCCCGCGTTCCAGCCGCGTTTTTTCGCCCCCAGCAGCGCGAATCTGTATACAATGCTGCTCGGGAGGGATGTCCTTGGCACGCGCACGGGCGCGCCTCGATACCATTGCGGTCCGACTCACCCGGCTCGAGGTAGGGCGCTTTGGCGCCTTCCTGCCGAGCCCGCAGGCGGGGCTCTCGCATTGGCACCTCTCCTTTCATGAGCGGGGTCGCGCGACCCTTGCGCTGCCGGGCCGGTTCGTCGAGTTTCCGCCGGGGCGAGCCGTCCTGATTTCGCCGGAGCTCGCAGCCGAGGCGAAGCCGCAAGGCGACGCGTTGGAGCTGGTCGCGCTGTTCGAGCTCACCGGCGGCGCAGCCGAATCCTGGGCGCCCGAAGGCACGATCGTCCTGGGTCCGAACTCACTCCGCGACGGCTTGGCGCGCGGACTCCTCGAGACGCTCCGCGGAGGGGATGCGACGGCGAGCCAGACCTCCCGAGCGCAGGCTCTGCTCCACCTGTGCGTCGCTGCGGCGCTGGACGAGGCAGCCGAGCTCGAGCGCCCTAGCGGCGGCGCGGCTCTCGACGCGCGCAGTCAGCTCCAGCCAGCGCTCCGCTACATCGACGGGCATCTCGGCGAGCTCTTGCCGAACGCGAAGCTGGCCGAGCTGGCCCACGCAAGCGAATCGCACTTCATCCGCATGTTCCGGCGCGAGCTCGGCCGGACCCCTGCGCGATACGTGCAAGAGCGCCGCGTTGCCAGCGCCGTGGAGCTCCTGCTCGGAACCTCGCTCTCGGTCGACGAGATCGCGGAGCGCTGTGGCTTCGCGAATCGCTACCACTTCTCACGGGTGTTCGCGCAGCTCATGCTCCACCCGCCCGCCCGCTTCCGGAAGCTGCATACCGAGCGCAGCAACCGCGCAGAATCGAACCCCTCGCCCTAGCCCGACCCTTGCCAAATTGCCTTGCATCTGGGCGATTTCGGACACAAGTCGGGCGGGGATCGGCATAGTCTTTTGGAACCGGTTCCGCGTAGCATCCCACCTACAGTGCCGCCCACGCCCACTCGGAGGGAGCGCAAGCGGGGGACGCTGCGGTTCACCAGTCTCGGGGGCGCTCACAGCCCCGGATGCATCATGGGAGGGAAGAAGATAATGAAACGCATCGTTGGGGCGATTGTCGCCCTTGGAGCTGTGGTGGCCTTCGGTACTGTCAGCAGTGCCGCGACCATTACATTCAACGTAGGTGGAACCTCGGTGCTCCAAACGGCGAGCCAGCTGGCGCCGCCGCCCGGGTATTTCACCTCGTTCTTCAGCGCGGGCAGCACCATCACGATCGATACCGACCGGAACCACGACGGGACAGTTGGTGACGTCTTGCTGACGGCCGGAACGCTGTACCTGAACGACGCTACCGATCTCGGGGACTACGGGACCTTCAACACCACCGCTACAACGTACCTCAGCAGCGCCACCGGCACGTTGAACGGCAGCAACCAGATCGTGTGGGACGCCAACACGGCGTTCTATGCGAACGATCCAGCGAGCACCTTCTTCTGCACCGGCATCGTCTGCACTCTGCTGGGTGACCCCCCGGGGCTCACCGAGGGCCAGGTGTACCCGCTCCAGACCTATACGGACATCTTGGCGAAGGGCAACGTGGTTCCGATCGACCCGTTCTCGCTCGGCACGTGGCAGCTGGACGGGTCATTGACGAGCTTCCAGGCTACCGGGCCTGCGTTCATCACGATTCTCACCACCACCCAACAGCCGACCTCTTGGTACGTGTTCGCGGGCGCCGTGCCTGAGCCGGGCGTCCTGGCGCTCACGCTGCTCGGTCTGGCTGGTGTCGCGCTGCGGGCTCGCAAGGCCTAGCAACCAGGCTTCGCAAGAGAACTCTAGAGCGGGGGTGGCGACGAGACGGTCGCCACCCCCGCTCGACTTTTCGTAACCTCGCCAGGGCCCCTGTGACGTATGAACTTGCAGAGGAGCCCGCCGTGCTGATCCGCCGCAACCGCCATGCGGAGAGCCCCGAGCGCGAGGTGACTGACCCTGGCCTGTACTTGCGCCGTCGCGAGTTCGTGACCGGGGCGGGAGCGGCGCTCGTCCTCGCCGCGTGCGGACCTGCGGACGACCCCATGGCCGAGGCGAAGGCCGAGGCCACCACCGGGGCCGGCGTCGAAACGACGCCCTTCGAGAAGGCGACCCACTACAACAACTACTACGAGTTCGGCACCGACAAGGAGGACCCCTCCGAGAACGCGGGCCAGCTCGTGACCAGGCCCTGGTCGGTCGCGATCGAGGGGGAGGTCGCCAAGCCCGGCACGATCGATCTCGAGGACCTGATCAAGCCCTCGGCCGTCGAGGAGCGCATCTACCGCATGCGCTGCGTCGAGGCCTGGTCGATGGTCATCCCCTGGCGCGGCGTGCCGCTCAAGGACGTGCTGGCGCGCCTCGAGCCGACCTCGCGGGCAAGGTACGTCGCGTTCACGACGCTGCTTCGCCCCGAGCAGATGCCCGGCCAGCGCCGCCGCGTGCTCGAATGGCCCTACCGCGAGGGGCTGCGCATGGACGAGGCGATGAACACGCTGCCGCTGCTGGTCACCGGGATGTATGGCCGCGATCTGCCCAACCAGAACGGCGCGCCGCTCCGGCTGGTGGTGCCGTGGAAGTACGGCTTCAAGGGGATCAAGTCGATCGTCTCGATCCGCCTCACTGAGACGCAGCCCGAGACGGCCTGGAACGTCGCCGCGCCCGACGAGTACGGCTTCTACGCCAACGTGAACCCCGAGGTCGACCATCCGCGTTGGAGCCAGAAGCGCGAGCGGCGCATCGGCGAGTTCAGCAAGCGCCCGACGCTCATGTTCAACGGCTACGGAGACCAGGTCGCCGCGCTCTACGCGGGCATGGACCTGCAGAAGAACTTCTGAGCCGTCGCCGCAACCTGCACGCCGCGGTGGTGGCCGCGTGTCTGCTGCCGCTCGCGGGGCTCGCCGCGCGCGCCCTGGGTGTGGGCGGCGACCTGGGCGCCGATCCTATCCGCACGGTGACGCTCACGACGGGGATGTGGACCCTGCGCTTCCTGCTCGCGACCCTGGCCGTCACGCCCCTGCGCCGGCTCGCCGGGTTCGCGCAGCTGGCGCCCTACCGGCGCACGTTCGGGCTGCTCGCGTTCAGCTACGGCTCGCTGCACTTCCTGACCTACGCCGTGCTCGACCTCTGGGGCGCGTGGGACACCCTGCTCGAGGACATCGCGAAGCGGCCCTACATCACGGTGGGATCCACCGGCTTCGTGATGCTGGTGCCGCTGGCGATCACCTCGACCCGCGCCTGGATCCGAAGACTCGGCAAGCGCTGGGTGCAGCTCCACCGCCTGGTGTACGTCGCAGCGCTCGCGGGCTGCCTGCACTTCCTGTGGCTGGTGAAGAAGGACGTGCGCGAGCCCCTGCTCTACGCGGGCATTCTCGCGGCGTTGTTCGCCGCGCGCGGCCTGGTGCTCTTGCGGCCTAGCCTCGGGCTGAGTCGATGAAGGCGCGGAACAGCGCGTCGCTCGGCGGGTCGGCCTGGCTCTCGGGGTGCCACTGAACGCCCACGCAGAAGCGCGCCCCGGGAAGCTCGACCCCCTCGACCACGCCGTCGTCCGCGCGCGCGGTGACGCGCAGCTCGGGCCCCGGGTCCGACACCGCCTGGTGGTGCCGGCTGCCCACTCGGCCGGTCGCGGCGCCGAACGCGGCGGCGAGGCGGGAGCCGGGCTCGAGCCGCACGCCGTGGCGTCCCTCGCCGTGGCCGAGCTGGTGCGCGCCGGCGCCAGGCACGTCGGTGGCGAGGTCGTAGTGGAGTGCGCCGCCCAGCGCGAGCGCCACGAGCTGCATGCCGTAGCAGATCCCGAGCAGCGGCAGCCCGCGCGCGACCGCCGTCGCTACCAGAGCGCGGTCGAAGACGAGCTGCGCGTCGGACACCGTCTCGAAGCGCACCTCGGGCGGGTACGGGCGCGGCGGCAGGAGGTCGTCGCCGCCGGGCACGAGCAGCGCGTCGACGCGCGCGATCAGCTCCGCCGGGTCCGACGCCAGCGGCAGGTACACGGCAACTCCGCCGGCGCGGTCGACGGCGCGCGCGTACGCGGCGTCCAGGTAGTGGTAGGTGCGGCCGCGCTTCCAGCGCCCCTGCGCGTCGACGCAGAGCGGGATGCCGACCGTGGGAGTCACGCGGGGGAGCATAGCTCACGACTTCTCGGCCGGAGCTTCCGATAGACTGGAGAAGCAATGGGCAAGTTGTCCGTGGTCGTTCCGGTCTACAACGAGCGCGCGACGCTCGAGGCGCTGGTCGCCCGCGTGCGCGCGGTGGACTACGGGATGCCGCTCGAGCTCGTGCTCGTGGACGACTGCTCGTCGGACGGCTCGCGCGAGCTCTGCGAGAAGCTCGCCGCCGCGCACGCCGACGTCGTCGCCGTGCGCCAGGAGCCCAACCAGGGCAAGGGCGCCGCCGTGCGGCGCGGCTTCGAGACGGCGACCGGCGACTACCTGATCGTCCAGGACGCCGACCTCGAGTACGACCCCGCCGAGATTCCCCGGCTCGTCTCGCTGCTCGAGCGCGACATCGCCGACGTCGTCTTCGGCAGTCGCTTCCTCGCCAGCGGGCCGCACCGGGTGCTGTACTTCTGGCACTCGATCGGAAACAAGCTGCTGACGTTGCTGTCGAACATGCTGACCAACCTGAACCTCACCGACATGGAGGTCGGCTACAAGGCGTTCCGCCGCGAGGTGCTGAACGGCTTCGAGCTCGTCGAGGATCGCTTCGGCTTCGAGCCCGAGTTCACCGCCAAGGTCGCCCGCGGCGGCTGGCGCGTCTACGAGGTGCCGATCTCGTACTACGGCCGCACCTACGAAGAAGGCAAGAAGATCGGCTGGCGCGACGGCGTCCACGCGCTGCGCTGCGTGCTCTGGTACAACCTGTTCTCGCGATGAGCGGAAGGCGCGAGCTCTCCATCCTCTTGTCCACGCGCGTGAGCGAGCGCTTCGGTGAGTCACTCCGCGCGGCGGCGCGCGCCGGAGACCTGGAGCTCGCCCCGGTGTCGTTGCCCGACGATCCCGATGGCCGCGTCGCGCCCGAGGCGTGCGCGCGGCTCGAAGCGGCGTTCTTCTCGGGCGACGTCTTCCCCGACCGCGCGCGCGCGTTCTTCGCGGCGACGCTCGGCGCGCCGGCGCTGCGCTGGCTGCAGGTCCTCAACGCGGGCGTCGACCACCCGGTGTTCCAGCGCTTCGTCGAGCGCGGCGTGCGACTCACCACTGCGTCGGGCTCGGCGGCCGAGCCGATCGCGCAGACGGCGCTCGCGGGAATGCTCCTGCTGGCGCGCGGCTTCCCGCGCTGGCTCGACGCGCAGCGCCGCGGCGCCTGGGAGCCGCACCCGCCCGCCGCGATCCCGCGCGATCTGCGCGGCCAGACCCTGCTCGTGTTCGGGCTCGGCGCGATCGGCACAGAGCTCGCGCGCCTGGCGCGGGCGCTGGGCCTGCGTGTGATCGGCGTGCGCCGGGGACCGGCCAAGGGCGACGAGCCCGTCGACGAGCTGCACCCGCCGGCGCGGCTGCGCGAGCTCCTGCCGCGCGCGGACTGGCTGGCGATCGCCTGCCCGCTCAGCGACGAGACGCGCGGCGCGATCGACGCCGCGGGGCTGGCGCTCCTGCCGCGCGGCGCGCACGTCTTGAACGTCGCGCGCGGCGGGATCGTCGACGAGCCCGCGCTCGTCGCGGCGCTGCGCGACGGCCGGCTCGCGGGCGCCTACCTCGACGTGTTCGCGACCGAGCCGCTGCCCGCGGACTCGCCGCTCTGGTCGCTACCGAACGTCGTCGCGACGCCGCACAACTCCGCGGCCTCGCGCGGCAACGAGGACCGCCAGCTCGAGATCTTCCTCGACAACCTGGCGCGCTACGGGCGCGGCGAGCCGCTGCGCAACGAGGTTCGCGCGTGAACGCGCTCGCGGTCGTCCTGACCGTGCTCACCTACAACGTGCACGGCCTCGACGCGTGGCTGGTCAGCGACGATCCGATCGCGCGCATGCCGCAGATCTCCGAGCGTCTCGACAAGTACGACGTCGCGCTGATCCAGGAGAGCTGGAGCAACTACGACCTCCTGGCGCGCAGCGCGACGCACCCCGTGCGCGAGCGCGGCAACGGCCCCGACTCCGGCCCGTTCTTCCAGACGGGGCTCGCCACCTTCGCGCGGGCGGACCTGCTCGCGGTCTCGCGCGGCTCGCTCGGCGCCTGCTCCGGCTGGCTCACGGGCGCGAACGACTGCTTCGCCGACAAGGGCTACCTGCGCGTGCGCCTGCGCCTGGCGAACGGGCTCGCGCTCGACTTCTGGAACCTGCACCTCGACGCCGGCGACGGCGCCGACGACCGCGAGGCGCGCGCAGCCCAGCTCGACCACCTGGTCGAACGCGTGAAGGAGCTGTCGGGCAAGCAGGCGCTCGTGATCGCGGGCGACTTCAACCTGTCCGACGAGACCCCCGAGGACCACATGCTGCGCGAGCGCTTCATGCAGGCCCTCGAGCTCGTCGACAGCCACGCGCGCTCCGCGCCCGACGGCCGCTTCCCCGACAAGCACATCGACTACGTGCTCTACCGCGACGGGCCGGGCATCTCGCTGCAGCCGCTCGAGGTCGGCGAGGCGCGCGAGTTCTCCGACGGTTCCGCCCCGCTCAGCGATCACCCGGCGTTGTTCGTGAAGCTGCAGGTGATGCCGGTCGCGACTATCCCCTGAACAGGTCGGCGGCCTTTGCGTCGAGCGTGGCCGGCCGCGCGCGCGTGCGCGCCCAATCGCGCAGCTCCTTGATCCGCTCCTCGTAGGTGTCGTAGAGCGGCACGGTGTCGTTCACCGCGTTGGCCAGGTCGTTGAACGCGAGGTCGCGGTTCTCGGTGAAGGCGGTGTAGAGCGCGGCGCTCACCACCTGCTCGAGCTCGCTGCCCGACAGCCGCGAGGCCTGCATCGCGAGCTCCTCGAGGTCGAACTGCAGCGGGTCGCGCGCGAAGTGGCGCAGGTGGATCGTCAGGATCTCGACTCGCTCGTTCTGCGTGGGCAGGTCGACGAAGAACAGGTCGTCGAAACGGCCGCGGCGCAACAGCTCCGGCGGGAGGCGCCCGACGTCGTTCGCCGTCGCCACGACGAACACGGGCGAGGTCTTCTCCGACAGCCAGGTGAGGAAGGCGCCCAGGACCCGGCTCGACGAGCCGCCCTCGCTCGCCGCGGCGAAGCCCTTCTCGATCTCGTCGATCCACAGCACGCACGGCGCGATCGACTCGGCCACCGCGGTGGCCTCGCGGATCGTCGCCTCCGGCGTCTGGTCGCCCGAGCCGAACACCGCGGCCAGGTCCGTGCGCAGGAGCGGGAAGTTCCACTCGCGTGCCACCGCCTTGGCCGAGAGCGACTTGCCGCAGCCCTGTACACCGAGAAGCAACAGCCCGCGCGGCAGGGGCAGCCCGAACTTGCGCGCCTCGTCGCCGAAGGCGCGGCGGCGCTCGCGCAGCCAGCGCTTCAGCTCGCCGAGCCCGCCGACCTCGTCGAGCCCGGCGGTGGGCTCGTGGAAGGAGAGCGCGGGCGTTCGGCGCAGCAGCTGGCGCTTCTCGCGCACGATCCCCTGCACGGCCTTCTCGTTCAGACCACCGGCGAGCGCGCACGACTTGCGGAACACGCGCAGCGCCTCGTCGGCAGTGAGGCCGAGCGCGCCGCGCACGGCGCCTTCGAGCGACTCCTTGTCGGGGTTCTCGATCGCGGCGCGGAAGATGCCGTCGAGCTCGGGCGCCTTCGGCAGCGGCAGCTCGACCACCGCGGCCTCGTGGGAGAGCTCGGAGGGCAGGTCGATCACCGGGCCGAGCAGCACGATCGCCTGCATGCGCTCGGCGAGCAGCTCGAGCAGATCGCGCAGCCGGCGCAGCGCGATCGGGTCGTGCAGCTGCCGGTGCGCGTCGAGGATGGCGAAGATAGCGGGCTCGGCCGCGGCCGAGATCGCGCGCAGGCCGTCGTCGAGCGAGCCCGCGCCGTTGCCCGTCGAGCCGAGCCCCGAGGCGACCGACCAGGTCACGAGCTCGCGCTTGCACGCCTGTGCCGCGAGCTTGAGCGTCGCGAGCGCGCGGTCCTCCTCGAAGGTCTCCAACGCGACGAGCCTCCAGCCCGCCTTGACGAGCAGCCCGAGCTCCTTGGCGCACTCACGACTCACGGCCGTCTCAGTCCATGTCGGTCGTGACTCGCACGACCTCTTCGTAGGTGGTGGTGCCCTCGGCGAGCCGACGCAGCGCGCTCTCGCGCAGCGTCTCCATGCCCTCGACCTTGGCGGCGCGCGCGATCTCCGTCGCGTCCTCGCCCTTCTTGATCAGCTCGCGCACGCGCCGGCCCACGTTGAGCAGCTCGAACACGCCGGTGCGCCCGTAGAGGCCGGTCTGGCGGCACTCGACGCAGCCCTCGCCCCAGCGCACCGCCAGCCGCTCGCGCCGCTCCACCGGCACCTTGATGCCCAGGGCCGCGACCTGGTCGGGCGTCAGGTGCCCGTCGACCGCGCAGTGCGAGCAGATGCGCCGGAGCAGCCGTTGCGCCAGCACCCCGCGCAGCACGCTCGCGAGCAGGAAGCGCTCGACGCCGAGCTCGGCGAGCCGCGTGACGGCGCCGGCCGCGTCGCGGGTGTGCACCGTCGAGAGCACCAGGTGGCCGGTGAGCGCCGATTGCACGGCCATCGCCGCGGTCTCGGCGTCGCGGATCTCGCCGACCATGATGATGTCCGGATCCTGGCGCAGCATGGCGCGCAGCGCGGTCGCGAAGGTGAGCTCGATCTTGCGCTGCACCTGGATCTGCACGAAGCGCGGATCGATCATCTCGATCGGCTCTTCGACGGTGGTGATGTTCACCTCGGGGCCGGCCAGGTAGCGCAGCGTCGCGTAGAGCGTGGTCGTCTTCCCCGAGCCGGTCGGCCCGGTCACGAGCAGGAGCCCCGACGGCGAGGTGATCCACTTCTCGAACAGCTCGCGCTCCGGAGCCGCGAAGCCGAGGTCCGAGAGGTCGGCGTTCAGGATGCCCGGGTCGAGCACCCGCACGACGACCTTCTCGCCGAATGCAGTGGGGATGCTCGCGACGCGCAGCTCGATCTCGGTGGCGCCCCGCCGCGTCTTGATCCGGCCGTCCTGCGGGCGGCGCCGCTCGGCGATGTCCATCCGGGCCATCACCTTCACGCGCGAGATGATCGCGTTGTGCACCGCCTGCGGGAACGCCTCGATGTCGTGCAGGATGCCGTCGATGCGGAAGCGCACGACCGCGTCGCCCTGGCGCGGCTCGAGGTGGATGTCTGACGCGCGCTGCTCGAACGCGTAGTTCAGGAGGAAGTCGACCGCCGCGACGACCGTCTCGTCGTGGGCGCTGGCGAGCTCCTCGTTCGAGCGCAGCTGCACCATCTGCACCAGCGCCGCGGTGGGGCTGCGCTCGCCGAGCTCGCTGGCCGCCTGCTTGATGCTGGTGCGCAGGCCGTACACGCGGTCGGCGACCGCGAAGATGTCGCGCTTCGACGAGACGGCGTACACGAACGGGCGTCGCAGCACGTCGGCGAGCGTCTCGCGGAGCGCGCTGTCGAACGGGTCCGCGACCGCGAGGACGACGTTGTTGCCCTCCTGGCCGATCGGGATCACCACGTGCCGACGCACGAAGGGTCGCGAGAACGTCTTCGAGATCAGCGCGTTGTCGAGCTTGAGCGGATCGATCTTCACGTAGCGCAGGCCGGCGGCCGCGGCGATGCAGGTCGCGATCGCGTCCTCGTCGAGCTTGCGGTGCTCCTTCTGCGCGTGCGGCAGCGCGGCCGCGGCGACGACCTCGGCCGCCGACACGTCGTACTTCGCCGCGGCCTGCGAGCGCACGGAGCCGACCCGCTCCTTCAGCACGCGGCTGCGCAGGGTGGTCTCCCGGCCCTCGATGTCCTTCGCCTGCTGCGGGGTCAGCAGCTTGGCGGCGGTGAGCATCTGCGTCAGCTCGGAGAGGAGCAGGGGCGGTCGCGGCTCGCCGGGCTTCGGGGGTTCGTTGGCAGGCAGCTTGCCCTTGGGGGGGTCAGCGTTCGCGCTCATCGGGGGGTCTATCGGCCGACGGCCCCGGGAACCGAACGATCCGCGCTACCGGTCGGCTAGTCCTCGAGCACCCCGTAGGCGCGCCAGATCCACGAGTACGGCGGGCGGATCAGCCCCAGCTCCCGGCACAGGTGGCGCGTCTTGGCGATCGCCTCGCGGCGCAGACCCTGGAAGAGCGGGTTGTCGCGGTAGGCCTGGTGCAGGACCGACTTCGGGATCTGGTAGCGCTGCGCGAAGTGCGGCGAGGGCACCAGCATCAGGTTCATTCTCGCGTGAGGATTCGTATGTCAAGAGGAGAGTGGGGAGCGGACCAGGCGGGCTCTACGGGTTCGAGGCGATCAGCTGGTCGAACTGGCGCTGATCCCAGCCCTGCATCCAGGCCCGGCCCACCACGATCACGGGCACGCCGCGCTGGCCGCCGGTGATGTTCAGGTACTCGTCCCGCGCGTCCTCGTCGGCCTCGACGTCCTTGTTCTCGTAGTCCTGGCCGATCTTCCTCATGTACGCGAGCGCGGCGCGGCAGTAGGGACAGCTGCGGGTCGTGTAGACGACGACCGGGGCATTCGTGGTCGAGCGGCGATCCTCGGCCTCCGCTGTGCCCGCCGCGGCGCGAGGCGACGGAGGGAGCGCCACCGAGATGTGTGTGGCGGTCGAGCGCTGCCGCTCGGGCACGTCCTCGAGCCGGGCCGCCAGCCGGACCCGGCCGGTCTCGTCCACGTACTGGTAGCCCCCACCAAATCCGTCACTGCCCTCCGCGCGCGCCGGTGGCTTGGCCGTGCGCTCGTGAGACCTGCTGCTCCCGGGTGCGGGGGCGCTGCGGAGCGACGCGACGGGCGCCGCGTCCGAGCTGCCGCCGGCGTCGCCGGAGGCGGGCGGCGTGCAGCTGAGCAGCCAGAGCGAGGCCAGGGCCAGGGCGCTGCGGGTCATCCCTCTCCCCTTCGGCCGGACAGGCTCGCCCGTTGACCGGCGAGTTCGGCCTCGAGTTGCTCACCGGCGTCGAGCATCTCCCGCCCGAGCTCGCGGGTCAGCGCCTCCACCGACGCTGCGTCCAGGTTCGCGGGCACGCAGCGCGCCGGCAGGTAGCGCACCGCCGCGCGAGTGAACGGCAGCGGGATGACCTGCCGGTCCCAGCTGTGCGGCCGCCAGTGCCACTTCGCGGCGTACACCGCCGGAATCAGCGTCGCACGCGAGCGCTGGGCCATCATCAAGAGCCCCGGCTTCAGCTCGTGCCGCGGGCCGCGCGGGCCGTCGACCAGGTGGCACGCGAAGCCGCCCCCCTCGAGGAAGCGCACGAGCTGCAGAAGCGCGCGCGCGCCGCCGCGCGAGCTCGAGCCGCGGACCACGCGCCAGCCGACCGACTCCGCGATGCGCGTGACCCGATCGCCGTCGCGGCTCTGGCTGATCATGATCGTCGGGCCGTAGTGCGCGAGATCACAAGAGCCCAGGGTCAGGTGCTCGTGCCAGCCGCACATCAACACGGGGCACCCGGTCGCGAGGGTCTCCAGAAGCTCCGCCTCGCCCTCGCGGCGAAAGCGGAGGGTCCTGCCCAGCAGGCGAAGCGCGGCGCCAGCGACGACGGTGAGAGCGCGCTCACGAAGATCGATGCGGTCTTGGGCTCGCTCCACTCCGGCGCGTCCTCGAGGCCGCGTGTATCATCCGGCCACATGGACGAGATGGCCCGAATCGAGATCGACGGCAAGACCTACGAGTTCCCGACGACGACCGGCACGGAGGGCGAGCGCGGGATCGACATCGGAAAGCTCCGCGACCTGACGGGGCTGATCACGCTCGACCCCGGCTACAAGAACACCGGCAGCTGCAAGAGCGCGATCACCTTCATCGACGGCGAGCAGGGCATCCTGCGCTACCGCGGCTATCCGATCGAGGAGCTCGCCGAGAAGAGCAACTTCCTCGAGGTCGCGTATCTGCTCATCCACGGCGAGCTGCCGACGGCGGAGCAGTACCG
>Ga0335084_10005490_pt1 | contig 12541 bp, 15 predicted proteins | sample Lox_Sample_44_FD_206721 | JGI IMG/M metagenome (GOLD analysis project Ga0335084, IMG submission 206721) | Soil microbial communities from Loxahatchee National Wildlife Refuge, Florida, United States - Lox_Sample_4.4 | ecosystem: Environmental > Terrestrial > Soil > Wetlands | place: USA...
TACTGATATTTTTGCAAAACAATTCGCAATTTTATCTTCAATTTCTGACAAATTCTTTGAATATTTTTGCAGAACAGCAACTAGACCGTCCATTACTACTTCTTGTGATGCTTCTTTCATTAGAAGGCATGTTAGTAAGGACAAAGAAGTAGACAAATCATCTAATGAGTTTGGAGGGGATGTTCTTGTGACACCCAGAAACTTGCCTCTTAGATCCATACCGTCTTCGACAAGTTCTTTGATGTTTACAAATATAGTATCTGGTAGTAATGACCATAAACCTGCATTTGTGATATGGACATCTCCTGAAAGATGAGAATCAGCAACATCCTTAGGCAGGGTATTTAAAACAAGATATTCGCCAAACACCGTCTGTCCGGTCTTAAATAGGAGACCTTCAACCCCATTATGTATACCGTCTACATTAGTCAGTAATTCATGTATATCGTAACTGGGTAATCCGAATCTTGCTAATCTGTGCCTATAATCCTCATGGCCTTGTTCCAAGAGAACCGAGTTGACCATTTCACGTATTAGTGAAGAAGTAAGGTACGATGTCTGGAATTTGTAAATTCTGTTTTCAACTTCCTCCGTAATCTTTTGAGCAAGCTCAAGTGGTAGACTACCTTCTCGAACCAGTGATTGTATAATCTTATGAGAGTTAAATTCCTCTATTGATTCATGTGAGGTTCGAACATACATTTTACCGCTTTCGATAATTGATCGCTCCTCGATTTGCCTGGCAAGACTTAGGACTAGTTTTCCCAAGTTAGTAATTGTGTATCGTCTTTCGGATTTGTTTAGTGCAACAAGAGATTGCCTCAACAATTTCCTCAAATGATATGCAAATTTACCGCTCTCCTTCTTTGATTTGAATCCAGCGAGCGATTTTAATTCGGAGTAAGTTAGAGGACCTTTTGAATTTAATATACGCAAAATATCTATCCTGTTAGGACTAGCCATGACCGAAAAGATCATTCGGACACGTTTTGATGCAGATTGTAAGATTCCTCCCCGCTTTTGATCCCCAAAGTCTTCACTCAGTTCCATAAGAATTCCTAGATGGTATCGGTAAATAAGATTTATGACTAAATTGATCGAGCCACAAGCTTTTTAGATCAGTTCTTCTGTACATCAACACTGAATTCAGAAGGAGATAGATTCTGTCCACAAGATGGACATTTACTATTATATGGACGCATTACATCCTTTATCGATTTTAACATCCGCATATTGGAAATCTTTGCTCCACATCTCCCACAAACAACATCTACAGACATTAAGATACATTTGCTCAAATATTATAAAAGAGATTTTTTGATTTTTTTTAATCAGTTTAACAAATTTGGTTTACTGTTTTTCGATTATAATACCGTGTTCCTCGTAACCTGCTATCTTTACTTTGGCTCCAATCGGTAGATCCGCTGGAGAATGTATATCGCCCATAAAACCAGAGATTCGTAGATCAGCATTGTCTAGTTTCATAACTACCCATGCATATGGGACGTATTTCTCATACCCGTCTGGTGGTACAGTTATTATTGTATAAGTAACAACATTACCAGTTCCATCAAATGTTACATTTTCAAATCCTTTGTTTCCGCAATTTTGGCAAAAATACGTTGTTACTAGATGAAGATGACCACATTTGGTGCATTTTCTGGCTAAAACCTTTCCTTGCCTAGCAGTGTTTGCGAATTCTTCTTTTGTTAACAACTTAAACACTTTTGAATATATGTACGGCACAGCTGGCGCCTGTGGCACCAAAGTTATGCGTTAATCCTATTTTGGCATCTTTAACTGTCCTCTCACCTGCTTTTCCTGTTAGTTGATCAAATACTTCTGCTACTTGTCCTATTCCAGTTGCACCAATTGGATGACCTTTTGATTTTAGTCCCCCAGATGGATTGATGGAGATGTCTCCATTAAGTTTAGTTCTCTCTTCTCTGACTGCTTGTACTGCTTGTCCTTTCTCGAAGAAACCCAGGTCTTCAGTATCAACTAATTCAGCGATGGTAAAGCAATCGTGGACTTCAGCAAAATCAATATCCTTTGGAGTAACTCCAGCCATCTTGTACGCAGCTTGTGCAGCAATTTTTGTGCTAGGTATAGTAGTGATCTGTTCCCTTCCTTGCAGGGCTGCAGGTGATCCCCCCCTACCTGATCCGATAACTTCAATGTAGTTTTTTGTGTGTGCTTTTGCAAATTTTTCACTGCATAAGATAACTGCACTTGCTCCATCTGAAAATGGACAGCAGTCATACAATTTTAGCGGACTAGCAACTACTGCTGATTTTAATACATCATCTACTGTGATTTTTTTTCTCAGATGAGCTTTTGGATTTAGAAGACCATTGTCATGATTCTTAACTGCAACCATAGCGAGATCTTCTTCAGTTGCTTTGAATTCTGCAAGATACGCTCTTGCCATTGATGCAAATAATCCCGGAAATGATGCACCTGCTCCTCCCTCATAGAAGAAATCTGAACAATATGAAAAGTAAGTTGTTGTCCATTCAGTACCAGTATGAGTTACTTTTTCTACTCCTGTTGCTAAAACTACATCATAAAATCCTGCTGCAACGTTTGCATATGCTTCTCGAAATGAAACTGAGCCACTCCCACATGCAGATTCGATTGAAAGTGAAGGAACTTCTGGAATACCAAGATCACTCATTATAACGGGACCAAGATGAACTTGTTTGTCTGCAATCCCAAAAACATTAGATATGTATCCAGCTTGAATTTGTTTTGGTTCTATACCTGCACTTTCTATGGCATCAACTGATGCTTGGAGTGCAATATCAGTAATGCTGTCTTGCAATTTTCCATATTTGGTACTACCTGCACCAATAACGCAAACTTTTTCCACAAATCTCGCTGACTAGATTCCATATAAAAATTCTTCATTAGTTTCTTTAAAGTGGAAATCAAGATGTTACTATTGAAAGACAATATTACACAGGCAGCGCTCAAAAATTCGCTAGTGGATTCACGAAATTACATCAAAATTACCAAGGCAAAAGTAGGAAAAATCCAGAGTGAGATACGGCAGTATTATGATAAGAATGGGTACCTTTCATGGTCAGAGAAAAGGAGAAAATATATCATTTTAGGCACAAATGCACCTGCTAATGGTCTTGCGGGATGTCCGCAGTGTCACATCGGACAGCTCCTTATCATTAGGTCACGCCAAACAAAAAAACGATTTATTGGCTGTTCAAACTATTATAATGGTTGTAGGGCATCATCACCGCTGATACAGAAGGGAATGATATATCCTACAAAGATATTGTGCAAAGTTTGCTACTGGCCTATAATATTACTTAGATATTCAAGAAAACAAAAATGGACAAGGCAATGTCCCAACATACTATGCGAAAGTAGAATTTCTAAATCTTGAAACCTGAGTAAACATCGGCACGCCTATTTTGCAAAAGTGGCAATTTTCTTCTTACTTGTCTTAGCTGAGATAATGAGATATCCGCTGTACTCATTCCTTCTTTTTTCTTCATGTCAAGAATAACTTTTCCAAAAGGATCAACAACTAGACTTCGTCCACAGTAAATGTTTCCTACCTGATCTGGAGAAACTACGTAGCAACCATTCTCAATTGCTCTTGTCTTGTTAATATTTATCCAGTGTTCCTCCTTCATCTTTCCTTTGACCCAGGCTGACGGCACTACAATGATTTCAGAACCAGACAATGCTAGTATTCTAGACATTTCCGGAAAACGCAAATCATAACAAATCATCATTCCCATTTTTCCTGCCTTTGTTTTTACTACTTTTGCAACCGATGATCCTGGATAGAGTTTTTTTGATTCTTTAAAACCTAAGGCATCGTAAAGATGAACTTTTCTATAAGTTGAGATCACTTTTCCATGTTCATTTATGAAAAAAGAAGTATCGTAAACCCTGTTTGGTCTTGGACTCTTTTCGTACATAGTTCCAACAACTTGTATCGAATGCATCTTTGCTAAATGAGCTATAGTTGATACAAATTCACCATTTATCTTTTCAGCAATTGCTGCTAGATCTGCTGGAGACTGAGATGATGGTGTATAACACATCATAAATTCTGGAAATGCACATAATTCTGCACCTTCATCTGCTGCTTGTGATATATAGTGTAGAATTTTTTTTAGATTCGTTTCCTTGTCAGTATCTGCACGCATCTGTACTACTGCAATCTTTGTCACATGTTTTGTAACTTGGTATAAAATAAAAATGTGTTTAAAGAGGATTTCCTGCCATATACCAATTTTCTTTGGGGTTTTCCTCAAAAACCACAATTACGTGATTCTCTTTAGTTTTTAGAATTTCAACAGCCGATTTTGTTATGGCTTTAGCAAATTCCTCTTTTTGTTTTTCGGTTCTGCCAGGATACATTGATACTGTGATCAGAGGCATGCTACATCGTCAATATGTTCAGATTTATTCCTTGGGAATTGTCCTATTGGAGAATTAATACTAGAGAAATCTACACATTTTTTATCTATAATCTTTCCATCCATATCTTGTACCATAGGTAAACTCTGAACTGTGAGTTTTTTTGTAAATAAAACCAGTCAAGAGTCCTACTAGAAATCCACCTATGTGGGCAAAAAAGGCAACACCTGAACCACTTGATCCAACTACTGCAGGTAGAACGTTTTGGAAAATGAACCAAAAGGGGAGATACCATTTGACAGAGATTCGAGTAAGTCTTGTAAAAAATCCGAAAAATAGAAACGTTACAATTTTAGCATTTGGGAATAAGATAAGATAAGCCCCAAGAACTCCTGAAATTGCACCAGAAGCTCCTAACGCTGGTATCGTACTAGAAGGATCAGATAAAATGTGGAAAAAATCAGCTACAAGCCCCCAAAAGAGATACAGTAGTAGATATTTTCCTCTGCCAAATTTGTATTCCACATTGTCTCCAAATATCCACAAAAACAACATGTTGCCTCCAATATGCATTATTCCAGCGTGGAGAAACATTGAGCTGAAAATTGATGTCAGTACTCCATAGTCATGATCAGCAAGACCATTTATGACATCTGCAGGAACTGTTCCATAGCTTAGAAGCATCTCTTCTGCACTCTTATTTGTAAATTCCCAAACTTGACTAGTAACAGCTATTTCCCAAAAGAAAACCAGTGCATTAATGGCAATTAACGCATAAGTTACGTATGGTCTATAACCTGGAGGTTTTGGATTTTCATCCTTGATTGGAAACATGTGATGATGAATCCACTTTTGATTTCTATAATAGTATTTTGTGAATCAGACAGAAATTATTCCAATTTTGATTAGATACTGAAGTCCCACTACAAATGTTTTATCGTCAATTTGTCCGTTTGACCATAATCCAGCATTATTCTTAACCCATTGAGGTATTTTCACACCTGGTGTTGACTGGCCTGGAGTCGTGGGAGGGATCTGAATTATTTTTTGCTTTATCAAGTATTGTATTCCTTGTGCAAATGTTGAATCATCAATTGTTCCACTTGACCACCACTTTGCATTATTTCTAATCCAGTTTGGAATTACAATCTTTTGTGAATTTGGTGAACCATTTTGGTTACTTTGATTGGTATTACCGCCTGTGCCTTGTTGACTTGGAACTACGCCTTGATCAGAACCAACAGTTGATGGAATAACAAGATTTCCTCTTGCCAAACCAATACGTGAGGTGTCAGCTAATCCCGTGGGTCCCACTATTGACTTGATATTTATCTGTATATTGTAAATTCCATTTCCGGGCAAATTCAATGTTTGAGAATCTTCAGATGCCTTCGTAGTCAGATCTGTTTTGGAAAGAAGTGAATTTCCATCACTATCTAGTATTTTAAGGTCATAGTTTACATCTCCATTAACAGGTTGTTCAGTGAATGCATCAAAGAATGAAAGTTTGAGATTATTCTGTGAGTTGGGAGTAATTTGATTTGGATTCCATCCTAATTTTACTCCCCACCCTCCAAAGTCAGTAAGAACACTATTTGAAGTCTGCACATTTGGATTTGCTGGGGCTAGAGTAAAAGACATAGAATTAGTTCCATTTGGCATCTGTTTTGCCATTGATTGTATGTCTACTTTGTTAAGTAAGATGTGAGCAACTACAGAATCACTGAGTGTGTATGGATCAACTATGAGACGTCTTCCTGCAATATTGTATCCATTCATTGTGGCTGTAAATGTTGGTGTATTTGTAAATTCTTTAAACTTTTTTGGAATATGAATCTCCTCATGTACAAAGATTGGTTGGTTGGCTAATCTTGTAGTGTCCCAATCAAATGGCATAGAGAATGAAATTTGTTTTTTTGATTGATCAAAATTAAAGTCATCATTTATCTTATCATAATAGGAGATTACAGTTGTGTTATAATTATTACCGCTGTATGAAATATTATGATCTGATATATCGCCCACACTAAGATAAGAGTCCCATTTTGGAGATTGATCTGGTGTAAAGATATTTTTGTCATAATCAATTGCAAACAATTCAATATGGATATGGTATAATCCTCCTTCTCCAAGCGCGTCAGCTTGAATTGGTATTGGACCCCCATCTTGATTTACCCAAGCATTCAGGAAGGGCTCTTGATCACCTTGTATGAGCCACTTTCCAGGAGTATTAGTGGGAGTAACATCAAGCGTTAGCTCACCAGTATGGGTATGAAAGAGATCTTGTAAAAGTAGTTGATCATGTCTAGTAATTGAAATAAAAAAGGAATCATGTATTATTGTTTCGTTAGTATTGGCATCAAAAAGTCGCAAGTATATTTCTCTTGGTTGAGATGTGTCAGATGTTATGATAGGGGGCGTAAGTTTTATGAATAGTTGAACGTTCCTATTTCCCACGGAAGCTGGAGGAAGATTTTCCATTGTGAATCCGTCACCAAATGCACTTAACGGAATTGATGACATTAATACAGAAAGAATTACAAAAGTAAATATTGATATCTTAAAACTTTTCTTCAAATTATAGAACCTGATTTAAATTATCTCATATTATATTTAACCGTTAGTTATGCTTTCACTAACATTAAATTATAATTAAATGATAGTTAGCTTGTGAAAAATCAGAAAAAATATTTCTTAATTTTTGGTGCAATTGGGGTTATTTCATTTTTGGTACTTGCGTTTCTCTTATATTCTCAAAATCAAATTGCAGCCCAGAATACACCTTCTGGAAATGACTTGAATACAATCTCAAAAACTGTTAATAGTAATTCTTCAGGTCAAGAAATACGTAATACAGTTGCGACTGCAGCAAATTCTAATCCAGGTACTGTCACTTATACGCCTAAATTCGAATGTGGCTCTATTTATGCTGGAGAGGGACCTCTAAGACCTGGTCATTATGATACAGATATCAGTATATTCAATAAACAGAAATACAAAACAACTATACTTTGGAATATTTTTGTAAATAATGGATCCTCTTCCAATGCGATATTAGTAAAATTGAATCCTGAAACTGCCACAGCTATAACTTGTCAAGACATAAGAAGGAATATGGATGACTATAATGATAACTTTCTTGAGGGGTTTATAGTCATTAGTGTTCCGTTAGATTCTACTTTACAGTCTTCAAATGGTAACGTAATACCAACCATTTCAGGGAGCGACTTTAATTTCCTAGAAGTACAAGTATTCTACACCGCAAATGCACTTGATGTTTTGCCACATGAGGTAATAGTAGACAAGATCTCATTTAATATTACAAAAGATGGAACAGGAAAGATTCCCCAGAACATGCTACAAAAAACTCTGGACATGTCAATACCATCAGGACTCAATAAAATAGACGATACAGAAAATAAAGTAAAAAATGTTCTTGCCAAACAATACAATCTTTCTAATGATGATCTATCAAAAATTAATATCGAGATAAAGGATGTCTCGGTCGGAGTTGGAGTTTTGATTGATGATCATGCCATCTCTTTATCTACAGTAAAGCCGCAACTGAGTTCATAATTAAATAAATAATAAAAAGAAGATAAGTTTAGAGCTTTGGAATTACTCTATTTTTTGCGGCAAACACTACAATGCTCATTACAGCAATTGCAAGAACTATAGGTGCTATTGAACCAAATTCTGGTACTGCTGGTGGCGTATATGGTCCACCAAGTGGAATTCCAGATTGATTGCCTGGGGCGGCTTGACCCCCTACAATTACTTGAGCTGTCATCCATGGATGAACAGTACAAAAGTAATCAAATGTGCCTGCATTTGCGAAGGTAAATTGGTATGTGCCTCCTGGTTTGATAAGATTACCACTATCAAACACTGTTCCGGTTTCATTGTCAGTAGGCTTACCGCTTGTCACATAATGACTTACGGTATCAGTATTTTTCCATGTTACCGTCGTTCCAGGTGCAACATTTAACGGATTTGGAGTAAAGCAGTTATTTGCAGCAACACAATCTGCTGTTGCGCTGGCACCTGCGCCTTTTGCCATATCAATTTCATTTGCTGATTGTCCAAATGCTGGTGCTACACCTAAGATAGCAACTAGAGCCAAAACGCCAAATAGTGCGCCAATTGGTTTTGACTTCATTGTCCTGTATAAAAATACGCCACTATAAAAATCTCTCATATAATTCTCTTAAAAGGGATGAACCCTCGAATAATAATTAGATCCCATAGAAATTCATACTAATGCATAGGCGTCTTTTCATAAAATAAAAGAAAAGTGTTATCTAGAGTTTTGGAATTGCGCTATTCTTTGAGGCAAACACTACAATACTCAATATGGCAATTGCAAGAACTATAGGTTCTATTGAACCAAATTCTGGAACTGTTGAGGGTGTCATAGTTTGTGAAACTTGTCCAACGCTAAGTACTTCACCTTTGACGCCTGTCCATGTAGATGGATCCGTTGTGGGAAGGCCTATACCATTTAGTGTTATCTGGATTGATACAGGATTAGAAGATTGCAGAACCGAAGTGGTTTGAGTATCTATTCCAGTGTGTGTATGTCCATGTAAGTTTGATAATACTATAGTGTTATCCTGTGTAACGGTTATTGCATAGTTCTGATGCTGTATGTTATTCCTAACACTGTTGAAGAATTCTATTCCAATTGACAATGGTTGTCCACTTATTGGATGACTTACTCTCACTACCACGAGTGTACCATCAGAAGCTGTAGCATTGTAAGCCATTACACCAGCTACTCCACTACCTGTTGATTGATCTGGTGCGTATTGTCCAAATGCTGGCGCTATACCAAGAATCGTAAGAGTCAATAGAGCAAATAGTGCGTCAATTAGTCTTGACTTCATTAATTTGCGTGATGCCAAAGTACTATAAGAATCTCTCAGTAAAAACCAAGATCTAATAAATGTATGATGCATGAAAAAATAATTCGGAGCATACAAAGATCGCTTAATAAAATAATAAAAAGGCAGGGATCTTTCCTAAGATCTTTCATTAATCATTAAACGTATGTTTTGAAAATTTTTGAATTATTTCTACTGATTTGTTGCATGTTATATCAAATACCGTTAAATTCTAAATTGTATATAGAGACCATCTTCTATGTAAAATCAATGAACTGTATATATTTCATTTTCGTTTGTCAATGTTCTTGTTGAAAATATACCGACATGTTTTGCTATCAATGTTCCCACGAACATTGCAACCATTAACATTACTATAGTTCCTGCAGGTGCAAGATTCAGATAATACGATGCAATTATTCCAGTCACTGTTGCAGTAACAGACATGGAGATAGATATCAGCATTGTTTTTTTAAATCCTTTACCCATCATTATACTAGTTATGTTTGGCAATACTATCAATGCTGATATTAATAAAATTCCAACTAACCTCATTGTTGCAATTACAGTAACTGCTGCCAAGGCTACAAATAGATAATTTAGTTTTTCAATATCTATACCATGCACCTTTGCTTGCTCTTCATCGAATGTAAAATGTATCAGTGGTCTTCTAATCGCAATTAATGTAGCTATAACTCCACAACTTACTACAACAATTAGTAATGTATCCTGCGCACTTGTTAATAATATACTCCCAAAGAGAAAACTAAAAAGATCAATCGTGAAGCCATGTGACGCACTAATCAGTAAGACCCCCATAGCAAAGCCCGATGATAATAATACTGCGATAGCTGCATCTCCTGATATTTTGGTACTCTTTCTGAGTTTTGTAATTCCTAGTGCGGTTGAAACCGATACTGCAAATGCAGTCCAGATTGGATATATGTTAAGAAAGAATCCAAGAGCTATGCCACCAAAAGCAACATGAGAAAGAGCATCACCAAAAAGAGAGTATCTTTTCAATACCAAGAACAGGCCGAGCATAGAGCAAGTGATTGATACTATAATGCCTGTAAAAAGAGCTCTTTGCATAAAACCATACGACAAGATGTCAATATTCATCAGGATCACATATCATGTTTGTGCATGTGCATCTGCATCGCTGATTCTGAATATGTTTTGAGCAGATCCTTATTTGCAAAAAATTCTTCCTTCTCTCCATGGAAGAACAATTCTCTGTTCATACATGCTACCCTGTTTGCCAGATCTGAAATTGCGGTAAGATCATGTGAGGACCACACTATTGTTATCTTGTTTTCCTTGTTTATTTTTCTAAGTACTGAATAAAACTTATTTTGTATTTCCATGTCCACTCCAGTTACAGGCTCATCTAGTATCATAAGAAGAGGTTCTTTGACAAGAGCTTTTGCAATGAAGGCTCGCTGCTGTTCCCCACCTGACAGTTCACTTATTCTCCTGTCCCTAAATGATTCCAATCCAACGATCTTTAGTGCCTCTTCTATTTTTTCACTGTCTTTGCTAGATGAGGTAAATATTCTGTTCCAGCAGCATCCACAACTCTGTACCAATGCAACACCTTTAACCAATTTCTTTTTCGATAGAATTCCCATTCCAACAACATCAAAAACGGTTGCAGGAAAGTTTGGTTCAAAGTTTACTTTTTGTGGAACATATCCTATCATAGGTAATAGCGATGCATATTGATTACCTTCATACCCAAATAGCTTGATTTTTCCCTGATACCTTTGCAATCCCAGAATGGCTCTGAACAATGTGGTTTTACCCGCACCATTTGGCCCAACTATACCCAGAAGGTCTCCTTCTTTTACACTAAAACTAATCTTGTTCACTGCCAAAACTCCGTTGTGACTTACCGAGACATTCTCTACTTCTAATGCATTCACTGGCATTCTAACGCTGTCCTAAGGTTATGTAGATTTTCATACCATTTATCTAGGTATGTCTTTCCTTCTTGTTGTTCTGTTTGATTTATTCCCTCAAGAGGACTCAATACTAAAACTTGTGCACCTACTTCACTAGCTAGTGTATTAGCAAGTCTTGGGTCCACCAAATCCTCTGAAAAGATCACCTTTACGTCCTTATCCTTTGCAATTTGTATCACTTTCTGCATATCCTGTGGTGAAACATCTGCTTCTGGTGCAATTCCTGTTATCCAGACATCGTGTATGCCATACCTATGTGAAAAATAATTAAATGCATTATGAAATGATACAAAAGTATCTTTTTTGCAGTTTGACAGACCAGTTTTTATGCTGTTGTCTAAAGCATTCAATTTTCCAATGTAAGCATTTGCGTTATCCTCATAATATTGAGCATTTGCAGGATCAGTTTTTTTCATTGCATTTTTGATATTTGTAACCTCTTTTTCTGCAAGGATGGGATCATTCCATACATGCGGATCCATACCTCCTTGAGCCAGAATTTCCTTGTCATCTTCTGCTGCATCTGCTTTTAAAAGAGTGATACCCTCTGTAGCTTTAGTAAATGTCATATTTTGAAATTCTTCTGATGACATGAATTTTGAAATGTATGCTTCCATACCAGCTCCATTATAGATGAAAAGTTGAGTTCCTTTGAGTTTCTCGATCTCTTGAATTGTAGGCTCCCATGAATGTGGTTCATTTCCAATTGGGAGAAAGCTGAAGACATCAGCCTTGTCCCCGCCAACGTTTCTTGCAAATTCATAGAGTGGGAAAAAGGATGCAGCTACTTTGAGTTTTGGTGTAGAAATATTTTGAACCGAGTTTTGTGAACTCTTTGATTGCTCAAAAATACTAGAGTTCATTGATACAGCTAAAATTGCAATTATGACAGATGCACTTATTCCACAAATTATTGCTATTTTCTTGCCTGACGACATACCACTTACCCACATATTGGATGTCCAGTACAGGAAAGATCAACACCAGAGTAATCAAGCCCCCCTACATCAGCAGCGCTAAGATTTGCCCCTGCAAGTATTCCTCCTGTTAAATCTGCATTTTTGAATATGGTTCCCTTAAGATTGGCATCTGAAAAGTCAGCTCCCAGAAGTTCAGCCCCAGTTAGATTTGTGCCCTCAAGAATTGCATCTTGGAAAATTCCGTTTATAGAACTAGTATATGATAGGTCTAACCCAGACAGGTTTGCAGATTGAAAATTTGTTCCTGCAAATCTGGAATCTTTGAGATTTGTGTTTTGCAAATCTGCATAGGATAGATTGGCATGGTAAAAGTTGATGTTTT
>Ga0335084_10005491_pt1 | contig 12540 bp, 8 predicted proteins | sample Lox_Sample_44_FD_206721 | JGI IMG/M metagenome (GOLD analysis project Ga0335084, IMG submission 206721) | Soil microbial communities from Loxahatchee National Wildlife Refuge, Florida, United States - Lox_Sample_4.4 | ecosystem: Environmental > Terrestrial > Soil > Wetlands | place: USA: Florida...
CCGCTCAGGATGTCGGCCATCAGCGGGTCGTAGTAGCGGAAGACCGGAGAGGGCGGGCGTCCCAGCAGGGTGTCGCGGCGATCCGCGGGCACCAGGTAGGGGCCGTGCGTGTTCATGGGCTGGAAGTAGACGAAGAGCCGGTCCTCCGTCTCGCGGAGCCAGCGCCGGATCACGGCGACGCCGTCGGCCATGTCCGGATAGAGGTTGAAGGGCGAGCCCCGCTCGCGCTCGACGAATTCGTGGAAGCCCTGCGTGAACCCGGTCGCGTGAGCGACCACGGGATTGAAGCTCACGCCGTGCGCGCGATAGCCGCGCTCGCGCAGCAGCTCCGCGAGCGTGACGTGCCGCTCGTCGAGGCGCGCGGCCTGGCGCCTCGCGCCGTGGCGCAGCGGTGAGAGACCCGTCATGAGGCTCGCCGTACTCGCAGTCGTGTAGGAGGCCGGCGCGTAGGCGTTGCGGAACAAGGTGGCGCGGGAGGTCAGCCGCGCGAGCCCCGGACTGGTCGGCAGCGCGTAGCCGTACTGGCTGAGGTGGTCGGCGCGAAGCGCGTCGAAGACGACGAGCAGCACCAGCGGAGGCGGCTCCGGCGCGGCGATCTCGACGACGAGCGGCAGCGCGGCACCCGCGAGCAGCAGCAGTCCGACGACCCTCGTCAGCCGCACCCGGCGCCTCGAAGCCGACCGGCCCGCACACTCCGCACATCGCTCCGCCACGCCCTCTTCTCGGCCGGAGCCGTGGCGGGATGAAGCCGGCGTGTTTCTCAGCGCCTACGCTGATCTGCACGAACCGTTGCCGCTCCGCCGAACCGATCTCGACGGCGACGCGGCCGCCCATGTTCTTGCGACTACGGCGGATTCTGGCCCGTTCCACTGCCGTTGCTCGGGTCTGGCGCGACAGTCGCGCCACCCGGTGAGCTCGCCCCCCCGCTCACCCCCGCCCCGGGGAACCGGGCCCGAGACCCTCGCTGCACAGAGAAACCTCACCCTGCCTGGGATTCCTGAGTTATAAGGGTGTCGCCTGGTCAAGTTACAAAGCTGTTATCGGTCGAGGTGTACGTAGATGCGGGACTGCGCAGCGACCCAGGACGAACGAGACCTCCTCGGCCGCTGTGAACGTGCGCTCGTCGCGGCCGCGCGAGCTGCGCGTGCGGGAACCCGCCAGCAGGTCCGCGCGGCGGCGCGCGGCTTCGTGCGTCGGCACCGCAGGAACGGCTCCTACCTCGCGTTCGTACTGCGCAAGGTGCTCGCGAACTCCGCCTTCGCGGTCGCGCTGCTGGGCCTCGCGCCGGCGCCTGCGCACGCGGCCACGACGGTCTTCATCGAAAAGACCGGCGCGGCCAACCCGATGAACGGCCAGAACTTGTCGGCGAACGCCGCTGTGGCTGCTGGCGACCTCGACGGCGACGGCGATCTCGACCTCGTCGCGGGCGACTTCTACGGCGCCTTCTTCTACTACCAGAACACCGGCAGCGCGACGGCTCCAGCCTTCGTGCCGCGCACGGGCAGCGCCAACCCGCTCAACGGCCAGGACGTCGGGTTCCATTCCGCGCCGGTGCTGGCTGACCTCGATGCCGACGGCGACCTCGACCTCATAGTAGGCGAGTTCTACGGCACCTTCCGCTACTACGAGAACACCGGCAGCGCGGCGGCCCCGGCCTTCGTGCCGCGCACGGGCAGCACCAATCCGCTCAACGGCCTGAGCGTCGGGATCTACCCCAGACCCGCGCTCGGCGACCTCGACCGCGATGGCGACCTCGACCTCGTCGCCGGCGATCGCTACGGCACTCTCCACTACTTCGCGAACACCGGGACCGCGACCCTGCCGGCGTTCGCGGAGCGCACGGGCACCGCCAACCCGCTGAACGGCCAGGACGTGGGGAGCAAGTCCTCGCCCGCGCTCGCCGACCTCGACGGCGACGGCGACCTCGACCTCGTCGCGGGCGAGAGTTTCGGCAAATTTCTCTACTACGAGAACACCAGCAACGCGACGACCCCAGCCTTCGTGCCCCGTACCGGCGCCGCGAACCCGCTTGACGGAGCTCAAACGGTGGGCAACCCCGCGCCGGTGCTCGTCGACCTCGACGACGACGGCGACCCGGACCTCCTCGCGGCCGACGGCGATGGCATGTTCGAGTACTACGCGAATCTCGCGGGGACGTTCGCGCCGCAGACCGCGAATCCGCTCGCGGGCATGGACGTGGGCGACCAGTCCGCCCCGACGCTCGGCGACCTCGACGCCGACGGCGACCTCGACCTCCTGAGCGGCGCGTTCAACGGCTTCTTCTACTACTTCAAGAACATCGGCACCGCGCTCGCTCCCTTGTTCATGGAGCAGACGGGCACCTCGAATCCCATGTCCGTCGGATTCGTCGGGACTCGCTCGAAGCCCGTGCTCTACGACATCAGCCACGTCGCGCTCGACGGCAAGCTCGATGTGACCAGCGGTGCGGCCGACGGCACCTACCACTTCTACCTGAACACCGGCACCACGATCGCTCCCGCGTTCCAGGAGCAGACGGGCAGCCAGACCAACCCCTTCTACAACGAAGACGTGGGCGACCTCTCGGCGCCCTCGATCGGCGACCTCGACGGCTCCGGAGTGAAAAACGTCACGGGGGAGAACTTCGGCACCTTCAAGGTCTCCGAGCCGTTCGGCAGCTTCATCCTCACCGGCTGGTTCACCGGCCAGGACGTGGGGTTCTATTCCACGCCCGCGCTCGGCGACGTCGACGGCGACGGCGACCTCGATCTCGTCTCGGGCGAGAACGATGGCGTGTTCGACTACTTCGAGAACGTCGGCACGACCAGCGCTCCCGTGTTCCTGCTGCACAGCGACCGCGCGAGTCCGGTCGCGGGACTGGACGTCGGACTCAACTCGACGCCCGCGCTCGGCGACCTCGACGGGGACGGCGATCTCGATCTCGTCTCGGGCCAGAACGATGGTGGGTTCAGCTACTTCAAGAACGTGCTGATCCGGCCCTGGCCCCGCTACACGGGGCCGATTCCGGTTCCGCTCGGCGGCGCGGACGTCGGGTTCTTCTCGGCGCCTGCCGCGGGCGATCTCGACGGCGACGGCGATCCCGACTTCGTCGCCGGTACCAGCTTCGGAGACGGGGCGATCCACTACTTCCAGAACACCGGCAACGCGCTGCAGCCCCAGGTCATCGAGATCAGCGGTACCGCGAATCCTTTCAACGGACTCAATGCGGGCAGCTTTGCGCACCTCGCGCTCGGCGACGTCGACGCCGACGGCGACCTCGACCTCGTCGCCGGCGAGAACTACGGCAACCCGCTCCACTTCTTCAAGAACACCGGCACCGCGACGAGCCCGGCCTTCGTCGAGCGGACCGGCACCGCGAACCCATTCAACAACGTCATCGTGGGGCGCGCGGTGCCCGCCTTCGGCGACGTCGACGGGGATGGCGATCTCGACGTGGTCGTGGGCGAGTTCAACGGGACTTTCCACTACTTCCAGAACACCGGAAGCGCCGCGACACCGCACTTCGTCGAGCTCTTCGGCACCGCGAATCCGTTCAACGGACTCAGCGCCGTGAACTTCGCCGCGGCCGCACTCGGCGACGTGGACCGCGATGGCGATCTCGATCTCCTCGCGGGCGAGGAATCGCCCGGCATCTTCCACTACTACGAGAACACGGGCAGCGCGACGGCGCCGGCCTTCGTCGAGCGCACCGGCGCGGCGAACCCGCTCGACGGCAAGAGCGTCGGCCTCAACTCGTCTCCGACGTTCGTCGACCTCGACGGCGACGGCGATCTCGACGTGGTGTCGGGCGAGCGCTACGGGACCTTCCCCACGTACTACCTGCCGGAGCCCTCGGCTCCCGCGATGCTCGGCGCGGGCGGCGGCCTGCTCGGGTGGCTGACGCGCTGGCGGAGGCGAAGGCGCAGCTAGTTCTGCCGGGCCTTCGCTCGGCTGCGCCTCGCTGCGCGTCGGCCGACTCTCGAGTCGGCCTCCTTGCCCTTCACTCCCGCAGGTGCGCGCGCTCGTTCAGGCTCGCGACCATCCGCTCACCGCTCGAGGCGGCGAGGAAGCGCTGGACGCTCGTGTAGTCGGGATCGAAGAAGATCGGCGTCTCGATGCCGAGCACGTGCGCCGCAAAGGCGTTGATCACCCCGGAGTGGCAGACGACCGCGACGCAGCCGCCCGGATGCGCGCGGATGATCGACTCGAAGGTCGCGACGACGCCGCGCCGGAACGCGACCACGTCGATGTTCGCGTAGAGTCCGCCCTTCACGAGCGCGAGCCACGCCTCGCGGCTCTCGGCCTTCAGCTCCTCCATCGGCACGTAGGCGTCGGCGCGGTGGTCGAGCTCGACGAGGCCGGCGTCGAGCCCGACCGCGAGCCCGCGCGCGGCCGCCAACGGCGCCGCCGTCTCGCGCGCGCGCCGCATCGGGCTCGCATAGATCGCGTCGAGGCGCTCGCGCGCGAGCCAGGCCGCGAGCCGCTCGGCCTGGAGCCGCCCGACTTCCGAGAGCGGCGGGTCCGCCGGGCTGCCGTCCGGAGTCGAGATCCGCACGGGCAGCGCGTGGCGGATGACGACGAGCTCCAGGAACTATCCCGCCAGGGAAGGCAGGCGTTTCGAGAGCGTCTCGCCGATCTCCGCCGGCGAGCGCGCCACCGTCACGCCCGCGGCCTCGAGCGCCGCGATCTTGTCCGACGCGCGGCCCTTGCCGCCGGCGATGATCGCGCCCGCGTGCCCCATGCGCTTTCCCTGTGGCGCGTTCTGTCCGGCGATGAAAGCCACCACCGGCTTGCTCATCTTCGAGCGCACGAAGGCCGCGGCCGTCTCCTCGGCCGAGCCGCCGATCTCGCCGATCATCACGACGGCCTTCGTCTCGGGGTCCGCCTCGAAGAGCGCGAGCGCGTCGACGAAGCTCGTGCCGATCACCGGGTCGCCGCCGATGCCGACGCAGGTCGACTGCCCGATCCCGAGCCGCGAGAGCTGGTCGACGGCCTCGTAGGTGAGCGTGCCCGAGCGCGACACCACCCCGACCGGGCCGGGGCGCGTGATCTGCGCCGGCATGATGCCGATGCGACACTGGCCCGGCGTCACGACGCCCGGGCAGTTCGGACCCACGAGCCGCATCGACGAGCCGCGCAGCCCCTTCTTCGCGCGCAGCATGTCGAGCGCGGGGATGCCCTCGGTGATGCAGGCCGCGAGCCGGATGCCGGCGTCGGCCGCCTCGAGGATCGCGTCGGCGGCGCCCGGCGGCGGCACGAAGATCACGCTGGCGTCGGCGCCGGTCGCGGCCACCGCGTCGCGCACGGTGTCGAAGAGCGGGATGCCGCCCGCCTGCTGACCGCCCTTGCCGGGCGCGACGCCGCCCACGACCTGCGTGCCGTAGTCGATCGAGAGCTTCGCGTGGTACTGACCCATGCGACCCATGCCCTGCACGATCAGCCGCGTGTTGCGGTCGCAGAGGATCGCCATGCCTACTGCCTCGCTCCGCGCGCTGCGGCGACGGCCTTCTCGCCCGCCTCGCCGAGCGTCTCGGCCGGCGTGATGTCGAGTCCCGACGCACGCAGGATGCGGCGCCCCTCCTCCGCGTTGTTGCCCTGGAGCCGCACGACGAGCGGCACCTTCACGCCGAGCTCGCTCGCGGCCGCGACCACGCCTTCGGCGATCAGGTCGCAGCGCACGATGCCGCCGAAGATGTTGACGAGGATCGCCTTCACCTTCTCGTCGCGCAGAATGATCTTGAAGGCCTCCTTGACCTTGTCCTTGTCCGCACCGCCTCCGGCGTCGAGGAAGTTCGCGGGGCGTCCGCCGCAGTGCGCGATCATGTCGAGCGTCGCCATCGCGAGCCCGGCGCCGTTCACCATGCAGCCGATGTCGCCGTCGAGGCCGACGTAGGCGAGGTCGATCTTGCGCGCCTCGAGCTCGCGCGGGTCGTCCTCGTCGGGATCGTGCAGCGCCGCCACGTCGGCGTGTCGGTAGAGCGCGTTGTCGTCGAAATTGAGCTTCGCGTCGAGCGCGACGAGGTCACCCTGCTCCGTCACCACCAGCGGATTGATCTCGACCTGCGAGGCGTCCTTGTCGAGGAACAGCCGGTAGAGGCCGCCGAGGAAGGCGTGGAGCTTCTCCTGCTGTGCGGCGTCGAGCCCGAGCCCGAAGCCGATGCGCCGTACCTGATAGGGCATGAGCCCGACGGTCGGATCGACCGCGACGCTCTGGATCTTCTCCGGCGAGCGCGCGGCCACCTCCTCGATCTCCATGCCGCCTTCGGTCGAGGCGATGATCGCGAGCGACTCGCTGGCGCGATCGAGCACGATGCCGAGGTAGAGCTCGCGCGCGATCTGCGAGCCGGCCTCGACCCACACCTTGCGGACCACCTTGCCCTCGGCGCCGGTCTGCGGCGTGTGGAGCCGCATGCCAAGGATCTCGCTGGCGACGCGCTTCGCCTCGGAGGGCGACTTCGCCAGCTTGATGCCGCCGGCCTTGCCGCGTCCGCCCGCGTGCACCTGCGCCTTCACCACCACGACGTCGGCGCCGAGCGCGCGCGCGGCCTCCTCGGCCTCGGCGGGGGTCTTGGCGAGGCGGCCCGGCGGCACGGCGACGCCAAACGAACGCAGGACTTCCTTGGCCTGGTACTCGTGAACATTCACGCGATTCGCCTCAGAGCTGGATCTGGTCGACGAGCGTGCGAACGTGCTCGAGCGAGGCGTCGAAGAGCTTGCGCTCGTCGCCGGTCATCTCGACCTCGAGCACCTTCTCGACGCCGCCCGCGCCGATCACGCAGGGCACGCCGACGTAGAGGCCGTTCACGCCGTACTCGCCCTCGAGCAGGCAGGCGCACGCGAGCACGCGCTTCTTGTCCCGCAGATACGCCTCGGCCATCTCGATCGCGGAGAGCGCCGGCGAGACGAAGGCCGAGCCCGTCTTGAGCAACGCCACGACCTCGCCGCCCGCGTTCTTCGTGCGCTCGACGATCGCGTCGATCTTCTCCTTCGAGAGGAGCTTCGCAACCGGGATGCCCGCCACCGTGCAGTAGCGGACCAGCGGCACCATCGTGTCGCCGTGCCCGCCGAGCACGAGGGCCGTCACGTCCTGCACCGAGACGCCGAGCTCCCACGCCACGAAGGCGCGGAAGCGCGCGGAGTCGAGCACGCCCGCCATCCCGACCACGCGCTGCTTCGGGAAGCGCGAGATCTGCTTCATCGTGTAGACCATCGCGTCGAGCGGGTTCGACACGACGATCACGAACGCGTTCGGGGCGTGGTCGCGCACGCCCGTCGCCACCTGCTTCATGATCGCGAGGTTGGTCTTCAGCAGGTCGTCGCGCGACATGCCCGGCTTGCGCGCGAGGCCGGCCGTCACGATCACGACGTCCGAGCCCGCGATGTCCTTGTAGTCGTTGGTGCCGCGGATCGCGGCGTCGGCGCCGAGGATCGGCGCGCCCTCCGCCATGTCGAGCGCCTTGCCCTGCGGCAGGCCCTCGACCACGTCGAAGATCATGACGTCGCCGAGCTCGCGGTAGGCGGCTTCCTGCGCCAGGACGCCGCCGATGTTGCCGCCTCCGATCAACGAGATCTTGCTGCGTGCCACGTGGGGGAATTCCTCTCTTCCGTCTAGCGCCGGCGCTTCGGCGCGCGGGACTTCGCGGGCTTGCGCTTCTGCTTGGCGCCGGAGTGCGCGCGCGCGGCCTTCGACTTCGCCGGCTTGCGCGTGCTCTTCTTCGCGGTCGGACGCGCCGGCCCGCTCCGATCCTCCGCTCGCCTACGGCTCGCTGCGCGCGCGCCTTCGGCGCGCTTGCCCGCGCCGCCCATGTTGCGGATGATCGCGTCGCCGAACTCGGAGCACTTCAGCAGCTTCGCGCCCTTCATCAGCCGGTGGAAGTCGTAGGTGACCTGCTTCGCGGCGATCGTGCGCGAGATGCCCTGCTCGATCAGCGCGGCGGCCTCGTTCCAGCCGAGGTGCGTCAGCATCATCACGGCGGACAGGATCACCGACGACGGATTCACCTTGTCCTGCCCCGCGTACTTCGGCGCGGTGCCGTGGGTGGCCTCGAAGATGCCGTGGCCCGTGCGGTAGTTGATGTTGGCGCCGGGCGCGATGCCGATGCCGCCGACCTGCGCGGCGAGCGCGTCCGACAGGTAGTCGCCGTTGAGGTTCATGGTGGCGATCACGTCGAACTCGTCGGGCCGCGTCAGCACCTGCTGCAGGGTGATGTCGGCGATCGAGTCCTTCACCAGCACCTGGCCGGCGGGCGGCTTGCCGCCGCAGTCGTCCCAGCCGACGGCCTTGCCCTTGTACTCGCGCCGCACGAGCTCGTAGCCCCAGTCCCGGAAGGCGCCTTCCGTGAACTTCATGATGTTGCCCTTGTGCACCAAGGTCACGCTCTTGCGTCGCTGGCGCACGGCGTAGTCGAGCGCGGCGCGCACCAGGCGCTCGGTGCCCTCGCGCGACACGGGCTTGATGCCGATCCCCGAGCTCTGCGGGAAGCGGATCTTCTTCGCCTCCTTCGGGAACGACTCGTTCAGGTAGGCGATCAGCTTCTGCACCTCGGGCGAGCCGGCCGGCCACTCGATGCCCGCGTAGATGTCCTCGGTGTTCTCGCGGAAGATCACCATGTCGACCTGCTGCGGCTGCTTCACCGGCGAGGGCACGCCCTCGTACCAGCGCACCGGACGCAGACACACATAGAGGTCGAGGATCTGGCGAAGCGCGACGTTGAGGCTGCGGATGCCGCCGCCGATCGGCGTCGTGAGCGGGCCCTTGATGCCGACGAGGTAGGTGCGAAAGGCCTCGAGCGTGGCGTCGGGCAGCCACTCGCCGGTCCGGTCGAAGGACTTCTGGCCGGCGAGCACCTCGAGCCACGCGATCCGGCGCTTGCCGCCGTACGCCTTCTCGACCGCCGCGTCGATCACGCGCACCGACGCCGCCCAGATGTCGGGTCCGGTGCCGTCGCCTTCGATGAAGGGGAGGATCGGATCGTCGGGAACCGCGAGCTGGCCGTCGCTGCGGAGAGTGATGCGCGTTCCGGAAGCGGGCGAAGGGAGCGTCATGGGTGTGGCGGTATAAGGCATCCGCAGGGCGCGCGCTACGGGCCCTGCGGGGGGATTTATTGCTTCTCCGCGCGGATCCGGAGGTGCAGATCCTCGAGCGCGCGCGGGTCCACCGGCGACGGCGCGCCCATCAGGAGATCCTGCCCGCGCTGCGTCTTCGGGAAGGCAATCACGTCGCGCAGGCTCTCGCAGCCGGCGAGCACCATCGCCCAGCGGTCGAAGCCGAAGGCGAAGCCGCCGTGCGGCGGCGCGCCCGCGTCGAGCGCGTTCAGCATGAAGCCGAAGCGCTCCTCGGTCTCGCTCTTCGCATAGCCCATCACCTCGAAGATGCGGCGCTGCACGTCGGAACGGTGATTGCGAAGGCTGCCCGAGCCGAGCTCGACGCCGTTCAGCACGACGTCGTAGTGCGTTCCGCGCACGCGCGCCGGATCGCCGTCGAGGAGCGGCAGGTCGTCGTCGAGCGGCGCGACGAACGGCTGGTGCACGTAGGTGAGCTTCCCGTCCTCGCCGGGCTCGAAGAGCGGGAAGTCGACGACGAAGAGCACGTCCCACGGGCGCGCGTCGACGCGGCCGAGGCGCTGCCCGAGGTCGACGCGCAGGCGCGAGAGGATCGCGTTGGCGCGCACAGGCTCGTCGGCCTGGAAGAAGAGCAGGCTACCCGGCCGCGCGCCGGTTCGCTGCGCCACCGCCGCGCGCTCGGCCTCCGACAGGAACTTCGCGATCGGCGACTGCCAGCCGCCGTCGGCTTCGACCCGCACCCAGGCGAGCCCCTTGCCGCCGAGCTCCTTCTTGACCAGCGCCTCGAGGCGGTCGATCTGGTTGCGGCCGAGCTCGGCCGCGTCGTGCACCGGCAGGCACTTCACGATGCCGCCCGCGTCGACGGCCGCGCGGAAGGCGCGGAAGGCGCTCGCGGCGAAGACGTCGGTCAGCGTGGCCAGCTCGAGCCGGATGCGCGTGTCGGGGCGGTCGCTGCCGTAGCGCGCCATCGCCTCGCGGTAGGCGATGCGCGGGAAGGGCCGCGGCAGCGAGACCCGTGCAGCCGCGCAGCCCGCGGCGGTCACCTGCTCGAGCACCGCGAGCACGTCCTCGACACCGACGAACGACATCTCGAGGTCCACCTGCGTGAACTCGAGCTGGCGATCGGCGCGCTGGTCCTCGTCGCGGAAGCAGCGCGCGATCTGGTAGTAGCGGTCGAAGCCGGCGACCATCAGCAGCTGCTTCATGATCTGCGGCGACTGCGGCAGCGCGTAGAACTCGCCCGGCTGGAGGCGGCTCGGCACCAGGAAGTCGCGAGCGCCCTCCGGCGTCGACTTCGCGAGCATCGGCGTCTCGATCTCGAGGAAGCCCTGCGTCGAGAGCGACTCGCGCACGGCGCGCGCGATCTCGTGGCGGAGCCGCAGCGCGCGCTGGAGCGGCGGGCGGCGCAGATCGTGGATGCGGAAGCGCAGGCGCGTCGCCTCGTCGGCCTCGGCCTCCTCCTCGATCGCGAAGGGCGGCGGCGTCGCGCGGTTCAGCAAGCGCAGCTCGTCGGCGATCACCTCGACCTCGCCGGTCGCGAGCTTCGGGTTCACCGTCTCCGGCGAGCGGCGCGCCACGCGCCCGCGCACCAGGATCACATACTCCGAGCGCAGCATGGCCGCGCGCTCGTGACACTCCGGCGCGCTGTCGGGCTTGAAGACGATCTGCACCAGGCCCTCGCGGTCGCGCAGATCGACGAAGACGACGCCGCCGTGGTCGCGCCGGCGCTGGACCCAGCCGCCGACCACGACCTCGGATCCGACGAGCGCCGCGCCGACGTCGCCGGCGCGGTGGGTGCGACGCAGGCTCCCCATGCTGTCGAGCGCTTGCTGCGTCACGTCGGCCTCTTTGCGCTTGCCCGGGCGCCGGCAGAAGGCCGGGAGGTGTACCACGCGCGGGCTCTGGACGCGAAGTCAGACTCTCAGATCCGTCGCCGAGCAGACGCAGTTCCGCCCGAGCGACTTCGCCCGGTACATCGCCTTGTCCGCGCAGTCGAGCAGCGCGTCGCGCTCGCGCGCGTGTCGCGGCGACGTCGCGACGCCGATGCTGATCGTGAGGCGCACCGGGCCGCCGGCGCCGCCCTCGAAGAGCGTGTCCGCGACGGTGCAGCGGATGCGCTCGGCCACGCCCATCGCGGCGTCGTGCGGCGTGTCGACCAGCAGGATGGTGAACTCGTCGCCGCCGTAGCGCGCCAGGGTGTCGACCTGGCGCACGCACTCCGCGAGCACGCGCGAGAGCTGTCGCAGCACCTGCGAGCCGACCAGGTGGCCATGCTCGTCGTTGACGCGCTTGAAGCGGTCGAGGTCGAGAAAGAGCACCGAGAGCTCCTTGCCGGAGCGCTCGGCGCGTTGGATCTCGCGCTCGGTCGCCTGGAGCAGGTAGCGCGCGTTGTAGACCTCGGTCACGTCGTCGACGAAGGCGCGCTCCTTGGCGCGGTGGTATCGCTCGGCGTTCTGGAGCGCGAGCGCCGCGTGCCCGGCGACGAGCCGCGCCTGCTCGCGCTCGGATTCGCCGAAGGGGCGGCCGTCCGCGAAGACCCACGCGAGCCCGACCTCTGCGTCGCCGCCGCGCAGCGGCACCGCCAGCACCGCGCCACCCGCGATGCCCGCCTCGCGCAGCGCCTCCTCGAAGGGCACGCCGGGCTGCTCCTCCAACGCCGCATCCGACCCTCGAGCGAGCGCCGGCTTCGCCTCCACGAGCGCGCGCCGCAGCGAGCGCGCCTGCGTCTCGCCGAGGCCGCGGAACACCATGCCCTCCGAGCCCGGGATCGCCGTGCGGCGGAAGATCGCGACGGCGCGCGTGCGCCCGAGCGTCCGCAGCAGCAGGTCGAGCGCGCCGGCGTAGACCTCGCCCGGGTCGGCGCAGTGCAGCAGCGCGCGACACGCCTCGGTGATGGCGAGCGCGCTGCGCAGCCGCTCGTTCTCGCGCTGCAGCTCGCGGCGCGCGAGCACGCGCTCGATGCAGAGCGCGAGCTCCTCGCTCGCGAGCGGCTTGCGCAAGGTCTCGGCCGCGCCGAGGCGCAGCGCGCGCACCTCGCTCTCGAGCGAGGGCGCGCCCGAGACCAGCACGAAGGCGGTCTGGGGCGCGACGCGCAGCAGCTCCTCCAGCAGCTCGAGCCCGGAGCCGTCGGGCAGGCCGTGCAGGCTGACCACGAGATCGAAGGGCTCGCGCGCGAGGGCCAGGCGGGCTGCCGCAAGGGCGTCGGCGCATTCGAGGCGCACGCGGTCGCGAAGCGCCGCGACCGCCTGCTCGCGCGCCTGTGCGCTGTCGTCGACGAAGAGCACCCTCGCCGGATGTCCCAGCTCTCCCCGCATGGGCGATTCCTCGAACAACCACCGAGGATCGGCCGGTCCCGCTGCCGCCTTGAGAGCCCCCGATCTCGCCGGCCCGATCCGTCCGGGCCTGCGGCCGATCTGCCGGTCGCTCCGGGCGGTAGCATGCACCGCCCCCTGGAGTCGTGCATGTGAGCGAGCTCGAGCGCCAGCTCGGGAACTATCG
>Ga0335084_10005494_pt1 | contig 12537 bp, 9 predicted proteins | sample Lox_Sample_44_FD_206721 | JGI IMG/M metagenome (GOLD analysis project Ga0335084, IMG submission 206721) | Soil microbial communities from Loxahatchee National Wildlife Refuge, Florida, United States - Lox_Sample_4.4 | ecosystem: Environmental > Terrestrial > Soil > Wetlands | place: USA: Florida...
GCTCGACGAGACGAAGGGTTGTCGGTCTCGCGGACGTGCCTAGCGTTCGCAGCCTATGCGAACCGATAAGCTCACCATCAAGAGTCAGGAAGCCCTCGCCGAGGCCCAGTCGCTGGCGGCCTCACGCGGCCACGGCGAAATCCAGCCTGCGCATCTCCTGCGCGCGCTCTGCAACCAGCCCGAGGGCAGCACCGTCCCGGTGCTCCAGAAGCTCGGCGTCTCGCTCGACTCGCTCGGCGGCGCGCTCGAAGCGGTGCTCTCGCGGCTCCCGAAGGTGAGCGGCGGCGCACAGCCGCAGATCTCGCGAAACCTCTCGCGCGTGCTCGAGAAGGCCTTCGCCGAGGCCGAGACCTTGAAGGACGAGTACGTCTCCACCGAGCACCTGCTGCTCGCGATCGCCGGCGAGAAGGGCGAGCCCGCGGCGGACGTCCTCGCCCGCCTCGGCGCCAACCGCGAGTCGATCCTCAAGGCGCTCGCGAGCGTGCGAGGCGGCGCGCGCGTCACCGATCCCGACCCCGAGTCGAAGTACCAGGCGCTCCAGAAGTTCGGCCGCGATCTCACCGAGATCGCGCGCAGAGGCAAGATCGATCCGGTGGTCGGGCGCGACGAGGAGATCCGGCGCGTCGTGCAGGTGCTCTCGCGCCGCACCAAGAACAACCCCGTGCTGATCGGCGAGCCCGGCGTCGGCAAGACCGCGATCGCCGAGGGACTCGCGCAGCGGATCGTGGCGGGCGACGTGCCCGAGAGCCTGAAGGACCGGCGCTTGATCGCGCTAGACCTCGGCGCGCTGATCGCCGGCACGAAGTACCGCGGCGAGTTCGAGGACCGGCTCAAGGCGGTGCTGCGCGAGGTCCAGGAGGCCGAGGGCCAGGTCATCCTCTTCATCGACGAGCTGCACACGATCGTCGGCGCGGGCGCGGCCGAGGGCGCGGCGGACGCCGCCAACATGCTGAAGCCGGCGCTCGCGCGCGGCGAGCTCCGCTGCATCGGCGCCACGACGCTCGACGAGTACCGCAAGCACGTCGAGAAGGACGCGGCGCTCGAGCGGCGCTTCCAGCCGGTCTTCGTCGGCGAGCCGTCGGTGCAGGACACGATCTCGATCCTGCGCGGGTTGAAGGAGCGTTACGAGGTGCACCACGGCGTCCGCATCCAGGACGCCGCGCTGGTGCAGGCCGCGGTCCTCAGCAACCGCTACATCACCGACCGCTTCCTGCCCGACAAGGCGATCGACCTCGTCGACGAAGCCGCGAGCCGCGTGCGCGTGCAGATCGACTCGATGCCCGAGGAGCTCGACCAGGTCGAGCGCAAGCGGATGCAGCTCGAGATCGAGCGCGAGGCGCTGAAGAAGGAGAGCGACGCGGCCAGCAAGCGCCGTCTCCAGGCGGTGGAGCGCGAGATCGCCGAGCTGCGCGAGCAGGGCGACGGGATGAAGGCGCGCTGGCAGACCGAGAAGGCGGCCATCCAGCGCGTGCGCGAGCTGAAGGAGAAACGCGAGGAGCTGAACGCCGAGCTCGAGCGCGCGCAGCGACAGGGCAACCTCGAGCGCGCGGCCGAGATCCGCTACGGCGCGCTCGTGCAGCTCGAGAAGGATCTCGCCGCCGAGCAGGAGAAGCTCGACCAGATCCAGAAGGAGGGCGCGCTCGTCTCCGAGGAGGTGACCGCCGAGGAGGTCGCCGAGATCGTCTCCAAGTGGACCGGCATCCCGGTCTCGAAGATGCTCGAGGGCGAGCAGCAGAAGCTGCTGCGCATGGAGGACGAGCTCCGCCGCTACGTGGTCGGCCAGGACGACGCGCTGCGCGCGGTGTCGGCCGCGGTGCGCCGCGCGCGCGCGGGGCTCCAGGATCCGAACCGACCGATCGGCTCGTTCATCTTCCTCGGCCCCACCGGCGTCGGGAAGACGGAGACCGCGCGGGCGCTCGCGCGCTTCCTCTTCGACGACGAGCACGCGATGGTGCGGATCGACATGGGCGAGTACGGCGAGAAGCACTCGGTGGCGCGCCTGATCGGCGCCCCGCCCGGCTACGTCGGCTACGAGGAGGGCGGACAGCTGACCGAGGCGGTCCGGCGGCGCCCCTACAGCGTGATCCTCTTCGACGAGATCGAGAAGGCGCACGCCGACGTCTTCAACGTCTTCCTCCAGATCCTCGACGACGGCCGGCTGACGGACGGCCAGGGCCGCACGGTCGACTTCCGCAACACCGTCCTGATCATGACGTCGAACATCGGCAGCCACGTGATCGCGCAGCTGGGCGAGGGTCAGCGCGAGAAGATGCTGCGCGAGGTCGACGAGGCGCTGCGCGCGCACTTCAAGCCGGAGTTCCTGAACCGGGTCGACGAGACGATCGTGTTCCACCAGCTCGGCCGCGAGCACATCACGCGCATCGTGGACATCCAGCTCGAGCGCGTGAAGCAGCTCCTCGCCGAGAAGCGGATCGAGATCGAGGTGACGGACCCGGCGAAGAAGCTGCTCGCCGACAAGGGCTACGACCCGCACTACGGCGCGCGCCCGCTGAAGCGCGTGATCCAGCGCATGCTCCAGGACCCGCTCGCGATGAAGATCCTCGAGGGCGAGTTCCCGGAAGGCTCGCGGGTGCGCATCGACGCGCGGGTGTCGGGCGAGGCGCTGGAGTTCAGGAAAGCATAGGCGTGGCGCCGGCGGGCACGGTGCGCGCGCCAGCCGGGCCTACTGTGCTGAACTTCGCTCGGCTGCGCCTCGCTGCGCGCGGCCCAGGGCCGCTTGCTGATAGAGGTCGCCATCTTCGAAGCCGCGCGCGCGGTAGTACTCCCGCGTGCCGACGCCCGACACGACCGCGAGTCGGGCGTAGCCGTGCTCCGACGCGCGCCGCGCCGCCTCGGCCAGCAGGCGTTGCCCGAGGCCCGCGTGCTGCGCGCGGCCGGCGCTGCGCCGCGAGAGCGGTAGCGACGGCCCGTAGACGTGGAGCTCGCGCACGATCGCGGAGCCCGCGAGCTCGTCCGGCGCCGGCGCCGACAGCGGCAGCGACAGCCGCAAGAAGGCCGCGATGCGGTCGTCCGGCGTGCAGAGCTCGAGGAAGCGCTCCTCGCCGTCCGCCGTCGCGTAGGCGCTGTCGCATAGGGTCAGGCCGGCCTCGTCGACCGCTTCGCCGCGGATCTCGCGGCTGCGGATGTCGGCGCGCCGCAGGCCCTGCGCGTCGAGGCGACGCTCGACCACCTCGCGCAGGTTCGCGACCCGCGTCCCGGCCGCGATGTCGCTCGACGAGAAGTCGCGCACCACGCGCGTGACGCGACACCAGCGCGGCACGCGCGAGAGACAGTGCGCGAGCAGGCCGGCCAGCACGTCGTCCGGGTACGGACTCCACGCGCCGCGCGCGTGCTCCGCGGCGAGCGGCGCGCTCGCGACGAGCAGACAAGGGTAGATCTTCAGCTCGTCGGGGCGCAGGCCCTCGTCCGCGAAGAGCCGCGCGAAGTCCTCGGTGTCGCCCTCCGGTGTCGCGCCGAGCAGATTCGGCATCCAGTGCGCGTGGATCTTCATACCGGCGCCGCGCAGGCGCGAGAGCGCGGCGCGGGTGGCGGCGACGTCGTGGCCGCGCCGATTCCGCGCGAGGATCGCGTCGTCTGCGCTCTGGATGCCGATCTGGATCTTGGTGGCGCCGAGCCGCCGCAGCCGTAGCACCTCGGCCGCGTCGACGTGGTCGGGGCGTGTCTCGAAGCAGAGGCCGACCGCGCGGCAGCCGGCGCTCTCGTTGCGGCGCTGCGCGGCGACGAGCTCGTCCCACGAGGCCCGCTCGCTCTCGTGCAGGCGCTCGGGACCGAGCGCCTCGCGCAGCAGCGCGCCGACCGCGGCGTTGTAGACGTCGCCCTCGCGCCGGCCGTCGAGCGCCGCGAGCTCGCGATACGGCGCCGGCGCGACGCCCGCGCCCGCGCGCGCGTCGATCTCCGCGCCGAAGTCCGACAGCGCATCGAAGCAGCGCTTCGTGAACCAGAGCTGGTAGCGCTCGGGATACGCGCTCCAGGTTCCGCCGAGCACGATCAGCTCGACCTTGTCGACCGGGTGCCCGATCTGGCGATAGGCGAGCAGCCGGTGCCACGTCTGGAGGTAGGGATCGAAGCGGTGCTGCTCGGCGCGCTGCGCTCCCGGCTCGTCGGCCAGGTAGCTCTTCGGCATGCGCACGTCGGAGGGGCAGAAGACGCAGGTGCCCGGACACGGGTGAGGCCGCGTCAGCACCGCCACCGGCGTCACACCGGAGAGCGTCCGCACGGGACGCAGTCGCAGCCTCTCGCCGAGCTCCGGCTCGGCGTCGGGCGCAAAGGCGCGGAGCCCCGCCAGGATCTCGCTCTTCGAGAAGAGGGAGGCGCCGGCCTTCGGGTAGCGCCGCACGATCCGGTCGAGCGCGCGCGCATCGAGATCCTTCGCGCGCGCGACCTCCTCGAGGATGGCCGAGAGCGCCGCGCGGTAAGCAAACGGATCGAAGGGCGCTCGGGCGATCTTCACGGGCATGACACGTCTCGCGGACGGCTACTGTACAGCCGCGGTGGACGACGCGACCGCCCTCGCGCTGAACGAGCTGAATCAGGCGCTCTACCGCGACCGCGCCGCGGAGTGGGACGCCGCGCGCACGCGGCCATGGCGCGGCTTCGCGCGCGTGGCCCGCGCGCTCGGCGCGTTGCCGCCGGGCCCGCTGCGCGTGCTCGACGTCGGCTGCGGCAACGGCCGACTCGCCACGGCGCTCGCGAAGGCGCTCGGGCCGCGGCGCGACGCGCTCGCGTACCACGGTGTCGATGCCAGCGAGCCGCTGCTCGCGCGCGCCCGCGAGCGCGCGCCTCGGGGCTCTCGCTTCGCGTGCGCCGACTTCGTCGCGTCGCCGCCGCAGGTCGCGCTGCCCCCCGGTCCCTTCGAGCTCGTCGCGCTCTTCGGCGTGCTGCATGCGGTGCCGGGTCGCGCCCGGCGCCGCGCACTGCTGGAGGCCGCGACCTCGCGCACGGCGAGCGGCGCGCTGCTCGCGCTCTCGCGCTGGCGCTTCGCCGAATGCGCGGAGCGCCGCGCGCGCATCGTGTCGTGGGAGCGCTACCGGGAGTCGGGCGGCGCGGCGATCGATCTCGCGCAGCTCGAGCCCGGCGACCACCTGCTCTCGTTCGGGAGCGAGCACGCGCTCCGCTACGCGCACGCGATCGATCCGGACGAGCTAGGCGAGCTGCTGCGCGGACTCCCGCTCGATCCGCTGGACGACTGGTGCGACGAGGGATCCGACGCGCGAGAGAACCACTACCGGCTGCTGCGGCGCCGCGACGAACAACGCTAGACTGAGCCGCCCGTTTCCCCTCCCCCCGAAGAGAGCGAACGTTCGCGTTGGGTCCGGAGGTCAGAGCCAGCACGCCGCCGGGCGGCCGGCGCCGCGTGGTCGGAATCGCGGCGGTCGCGGCGGCGCTCGAGGGCGAGGGGCTTCGCTGCGTGGTGATCCCCGCCGAGGCGCCGGCCTCGGAGGCCGAGTCGCTCGCGGCGCGCGCCGAGCGGGCGGGAATCGCCGTGCACCGCGTCGCCCCGCGCCGCTACGAGCGGCTGCGCGGCAGCCACAGCGACGCGCCGATCCTCGCGCTCGCCGGGCCCGACCCGCACGCCGGCCTCGAAGAGGTGATGTCACGCGGCGGCGCGGTCTGGCTGCTCGCGCGACCCGTCTACCCCGGCAACATCGGCTTCGCGATCCGCACCGCGGAGGTGAGCGGAGCGGACGGCATCTACGTCGACTGCGACTTCGACCACGCGGGACGCCGCGAGGCGACACGCGCCGGCATGCGCGCGGACCGCTTCATGCCGGTCGGCTGGGAGCCGTCGGCGCGCGTGCTCGAAGCGGCGCGGCGCGCGGGCAAGCGCGTCGTCGCGATCGAGGACGTCGGCGCGCACGCGCCCTGGCAGACGGATCTGACGGGGTCCGTGCTGCTGGTCGTCGGCGCCGAGGCGGAGGGCGTGCCGCCTGGCGTCCTCTCCGCCGCCGACGAGACCGTGCGCATCCCGATGGGCGGCTTCATCGCGTCCTACAACCTGCAGGCGGCCGTGGCTGCCGTCGCAACGGAGCGCTTCCGCCAGCTCGAAGCGAGGGAATCATGAACGAGAACGAGAGCCTGATGCCTCCTTACGTCCCGACGCGCCGCAGTGTCCGCGCGCTCAGCATCCTCTTCGTGGTGTCGGCGGCAGTCTCCTGGATCGCGGTCGGCTACGACTTCTCCGCGCTGCGGCTCGCCAGCTCGGGCCACCGCGTCGTGCCGCAGGAGCGGCTCGCCAACACGCTCTTCGGCGAGATCGTGAACGGCGCGCAGATCGCTCTGCTGCTCGCGACCGGCGTGATGTTCGTCGTGTGGCTCCACCGGGTGCGCGTGAACGTGCGCTCCTTCGGCGTGCGCCGGCTCACATACGGACGCGAGTGGACCGTGCTCGGCTTCTTCGTGCCGGCGCTGAACGCGCTGCGTCCGTATCAGGTCGTGCGCGAGATCTGGAAGGCCAGCGACCCCTCGACCGGCGACCCGCTCGGCTGGAAGTCGGTCGCGACGCCGCCGCTGCTGGCCTTCTGGTGGGGACTCTTCGTCGCCTACTTCGTGCTGGAGGGACTCGGGTACTTCACGCTCGGCGTGGCCGACAGCCTGCCGCGCATCCAGATGGGACACGCGCTCGGACTGACCGCGGACGCCTGCGCGGCGGTCAGCGCGAGCTTTGCCTACTTCGTCGTAGTGAGGATCAACGAGGCGCAGGAGGCGAAGCGCTCGGCCTGGGGTCGCGGCGCGCGGGGCGCCGCGCCCTTCGACCCGCGCGACGCGGTGGCATGAACCGCTTCGACCGAGACACCGCCGTAGAGCCGCGAGGCGACGGCCGCTACGAGGCGCGCATCGACCCGGGCTGGTTCGTCGTGCGGGGGCCGAACGGCGGCTACATCGCGGCGCTGCTCCTGCGGGCGCTCGCGGCGCGCGCCGACGACCCGGCGCGCGCGCCGCGCTCCCTGACCGTCCACTACACCGCGCCGCCCGTCGAGGGATCGGCCTGGATCGAGACCCGGGTCGAGCGGACCGGACGCTCGCTCACCAGCGTCTCGGCGCGCCTCGGCCAGGGCGATCGGCTTCTCGCGCTCGCGCTCGCGGCCTTCTCGCTGCCGCGCGCGGAAGCGCCCGCGTTCCGCGACGTGGCGCCGCCGCAGGTCGCGCCGCCCGAGCAGTGCGCCGCCTTTCCGGCGCGCATCCCGATCCACGAGCGCTTCGAGCAGCGCTGGGCCATCGGCTCGCCGCCCTTCACGGGCGGCGAGATGGCGCAGAGCGGCGGCTGGATCCGACTCTCCGAAGGGACGCGCCCGCTCGACGCGCCGCTCGCGGCCGCGTTCAGCGACGCGTGGCCGCCGGCCGTGTTCGGGCGGCTGAAGGAGCCGCTCGGCCGAGGCGTCCCGACCATCGACCTCACCATCCACTTCCGCGCGCCGCTGCCACATCCCGACGTGCGGCCGGGCGACTTCGCCCTGTGCGTCTTCCGCTCGCGCTATGCGCGCGACGGCTTCCTCGAAGAGGACGGCGAGATCTGGAGCGCGGGCGGCGAGCTGCTCGCGCACTCGCGTCAGCTCGCGCTGCTCTCGTAGCGACGCGACAGCGCGCAGCTCAGGACCCCGGCGCGGGCGCGCGCACGCGCAGCACCAGCGCGGCCGCCACGAGCGCGACCCCGCAGAGCGGCCACAGCGCGGCCGAGTAGCTGCCGAGGGCGTCGTGCAGCAGTCCGAGCGCGAACGGGCCGAGGCCGCTCGCGGTCTGCGTGATCAGCTGGAGCAGCCCGAACACCGTGCCGAACGAGCGCATGCCGAAGCACTCGCCCACGAGCAGCGCCTGGAGCATGAAGACGTTGCCGATCGTCACCCCGAAGACGAGCGACACCGCGAAGAGAGGCAGCGCGTGCGAGCTGGCCGCGAAGCCGGCGAGCGCCGCGCCTTGGACGGCCATCAGCACCGCGCACAGCCGCCGCTTGCTGACCCGGTCCGCGAAGCTCCCGACCGCGAGGCGCGCGGCGAAGCTGCCCGCGGCGGTGGTGGAGAGCGCGAGCGACGCGGTGCGCGCATCGAGGTGCACGCGCAGCAGCGAGAGCTGGTGCATCGCGGTGCCGACCTGGCAGAAGAGGATCGCCGAGAAGGCCCCGACCAGGATCCAGAAGGCCGGCGTCGCGAGCGCCTCGCGGGCGCTCCAGGCGCGCTGCTGCGCGGCGAGGAAGGCGGAGGGTGCCGGGGGGACGGACGGCGCGTCGCCGTCGGGCGCGAGCCCGTGGGCGGCCGGATCACCGCGCACCACGAAGGCCGCGATCGGCCACCCGACACCGACGAGGAGCGCCGCGAGCCCTGCCGTCGCGGCCGCGAGCCCCTGCTCGCGCACTACCGCCACGGTGATCGGCACGAGCACGACTCCGCCGATCGACACACCGGTCTGCGCGATGCTGAGCGCGCGCGCGCGGCGGGTCACGAACCAGCGGGTGAGGACGGCGTTGGTCGCGACGGCTCCGGTCATCGAGAAGCCGGTCGCGAGCAGCAGGTAGACCGGGAGCAGCTCGCCCGCGCTCGCGACATGCCCGAGCGCCAGCAAGGCCAGCGCCATCACGGCGGTGCCCACCGCGATCCAGACGCGCACGCCGTGGCGGTCGACGCTGCGCCCGACCAGCGACCCCGCGACGCCCGTGCCGACGTAGTAGAGCGTCGTGGCGAGCGAGACCTGCGCGCGCGGGAAGCCGCGCTCGGAGACCAGCGCGTCGAGGAAGACCGCCATGCCGTAGAAGCCGACGCCCACCACCACCGAGGAGAGGCAGGCCAGGCCCGTCGCGATGAACCAGCCGTAGAAGGCCTGCGGGGCCACCCGGTGGAGTGCCGGCAGCGGCTTCGGGAGGGCGTCGTTCACGGATCCTCGCTGCGGGCAGAGCCACGCTAGCTCCGATTCTCCGCTCGGCTCCGCCGCTTGCACCTCAATCGGCCGCGACGGTGGGCCGATGTTCGGGGCGGAGTCATGCGGATGCGTGCGGCCAGAGGTCTGTTCGGGGGGGCGGTGGCGGCCGCGGTGGTCGTCGTCTGCCTTCCGATCCGATCTCGGGCCGAGGACCCGGCGCCGCCTCCGAGGGTCGAGGACCCTGGCTCGTCGCTTCCCGCGCCGGTGGTCGTGGTCCCAGCGGTCGCCGTTCCGGTCGAGCCGCCGGCCGCGCCCGCGGCCGAGGCGATCGCCGTGCCGAGCCCGGCCCCTGCCCCGTCACCCACTGCCGCGGCCGCCGAGAAGCCCGAGCCGGTCGCGGACGAGCCCACGCCGGCGACGCCCGAGGCCGAGCCCACCCCGCGACCCGCGCCGGCCCCACCGCACGCGATGTCGATCGACGAGGCCGCCGAGCGGGTGCGGCGCGCGCGCCAGGCCGAGACCGCTCCGCCCGCGGCGAAGCCCGCCCGCTCGTCGAGCCGCGTCGTGGCGGCGGCCGAGGCTCTCGCGGAGGCCAGCGATCGCTTCCAGCGCTACGTCGAGCAGGCCTTCGACGACGTCCAGAGCCAGCGCATGAGCCAGCCCGCGCAGATCCTCGTGGGCGGCGTCGGCGCGCTGGTGCTGCTGCTGCTCGCCTTCCTGCTGCGGATCGCCCGCGGCCGCGGCGAGCTCCAGGTCTGCCTCGCCTATCCGCTCGAGATGAAGGGGACCTTCTCGGTGCGCCTCGCGACGCGCAAGGGCACGCCGCGCGCCTCGCGCATCAAGAGCCCCGACGACGCCGCGAAGCTCGGCGCCTCCACGCGCACCGAGCACCACATGGTCGCGCGCGAGACCAGCTTCCGCGGGCTCGTGCCCGGCACCTGGTACGTCTCCGCCGAGGGCTTCGTGCAGGCCGGCGAGAGCGGCGAGGTCGTCTCGACGCACTGCGAGGAGCTCGAGGCGCAGGTCACGCGCCGCCAGGTGACCCGCCTCGACTTCGACTTCCAGCCCCGCGCCTGCGCGCTCGAGGTGCGCGTCTTCTGGGATCGCCGGCCGGTCGAAGGCGCGCTGCTCTCGCGGCGCGGCGCGCCGGGCTCGATGCGCATGGCGCGCGGCCCGGTCCACTTCGCGCTCGATCGCGGCCGACACGTGATCGTGGCGGGGAGCGCCGACCGCGTCGCCGAGGTGCCGGTCGAGGTGGAGTCCTTCCAGCCGCGCCAGCTCGCGATCGACCTCGCGGCGCGTGAGTACCTGCTCTTCACGGGCTGCCCGCCCGCGGTCGCGCCGTATCTCAACGGCGACGTGCCCGCGGCCGCGCGCGCGCTCGAGCGCGACGGCCAGACGCAGCTCGCGAATCGCCTGCTCGCGCGCTTCCACCTCGACCAGGGGCGCAAGGAGGCCGCGGCGCGACACCACGAGGCGGCAGGCGACCGCCACGAGGCGGCCGAGCTGTGGCAGACGCTCTGCCAGTTCGAGAAGGCCGCGCTCCTCTTCGAGCAGGCGGGCGACGACGAGCGCGCCGCCGACAACTTCCGCTCGGCCGGCAAGCTGGTGCGCGCGGGCGACGCCTACACCCGCGTCGACGCCTACGACTCCGCGGTCGACTGCTTCCGCAAGGCGGGCGACGTGCCGCGCTGGATCGACGCGCTCGAGAAGAAGGGCGCGCTCTTCTCCGCCGCGCAGGTAGCGCTCGAGCAGGGCGACCGCGCGCGCGCCCTCCAGTGCCTCTTCAAGGTGCCGCCGACCGACCCCGACTACCCGGAGGCGGTGGCGCGACTCGTCGAGCAGCACGCCCGCGACAATGCACTCGAGCTGTGCGCGCACAAGGTCGACGAGCTCTGCGGCACGGGCCGCGACGTCGAGCTCTCGGCCTCACGCGTCGACGGGCTCGCGAAGCTCTTGGAGGAAGGCGGCGCGCCCGAGCGCGCGCTCTCGCTGCTCGAGCGGCTGCGCGACCGCGAGGCGACCTGGCCCGGTGTCGCGACGCGGGTCGAGACCTTGCGCAAGCGCCGCAGCCGCGAGCAGTCGCTGCCGCAAGCGCCGTCGGCATCGAGCGTCTTCAGCTCGGAGTTTCGCTACGAGATCCTCGAAGAAGTCGGCCGCGGCGGCATGGGCATCGTGTTCAAGGCGCGCGACCGCCGGCTCGGCCGAGTCGTCGCGCTGAAGCGCCTGCCCGACAACCTGCGCAACCACCCGAAGGCGGTCGAGCTCTTCCTGCGCGAGGCGCGCGCCGCCGCCGCGCTGAACCACCCCAACATCGTGACGCTCTTCGACGCGGGTCAGGAGGGCGAGACCTACTACATCACGATGGAGCTGCTCCAGGGGATGCCGCTCCAGAAGATCCTGCGCGAGCGCAAGCAGCTCGCGCCTGCGCACGTCGCGAAGCTCGGCGGCCAGGTCGCGACGGGGCTCCACTACGCGCACGAGCAGGGCATCGTCCACCGCGACATCAAGACCGCGAACCTCTTCTTCACCGACAGCAAGCTGGTGAAGATCATGGACTTCGGCCTCGCGAAGATGGTCGAGGAGGTGCGGCGCGCGACGACCGTCATCGGTGGCACGCCCTACTACATGGCGCCCGAGCAGAGCGCCGGCGAGGCAGTCGACCACCGCGCCGATCTCTACGCGCTCGGCGTCACGTTCTTCGAGCTGCTCTGCGGCACGGTGCCCTTCCGCGAGGGCGACGTGACCTTCCACCATCGCCACTCGCCGCCGCCCGACCCGCGCGACTACGTGCCGGATCTCCCCGACGCCTTCGCCGAGCTCGTGCTGCACCTGATGGCGAAGCGTCCCGAGGAACGCGTCGCATCGGCGCAGGAAGTGCGCGCGCGTCTCCAGGAGATCGCGCGCTCGCTCTGATCTCGGCGCGGCGTTCACGCCCTTTCACGGCGATTCACCGATCGGTGGCGCCGTCTCGACTCCGAATCGGCCCTTGCGCATAATCACCCGGGCGCGCAGGCGAGCAGGAGGTCGAGATGGTCGACATGAAGTTCGAGGTGGTCGTCATCCCCGTTTCGGACGTCGATCGCGCCAAGCGCTTCTACGGAGAGCTCGGTTGGAGGCTCGACGCAGATTTCACGGGCGAGGCCTGGCGCGTGATCCAGTTCACGCCGCCGGGGTCCGGGTGCTCCGTCCTCTTCGGCAAGAACGTCACTCCGGCGGCACCCGGCTCCACTCAGGGTCTCTACCTGATCGTGTCCGATGTCGCGCCCGCCCGCGAAGAGCTGCGCGGCCGCGGTGTCGAGATCAGCGAGGTGTTCCACGACGGCGGCGACGCGCACACCGGTTCGGACGAGCCGTACCTGTTCGGGCGCCTCCGGGTTCGCGGCGCGGATCCCGAGCGCCGCAGCTACCGCTCGTACGCGTCGTTCCGCGATCCGGACGGCAACGGCTGGCTGCTGCAGGAGGTGACGACACGGCTCCCCGGACGCGTCGATCGCGAGACGAGCTTCGTGTCCACGGACGACCTGGCGAAGGCGCTCCGACGCGCGGAGGCGGCGCACGGCGAGCACGAGAAGAAGCTCGGGAAGCGAGATGCGAACTGGCCGGACTGGTACGCCGACTACATGGTTCGCGAGCAGAGCGGCGAGCCGCTGCCGTCCTGAGCCCGAC
>Ga0335084_10005495_pt1 | contig 12537 bp, 9 predicted proteins | sample Lox_Sample_44_FD_206721 | JGI IMG/M metagenome (GOLD analysis project Ga0335084, IMG submission 206721) | Soil microbial communities from Loxahatchee National Wildlife Refuge, Florida, United States - Lox_Sample_4.4 | ecosystem: Environmental > Terrestrial > Soil > Wetlands | place: USA: Florida...
TTTACACGCGCGCCCCCGAACATGCGCGAACCCTTGTCAGTCGGCTTGCTGCTGGCGATCTGGATACGGCGAGCATGCTTGGCATTCCGCCTGAAGTTTTCGGGTCTGCGGTGCTTGATGCCGAAAAACAAGTCATGTTGGCCCCGCTGGTCGACAAAGTGGCTTTTGTCCAAGCCGTTAACGATGCCTGGGCCCTGGTCGCTTTAATGACCCTTGCCGCACTCATTGTTGTGCCGTTGGCAAGACGGGCGCCTAAGCCCGGCACTGTCGCGCTCGACAATTAACGCGCATTTCTGGCGAGCGCATCGTTGCTGATCAAAAGCGGCTCCAAAATGCCGCCAAACGCGAATACCTGAACAAATGCGCTTAACGCTTAGGGTTACCGGGTGTGCTTACCCACCGGATTCAATCGCAGCGGCAAAACCGGGCAGCTAGAGATACCGCGCCTTCGAAGAGACAAGAGGGCCATACCGTTTCGTGCGGGCTGTCTCTGATGGATGGAGGGACCGGTGTTGAAATACGCTACGATATTCTTGGCAGCGCTTGTTTCGATCATTGCCATTGCGGCCGCGGATGCGAAGCCCAGGCATGGGCATCAGCAGCGCCTTGTGGGTCTTTCGATCGACTGCAATGAACGTGGTTGCTCCGACAGGACCACGCGGGTTCGCACTGTGATGGATGCGAACGGCTCCGCGGTCGGCCACAGGCCTGCCGGGTGTCCGCACGCTTTTTGCGGCTGTGAAGCCTCTCTTTATTTATTTGGCCATATCCGCGCCGACCTTAATCTCGCGTCGAACTGGATGAGGAAATTTCCACGCACCTCGCCGGCTCCGGGAATGGCAGCCGTGCGCAATCACCATGTGATGGTTCTGGTGAGCCAGGTCGATGGCAAAAATTGGTTGGTGCATGACGGCAATTCTGGCGGCGGCTTGACTCACGACCACGTGCGGTCGATCAGCGGCTACGTAATCGTAAATCCGCGCGGGGCGTGATTTTCGCCTATCGCGGGCGAATCACGGCATCAGATTTGAAGTGAGTTCTGTTGTTCGTCCTGCGGACGCTGTCATTCAACCGTAGGCACCCAAATACCAAAGCCCGTGTCTATACCGGATTGGGGCCAGGGAACCGCTGATATTTGGGCCCAATTAGCAGCGTTTTCTAGTGGTCAAAATACTCACATCTGCGCTTTAGCCCGTATCTTCTGCGCTTTCGTCCAAGAACGTATCGCCCTCTTGGCGTATTAGCTTGCTGCGCGTTACGGCAGTTTGCTGGCCATTCGTCTCTGAAGGAAAGAAAAAAGGGCATCAGCGGCTGGCCGTCTTTGATCGGCACGCTGGATGAGAGATGGAAAAAGATCAGGGCCTCACCCAGCTTATTGGTGAAATCTACGACGCTGCGCTCGATGCATCGCGTTGGACCAATGTGCTTACAAGGATCGCCGCTTATGTCGACGGACAAGCGGCTGGGCTCCTTTCCAAGGACGCGATCAGCAAATCCGGCAGTATTCACTATCAGGTCGGCGTCGATCCCTATTTCGTGCGGCTTTATTCGGAAACCTACTGGAAATTTGATCCGGTCTCGAGTTTACCCGATTGCGAGATAGAACAGATTGTAAGTGTCCCGGACCTGGTACCCTATGAAGAATTTCGTGCCGGACGCTTCTACCGCGAATGGGCGCAGCCGCAGGGCTGGATCGATGCCGCGAATGCGGTGCTGGAGAAAACAGCGACGAGCTGCGCTTATCTATCTGTCATCCGTAGCGACGCGAGCGGCATGGTTGACGATGAAATGCGTCGGCGTATGGGGCTTATCGTCCCGCATGTGCGACGAGCCGTGCGCACCGGTAAGGTCATCGACCTCAGGCAGGCCGAAGCTGCCACCTTTGCCGATATTCTCGACGGACTGAGCCCGGCGATCTTTCTCGTCGATGCCGGAGGACAAATCGTCCACGGCAATGCTGCAAGTCGTTCCTTGTTGGACAAAGGCGATCTGTTACGGACCGTTCATGGTCGGCTCACCGCCAGCGATCCGCAGGTTGATCAGGCCTTGCATGAAGCCATTCTTGCTGCTGGCACGAACGGTGAAGATGCTGGCGCCAAAGGCAGTGCCGTGCCGTTGAGAGGACACGCCGGCGAACGCTATGTCGCGCATGTTTTGCCATTAACGACGGGCGAACGACGCAAGGCTGGCACGACCCCCACAGCCATCGCGGCACTTTTTGTACGCAAGGCCGAACTGGAAACCGCGCCGCCGTCCAAGGTCATTGGAAAAACGTATAAGCTTACGCCGACCGAGCTGCGCGTTCTGCTCGCCATCGTCAATGTCGGCGGTGTTCGTCAGGTCGCCGGGAATCTCGGTGTCGCCGATACGACCATCAAGACGCATCTCGGTCGCCTTTTTGAAAAAACCGGTGTCAGCCGGCAGGCCGATCTCGTGAAGCTCGTGGCTGGATATTCCAGCATGCTGGTTGACTGATTCACGTCCGGTATATTTTTTGTCGCACGACCACAAAATGAGTTGCGATGCGGCGGTCTCGCCGCGTGCGTTATTTCGCATATTCGGCACACGGGATTGTGAGCGTAAACGCAAAAACGTCATCCATTTGGGTGAGTCGCAAGAGGTCAATTACTTCGCAGTTTGCTTGAATTTCGATCTCGCAAACTCATTTCTCATCCGATCGGACGACGCCACGGCTTGTAAAACCTGTCAACTAGACCATCTCGGTGTTCAGTAGGAGTTCAGTGCACCGGCAATAAACTTCATCAGAATATGGCGAGCGCAAATGCTTGCGAAACTTTGTGCGCAAGGAGCTTGCAATGCGGCATCCGTTCTACATGGACCAGCTCGGTCCCCAGGACCGAAAAAACATCAAATGGTTATTGGTCCGAATCCTCGCCGGTTATCTTTCCGTGGTCGCCCTCGTTGTAGGCGGCGCGGTGGTGAAGGCGAAATTTATCGATCCGCAGACCGAACCGATGCATCAAAAAGCAGACATACGTTAGCCGATCGAACCGTCCACACATTTCGCGCGTACGACAGGTGTCGGAAGTGCCGGCCGCCCGTGCGGTGTTTTGCAGACATCCGGACAGACAAACGCCGCGGCACTTTTTTGATGGCCGCGGCATGTGCCGTCTCGATAACGCTTTTGTGCCGGTAGCGATTAACCGCCATCGTCACCGCGAGGCGGTGGGGGAGGTGTGACCCGGGTCGGCGCCAACTGGTTCGAAATCAACTGGTTCGGATAGCGATAGAGACGATCGGCGAATGGCAAGACCGGATATGCTGTGTGAGAGACTTTTGGCTGCGAGAAGATCACGGCTGTCTCGATCGCCATCGTTGCCATCGTCTCGTTCACGCAATCGCCGTTGCTCGCCCGGCCGCCGCCGCATTGGGTTTGAGCCGAGGCCTCAAAGGGCACCAGCGCGATGGATGCCGCCGCTACGGTCAGTGAAAGCCGCAATAAGCGCATCATGTTGCACCTCAAAGTTTGACGTTGATGCCGATCGATGATTGCCACCCGGTCCCCGATATGGCCGGTACCGTCGCAGCAGGTAAAATTGCTCCAAACAAGTCATCAAATTTTCCGCCATTGGCCGCCGGATTTTCGTTCTCGTGGGTCCACACGCCCTCAACGCGCGCGTTGAAGGTGATGGCCGCTGACGGTGCATATTGCGTCTGGAGGCCGGCCGCCCAGCGGATTTTTTGCGGCACAAACTGGAGCGTGGCTGAATTGTAACCGTTATGGTCACGGTAGAGGACGCTGCCGGTGGGTCCCACCTGGAGATCTCCGACCGGAACCAAGTGTTGCAATCCGACCCGGTAGACGTTGGAGTTCGAATTCAACGTTTCGATCGCCAGGGAATTCACGTTTGGCAGCAGCACGGCGTTACGATTGGAATGTGCGGCAGAGACGCTCAACGTGGTCGTCCCAAGAGTCTCAGACCACTTATATGAGGATTGAAGCGCCATAAGGAAGCGTTTCCCTGGTTTGAACGACTGCGTTTCATCGACGGTGGTCGGCGTTTCCCAGGTGATCGAACCGGTTAACCCGACTGCGAATGGACCGGTTTGATAGTTTACCGCAACCGTCCCCGTGAGGTTGTCACCCGGGTTCACCGTACTGGTCTGAAACGGGCTTAGCGGGTCGGTAGTGGATTCCTGATCGAACCGGCCGCGCCAGGTGTAACCGACGCTTGTCGTAACGAGCAGCGAGCCCGAGATCGGAAAATTGAATCCAAACGTTGGCCCGAGGTTAAAGCCTTCGCCAAACGTCGTGATATCGACCAAGTCGGGGTCCATGCGCACGTTTGCAGCTGTTCCAAGCAAAACGGATTTTCCTGTCGGTAGGTTCGTGCTTAGCGCGGCGAAAGGCTGAACTCCCTGCCAGCCGAGATAAGTAACCGTTGCGGATGCCACCGTATCGGTCGCAGTCTGAACCTCTCCTGATCGGCCCGTTGTCGACTGGACAGCCTTCACCCATCCGCCGCGTGCGGTGATTTCGAGGCTCAGATTTTCGATCGGCTTGCCGCTTAGCTGCGCCGCGATAGGTACGTAAACTTCGGAGCCCTTTCCTGGGCCCGTGCTTCCATCTGCCGGAACGAAATTATTGTGCCAGGAAAAGTAGCGAGTCTCGGTGGAAAAGATCGTCGTCCACTGCTGTGGCGGGGTTTGTTGCGCCATTGCCTCCGGCGCGGAGTCGTTTGGTTCGTCCGACGCTGCTGCTGCGGACACGGCCGCGACCATACCGCCAAGAACGACAAAGACCCATTTCATTTTTGTCCGTCACTCCGACATCAAGAAAAATCGGAGGACTGACTAACGTACAGAGACGATTCACGCGTCAGCTGGTTGAACGAGAGTGCAAGAGTATTGGCAAATTATTCGCTTTTTTCCGGCGGCGCTTATCGACAAAAAAAATCAACGCGTCTCCCCCGTCCAGAGGACGCCATCACTCAAATTCAGTGGAGGGGCCGCGCTGCAGCCAGCCCTATTGCGTATTGAGCGACAATTCAGAACGCCATTCGCCCGGCGTCATGCCAAAGCGCGCGCGGAACGCTTTATTAAAATGCGATAAATCGTTGAAACCGCAGCTATAGGCGATCTCCGAGATTGTCCGATTATCCTGAAGCGGATCTCTCAGCGCCTTCCTGCACGCATCAAGTCGGGTCTCCAGCAGCCAGCGGCCAAATGTCTGCCCAAGCGTACCGAAGCGCAAATGCAGCGTGCGCACCGATATGCCGAAATTCTCGGCGACAAATTGCGGGGATAGACCGGGGTAGTGCAAATGCTGCCGGCAGAAGGCGAGCAGCGCCGTCATCTGCAGCTCCGGTCGCAGGCGATTTGGTGGAATGTCGGTTGCACCGGCGAGCGCCAGCAAATTGCAGACATTGTCCGTCAGCAGGCTTGTCTCGATTTCGTTCACGTCGCCGGAAACAAGATGCACAAAATGGCGCCGCGCGAGATCGACGTAGGGAGAATTTGGGTCGAGCTTGCTAAGGGGGCGGCGGCACAGCCAAGGCGCACGCCAGTCGATCATGGTGCGCGGTACCACCACCATGGCGCGGAATCCATCATCGGAAAGCGCAGCGCGGTATGGCTCCCGTCCGTCGGAAATGAAGAAGTCATTTTTTTCAAACGCAAACGACTGGTCACACTGTTCCATAAGCGTTTGCCCGCGTAGCTGCAGGTAGATGGTGTAGTGATCTGCGGGAGCGCTGGAGATGTCGCGCCGGGTCCTGATGTTCGCATAGCCGTTGGTTTCGCATGTGGCAAAGCGGAGCGAGCCGGAGTTCCACGCAGTAATACGACCGGAGAAATTCTCGTGCGGAGACTCAGGCGAAATGCTGAAAACCATTTTGCAAACGAGCTCGCGCCAAAACGAAAAGCGCTCACGCTCATTGACCGTGTCGGTAGACCAGAAATTCATGCCAGGCTCCGGAGGCGCAATGCCGAAGTCGTTCTAGATCTGCCAGTGAGCGTCTTCAATTGCACGCGGGTAATTCATGATTTGTTGGATCGTTGCGGCAGTTCGGAACGCCATTCGCCCGGCGTCATGCCGAAATGTGTACGAAATGTTTTGTTAAAATACGACAGGTCGTTGAAGCCGCAGCCGTAGGCAATGTCTGAGATAGTAGCCCCGTGCTGAAGAGGATCTCTCAGCGCCTTACAGCACGCATCGAGCCGCGTCGCAAGCAGCCAGCGGCCAAATGTCCGCCCGAGGGTCTCGAAGCGTAAATGCAATGTGCGGACCGAAATGCCAAATCGCGTTGCCACGGTGTAAGGCGATAGCTCTGACCGGTGCAGATTTTGGCGGCAGAAGGCGAGCATGGCCTCAAGCTGGAGGTCGGCTTGCAGACGATTTGGCGGAACATCGTTTGCGCTGGCGAGTGCCAGCAGGTTGCATAAATTTTCGGTCAGCAGACTTGTCTCGCTCTCGTTCAAATCATCCGAAACCAGCCGTATTATATGACGCCGCGCAAGATCGAGGAAACGCGAATTCGACGCGAATTTGTGAACGGCTCGGTGGCGCAACCAGGGGGCACGCGAATTGACCATCGCACGCGGCAACACCGCGACCGCGCGGCATCCGTCATTTGAAAGTGTGGCACGGAATGGCTGTCGGCAGTCGGAGAGCACGATGTCGTTGCGGTGAAAGGCAACGGACTCCTCGCACTGGTGGATCACGGTCTGTCCACGCAGTTGCAGGTAGATCGTGTATTGGTCTGCGGGTGTCCTCGCGATGTCGCGCCGGGTCCGGATGATCTCGTAGCTGGTCGACTCGCATATCGCAAAGCGGAGCGGGCCGGAGTTGCGTACCGCAAGGCGCGCGGAAAAACGCTCGGAGGGTGCTTCAGGCGAAATGCTGAAGATCGTACTGCAAATCATGTCGCGCCAGTACGAAAAGCGCTCACGCTCATTGATCGTATCTGTGGACCAGGAAACCATGCAGCCTCCGCTTATGCGGTGAATGCCGGATAGGACCTTGCTATTGCAATTGCACTCTCAACCAATTCGGCTGCGCTATGGGCCAAGACCGATTGGGTGACGTGCATATACATCCGCCTCGCCATCGATAGCAAGAGCATCCGACGCCCCGCCAAACTTGCCTATTCGAAGGATAGGCCTGGGACCGAGACTGAAATGCAGCACGCTTGGACGCTTGTGAGTGTTAACGGCATCACATTTGCCAACACAATGTTCAGACAGAATTCATTGCGGCGTGGGTAAACATTCGACACATTGATTGCTTGCCTGTGAGTGCAAGCAAAGTGCGGTGATGAACGATCTAATCAGCGAGCACGCAATGAACAGCGAAAACAAAGACAGCGTCGCGGTAAACGTTCTTGGTCCATCATTTGTGCACCAACAAATCACAAACGGAGCATCACTGCATGACCAGCTCGGCCGTCTTGGTGATTTACAAATACGGCGAATGGAATGTTTGCGCTCATCCTCCGATCGGACGACGCGCAAAAATCCCATTGCTGTCATGTTGCCACCAATGGTAGCGCGGCGACCATGCTTCACACTGGTGACCTTGTTCGCCCAGGGTCCACCTTATTGTTAGAGGTGCCGACCTTGGGTGGTCGATTCGAGCGACAATCTTGCTCGCGGCTGTGAGCCAAAACTTCGTAATTCCTCGATTTTCCGAAATGTCTCCCCCTTGGGGGCGACGCCATAAAGTGCTGACCCGCTTATATCGGCGCGGTTTTGGGATAGGGCGACTGCAATGAACTCAGATAGCTTCTCGACCGTTCGTTTTTCGACTGCCGACCTCCCGGAAAAGGACCGGATCGCGATATGGCGCGACCACTACTGCCGGGTGGGCATGAAGCTCGATATCGAGCCCATGAATGAAGCTCCATTGGAATGCTCCATCCTGACCCGCGCGCTGCCCGGCGTTCAGATGATGTCGACGGCGATGTCACCGACACGCATCACGCGGACTCGTGAATTTCTCGCGGACAGCAATGGAGATCTGATCTTCATCATCAATCAGACGGGTTCCGTCAACACTCGCGCGCGCGGCCGCGATGTCATCTTGCGCGAAGGCGACGCCGTGCTGATGAGCGCCGGTGAGGTCAAGGTGTTTGACCGTCCCGTGCATGGCGGGTCCCTGTCGTTTCGCATCCCGCGCTCGATTCTGTCGTCGATCGTTGCTGATGTTGACGATGTGGTCATGCAGCTTATCCCGCAAAACACCGAAGCGCTTAAATTACTTGCGGGTTACGCGGCTCCGCTCTTCAACGATATCGCGCTTGCGACACCGGAATTCCGCCGCACCGCCGTCAATCACCTGCACGATCTTGTCGCGCTTGCTCTTGGCGCGGCGCATGATGCGGGCGCTCTTATCGGCGGACGCGGGGTTCCGGCCGCGCGGCTCCGGATGGCCAAGGCCTTCATCATCGAAAACAGCAACCGGCGGGATCTCTCGGTCGGGGGCGTTGCCGCGCATCTCGGCCTGACGCCGCGCAATCTTCAGCGGCTGTTCGAAAGCGAAGGCACCACGTTTTCCGAATTTCTGCTTGCGCAGCGCCTGAACCGGGCTCATCGCATGCTGACAGAACCGCGCTTGGCCCAGAGCGCTGTTGGCGCGATTGCCTACGACGCCGGCTTTGGCGACCTTTCCTATTTCAATCGTTCGTTCAAGAGACGCTACGGCGCGACCCCGCGCGATGTCAGGAACGAAGGCGCGAGGTCGGAACCGGTTCAGCAAACCAGCAACTACGCCTCGCAAGGATAGTTACCGTACGGCGGGCACCCCGCCAAAAGTGCTCAGTAGGCGCGGACAATTGCAAACTCCCGGCGCATTTACCGCGCCGGGAGTTTCTTTTGCGAACGTAGCGCCTCGCCAGCGCTGTCTAGGTTTTGAAAAATTAAAAAAACTTTGAACAGACTTCCAAAAAACGCTTCGTGCTCCTCCGATCGAATGACGAATTATCATTCGATCGCATGAGAACTGCACGCGATAAGTGCAAGAAATAATTTCATCGCTACAAAATTGTTCAAGCGCGGTTCATCGACGCACGTGTAAAAAGTTCGAACTATTTTTACGGACGAGCAGTTCAGACGAACTTCACTGCGGTTGAGGAATCATGAGATCAATTTTGCGCAAGGCTCTTGCTGGTGGCATCGCAAGCTTTGCTGCGTTTGCCGGCATGCAGCCAGCGCTTGCCGATTGCCGCGCTGAAAATGCTGCCTGCGTCAAAGGCGCGACTTCACCGTTCGATTCCGTTGCGTGCGGGTCGCTCTACCGGACATGCGCAGCGCACCACGCCGATGCGGCTCAACAGCAAATCAAGCAAATGCAGAACGTCAACAAGCCCGCGGTGCAAAACCCGGGGTCCGCACCTGGCGGACGTTCCGGACGCCGCTGATTGGAAATGGCGGCGAACGCCCTGGAAGATGTGAATTCGCGCAAAAGCGCCAATACCAAAAACGGCCAAAAGAACCAAAAAAACCAGGTGACGATGGGCTCAACAAACAGCCGACATCCTATCAACGGCTGGCAAACGCTACTCCCGGCGTCTTTGTCCTCACGCCGGTTTTTTATTTGCCGTCGCGAGAGCTGCGGCGTTCGAAGTTCGCCGGGCGATGCAACCTGAACGTCTGCTGCAAAACCGTTCAATGCCAGTTCACCGGGCGGTGTCTAGAAATATTCAAACCACAGGTGGGCCGCAACGAGCGGCATGCCAGGAACAACCAGGAGAGTGAAATGCGCAAGGCCATAATCGTTGCTCTGGGCATGGTCAACGTTGCAGTTTTCATCCAGCCCGCCTTCGCCAAATCCGTGTGCCAAGAGCGGCGCAACACCTGTTATCTGAAGGCCGAGCGACCAGCCGCCAAAGTGACCGCGAGCAAATGTGACGCCGATTATCTTCGGTGCATCGGCGCCGACTTCTCGGCACAGCCCGTCAACCCGATCGTTCCGGCCGTGCCGGGGCTGGGAATGCCGATGCAGGCGCAAAATCCAACCGTGCCGGTGGAGGCCAATCCGGCGACGCTAAGCTCCAGCAGCGCGCAGATAGCAACCGCGAGGACGATCAGGGCTCACAGCAAAGTATCTTCGCAAGCGGCCACAGCGGCATCTTCGACCTCGGCCGGCACTTCTTCCAAGGGGAGTTCCTCGTCGCAAGGAAACTCGTCATCCCAGGGAAGTTTGGCAACTCAGGGTAGTTCGTTACCTCAGGGAGGTCCGTCGCTTCAAGGAAGTCCGTCTTCACCGGGCGTCCCGTCGCCGTCGAGCGGCGGCAACAGGCCGATCGGCGCCGGGTCGTCGACCGGTCTTCGGTCAAACTGATCTAAATGCGGCGAGAAGATACGGCGCGCCTTTCGGGCGTGCCGTTCGCCAAAGTGTCACCGGTTTGCATCGCTCGCGCGCCGAATTCAATTTTTTCGTTTCTGGACAAGTCGCTGCCGCAGCCGCCCAAGTCTTCAATGACAGCTCTGCTTAAGCATTGAACGGCGCAAAACCATCTCGCGCGCAAATGTCACTTTCAGATGCCGCTCGCGAGGCAGAGGGGAATGCGTCGCGGTTGGAAAAACGGTCGCATTGAGCCGCTTGCAACGAAGTCGGGGGTGAGGAACGTGAGTCGGACGAAGTCGATTGCTTTGGTGAGTCGCATTGCGGCGGCAATGGCTCTGTTGATTGGGCCTTTGCCGACGGTCGAGCGTGCCCAAGCTGCTTGCTCGCCGCCGACCTCGGAAGCAGCGCCCGTCAGTAGCACGACCGTCACCTGCACGGGCGCAACAACCGATCAGAATGCCGACAACGTCAATACCTTCGCCGGCTACGGGACGGGAAACGAGACCGCTGTCACCGTGAACGTCGGCGACGCCACAACCAGCGCGTCGGTCAAGTCATCAAGCGATGTAGCTGGATCCGATGGAATCTTTATTCATGACGGCACAGTAAATAATTTCGCGGGTAGTACCGTGACGGTCGCCGGGACTCACGGGGCCGGAATTCAAGCGTTCGGAAATATTACAGTCAACAATTCCGGAAACATAAATTTTGATGGCGTCACAGGGCATGGCGACAGGGGCGTTTTTGCCGACGGCACCGCCAATGTGACCAACACTGGCACCGGAACTATTCTTGGCCTGATTGCCGGTGTCGAAAGCAAGAATGGAGCAGTCAACGTCACCAATTCCGGCTCGATCGGATCGAGCGCGGGCCCTGCAATCAAAGCCGCCACCACGGCCACGGTGAGCAATGCACTTGATGGCTCCATATTTACGAGCGGCCCGAATGGCGCCATCTCTGCCGGGAGCGTTGCGACCGTTGACAATTCCGGAGCGATTACGGCGCTTGGCAGCGCTGGCATGGGCGTCTTTGCCACGACCATCAATATCACCGCTAATTCCGGCACGATCTCGGCAACCGGGGCGGGCGGCATTGCGGTCAGCGCCACTGCAGACGCCACCGTAACCAATGGCAGCGGCACCATCTCGGGTGACGGCACGGGCATTAGCGCCAACAGCGTCACCATCACCTCCAATAGCGGTTCGATTAAATCCACAAATGGCGTCGCCATTTTCGCCCCCGGTGCCGCCACTGTGATGACCAACAGCGGCACCATCTCGGGCAACACGCGGGGCATCGCATCGGACGGGATCATCATAGTCAACGGCAATGACGGCACGATCGAAGCTGGGGGTTCGAACGGCCGCGCCATCTTTGCCGCCACCAACGCCACGGTAACCAACGACATCGGCACAATTCAGGGGACGGGCACGAGCGGCATCGGCATCCTCGCCGGCGGCACAGCCACTGTGACCAATGGCACTGGCGGCCACATCACGGGCGATGCGTTCGGTGTTAATGCCAACATGGTCAAAGTTATCAGCAATGCCGGGACGATTGAATCCACAGGCGTCAACAGCATTGCTATCCATGCCGGCAACACCGCGACGGTGAACAACCTGAATGGCGGCCGCATCACGGGCGGCTTCGTTGGAATCGAGGCCGACGGGGTCAACGGGCTCAATGTGACGAATGCCGTCGGGGGGACGATTGCCGGCGCTGTCGTGGGTATCACGGGCAACGGCACCGTGACGAACGCGGGCACAATCACGGGCGGGACGAACTCGGTGCTCTTTATCGGAGCCGGCACCAATACGCTGACCTTGCAAACCGGCTCGACGTTGATTGGCGATGCGCAGGGTAGCCTTAATGGGACCAATAGGCTTGAACTTCAAGGCAACGGCGCCGCCGATAATAATTTCCTGGCCTTCGACAACCTCGATGTGAACGCGAGCGGTTTTTGGACATTGAACGGTAATTCTACCATCCGCGCGGGTGCGGTCAGTAATGGAACGGTGGTCAGCAGCGGCACGCTGGTGATCGATGGCGGGCTCACCAGCCCCGTGGTTACGGTGAACAGCGGCGGCACGCTAGGGGGGCACGGTACCGTCACCGGCAATATTTCGGTGGCGAGCGGCGGCACAGTGGCGCCGGGCGCCGCGGTTCCGTTCAGCACGCTGACTGTTGCGGGAGCTGTAACCTTTCAACCCGGCTCGGTCTTTCGCGTGAAC
>Ga0335084_10005496_pt1 | contig 12537 bp, 10 predicted proteins | sample Lox_Sample_44_FD_206721 | JGI IMG/M metagenome (GOLD analysis project Ga0335084, IMG submission 206721) | Soil microbial communities from Loxahatchee National Wildlife Refuge, Florida, United States - Lox_Sample_4.4 | ecosystem: Environmental > Terrestrial > Soil > Wetlands | place: USA...
CGGTGAGCGTCATCCGCCCGCCTTTGCGTACCACGGCGAACTCGATTTTGTCCCCCTTCTTCAGGCCGCCGAGGGCGTCGATAATTTCTTCCGTCGTCTCGACGTCCTCTTTGCCTGCTCTTATAATCACGTCTCCGGCCCTGAAACCTCCGCGCTCACCTGCACTCTTCCGTTCGACCTCCTCCACAAGCACGCCCCTGCCGTTCGGCGCTTCGAAGTACTCGCCAATCTGCCCCTTCAGGTCCCTGAGCGTCAATCCCATGACCGGTTCCCAGCGGAGCATGCGGATGCGAGGCATCCTCGGCATCGGCGGGATGGGGGGGATCCTGACTGTCCCCGGGCCGTGAAACGAATACGCATAGCTCCTTCGCGGGGCTTTCCCCACCGTCACCTGAAGCGATTTTTTCTCCTGCCCGCGGTAGAGTATGACGCTCGCCCGTTCGCCGGGCGCGGCCGCGCGGACGGCCGAGAGGAGGTCATCGGATTCCTCGACGCTCATGCCGTCAAATTCCACAATGACGTCGTCCTCTCTGATTCCCGCACTGTCGGCGGGGCTCTCTGCGGACACGTCATTGACGAGAGCTCCGGACTTCACGTGGAGGTCTTTCTCCCGGGCGACCCGGGGTGTGACATCCTGTATTGCGACGCCGAGCCACCCGTGCCTGTCGTTTCCCGTCTCCTGATCCTTCCTGCTGTTCTTCTGGCCTGCGCCCGGGTGCCCGGAAGGCAGGAGTGAGATCAGGACCGCTGCAACAATGACTCTTCCGTTCATCGGTTACCTCCTTCGTTGTTATGCCCCTCCTGCACGGCAGAGGCTTACTGTGTCAGTGTCCCTTCAGGATCTCATAGAGCGCCGAACGGGCATTCTCCCCGCCGATGCTGCCAAGGTAATACACCGCGTCCCTCCGGAGGTCGTAACTCTCATCATTGAGGGCCACCCTTCTCAGAAAATCGACCGCCCTGTCGTTCCCGACGTCGGCGATCGTGTACACGATCGTCTTCCGCTGCTCGGTGCGCGTCTTCGGAAGCGTGCGAAAGAGATCCTCGAGGACGGTCACGCGCTGGTTCTTGTCGGATCCGTGTTCCCCGATGTAGTCGATGGCGGCGCCCTGTATCTCCGCGCTCGTGTCCTTCTGCGCGATCTCTACAAAGACCGAAAGTGCGTCATGCTTCGTGAACCCCGACAGGGCATCCATGGCAGCTTCCCGGAGCGGGTGAACCTGGCGCGTGTCGAGCGCGACCTCCTTGAGCGCGGAGAATGATCGGTCGTCCTCCCTTGATTCCCCCAGTGCGTAGAGGGCGTCCATTTTCAGCCGGGTGGCGTCGTCGAGTTTCTCCTCTTCGTGCCACCTGCCGAAAGGGAGCGCCAGTGCGTGCACGTCCCCCGCCCTTGCCGCCCGGCGCATTGTCCGATTTGCCTGGCGAAGGAGATTCTCCATATTGGGCCGCATGGGGGAGACCGGATGCCGGGGGATGCCGGGGGGAACGGCCGCAACCGGGGCGACCGCCGGCATTTCGGCCCTGAGGGCGTTCAGGTCCGCGACTGCGTCATCGTAATAAGAGCTTTTCGGATGTTCCCTGATGAATTTTCTGTAGTCCTCGATCGCCTTTTCCCTGTCGGAATTCCTGAGACTGTATGCGGTCCAGTACCGGGCCTCGTCGGCATAGGAGCTCCGGGGGTACTTTGCAAGGAGCTCCTCGAACTTTTTTCTCGCCTCCGGGTACTTCTCCTCCAGTATGAGCGCGTATCCGTCCCTGTAGAGCGTGTAGCCGGGGTCGGATTTGTCGTCCTCCCGCACCACAGGCATGGCCCAGGCATACGCCGCCGCACGGCCCGGTGCGATTCTGATCCGGTACTCCGCCGGGGGAGGGACGCCCTGCGCGCTCCCCGCCTGATGAGCAACGCTGACGGCCAGTGCCACAGCCGCGGCCTGCAATGTTCTCTTCATTGCGTTTTCCTTTCGTAGTTTGCCGAAGCAAGGGCCGACTCGGTCATTCGTATCTTGAAGAGGAGATTGTTGTGCCGGATTCCCGATCGTATGATCTCCACGTCAGGGGCATCCCGCTTCCCGTCGCTGTTGGCGAGCTCGATGAGTATGGTCTCCAGGTCGCCCACCAGCTTGGCCGACCGGGCGTCCATCGGCTCTCTCCTGAGGTCCCGCGCCTCGTGAACCAGCGCGCGCGACTGGCGCCGTTCGATGGTGAGGTCGATGGGATCTTCGCCTGTGGTATTGAGGTTGGACACGCCGACAAGAAGGACCCTGGACTTTTTCAGATACTCATGGAGCTTTATCCCTGCGGGTTCGACAATGGCGGCGCCCCCTGCGTTACTCTCCGCCTTTCCGGGAACGGGCTCCGGTCCGGGTGCGCTCCGCAACAGCAGCACCGCCAGTGCGATTGCCGCCAGCGCCCCGCTTCCTGCAAGGAGCTGTACCCCGTTAACATGTATGAACGAGATGATCCTGTCGGCGGCATCCGCGAGGAGCGGCGGGCCTGTCTTCCCCTCCGCGTCGATCCGCTCCTGCACGCGGGCCGGGAACGACGTCCAGAATTGTTCGTCCCTCTCCTCGCTCGGGGGCGTGTCCCTTCCCGGGAGCATGTCGAGTGCCTGGCGCAGCGTGCGGAGGTCCTCGCTGCATGAAGCACAGCCTGAGAGGTGCTCTTCGGTCGATGCGGCCTCTTCCGGGGGCATCCCGCCCTTCAGGTAGTCAAAAAGCGTTCTGCGTACGTGTGCGCTCACGCAGGGCCCTCCTGCAGATATTCCAGTTTTGTCCTCAGTTTCCTGAGCCCCCTGAACAGATGTGTCTTCACCGTTCCTTCCGAACACCGGAGGATCCGGCTTACCTGCTTCGTCGAGAGCCCGTCCATGTGCCGGAGTATCACCACGGCCCTTTGAAGCGTCGGGAGCTCGTGAAGCGCCCGTTCGATCTTGCCGCGCACATCCTCCCCCTGGTTGTTTTCGCCGTCTCCGGAGGCATCCTGAGCCGCCGGATCGGCGGTGTGGACCTCGCGCTCCCCCCGTGCCCGTTTTTTCTTCACCAGGTTCATTGCCAGGTTGAAGACGATCCGGTGAATCCATGTGCCGAACTCCGCCTCTTCCCTGAACGAGGGAAGCCCCCTGTGCGCGCGGACAAATGCTTCCTGCGCCACATCCGCGGCGTCTTCGTGGTTTCCGACAAATCCGAACGCGACATTATACGCGTGCTTCATATGGCGTTCCACCAGTACCCGGAATGCCTCCTGGCTCCCCTTCCGTGCCCGGGAGATCAGGAGCTGCTCGTCGGCATCGGGCATGTCATGACCTTGCTGTGGGGGTCGTTCTGTCAATTAGACAACGCGGGGAAGTAATCGGTTGACAACCTCTTTGGACGAATTGCGGAGGATTTTGTTGCGGAGGCGGCGTAAAGGTGCGATTCAGCGCGCAGCGGGGCCGGGTGCCACGCTCACTCCCATTGCTACGGCACGGTCGGGCGTGAGCATGTCGATCTGCTGCGCCCGGAGTGTACCTGTCAGACCCGGGACCAGCCACAGCGCGAGAAGGAGACGGAGAACCCTCACTCAGGCCTCCCCCCCGGGCGCACGGATCTCCCGTTTAAACCGTTTTTCGAACACCACGTAGAGGGACGGCACGAAAAAGAGCGTCAGTGCCGTTGATACCGTCAGCCCGCCGATCACCGCGATCGCAAGGGGCGCCTGCGTCGACTCGCCCCCGAACCCGGTCGCCATCGGGATGAGGCCGAGCACCGTGGCAATCGATGTCATGAGTATCGGTTTCAGGCGCGTGCGCCCCGCCTTCACGACCGCTTCCTCCAGGGGCACGCCTTTCTGCCGGAGGCGGTTTGTGTAGTCCACCAGCAGTATCCCGTTGCTCACGACGATCCCCACCATAACGATAACCCCCTGGAACGATGTCACCGAAAGGGTCGTCCGCGTAAGGAACAGAGCCCAGAAGACGCCGACGATGCCGAGGGGGACGGTGAACATGATGATGAAGGGGTCGAGGAGCGACTGGAACTGGGACGCCATCACCACATAGACGAGTATGATCGCGAGCCCGAACGCGAGTCCCAGGTCCCGGAACGTCTTGTTCTGCTGCGCGACGTTACCGCTCTGGCGGATTTCGAACCCGGGAGGGAGCGTCAGCGCGCTGATCTTCTGCTGTATGGCCCCTGCCACCGTGCCCAGGTCCGATCCCTGGACGTTTGCAGTCACCTCGACGAGCCGCTGCTGGTATTTCCTGTCGATCTGGACAGGGACGTTGTCCTTGACGATACCGGCGACATTCCCCAGAAGGACGCTCTTGCCGCTCTCCGAGGTGAGGACGATGTTCCTGAGGTCCTCGATCCTCTGGCGGTAGTCCTGGTTGAGCCTCACGAGTATGTTATATTCGTTGCCGGTCACCGGGTCGGTGTAGAGCGAGGCGACATTGCCGTTGATGCATGTGCTTATCGTGTTCGAGATGTTGGACACGTTGATCCCGAGCGTTCCCGCCTTGTCCCGGTCGATCTTCACGCGGAGTTCCGGCAGGTTGTCTTCCCGTGTGACCTGAACGTCGACCGCCCCGGGCGTTGACCGGACAATACCGGCGACCGTCTTTGCCAGCGCGGTGCCTGCGTCGATGTCGTAGCCGTTGATCTCGACGTCGATGGGAGCGTTCGAGCCGAAGTTCAGGAGAAACCGGAGGAATCCGCTCGGACTGATGTACGTCGCCACGCCGGGGATTGCGGCGAGTTTCGGACGGAGGGCTTTAATGATCTGGAAGATATCCCGTTTTCTCATGTCCGGCGGGACGAGGGCGACGCCGATGTTCGCCGCGTGCGTCCCGGAATTCCTCGAGAAGAGGGATCCGCTCCGCGCCGTGGGTATTCCGATGTCCGTGATTATCGCCTGAATCTCGGGCACGTTATCCTGGAGAACTTTTTCGATCTCCTGGCAGACCAGGCTCGACTCCTCGATCCGCGTACCGACGGGGAGTTTCACGGTGACGGTGAACTGCCCCTCGTCCTGCTCGGGGAAGAACTCCGTCCCTATGAACCTGAACAGCAGGGACGAGACCGCGCCGACGGCAACGATCCCGCCGATCACGGTGCGGCGGTGAGCGAGCGTCCACACGAGCCACCGTTCGTACAGGTTGTCGATCGCCTCCAGAGCGTCGTGGGCCCCGGCCCGTATCCTGTCCGGCAGCGCCGTTGACTCCCTGTCAATGTGCTTTTCCGGGGGGAGGAAGTTCAGGCACATGAGCGGCGTCACCGTCCGGGAGACGAAGAATGAACCGAAGAGCGCGACCCCGATCGTGATCGTCAGCGGGATGAACAGGAGCTTTGCGATCCCGGTGAGGAACACGATCGGAAGGAAGACGATGACGGTGGTGAGCGTGGAGACGAATATCGGGGACGCCACCTCCTGCGCGGCCTCGAGAGTCGCCTGGATCTTGGTCTGGTCCGGCTTCCGTTCGTTATAATGGCGGGAGATCGCCTCGAGCTCGACGATGGAATCGTCCACCAGCCTCCCCACGGCCAGTGCGAGACCCCCGAACGTCATGATGTTCAGCGAATCGCCGCCGAACCTGAACCAGATGAACGTGATAAGGATCGACAGCGGGATTGCGACAAGGATGATGAGCGTCCCGCGGACATTCCGGAGGAAGAGCATGATGATGATCATCGCCAGGATCGCGCCCAGTCCCGCCTCGCGCTGGAGGCCCGAAATGGTCTGCCTGATGTAGAGCGACTGATCGAAGGAGAGCGTCATCTTGACGTTCGGGGGGACGCCGGTGAGCTTGGGGATCGCCCTGACCACGTTGTCGACGACGTCGATCGTATTGGCGTTCGCGAGCTTCTGCACGCGCATCGTCACGCCGGGTTTCCCGTCGATCCGGACGAGCTCGGTCTGCTCCTGGTAGCTGTCGTCGACCGACCCGATGTCCCTGATCCGGATCGGGATTCCCCCCACGACCTTCAGGACGATGTCCCCCATCGGCTTGACGACGTTGAACTGGCTTTCCGTCTTGAGCGTGTAATCAAACTTGCCGGTTTTCAGGTCGCCGGACGGGAGTATGAGGTTTGCGCTTGCCACGGCATTGAAGACGCTTGAGACCGGGAGCGCAAGCGCCTGGAGGCGGTCCGGGTCTATCGTGACGTGGATTTCCCGTATCCGCCCGCCGAGGACCTGCGCCTGCGCCACGCCCGAGAGATGTTCGATCTGGGGCTCGATGGTGTTGTACGCGAGATCGTACAGATCCCTCTCATCCATGTCGGCGGAGACCGCGATGTTGCAGACCGGCTGGCTCGTGATGTCGAACCGGAGCGCCACGGGGGTCGATATCCCCGTCGGGAGCTGCGTCAGGATCCTGTTCACGTGCTGAACGACATCGACAAGCCCCACGTCGACGTTTGCGTCCCACGTGAAGAATATGCGGGTCGAGGAGATCCCTTCGCGGGTGGACGACACGACGTAGTCGACGTTGTTCGTGGACGAGACCCCCCGTTCGATGATGCGGGTGACCGATTGTTCCATGTCGAGCGGACCGGCCCCCGTGTAAAACGTGATCACCGAGACGACGGGGACGGTGATGTTCGGAAGCAGGTCCACCGGAAGCTGCGTGAACGACACGAGCCCGAAGACGAGTATCGTCATCGCAAACAGGAACGTGGAGATCGGGTACCGGAGCGCCAGCCGTGTGAGCCACATATCGCAGGGGAGATGTTATTTCGGGACAGACACCGGACCGTTGTTTCTCACGAACTGCTGGCCGGTGGTGATGACATCTTCCGTTCCTTCCAGGCCGGAGAGTATCTCCGTGCGGGAGTTCTGTTCGCCCCCCGGGCTGATGCGCACGCGCCGGGCGGTGTCCTGCCTTGCGACGTAGACGAACAGCCCCTGGTCGTCTTTCAGGATTGCCTGTGTCGGCAGCGTGAGGGCGTCCGGGTGACTCCCGACGTTGAGCGACACTGCGGCGAACATCCCCGGAGCCAGGAGATGCCCGGGGTTGGGGATGTCGATCTCGACGGCCATCGTTCGCGTCGCCAGGTCGACCGCCTGTGCGAACTTGGAGACTTTTCCCGTGAACCTCTTTCCCGGGAACGCGTCCACGGTGACCGAAGCCTCAAGCCCTGCCGAAACCCGGGGGATGTCCTGTTCAAGGACGCTGATGAAGATCTTCATCCGGTCCAGGTCCATCAGCGAAAAGAGCGTCGATGTCAGCGCGCTGACGACGGCACCCGGGTCGAGAAACCTCTTTGTGATCGTACCGCCGAACGGTGCCGTGATCCTTGCATAGTTCAGACGCGTCGTCGCGACGTCGAGCGTGGCGGCCGCCACTTTCATCGTGGCCTCCGCATTTTCGAGGTCCTGGGCTGACACGAGTTTCTGATCGTAGAGGTCCTTCGCCCGCCGGTACTGCAGGCGTGTGTTCTGCGCGGTCGCGGCCGCCTGCGCCCGGATCTGGTAGAGCTCGGTCGTGTCGATGAGCGCGAGCAGCTGGCCGCGCCTGACGGCACTTCCCATGTCGACGTAGACGCGGTCCAGCGTGCCGCTCACTTTCGGGTAAATGCCGGCCTGCTGTATCGCCACGACGTCGGCGGTGTAGAGGAGATTTTCCATGACGGTCTGGCGGAGCGCCTTTTCGGTCTTCACGACCGGAATGTTCTGCCTCCGCGTATCTGCGGCAGGGTCTCCCGTTGTGATGCGCCAGGCGAAGAGCGCACCGAGGATGAGAGCGCCGGCGGCGGGGTAGACGTATCTTCGCTTCAGGAGCATGCCTTTCGTGTGGGCGGGAGAGGAAGAATCATTCGGTGCGTCCGGCCTTTCCGGCTCGCCGGGGGAGATTCATGGACGGTTCAAAATCTGCCGGACCGGGTCGTTGTCCGCGAACACCTGCCACCGGGAGACAAGCCCACCGCGCACCTCGGCCAGAACCGCCACCGGGATCTCCCACGAGTTGCCGGGCGGGAGTTTTCCATGGACCGCCACGGTCCCCGCTGCCTTTCCGGTGACGACGACGCTCGTCCCCCGCGGGAAGACCTCCGCGACCTCAATGCGGTAATCGGGGATCATGAAGAAATACGCTATCCATGCCTGGCGCATCGCGTCCCTTCCGCTCACGGCGGCGCCGAGCGAATCGATGAACTCATGGTCCGGCGTCATGAGGTTCGTCAGCGTCGCGATCTCGTGGCGGTTGATGGCCTGGATGAATCCGAGGACGGTGTCGGCGGGGGAGGGCATTGAGGGGGGAATCGCGTCCTGGTTTGGGCTTCAGAAAACAGAGTGATTTTCAACGACGACGGCTATCCCCTGCCCCACCCCGATGCACATTGTCGCCACACCCCATTGGACACGGAGGCGGCGCATCGAGTTTAAGAGGGTTGTGAGGATTCTTGTTCCGCTGCACCCCAGGGGGTGGCCGAGTGCGATTGCGCCCCCCTGCGGGTTGACACGGTCCGGTCTCAACCCCAGCTCCCGCATGACCGCGAGGGATTGCGCGGCGAACGCCTCATTGAGCTCGATCACGCCGACGTCGTCAATCGAGAGTCCCGCCCTCTGCAGGGCTGCGCGCGTGGCCGGAACAGGCCCCATCCCCATGAACCGCGGATCCACGCCGGCGGTCCCGGAGGCGGCGATACGGGCAAGGACCGGGAGTCCCGAGGCGCGGGCCCGCGCCCCGCTCATGATCAGGACGCCGGAAGCGCCGTCGTTGAGGGGAGAAGAGTTCCCCGCTGTCACCGTCCCCCCGGCGCGGAAGACCGGCGGAAGTGCGGCGAGCTTTTCGAGGGACGTGTCCGCCCGCGGGCCCTCGTCCTCGTCCGCACGGACGGGCTCTCCCTTCCGGACCGTGACGTCGAGCGGGACGATCTCATTCTTGAAGAACCCCGACTTCTGCGCCCGCACCGCCTTCACGTGGCTCTCATAGGCAAACCGGTCCTGCTCTTCGCGCGTGATGCCGAACCGCTCCGCAACGTTTTCTGCAGTCTCCCCCATGCTCTCCAGCGGAAAAAGCTCTTTCATGCGGGGGTTCGGAAACCTCCACCCGAGCGCCGTATCGAACGCCGTGATGTTGCCGGTCCCTCCCGGCTGACGTTTTGCCACGGCGTAGGGTGCACGGGTCATGCTTTCGGCGCCGCCGGCGATCACCGTTTCCATGTCGCCCGTCCGGACGGCTCTGGCCGCCTGCACAACCGCTTCGAGGCTCGATCCGCAGAGCCTGTTCACCGTTGCTGCCGGGACGGAAAACGGGAGCCCGGCAAGCAATGCGCTCATGCGCCCGAGATTCCTGTTGTCCTCGCCCGCCTGGTTTGCACACCCCCAGAAAACGTCGTCGATCGTCGCGGGATCGATGCGTGAGGAGCTGACAAGCGCTGCGATGACGGCGGCGCCGAGATCGTCAGGGCGTATGTCACGAAGAATCCCGCCGTACCTGCCCACGGGCGTCCTGCAGGCCCCGACGATTACCGCATCCGTGCGATCCGGCACAGTCTTCATCCGCGCAATTTCAGGGAGACTTGGATTGACGGACGCCCCCGTAAACCTGCAGATAGACCTCGGGCTGCCTCATGCTGTTTGTCGTCACGAAGACGCCGTCCGTGAGCATGGGGGAGGGGGCCTGCGGCGTGAACTCGACATGGATCTCCGCCGTGCCTCCGGGCGGGATCGCCTGGGCGGGGAGTTTCAGGACGAGTCCCTTCAGCTGCGAGCGGTAGCCCGTAAGCGCGAGCGGCGTCATGCCGTTGTTTGTGACCGTGAGAGAGAGCGTTGTCAGTTTGTTCACTTCCGCATCGGGCAGGATGATCGACTGCGGATTCAGCCCGATCTCGTCGATGACGAGCGCCGTGAACTCGATTGTCGTGTACCCGAGGCTGTCGCCGTTCGAATTGAGCGTGACGGTCTTGTGCACAGGCCCCACGAAGTTTTTCGAATTGAATGTGATCCGGAGTGATCCCGCGCCCCCCGGGGGTATCCTGTCGGCGGTGACCATTGCGCCCGTGCAGCCGCACGAGACGCCGATCGTTCCCATGACGAGGGTGTCCTTCCCGCCGTTTTTCAGCGTGAGCGTCCGGTCCATGACGGAGCCGCGGTATATCTTCCCGAAGTCGAAGTGCGTTCCTTCCAGGACCTCGAGTTTCGCCGCAGGTCTTGATTGAGAGCCCGCCCCTGCAGTGATGAGTACCGCCAGGATCGCGGTCGTCGTCCAGCGTGTTGTCGTCACGGTTGATCGCCTCGTCGTTGTGTGAAATCCATGCCGGGTGTGCTCCTTTATCGGGCGGAGGGACCTTCAAGGGTCCCCCGTGCAAGAAGGGGGGCGGTACGGTAACGCTCTTCGCCGAACCCGCTGCGCATTCCATCGAGGACCGCGCGGACCTGCTCGAGGCCGATGATCATCCCCCACTCCAGGGGTCCGTGCGGATAGTGAGTCCCGAGCTTCATGGCGGTATCGATGTCGACCCGCCGGGCGATCCGTTCACCAAGAGCAAACGAAGCCTCGTTGACAAGCATGCAGAGGATGCGCGGGAGCACCATGCCGGGAGTATCCTGCACGACGGAGACCTCCTTGTCCATACGGCCGAAAAATCCCTCCGCCCGGGTGACGGCCTCCTTTCCCGCAGTCCGGGAGGGGGCAATCTCGACGAGCCTCCCCTTCAGCAGGGAGGGGAGGGCCGCTATGCCGATGAGCCGCTCCGGGTGCCGCACCCAGGCCGACTGCTCCGCAACCGTGATCGCCGCGGATGCCGACAGGATCGGTGTCTCCGGCGGGAGTGTACGGTCCATCCCGGCAATGTTTAATCGCTTGGTCGCGCGGGAAGTGTTCGTCAGTTCCAGAGCCGCCGTGACACTCCTTCCCGCGCGTGCGCGCCGCACCGATCCGGCCGGGAGTTTGCCTCCGCTCCCGCCGTTGAACCTGAGTGCGACTTCCATCCCCGCCCCGGCGCACGCGAGGGCATATTCCTCCACGAGCGGCGACTCCCCGGCGATGAACACGCTCACCTGCTTCCGTCCCTTTGCAGGCTCATTCATAGGGGTAAAATCCCTGGCCGGTCTTCCGGCCGAGTGTTCCGGCCTCCACCATGCGTCGCTGGATGGGGTGGGGGCGGTACCGGGGCTCCTGAAAATACTGTTCGTAAATCGATTTTGTCACAGCGTAATTGACGTCGATCCCGATCAGGTCCATCAGCTCGAACGGGCCCATCCTGAATCCGCCGGAGAGCCTCGCGATCCTGTCGATCTCCTCGGCCGTCGCCGTTCCTTCGCCGAGCATACGGAGCGCTTCCCCGTAGAACGGCCGCGCGACCCGGTTGACGATGAAACCCGGTGTATCGGAACAGAACACCGGTGTCTTGCCCATTGCGAGCGCGGTCTCCTGTGCCGTACGAACGGTCTCCTGCGAGGTGCGGCTGCCGCTGACGATCTCCACGAGTTTCATCTGCACCGCGGGGTTGAAGAAATGCATTCCGACGACCGTTTCAGGAGTCTTGGTGAGCGAGCCGATCGATGTGATGGAGAGGGAGGAGGTATTGGTGGCAAGAATGGCGCGGGGAGCGACGATCTGGTCGAGCGCGCGGAAAATCTCCTTCTTGACCGCCAGGTCCTCGACCGCCGCTTCGATCACCAGGTCGGCGGCGCCCATATCATTGAACGCGCGCCGGGGGCGGATGCGCGTCAGGGCCTCCGTCGCTTCCGGTGCGGTCGTGGTCCCCTTCTGCATCGACGCGCGCAGGTCCTTCTTGATGCGCTCCATGCAGTTTTTCAGCGCATCGCCGGAGACGTCGTAGAGAAAGACCTCGAACCCTGCCAGTGCGGCAACCTGGGCGATACCCCCTCCCATCGTGCCGGCGCCGATGATGCCGACCGTCCTGTTCATGGGGAGATTACCCGGAGATCACTGCGTCGTCGGGAACCCGTTCCCAGTCAGGGGTCCAGCCGGGGATCACGAGTCCCCATTGTTCGGCCTTTTGCCGGACCTCCTTTTCAAAATCAATCCGCACCTGGTGATTGTCTCTCAGTTTGAGCGAGAGGGCGCGGTAACGGGCGTTCTTTTTGGATCCGGGTCTCCCGAAAATCGACATGACGCGGGGCCACCAGCGGTCGAGCGCCGCCTGTATTTCCCCCCTGGTGCCGCTTCCCAGGGCCAGACGTTTCACCCAGTAATCTCCATGCGCGATGTGGGTCTGCTCTTCCTTGAATATGCGGTCAATTTCCCGCCGCCAGGGCCCGTAGGAGGAATGCTTGACGTCCTCGAGCTGGTGTCCGGCCCCCCTGTCCATGAGGAAGTTGAACATCACAAAGTCAGCCCAGGAGTCGATCGAATAGTAGAAGATGTTGACCCGTTTGTCGGTCCCCGCGCGGGTCGCGCCGAGGTCGGTCTGTCCTTCGACCCTGTAGGTGAAGTCGAACTGCTCGACATAGTCGTCGACCGGGACACCGATGTCTTCGAGGAGGCGGTACATCGCGCGGCCGTGCCGGACCTCGTCCCTGACGATTTGCGATACAACGAGTTTTTCCTCCGTTGTCGGCGCTTTCATGATCCAGGGCACATAGCCGAAACCG
>Ga0335084_10005497_pt1 | contig 12536 bp, 15 predicted proteins | sample Lox_Sample_44_FD_206721 | JGI IMG/M metagenome (GOLD analysis project Ga0335084, IMG submission 206721) | Soil microbial communities from Loxahatchee National Wildlife Refuge, Florida, United States - Lox_Sample_4.4 | ecosystem: Environmental > Terrestrial > Soil > Wetlands | place: USA...
GCTGATCGGCGTCAGCGCCACCACCCAGTGGCGGATGGAAAAGGCGGGTCACTTTCCGGCGAGGAGGAGGCTGGGCAAGAACTCGGTGGGGTGGATCCTCTCCGAGGTCGAGGAGTGGATCAATAACCGGGAACGGATATAGGAGGAAATCATATGAGTAGCAAAGTATTCAGGACCGAATCGCTGGACCTGGCCGCCTATCTCGTCACGGCCGACTTTGTACCGGAAATAGTTCGAGCAGAGGACTTAAGGAGGGCAATATTCGAATTCAGAGAGACCGAGGAGCTCCGCCAGGCGATCGTGAATTATGAAGGCGGTGCGTCCCTGCCGGCGAGACGGCTTCTCAATGTCAGGAGCAGGCTCTACCGGGAGGCATCCCAGGTAGTGAAGGGGGGTGCCGGCCTATGACATCAACAGAACAGTTTGCCGGCACTATCCGGGCAAATCTGGGATACGCTCCGGACCCAGGGGAGATCGTCCCTGGCAGGATGATCCGTTTCGCCACCAGTGACCGGAAAGGGGATGATGCGGGATGGTGCAAGCTCTTTGAGGACGCGGAAGGTGGTGTCTTTGGCTGCTGGCGGCAGGGAATAACGGAAACATGGCAGGCCTGCACGAACCGGACACAGGAAGAGCAAGGGGAATTCCTCTCCAGGGTAAGACAGACAAAGGGAGAGGCCGCCGTGATAGAAGAGGAGATCCGGCGGGAGTGCCGTAAGAAATCGGCGGAACTCTGGGAGAAGGGGCGGGGCGTGGATGCAAAACATCCATACCTGGTGGCGAAGAGAATAAAGCCCCATGGCATAAAGCAGATGAGGGACTCACTCATGGTCCCGGTCCGGGATACGGACGGAGAGCTCCACGGCCTGCAGTTCATCATGCCGGACGGCGCCAAGAGATTCAATAGCGGCACAGCTCTCACCGGCTGCTACCATGCCATGGGAAAACCCGACGGCAGGATCCTGATCGCCGAAGGGTATGCAACCGGGGCGACGCTCCATGAAGTCACCGGCCATGCAGTGGCCTGCGCCTTCACTGCCGGTAATCTGAAATTGCTGGCGGAAGCGCTCAAGCAGAAGTATCCGGACAACGAACTCGTTATCTGCGCCGATGATGACCACGCCACCGAGGGAAATCCAGGCCTTACAAAGGCAATTGAAGCGGCGCTGGCAGTCGATGCGCTCCTTGCGGTTCCCAATTTTCCCCCAAAAAGGGGAAAACAGGATACCGACTTCAACGACCTGGCGCGGCTGTCAGGTGCGAAGGGAGTAAAGGCATGCATCGACCAGGCCCGGAAAGCAGACCCGGGAGAAAAAGCACTGCCTTTCGTATACCGTCGCCTGTCCGATATCGAGGCCAGGCCGGTCCGCTGGCTCTGGCCGGGACGGATAGCCAGGGGAAAGGTGACTATCCTGGCCGGTCATCCGGGTCTGGGCAAGAGCCAGCTTACCGCATCTCTGGCAGCAATTGTCACAACCGGCGGTATATGGCCACATGATAATACCCGATGTGAACCGGGCAACGTGGTCTTCTTCTCTGCCGAGGACGACGCGGAGGATACCATCCGTCCCCGCCTGGAGGCGGCAGGGGCGGACCTTGATCGGATTTTTATCCTAGATGCAGTTCTGGATGAAAGGGGAAGCCACCCTCGTTCGTTCAATTTGAGGGTCGACCTCCCAAGGCTTGGACAGATGCTTATGTATATAGGAGGAGTTGCCTTGGTTGTTATAGATCCAATCACCGCCTATCTGGGTGAAACCGACAGCCACAAGAACGCTGATATACGCGCGCTCCTCTCCCCTTTGGGAGAACTTGCTGCCCGTCATGATTCCTCGATTGTCTGCATCTCACACCTGAGCAAGGGGGGAAGCGGAGAGGCTCTCATGCGGGTGACCGGTTCCCTCGCCTTTGTCGCTGCGGCAAGAGCGGCATTTCTCGTCGCACGTGATCCGGGAGCAGCAAATCGAAGGCTCTTCCTGCCGATAAAGAACAACATATGCAGAGATGAGACTGGTCTGGCCTTTACCCTCGAATCCGTCGAGCTTCCAGGGAGCATCGAGACATCCCGTGTATGTTGGCACGACACTGCTGTAACCATAACAGCTGATGAAGCAATGGCACCCCAGGAAGATCCGAAAGAGCGGAGTGCCCTGGATGAGGCTAAGCTGTTTCTTACCAACCTCCTTGCAGATGGGCCGGTCTCATCAAGACAGATAAGAGCCGACGCCGAGGGAGCAGGCTTGTCCTGGAGGACCGTCCAGAGAGCGCAAAAGGCCGTGGGTATAGATGCCTACAAGGGAGGAATGAATGAAGGCTGGTTCTGGATGCTCCCATCGAAGCACGCCAAAATTGATGAAGACGGCCAACAAGAAAGTGTGACGCTCTTCGAAAACCATGGCGCTCTTCTATTAAACGGTGAACAAATGTATATAGATGGAGGGAAAAGGTATACAGAATGATGCGTCAATTTTAGCGTTGAATTCTTCTGCAAACATGATAAGCTGCCGTCAATATCGGATGTGAACAAGGAGGGGAAACAGGTATGGGAGAGACCATCAGGTTCGGTATTTCCATTGACGATAAACTTCTCGACAGCTTCGACCGCCTTATTGAAACAAAGGGATACATGAACCGGTCCGAAGCTATCCGGGATCTGATCCGCGCCGCGCTCGTGGAACTGAAATGGGAAGGCGGAGAAGAGGAGACTGTGGGAACTGTAACTCTGGTCTATGACCACCATGTGCGGGACCTTTCCGACAAACTTACCGAACAGCAGCATACCCACCATGAGCAGATCATCTCCGCCCTCCACGTCCACCTGGATGCCCACAACTGCCTGGAGGTGCTCGTGGTGCGAGGCAAATCATGTGATGTAAAAAAAATCGCCGATGAACTGATCGGGGTCAAAGGGGTTAAACACGGGAAGTTGGTTATGACCACCACTGGTGAGGAGTTGCATTAATTCGGAAGACTCTGAAACAGTATGAACTGGAGGATAATAGGTGGATTCTTTCCACGCTTCGGGAAAAGCTTGACACAAGATATTGTAATGTGTTATCTAGTTTATACAATATCTTGATACAAATCTAATTAAACTAAATATCGGATCAACGGCGCCCGCAAGGGCTTAATAGGGAAGAGGGGTGAAAATCCCCCGCGGACCCGCCGCTGTAAGCGATGACGAAGGGCAACCGGTTTCAGATTAAGGATGAAATCAAGGCGGCAAGGAGGAGGCGATGCAGGCGTACACAAGAGTACGTCGAGGAGCCAACGACGAAGCCAACGACGATAGCGCCTTAATATGGAACCGGGAGTGTCACTGGTCGCATGACTGGGAAGGCGCCCGGAGGATGACTCGCAAGCCAGAAGACCTGCCTTGATCTTTGCCATAGTAAACTCCCCGAGGGATGGGAGCGTGGTTTCGGAAAAGAGGACTTTAAATACGGAAAGTCCGCATAGCGTTTGCGCATGCGGACTTTTTTTATTCCTTTTCCTGACATTCGATACACGACTCCTTTCATCCCCTGATGCATCCGTCAGTGAAAGGAGCCCCATCATGCCTGAATCCCCGCCTCTCCCGCCGTTATGCGCCATACCCTCTCTTCCCGGTCAAGTCGTAAGACGCGACGGGAACACAGTACCTTTCGATGAAACCAGGATCACATCGGCTATTCTCAGGGCCGGTCGCGCTACGGGCGAGTTCGACGGCGAGGAAGCGGAACTGCTGACCAGACAAGTCCTCAAAGTTCTGCGCCACCGTTTCCCCCAGGGCCCGCCCCAGGTGGAACAGATCCAGGATGTGGTGGAACAGACCCTGATATCGGCCAACCACTTCGCAACACTACGCGCCTATGCGGTTTACCGTGAGCAGCACCATAAACTCCGTCAGGACAAAAAGAGCGTAGTAGACGTGGCCGCCTCAGTCAACGAATACCTGGACCAGTCAGACTGGCGTGTCAGCGCCAACGCGAACCAGGGATATTCCTTGGGTGGTCTGATACTCAACGTGGCCGGCAAGGTGACGGCCAACTACTGGCTGAACCATGTCTATCCACCGGAAATTGGTGAGGCTCACCGGGACGGGAGCATCCATATCCACGATCTGGATATGCTGTCCGGTTATTGCGCCGGATGGTCGCTACGGATGCTTCTGGCGGAAGGGTTCAACGGCGTCGCAGGCAAGGTTGAGGCATCCCCTCCACGGCACATGTCAAGCGCCGTGGGGCAGATCGTCAACTTTCTCGGCACCCTGCAAAACGAATGGGCGGGCGCCCAAGCTTTCAGTTCCTTCGACACCTACATGGCTCCCTTCGTCCGCCTGGACCGACTCTCCTATGACCAGGTCAGACAAAATATCCAGGAACTGATCTTCAATCTCAACGTCCCGTCTCGGTGGGGAACACAGACCCCCTTCACCAACCTGACCTTCGACTGGACCTGCCCGGACGACCTCAAGGGCCAGGCGCCGGTGATCGGCGGAGAGGAGATGCCGTTCACATATGGCGAGCTGCAGACGGAGATGGACCTGATCAACCGGGCGTACATCGAGGTGATGACCACCGGTGACGCCAAGGGACGGGTCTTCACCTTTCCGATACCCACCTATAACATTACCCCCGATTTCCCGTGGGAGAGCGAAAACACCGATCTCCTGTTCGAGATGACATCACGTTATGGGCTCCCCTATTTCCAGAACTTTGTAAATTCGGAACTGACCCCGAATATGGTGCGCTCCATGTGCTGTCGCCTGCAACTCGACCTGCGCGAACTCCTTAAGCGGGGCAATGGTCTGTTCGGCTCCGCCGAGCAGACCGGCTCCATAGGCGTGGTCACCATCAACTGCGCCCGGCTTGGGCTAGAGCAGCAAGGAAACGAAACCGGTCTGTTCCAGCGGCTCGACCGGCTGCTGGAACTGGGGAAGAACAGCCTAGAGATCAAACGCAAAGTAATCCAGCGTCACATGGACAGCGGCCTCTTCCCGTACACCAGGCGCTATCTCGGCACTCTGCGCAACCACTTCTCCACCATCGGCATCAACGGCGCAAATGAGATGATCCGCAACTTCACCGGCGATATCGACGACATCACCACCCTGTACGGACACGGACTGGCCCTGAAGCTTCTGGACCATTTGCGGGAACGCATGGTCGGCTTCCAGGAGGAGACCGGCCACATGTACAATCTGGAGGCGACCCCGGCCGAGGGAACCACCTACCGCTTCGCCCGAGAGGACAGAAAGCGCTTCCCCGGCATCATCCAGGCCGGCACAGTGGATGCCCCCTACTACACCAATTCCACCCAGCTGCCGGTGGGGTTCACCGACGATCCATTCGAGGCCCTGCAGCGACAGGAAGATCTGCAGAGCCGTTATACCGGCGGCACGGTGCTGCACCTCTATCTAGGAGAAAAGGTCTCCTCCGCCGAGGCGTGCAAGACCCTGGTGCGCCGCTCCCTGGAGCGGTTCCGACTTCCCTACGTCACCGTCACTCCCACCTTTTCAATCTGTCCCCATCACGGCTACCTGAGCGGGGAACATACGTTCTGCCCACTCTGCGACCGGGAGCTTGAGCGGCAGCTTCACAACGAAAGGAGCGCAGCATGAACAACGATCAAGTAACACAACCTGCCATCCCCCAGGAGAAACGCCAGCCGTGCGAGGTCTGGACCCGGGTCATGGGTTATCACCGGCCGGTTGCGTCGTTCAACGCCGGCAAACAGGCCGAACATGCCGAACGGAGGTTCTTCCGTGAACCGGATCAGGGCATCTCCGAATGATAGAGATCGGGGGCCTTCTCCCCTTCACCACCATCGACTTCCCCGGCAAACTGGCTGCGGTGCTCTTCTGCCAGGGGTGCTCTTGGCGTTGCGGCTATTGCCACAACCGGCATCTGATCCCCACCATGAGCGGCGCGGCGGTGTCCTGGCTGGAGATCGTCGCCCTGCTTCGCAGACGCATCGGTCTGCTGGACGCAGTGGTCTTCAGCGGCGGCGAACCTACCATGCAGTTGGCTCTTCCCGAAGCCCTCAGGGGGGTACGGAAAATGGGGTTCAAGGTGGGATTGCATACGGCTGGACCATACCCAGAGCGGCTCCGTGAATGCCTGCCGCTTCTGGACTGGGTCGGCATGGACATAAAAGCCCCTTTCGAGGAGTATGAGCGGATCACCGGTGTGCCGGGAAGCGGCGAAGCGGCCAGTAAGAGCGCGGAACTGCTGCGCCGCAGCGGCGTTTCGCACCAGTTCCGCACCACCCTCGATCCGTATATGATGGAGGAAGGACGAATCGAACAACTTCAACATAAAGTCAGATACGAATGGGGCTGCGAGCTGATTGTGCAGCAAATTAAGCTGCAACAATTTAAACATTGAACTTGTGTTAAAAGCCTGTTAATATGCGCATCAATTAGAAACACACTTAACCTCTGAGGCTGCCGAATCTTTAACCGTCAGGATGAATTTTAGAGATCTTCCACGCCTCCATTACAATTAAATACCGGATCACGGTGCCCGCAAGGGTGAAAAGGGAAGAGGGGTGTGAATCCCCCGCGGACCCGCCGCTGTAAGCGATGACGAAGGGCAATATGTCACTGGTCGAACGACTGGGAAGGCGCCCGGAGGATGACTCGCGAGCCAGAAGACCTGCCTGATCTCAGCACTCACCAGTCCCGACGGTAAAGGGAGAGTGAAACCACTAACAGGCTTTGAAAACGGAAAGTCCGTCTGATGCTTCGGCACAGGCGGACTTTTTCATTTTCGGAGCTCAACATCATGGAAAGGAGAACAGAGTATGCACATCATGGAAGGATTCTTACCGGCAAAGCACTGCATCGGCTGGGGCGTTGCATCAGCTCCCTTCGTGGCCTACGGGCTGGGTGGCATCAACAAGAGGATCAAGGAAAATCCGGAACAGCGCATGCTGCTCGGGGTAGCCACCGCGTTTACCTTCGTGCTTTCGGCCCTCAAAATGCCCTCGGTGACCGGAAGCTGTTCCCACCCAACCGGCACCGGCCTGGGGGCGGTGCTGTTCGGGCCGGTCGCCATGGCGCCGATTGGCGCTGTGGTGTTGCTCTTCCAGGCCCTGCTCCTGGCCCATGGCGGCCTGACCACCCTGGGCGCCAACATATTTTCCATGGCCATTGTCGGCCCCTTCACCGCTTATGCCATCTTCCGCTTCGGCCGCGGTATCAAGCTCCCCTTCGGCGCATGCATCTTCCTGGCGTCAGCCCTGGGAGACCTGCTGACTTACGTTACCACCTCGGCGCAACTGGCCCTGGCCTTTCCCGACCCGGCCGGTGGCTTCATGGCATCGTTCATGAAATTCATGGGTATCTTTGCCATAACCCAGATTCCCCTGGCCATCAGTGAAGGCCTTTTGACCGTCGTCGTCTTCAATGCCCTGGCCCGCTTCAACCCCCGCGAGTTAAAAGAACTAAACGTTGTATCCTCACAGGAGGTGCAGGCATGAAGCGCTATCAGAATCTCATTCTACTGATCCTGGTGGTTGCCCTTGTCGCCATACCTCTGATGATGATCAAAAAGCCGGAACCCGTAAAGAACGGCACGGAAGTGGAAATCTTCACCGGCTCCGACGATCAGGCGAAAAACGCCATCAGCACCATTGATCCGTCATACAAGCCCTGGGCAAAATCTCTGATGGAACCCCCCAGCGGCGAGATAGAGTCTCTGCTATTCTCTCTCCAAGCTGCCTTGGGTGCCGGATTCATCGGCTACTGGTACGGCCGCTCCTCTACCCGTGCCCGCATGAGGCAGGAGCGGGGTGAAGAGGCATGATGGTACTGGAGCGCTATGTCTATTCCAGTCGCTGGAGGCGGGTAAACCCCGCCGCCAAGGGGCTCTTCGCGCTGTGCGGCTTGACCGCCGTGTTCCTCTCGGCAAGCCCCCTCACTGCCTGCGGTTTGGCGCTGGTCATGGCGGCAGTTACCCTCTTTGGGAGCGGCATGCCGCTGAAAAACTACCTGCGGGTGGCGGCCCCGGCCCTGCTGTTCCTGGCCTGCAGTTCCCTGTCCCTGATCTTTTCCCTGAACCTGGGTGGGCCATGGGGGGTGAACCTGGAACTGGCAAAGGGTGAGTTCCCGCGTACGGCCCTGGTATGCTCCCGCGCCCTGGGAGGTCTGGCGTCCCTCCTCTTTCTTGCGCTGACCACCCCCATGAACGATATCATCAGCCTCCTGCGCCACCTGAAAACCCCCGAGACGCTACTGGACCTGATGTGCCTATGCTACCGGATGCTCTTCGTCTTTTCCGAGACGATGCACGACATGCACACTGCCCAGGCCGCCCGGCTGGGACACTCCAGCCCGCGACGCGCTCTCCGTTCCGTCGGCATCCTGGCCGCCAATCTGACGCTGCAGGTCTGGCACCGTTCCCAAGCCCTGCACCAATCGGCCCTTGCCCGCAATAACGATGGTCCGCTCCGTTTCCTGGAGCCAGAGTATCCCCGGCAAAGGTCCAGTCTTGCGGCTTCGGCCCTGGGGGGCGGCGCCCTGATCGCGCTGGCACTGATTACAACATGATCCCCCCAGCGAATGACATCATCCTTGAGTTGAAGGATGTTAGTTTCAACTATCCCGATGGCAGCCCGGGACTGGTCGATTGTTCCCTCTCCCTGCTGCGCGGCAGCCGAACCGTACTGCTGGGGCCGAACGGGGCCGGGAAAACAACTCTCTTTCTGCATTGCAACGGCATCCTTCTTCCCGCAAGCGGCAAGGTCCTGTTCAACGGAAAGCCACTCGATTATGGCCGCCAGGGTCTGCACGATATACGATCACGGATCGGCCTGGTCTTCCAGAACCCGGACAGCCAGCTGTTTTCGGCCAGCGTACGGGAGGACGTCTCCTTCGGCCCGATCAATCAGGGACTTGATCGGCGCGCGGTGCGAGAACGGGTCGAAGAGGCTCTGGAGGTGGTCGGCATGGCCGGCAATGCCGAGAAACCGGTGCACAACCTGAGTTACGGTCAGAAAAAACGGGTCTGCATCGCCGGAGTGCTGGCCATGAGACCTCAGTTGATGATCCTTGACGAACCGACTGCCGGCCTGGATCTGCGGATGCAGCACGAACTGATGGCGGTGCTGGATAAACTGCATGGCGAGGGGATAACCATCGTCATGGCCACCCACGATGTGGATCTGGCCTATGCCTGGGCCGACGAGGCCCGTCTGCTGGATTGCGGCACAGTGGTCGCCAGTTTTAATGCCGGTGATTTTCCGGCGCAGGCTGGGGTACTGGAACAATACGGCCTGGGAGTGCCACAGGTAGCAAAAGTTTATCCGCCGTTGGTCAGACGGGGGATAGTGCCCCTCGGGGAGAATGCGCCCCGCTCCTGCGAGGAACTGGCGAGTATTCTGAACTCTTCCATGAGGGTCTGGAGGTAACAGCTTGACATAGTCACAGACCACCCGCACAGCGGGTGGTCTGTGACTGAAATTTCTGGAGATAATCCATGCATCGCCAACGGCGGCGCTGTCTATTTCAGGCCAAACCCACTATTCCATCCGAGCGCTATCCTTTTTACCATATGTTGCCCCGCTGCTTTGCTGTGTCTTTATCGGTCAACCCTCCCTCCCCTCTCAATGCGACAGAGATTGCAGATGCAAAGACACCGACTCGAATCGTATCCCTATCCCCTGCAATGACCGAGACACTTTATTCCTTCGTTCTCGGCGGGCGGATAGTTGAAGTGACGTACATCTGTGACCGTCCTGTACCCAGTATCCCAAAGGGGATAGCACGCAGCTTGAACTGTAAGCGTATATCGTGAGTCCTGAACTACCTGCCCTAATAAGGCGCTAAATATACTTGCCATGTCACACCTCCGAAATCCAATTCCTAATACTCATCAATCGAATTTGTTGAAACCCAGCATAGATAAAAGGAATTTGTATTTTAATCACAATTCTATTGACATACGATTATCTTAGTAGTATGAAATGGGTGTTACTATTAATACATTTGTAAACCCATATAGCAATGAATTTTATGCTAACGCATACACAGAACTGCCTTATTGGTTGGATAGGTAAGAATGATCGACAGTTGGGATGCTTTTTCGGTTTATCCTTCTTGCTCCATCTGTGCTCTGTGATGCTATTCGTGCTTTATGCAGACCGAGCGATGAGGAACGATCATCAGGATGTATTTTACATCGACCTGAATCAAATTTCCCTACCGTTTGAATCCCAGTCCGAGGGAAAATCCAGTGCCATTGCCGCTAGAAAACCGGAGAAGGCTCCGATCCCAGTCCAGCCTGTCAAAAAGGATCAGCCTTCCCAATCTGTCATGGCCCCTTCTAGGCAAATGCAGCAGACCGTGATCAGCGAATCCGCAAAATCAGTAACGATAACTAACTCGGAGCCGGTTTCCATGGCTTTGCAGGGGAATCCGGGGCCATCAACCTCCAGTGTAGCCAACCCTCAGGCCAAGGGAAGCGTATCGGCAGCAACTACCGTCGGCACCTCTGAAAGCACCGGGCTGGACGGCGAGATTGCATTCGGCTCCGCGTCGGGCCCTTCGTTTCTGCAGCGGATACTACCTACATTTCCAATGGTGGCAAGACGCTTCAACCGGGAGGGGAAGGTGATACTGCGCCTCACCATCGATGCGGTCGGTTCGTTGGTCGCAGTCGAGATCCTTCAGGACCCGGGATACGCCTTCGCCGCTGCAGCTGTTGAAGCGGTCAGGAGATTGCGCTTTCTTCCGGCCCGGCATGAAGGAAGACCAGTCACGGCAAAGGCGATACTTCCTATCAGGTTCATCCTCCAGGGGGCCAACTAACGATATCATTAACTCGAAAACCGCTCCTTTCGAGTTGTGGGGGAGGCAACTCCCCCTATTTTTCACTTAACGAGGAAACCTGCTTGCACAAGGTGTGTATCGGGAAAAAGCCTCTTCCCAGTAAATCAGATTCAAGGAATCCTTCAATCTCCGGACCGGAAAATCTGTTAACAGGCAGGCCTCGAATAAAGTTCAAGGGCAACCCATATCAATTGGAGGAGAGACAGATGAGTGGAACAACGAGATTCGGCGTATCGATGGATGCCCAGTTGTTGGAGAACTTCGATAAACTGATAGAGAAAAAGAGCTACATGAACCGCTCCGAGGCGATCCGGGACCTGATTCGCGCCTCCCTGGTGGAAACCAGGGCCGAGAATGACGAGGAGGAAATGGTCGGCACAATAACCCTTGTCTACGACCACCATGTGCGTGATCTCAGCGAAAAGTTGAACGAACTGCAGCATGCCCACAATGACAAGATCATCTCGGCCCTGCACGTCCATCTAGACGCCCACAACTGCCTCGAGGTACTGGTGGCGCGGGGTAAGGCCAGAGATGTGAAGACAATCTCCAATGAGCTCCTCGGCGTGAAAGGTGTCAAGCACGGGAAGCTGGTGATTACCACTACGGGAGAGGAACTGCAGTGAAAAAGACCTTTGATTAAAAAGGAGGTGTATCCAGATGTAATGAAAAACCGTTCATATCCATGAACAAGAGCACCATCACGAAGGAGCTAAAGAGGGGCATGAGCACGGACACAAACCATATGAACTGGAATCCCATGACCACGGCCATTAAGTTCATGTCTTGATTTAGGCTGAATAGCAGCGGGGAGATACCAAATTTATTCTCGATTTGCCTCCTCCTCTTTTGTATCTTTTTGCAGAATCATCACTTTATATGACTCGGCAAACTTCATCTCTTTATCTGTTGCCTCCTTTTTCGCCAATACGCGCATCTGGATTCCCACTTTATCAACTTTGAACTGGTTTCCATGTTTCTTCAATGCTTCGATTTTTATCTCAATTGTTTCCTTTGTGTCAATCCAAGTATCGGGTTTTTCCAGCCAGTGGATGTATAACCGACTGACATCGTGCGGGTTATACCCGGCTGACAGCAGATCTACAAAAAAAGAGCCCCGAACCAGCCGCAAGGAATACCAGCCTGAGACGCGGCACGGTGATCGGGATGGTTGAGATATTCTCCCCTGTAAAACCATCCAACCTGATTCCCCGTTAAAACAGTATCACGCTTGAATTGGCGAATGAGGCGGGTGAAGGCCTTACGCGAGGGATGTTTGGTTCCAGTTCTCCATCGGGATAACGAAGGAAGATCGTCTTCTTTACTCCCAATAATGCGTTCGCTGTAAGCTGCTCTTTTCGCACAGTTCCGCAGGCATGGGTTTATAACTGCTATTTTTCGATGCGTCGTTCGAACCGGAGTCAACGCTGGTAATGACGACCGATATGATCTCGCATCCCGCTTTGGCACATTTTACGAGTGTGCCGGCAAAATAGAATTCCTGATCGGCCAGGGTGTGCATGAATATTCATCGCGCAGCAGGGGATACATTCTTTGTCCATAGAGAGTGAATTTAACTATGTTCAGAGTTGAGGGGAAATTCCTCGGACGGGAGCGAATGCTAAAAAAACGGGGTGAACTCTCAATTTGTCCACCCCGTGTCTGATACTTGCGGCAACCCCAGAGCAATCAGTGCTTGTGGTCGTGGGGCTCTTTTTCGTGG
>Ga0335084_10005498_pt1 | contig 12534 bp, 9 predicted proteins | sample Lox_Sample_44_FD_206721 | JGI IMG/M metagenome (GOLD analysis project Ga0335084, IMG submission 206721) | Soil microbial communities from Loxahatchee National Wildlife Refuge, Florida, United States - Lox_Sample_4.4 | ecosystem: Environmental > Terrestrial > Soil > Wetlands | place: USA: Florida...
ATGGACTCGGTGAGAGCGAAAGGTGCGGAGCCGGCGCTGAGTCTCGGCGGCATGGGCGATCATCCGAGCGCGATGGCGCTGTTGGCAGGCGTGATGATGGCGCTCTATCGCCGCGAACGGACCGGCAAAGGCGGCAAGGTGTCCAGCAATCTGATGGCGAACGGCGCGTGGGCAGCCTCTGCGATGATCGCCGGAGCGGTCGCCGGCGCGCCGCCCTTCGAGCACGTCGATCGCAACGCGCCGCCCAATGCGCTCGTCAGCAACTACGTCACTCGCGACGGCCGCTGGATTCTGCTCGCGGCGGTGCAGCAGGAGAAGGATTTCCCGCGCGTGATGCGGGCGCTCGGTCGCGAAGACCTGATAGACGACCCGCGGTTCGTCGATCGCCCGGGCCGCATGGCCAACGCCGCCGAGCTGGCGCAATTGATGGACGCCGCGTTCAAAGAACGCGATTTTTGCGACATACGCGCGGCGCTCGAGGCGAATCTCGTCATCTACGGCGTGATGAACACGCTCGCGGAAACCGTCGACGACGCGCAAATGCGCGCCGCCGGCCTATTCGTGCCGGTCGACGGCCTGGACTGCGGCCGCGGTGAACTCGTCGACAGCCCGATTTGGTTGTCGGATGCACGCAAACGCGTGGCGCATCGCGCGCCCAGGCTCGGCGAGCACACCGATCAGGTGTTGCGTGAACTCGGCTTCGATGCGGCCGCAGTCGCGGCGCTGCGGGGCGAAGGGGCGGTCGAGTGACGGCGGGTCGCGCGCAGATCCACGTGGACGAGATGAGCTCGGCACCCGCCGTCGGCACCGCCCCGGACGGGACGAATCGATCGTTGCGATCGGGCCCGGGGCCACGTAGCGTCCGGGTTTCGGACTGTTACCGAGGACCCCGCGATGGCCGTATACCTGCATGTCACTCTGTTGCTGCGCCAAGGGAAATTGCCGGTGTTCCGGGATGCCATGAAGATCGCGCAGCCGATTGCCGAGGCGGCAGGCTGGAAACTGCGAGACGCGTTCGTGTTTCGAGCCGGGCGGCTCAATACGGTGATCGACGTGTGGGAGCTCGAGGACATGAACCACTACGATCGTGGAATGTCCGCATTGCAACGGAGTCCGAAATTCGCTGAGCTGCAGGCGAAGCTCGCGGACAGTGTCGAATCCGAGACCGTCAATTTTTGCGATCGGCTGCGCTACGTCTGAGGCAATCGAAGGAGGAGGAGATCGCGCATGTCGAACCCAACGAACACACAGAGGACCGCGCTCGACTACGAGGTCGTCATCATCGGCGCCGGCGTGGCCGGCATCTATCAGCTGTACAAGCTCGTGCAGCTCGGCGTGAGGGTGACGGTGCTCGAAGGCGCGGCCGGCCTCGGCGGCACCTGGTATCACAACCGCTATCCGGGCTGTCGGTTCGACTCCGAGAGCTATACGTACGGTTATTCGTTCTCGAGGGAACTGCTCGACGAGTGGCATTGGAGAGAACGCTTTTCAGGCCAGCCGGAGAACCTGCGCTATCTCAACTACGTCGCCGACAAGTTCGATCTGCGCAAGCACATGCGATTCAACTGCCTCGTGACCTCCGCCAAGTTCGACGAACGCGGCCATTGTTGGCGCGTGCGTCTGCAGGACGGTCGCGAGACGACGTGTCGCTTCCTGGTGACGGCCATCGGCCTGCTGTCGGCGCCGACGCCGCCGCGGATCGAAGGCATGGAGCGCTTCGAAGGCCAGTCGTTCCACACGTATTACTGGCCGCAGGAACCGGTCGCGCTCGCCGGCAAGAAGGTCGCCGTGATCGGCACCGGTGCGACGGGCGTACAAGTGATCGCGGCGCTTGCCGATCAGGTGGGCGAACTCACCGTGTTTCAGCGGCGACCGAATTGGTGCGCGCCGCTGAACAACTCTCCGATCTCGGATGCGGAAATGGCCGACATCCGTTCGCGCTACGACGAGATCTTCGCCAAGTGCGCACGCACGCCGGGCGGCTTCGAACACGAGCCCGACCGACGTGGCTTCTGGGACGTGTCGCGCGAAGAACGCGTCGCGTTGTGGGATCGGCTGTACGGCGAACCCGGCTTCGGCATTTGGCTCAGCAACTTCCGCGAGATTTTCGTCGACGAGAAGGCGAACGCCGAGTTCTCCGAGTACGTCGCCGACCGCATTCGCAAACGCGTGAAGGATCCCGCCGTCGCCGAAAAGCTGATTCCGAAGGATCACGGCTTCGGTTGGCAGCGGGTGCCGCTCGAGACGAACTACTACGAGACGTACAACAAACCGAACGTCCGCCTCGTCGATATCTCCGAGACGCCGATCGAGTGCATCACGCGGACCGGCATTCGCACGACCGAGCGCGAGTACGACTTCGACATCATCGTCTACGCGACCGGGTTCGACGCGATCACCGGCGCGTACGACCGCATCGACATCGAAGGCGTCGGCGGGGAGAAGCTACGCGACAAATGGGCCGACGGTCCGATCACGTTGTTCGGCATGCAGATTCACGGCTTTCCGAACTTCGTCACGATCGCCGGCCCGCAGAGCGGTTCGGCGTCCACGAACTATCCGCGCGGCATCGAGGTCGGCGTCGACTGGGCAACCGGGTTGCTCGAATACGCGTGGCGGCATGGCTACACGCGCTTCGAAGCGACGCACGAGGCCGAGCAGCAGTGGAGTGACCACGTCGCGCAGATGTACCAAATGATGTTGATGCGCAAGGCGAAAGGATGGTTCACCGGCTACAACTCGAACGTGCCGGGCCACGAATACGGGCGCGTACGGTATTTCGTCTACAACGGCGGCGCGCCGAAGTTCAAATCGACGATCACCGAGGCAGCGGAGCAGGGCTACAAAGGCATCGAGTTCGGGCGTTTGGGCGACAATGACGATGGCGCCCAACGGCCGCGCAGCGGCGCGACCGAACGCATCGAAGCGGCCGGCGAGTAATCAGCCCTTCGGCCGCAGTCCCAATGCGTCGAGGGCCTGCGCGACGCCCTCGCTGCGCGGCCGCATGTCGTCGGCGAGGTGCGCGTGCGTCGGTATGTAGAAGAGACCGAGGTCCATGCCGCGCAGCGCGATCTCGGCACAGCGTTCCGGCATGATGAGGCCGAGCTGCGGCGGTGCCTTCGACGGGTCCGGCAACGCGCGCGCGACGAGCGGAGTGTAAACGGCGCCGGGCATCAATACGTGCAGATCGATCGGCGCACTGCGCAGTTCGTGGCGCAGCCACTCGGCCATCACGAGCAGCGCGTGCTTCGTCGCACCGTACAACCCGATCGCCGAGCCCTTGACCGCGGACGGCACGCTCAACGAATTCTCGGAGCCGGTCATCATCAACCGGCCGCGCGCGCCGGTTCGTTCGAGCATCGGCAGGTACGCCTGCACGATTCGGAGCGCGGCGAACACGTTGACCGCGAACAACCGGTTCGCCGCATCGTCGATCGGCTGCTCGATCAGCTTGCGGCTGCCGCCGACGCCGGCGTTCGAGCAAATCAGATCGAGCCGGCCCTGCCAGCCGAACGCCTGCTCGACGAGCGCGCCCGGTGCTGACGGATTCGCCAAGTCGCACGCGATCGCGTGCGCACCGGGAATCGTCGCGGCTGTGCTCTTCACGCCGGCCTCGTTGACGTCGGCGAGCATGACCCGCGCGCCGCGGGCGTGCAGCGCTTGCGCGAGCGCTTTCCCGATGCCCGACGCCGCGCCGGTGACGAGCGCGACTGTGCCCGAATAGTCGATCATCGATGCGTCCTCCAATCGGCGACGGTCGTGAACTTCGTTTTACATGCAGCGACCGTCAACGCGCGAGCGGATTCGGCCGCAATTGCACGTGGCCGACGAACGACTGCGGCACCTCGGAATGCACCATCGGGTCGAGCCCGTTCGTGAACCAAAGTCCGCGTCCCTTCCAACCCGTGCTTGCATCGTCGATGCGGCCGTCGAGTCCGCGCGTGTACGTGTTCAGCGGATACGGCACGCGGATCACGGTGAACTGTTGCGTCTTCGGATCGAACGCGAGCAGCGAATCGGAGCCGGTGCCGTTCAGCACGACGACGTCGGCGCCGAGCCCGAGCGTGTCGAATTGGTCGACGAACAGGTAATAGTGGAAGTCGGCGTTCTTCTCGTCGCCGACGTCGTGGCCGGCCCGCATCAGCGGACCGGGGCTGCGATACAGCGTCCACCCCTCGGGGCATTGATCGCCGGTGCCCCAGGTGCGTTTGCACTTCGAGCGATCGAACCGGCCGAGGTCGCCGCTACCGCCGAGCGCGACCCACACGATCCCCTGCGTGTCGACGTCGACGCCGCGCGGTCCCGAACCGGGGCGCGGTGGCGTGTACGCCTCGAAGGTGCGGCGCGCTGGGTCGTAGCGGACGATGCGGCCGCGGAAATCGAAAGTGTCGCCGGGATTGCCGCCCGGCTGCGCGAACCAGACGCTGTGGTCGACCGGATTCGGAATCACGCCGTAGTTGAAGCCGACGAGCGGCGTGTCGGCTTTGCCGTCGCCGTCGCCGTCGACGACGACTTCGGCCGAACCTTGCGCGCGCCCGAGCGTTTCCGGCTTCGCCGCGTCGTATCGCGCCGGGTCGAACCAACCGATCACGTACGAATCGCCGCTCGTCCACAGCACGCCGCGGTCGTCGAATTGCAGGTGGTGCGTGCCGTAGCACGTATCGATAAGTTGGAACTTGCCGTTGTGCGGGTCGTACCAGCCGAGTTGGCGGTGGTGGTAGTTCTTCACGATCGCCGGCGAGTCGGCGCAGAACGACGGCAGATCGTCGGCCCACTCGCGGCGGATCTGCGTCGTGATCCACAGCCGCCCGTGCGAATCGAGCATCGGATTGTGCGGATTCGCCGGGTTCGGGTACTGCCCCTCGAAACCGGTAATGCCCTTCTCGACCGGGCAGCCGAGCGAGCCGAAACCGGCCGGCACCGCGGCGGCTGCGCCGAGCGGTTCGTACGTGAGTTCGCACCACGGCGTCGCATAGCCGCCGCGCGTCGGCACGTGCGCCGCGCTGGCGGTCGACGTGCGCGGGTCGAGTGCGAGTACGCGATCGTTGCCGAGATCGACGCCGTAGATCGGTCCGTTCGGATACAGCGACGGGTTGCGCTTGTCGGTCGCGATCTCGTCGTGTGCGTACGTGAACGTGTCGCCCCACGCCCACTCGGTGATCACGACGTTGCGTTCGATCCTGCGCGGCCGCGGCGGTGCGGCCGGGGTCTCGCCGGCCGCGATGCGATGCGACCAGTCGCCGAGCGCGTCGAGCAACCGATCGCGACCGAGGCCGTTCGCGGTCGCCTGCATGATGGTCGCTTTGCGAAAGCCGAGGTCGTACAGCTGACGCGTCTTCGTGCGCGTGATCAGCGAGCCGACTTGGTGACACAACTCGCAGCCGAGCTTGAACTGATTGACCCAGGCGGGATCGTGGCCGGGCGGTTCGAGCAGCGACAGCCAGTAGCTCGCCGGATAGATCGCGGCCGCGTCCTGTGCGCTCGTCGCGGCGACCGCCGTCAACTCGAGCTTGGCACCCGGCCGCGCCTTCGTCTTCGGCGAGTCGACGAGACCGTAGCCGCGCACCCACACGTCGTACTCGACCGACGGCAAATCGGGGATGACGAAACGGCCCTCGTCGTCGGTCACGACGATCTTGCGAAACGGCGTCGGCAACGCGGTGGTCTCGGCGATCACCCACACACCGCCTTCGGTGTGCGAAGGACCGGACCTCACGCGGCCCTCGATCCAGTCGGTCGCGACGACCGGCGGCTCGGCGGCATCCGCTCCGGCGCAGAAACTACACACGGCCGCAATGATGATTAACGAAGTACGCACGATCCTTCCCGAAGCCGCGGCCACCGATGCTAAGCCGCGCGGGCTCGGCTTCCAATGCGGAGGCTCCGGGGATCGAAACGCTTTCCCGTTGCCGATCCGCGACGTCCGCGGCGACGATGCTCGTATCGAGTTCCTACCACGCATCGAGGGAGACATGGCCAACACCGAGCGGATCGTCATTCACCACATCGAGGGCCGCCGGTCGGAGCGCGTCGCGTGGTTGCTCGAAGAACTCGGCGTCCCGTACGAGCTCGACTTCATCGAAGGCGACATCGTCGGCTCGTTGCTCGCGCTCGAGAAGCACCACGAAATGCGGATGGCGCCGATCGTGCGCATCGGCGCCGTCGTGATGGTGGAGTCCGGCGCGATCCTCGAGTACCTGCTGGCGAAATACGGCAAGGGCTCGGGCCTGCGTCCGGCCGACGATGCGCCGGAATTCCCCGCCTATCTCGAGTTCTTGCACTTCGCCGAAGGCACCGCGCTCGCGAAGATCGTCGTCGACGTGACCGAGCGGCGGCTCGGCAAATTGTTGAAGGACGCCGGCGTCGAGCCGCCGGCGCCGCCGAAGCTGCCGGGCCTCGCCGGCTCGCGCACCGGCGCGCAGCGCGTCATGCACTACGCGAACAACGCGCTCGCGACGCGGCCGTATTTCGCCGGCAGTTCGTTCACGGCGGCCGACATCATGATGCACTTCGCGATGAAGCTCGGCGGTCCGATCGCGGCCGGCGCCGAATTCAATACGCGGGAATTGCTGAAACGCGAGAAGGATTTCCTCGACGACTTTCCGAACGTCAGGAAGTTCATGCAACGCGTGGAGGCGCGGCCGGCGTTTCGACGTGCGATGAAGTCGACGATGCCGAAAGGTCCGCCGCCGATGTGACGGTCAGCCGCCGTTGCGTTGCCGCTGCGTGTACTGCGTCGCCCAATCCGCATAGTCGCGTTTGACGACGGCTGCAGCGTCCTTCGCGATGCGGTGCAACCAGCTGCTCGGCAACGTTTCGAGATGGCTCGCGATCGCGCCGGCGGCGCCTTCGGTCATCGCGTGGATGGCGCCGATGTCGTGGCCCATGGCGTGCAGCAGCTTGCGTTGATCGCGTTCGTCCATGCGACGCGCGTCGATCTTGCGCGAGTCGGCCGCGATGCGCCGGAAGATCCACGGCCCGTCGACGTCGAAGAACGGGTCCGGCGAGCGCGTGCCCCCTTGTGCGAGCGTTAGCACGGCGGCCGAGTGCGAATTCGTCCCGTGCGTCCAGCCCCACGCCGACGGCACGAGCGCTTTCGCTTCGCGCACGATGCGGCCGCCGCGCCAGCGGGCGATCGCGAGATAGCGCGGCCGGCCGAGGCTGCCGGCGCCCTTCGCCCACGTCGCGAAGCGTTCGATCGCGGCGTCGTCCGGTAGGTGCCGGATGAGTCGCGTCGCGACGTCGCTCGGCGCTTCGGTGGTCGGTGTGCGATCGACCTCGTCCCAGAACTCGCGACGCTCCGCGTCGGACACGGCGACCAACGGCCGCATCCAAGTCTCTTGTTCGTCGAGCAGCGTCGGGCGGGGATCGAGCAGACCGGTTTGATAGCCTGCGAGGATCGCGCGCGCGGCCTTCTTGTGGCCGAGCGTCGAGGTCGGCGACAGCCGCGCGCTGGTCGCGAGCCGGACCAAATCGAATGCGTACGGCATTCGATCGGCTTCGTCGAAGTCGTTCACGCCCCAGATCGCGCGGCCTTGCGCGTCACGCCACGTGCCGAAGTTCTCGAGGTGCGTGTCGCCGATCGCGAGCACGGCCGGCGCACCGCGCAGATCGGAGCCGATCGATTCGATCTGTCGCGCCCAGCGAAAGAACGTCGCGCGGAGAAACAGGAATGGGCTCTTCGTCATCCGCGCGTGCTTGTAACGCAGATCTTCGTCGACGACGGAACAATGGTCGTGCAACCAGTTTTCGTAAGCCGTCGCATCGGTATCGATGGACATCGGCCTTCCTGACGGCGCCGCATAGTTGCGACGACGTTAGCCGCTTGGCTGCGAATCGCCAAGCGGCGTCGTTCTTAGGAGGACTGGCCGCTCGGCCGTTTACGTGGCTGCCGCAGCAGCGCGACGCTCGGATCGAGGAAGCGCTGGATTTCGTTGAATGGCAACGGCTTAGAGAAGTAGTAGCCCTGGCCGTATTCGCAGTCGTGCTCGGTCAGGAACTTGAGCTGTTCCGCGGACTCGACGCCTTCGGCGACAACGAGCAGATTGAGCCGGTGCGCCATCGAGATCACCGCCGCGGTGATCGCCATGTCGTCGGGGTTCGACGGGATCTCCATGACGAACGAGCGGTCGATCTTCACCGTGTCGATTGGGAAGCGCTTCAGGTAGTTCAGCGACGAGTAGCCGGTACCGAAGTCGTCGATCGCGAGCTTGATGCCGAGCTCGTGCAACCGCTCGACCGTGAACGCGGCCGCTTCGGCGTCGTCCATCAACATCGTCTCGGTGATTTCGACCTCGAGTTGCGCCGGGTCGATGCCGGACTCGCGCACGCAGCGGCGCACGGTGTTGACCAAGTTCGGGTCGCGGAACTGCCGCGTCGAGATGTTGACGGCCACTTGAATCGGCGCGCCGGTCTGCGCGGTGAGATCGCGTGCGGCAATGCACGCCTGTTGGATCACCCACGCGCCAATGCCGACGATCACGCCGGTCTCTTCGGCGACGCTGATGAACTTGTCCGGCGTCAACAGGCCGCGCTCGGGGTGATGCCAGCGGATCAACGCTTCGACGCCGGTGATGCGCTGGTCGGCGAGGCGGACCTTCGGTTGATAGAAGAGTTCGAACTGATTCGCGTCGAGCCCTTGGCGCAACTCGTTCTCGGTGCGCAGGCGGCTTTGCGCCTTCGTGTTCATCTCCTCCGCGTAATACTGATAGTTGTTGCGGCCGCGTTCCTTCGCGCGATACATCGCGAGGTCGGCGTTCTTCGTCAGGATGTTCGCCTGCACCGAGTCGCTCGGGATGATCGTGATGCCGATGCTCGTCGTGACGACCAAGTGATGGCCCGAGATCGTGATCGGCGCGCGCAATCGCGCGAGGATCTTCTCGGCGACGGCGCCGGCGTCGCCCGGCGATGCGATGTCGTACAAGAGGATCGTGAATTCGTCGCCGCCCGGCCGTGCGACGGTGTCTTCGGTGCGCACGCAATGGGTCAGGCGGCGCGCGACTTCGCGCAGCAACTCGTCGCCCGCTTCGTGACCGAGCGTATCGTTCACGCGCTTGAACTGGTCGAGGTCGAGATACAAGAGCGCCGCGTACGTGCCGGTGCGCTGCGCGTGCGCGATCGCCTGTTCGAGGCGGTCGCCGAACAAACGCCGGTTCGCGAGATCGGTGAGCGTGTCGTAGAACGCCATCCGCTCCATCTGCTCGGCGCTGCGCTTCATCTCGGTGATGTCGGCGATCTGAACGATGAAGTAGAGGGGCGCGCCGTCTTCCGAGCGCTGTAGTACGACGTGGAAGTTCGTCCAGATCTCGATGCTGTCCTTGCACAACATGCGCCGCTCGGAGCGAAAGACGTTGCCGGAGCGGTGTTGCAAGCGGTCGAACGTATCTTTGAGGCTTTGCCGTTCCGGCGGCGGCACCAGGCGGCTGATGTGGCTGCCGACCAATTCGTTCTCGGTGTAGGCGAGCGCCTGCATCGCGAAATGGTTCGCCTGAAAGATGTAGCCGTCGGTGTCGGTCAACAGCATCCCGATCGGCGCGTTCTCGAAGGCGCCGCGGAACCGCTCCTCGCTGACGCGCAGCTTCGCTTCGGTGTCACGCTGCACGCGGTTGTCCTTGGCGATGCAGACGAGACTCTTCGTACCTTCGAGTTCGACCACGGTCGCCGACACGAGCGCCGGTATCTGCTCGCCACGCTTGGTCCGAAACGTCAGCTCGAAGTTCTGCAAGCTGCCTTCGTCGATCACTTTGTCGGTCGAGCGCTTCAGCTGCTCGATGTCGTCGAAGATCGGCAGTTCACTGACGCGGTGGCCGACGAGCTCCTCGTACGTGAAGCCGGAGGCCGACACGAACGCGTCGTTGATGTCGAGGATGCGGCCGTCGGCGAGCGCGATGATCACGATGCCGTCGGGGCTGCCGGTGAAGATGCGCGCGAATTTCTCTTCGCTCTCTTTCAACGCCGCTTCGGCCAGCCGGCGCTTCGTGATGTCGCGGCCGATGCACAGCACGCACAGTTCGCCGTCGATCTCGACGTAGCGCACCGAGATTTCCGTCTGCAGCGTCTCACCGTTCTTCGCGACGAGCTCCATTTCGTAGTCGAGGCACTCGTAGTGCGCCTCGAGCTCGGCTTGTACACGTTCGCGATCGTGCGGGTTCGCCCAGATCTTGAGATCCTGATCGCGCAGCCCGATGCCTTCTTCGCGCGTATACCCGAGCAACCGCGTGAAACCGGTGTTGAAGTCGATGATCGTCGAGTCTTCGTTGCGCATGATCAGGATCGCGTCGGGACTCGAATGAAAGATCGTCGAGAACTTGTTCTCCGACATCCGCAGTTGCTTCTCGGCCTTGACCTGCTCGGTCGTGATTCGAGCGGTTACCACGCTGCCGACGATGCCGGGCGCGTCGCCCAAGCCCGTGAACTGCACGTCTAGAAACGTCTCCGAGTCGTGCAGGCGCACGTCGGTGAGGCGAAACGTTTCGCGCGGCCGCCGGTACGTGCGCGCGAGCGCGCGGCCGAATTCGTTGCGATCGGTGGTGTGAATGAACGGCAACGGCTTCGCGCCGATCAGCGACGTCGCCGCGGCGCCGAAAATTTCGTACGCCTTCGGGTTCGCGTAGCTGATGCGGCCTTCGAGGTCGATCACCAGCGTCACTTCGCCGGTGTTCTCGATGATGCCGCGGAAGCGCGATTCGCTGACCGCGAGCGCGCGTTGCGCGCGCCGCTGTTCGGTGAGGTCGAGCACTTGCACGACCGCGTAGCTCGCTTTGCCGGACGGGTCGCGCAACATGCGGGCGTAGACCGACGCCCAGAGCTTGCGGCCGTCGGCGCGCGTGAACTCGCGATCCAAACGGATGTGCGCGTCGTGTTGCGACAAGAGCTCGCTGCGTTGTGCGTGGATCTCGTCCCACAACGCGTCGCCGAGCAGCCGATCGAGACTGGCGCCGATCAGCGGCTCGTCCGAATTGCCGGCGAGCTGCACGAACGCGTCGTTCGCGTGGACGATCGTGCCGGTGGTGTCGACGAGCGCGGTCGCGGCCGGCGCGTGCGCGAACGCTTCGTGGATCTGCTCGATCGCGACGTGCCGGTGGCGCGGGTCCCAAATCAGCAACGCCGCGGCCATCCAATAGAGGCTCGACCACAGGATCTGGCCGGCGCCGATCTGCAGATCCGACACGGAACCGTGCCATAAGCGTGGGTCTAACAGCGTCGGAAGAACGTGCGTGGCGGTGGCCGCGATCGCGGCGCCGATGACGAGTCCGCGACGATTCGTGCGGCCTGCGAGGAGCATCGCGAAGAGGAACAACGATGCAGCGACCTCGTGGCCGCTCGTGAGCGCGGACACGACGACGCCGATGACCAGCGTGACGATCGTTACGGCGATCGCCACGGGCGGATCGAGTCGCCGGTGCGCGGCCCACGCGTCCATCGTGCGTCCTTAGGGGAGGTTCCGTTATCCTTGCGCGACCGCTCGCCAAACCCTTGATTCGGTCGCCAACACGTCCATGAACTACGAATTGACGGTAGCGGTTGAGGGTCAGGGACTCTATGACGTCACGCACAAAGTCGCCGAAACGGTGCGCAATTCGGGGATGTCGGACGGACTGGCAACGGTTTTCATCCGCCACACCTCCGCCAGTTTGATCATTCAGGAGAACGCCGATCCGGCGGTGCGCGACGATCTGCAGCGGTGGCTGAATCGCTTGGTGCCGGAAGACGATCCGTTGTACACGCACACCGCGGAAGGCGCCGACGACATGCCGGCGCACATCAAGGGTGCGCTGACCGCCGTGTCGCTGTCGGTGCCGGTGATGCGCGGTGAACTCGCGCTCGGCGTGTGGCAGGCGATCTATCTGTGGGAGCACCGCCACCATCGCGGCGAGCGGCGGTTGATCGTCAACGTGCTCGGCTGACGCGACGGCTCGGCTCCGCCGGTCCACTGCAGCACGCCGGTCCGACGCAACGATGGTCGAGACTACCTGATGGGTAGTTGCTCCGTGTGCGTCCGATACCACAATCGGTGACCTATCAATTGGATCGATAGGAGCACCTCAGATGTCGATATCCCCACTCGCGACCGTCACCGGGTTTCTGACCGCCGCGCTCAATCAAGACTGGGACACAGCCGTGCCCATGATGACCGCCGACTGCGAGTACGCGAACGTGCCGGTTGCAGTCGTACATGGTCCGCAGGCGGTACGTGCCGTCCTCGACGAATTCCTGAAGCCGACCCTGGAGAACACGTTCGTCGTAAAGAACCACGCCGTAAACGGTGATCTGCTCTTCCTCGAGCGCGTCGATCGTCACCGAGTACAGAGCGGTTGGGTGGAATTGCCCATCAATAGCGTGTTCCGGATCCGGGACGGCAGGATCGCGCTGATTCGCGAGTATTTCGACGTGATGACGATCGCGAAACAGTGGCCGGTGCCGCTCGCCTAGCCGAAGCGTCCGACGATGGTCAGGGTGCTCGGTCGAACAGCGCCTTCGTCGCCTCGTCGGCGGGAAACATCGACTCGATGCGCAATTCGTCGGTGGTGACGT
>Ga0335084_10005499_pt1 | contig 12534 bp, 11 predicted proteins | sample Lox_Sample_44_FD_206721 | JGI IMG/M metagenome (GOLD analysis project Ga0335084, IMG submission 206721) | Soil microbial communities from Loxahatchee National Wildlife Refuge, Florida, United States - Lox_Sample_4.4 | ecosystem: Environmental > Terrestrial > Soil > Wetlands | place: USA...
GCGCGGCGCGATCGCGTTCGCGATCGCGAGCCTCGTCGTCCACGCCGCGACGTGCGCCTACTGGCACCGGCGCGTCGGGACGTACTTCCCGTTCATCTCGACCCACGCGGCGAACTACGCCGTCCACCCCGATCAGCTCGTCGAGCTCTTCCTCAAGTACGTGCGCCTCATGTTCGTCGGCTCGTTCGAGTTCCCGACCACGCTGTGGGGGGCGGTGCCGTACGTCGTCGTCGTCCTGCTCGCGGTGAAGATCGTCGCGAGCGTCGCCCGCTCGTGGCCTGCGAGCCTGCACTTCGATCGCGGCGATCGGCTGCTCGTCGTCTTCTACGGATCGTTCTTCCTGCTGCTCGAGTTCTTCCCGAACGGCTTCCAGCTCGATGCCTACTACTCGGTGCCGCGCATCTTCCGCTACCTCGCGCCGATCTCGTTCCCCATCGCGCTCCATGCGGCGAAGCTCCTGCTCGACCTGGCCCGTGTCCCGATCGGCGCCGTGCGACCGGCGACGGCGTCGCTCGCCGTCGGCCTCACGTTCCTCGTGGTGAACCTCCTGCAGTCGGCCGAGGCGACGAGCCCCGGGCGCAACTACCGCGAGAATCTCCAGGCCGTCCTGCACGACGTACGCATGGCGAAGCCCCCGATGCTCCTCGCCGAGGCGATCATCGCGAGCTACTTCCGCGACCTCTACTTCGACCCCGACGAGCAGGCGACCGAGGTCGTCATCCTCAACACCGAGCACTCGGCCGCCGAGTACGAGGAGTGGCTGCGCGCCCGCGAGCCCACCCTGCCGGACGGCACGATGCTCATCACGGGCCTCGCGAACTTCGTCCACTACGGCGCGCACATCGACGGCTACCGCCTGGCGTGGTTCAAGGCGCCGCTCTCGTCGCGGTGGAAGCTCGTCAAGGAGTACGGCGTCCTGTGGTATCTCCCGAAGCCCGAGCGGGCGCGGCTGTGGCGCCTCGAGCAGCCGGCGACGACGCGCCCCGCGCAGCTCGATCCGCCGGAGGACTACTCGTCGCTCGCGGACATGGACGATCCCGCGGCGCTCTTCAAGGCCGGCATGAAGCGCTACGACGCGAACGACTACGACGGCGCGCGCCTCTACTTCCGCAAGATCCTCGACCGCTTCCCGACCGCGGGCTCCGATGCCGCGTTCTTCTACGCCGCCTCGTTCTACCGTCAGGTCAACTGGCAGCGCGCGCGCCGCGCGTTCAAGCACCTGGTCCGCACCGACCCTCACAGCACGTGGGTACCGGCCGCCTACTGGCACATCTTCGCCTGCGAGAGGAACCTGGGCCACATGGCCCGGGCGCGCGCCGGGTTCCGGATGATCATCCGGCGCTTCGCCGCCGATCCAGCGGCCGTCGGCATGGCGAAGCAGGACCTCATGCAGCTCCGCCGCCGGCGCGGCGGGATCCTCGTCGACTGGTGGAACGGGCCGTGAGCGGCTAGCGCCAGCCGCGATCGACGACCAGGCGCTCGACCCGGGCGCGGATGTCGTCGCGGATCGCGCGCACGCGCTCGAGGCTCTCGCCGTGTGGATCGGGCAGCGCCCAGTCGTCGCGCTCGAGCCCCGGCACGAACGGGCACTCTTCTCCGCACCCCATCGTCACGAGGAGCGTCGCCTGCGACGCCAACTCGGGTGTGAGAAGGCATGGGCGAACGCCGCTCAGGTCGACGCCGACCTCGCGCATGACGTCGACGACCTGCGAATGGACGTGGTCGGCCGGCCTGGTCCCCGCCGACATGGCGCGCGCTCGACTCGCGTCGGCGAGCAGGTTGAAGAAGGCGCCCGCCATCTGCGATCGGCCCGCGTTCTGGACGCAGGCGAACAGTACGGTCTTCATCGCGTATGCTCCTTCGATGCGTCGCCCGCGAGGAGCCATCCGAACACCGCCGTCGCGGCGACGGCTCCCGTGATCTGCGCCGCGATGAAGCCCGGCACGTCGACCGGGCGAATCCCCGCGAACGTGTCCGTGAGCGATCGAGCCAGCGTCACCGCGGGGTTCGCGAACGACGTCGAGGCCGTGAACCAGTAGGCGGCACTGATGTAAGCACCCACCGCGAGGGCCACCGCGGTCGGCCCTACCCGTGAGCACCCCAGAATCACGCCGAGCAGCCCGAACGTGGCGACGAATTCGCTCAACACCTGCGCCCCGCCGCTTCGTGCATGCCGCGACAGCGCGAAGACGGGCTCGCTGAACATCAGGTTCGCCGTACCGGTACCGACGACGGCGCCGAGCACCTGTGTCACCGCGTAGCTCGCCGCCTGCGGCCACGAGTGACGCCCGCGCAGGGCATCCGCAAGCGAGACGACGGGGTTCATGTGTGCCCCGGAGATCGGCCCGAAGGCGAGAATGAGCGCGACGAGGGCGGCGCCGGTCGCGATCGAGTTCGCGAGCAGCGCGAGCCCGACCGATCCGCCTGCGAGACGCTCGCCCATGATGCCCGACCCGACGACGGTCGCGAGCAGGAGCGCCGTGGCGATCCCCTCCCCGACCAGACGGCGCGCGAGCGTCATGATCGGTCCGCGCGGTAGCGGCGCGCCGCCAGCGGCTCCGCGCGCAGCCACGCGACCATCTGCCGGAACCCCCGCTCGAAGCCGAAGCGCGGCTTCCAGCCGAGCGCGCGACGGATCGCATGCGCGTCGGCGACCCATGCCGAGGTGTCCCACTGCCGGTTCGGCATCGTGCCCCACACCGGCTTCTGCGGGATCGCGAGCACGCGGCGCGCGACGTCGACCGCCTGGCGAATCGTCGTCTGCTTCCCGGTGCCGACGTTCCAGACCGGGCCCGGCTCGGGGTGCGGCCGCGCCGCGGCGAGCACGAAGGCCTCGTTCACGTCGTCGGCGTAGACGTAGTCGCGCGCGACCCTGGGATCGACGAGCGGCGGGAGCGTGCCCGCGAGCCCGCGCACGATGAGCGTCGGCATGAGACGACCCGGCTCCTCCCACGGCCCGTACACCGAGTAGAGCCGCAGGGTCGCGATCTTCACGCGCTCCTTCTGCGCCGTCAGCCGACAGAAGTGGGTCGCCGCCGCCTTGGTGACCGCGTAGTGGCTATTCGGCTCCAGCCAGTCGCGCTCCGACGGCGCCTTCTTCTTGAAGCCGTACTCCGACGACGATCCGGCGGCGACCAACGCCTCGAAGCCGGTGCGGAGGCACGCGCGCACGAGGTGCATCGTGCCCGTGACGTTGGTCGCCACCATGCGATCGAGGTCGGTCTCCCACGAGTAGGCGCCGTGGGCCGCGAGGTGAAACACCCACTCGGGCTTCACGCGGCGCACGACCCGATCGACCGACGCGCGATCGTCGAGCGATCCGCGGTGGAGCTGCACGCGATCGCGCAGCCCCTCGAGCCGCCAGCGCGCGTGCTCCGGGCGCACGAGCAGATGCACCGCGTGCCCGTCGTCCGCCAGCCGCCGGGCGAGGTTCGCGCCGACGAAGCCGGTGCCTCCCGTCAGAAGAACGCGACGGCGCACGTCACTTCCCGGACAGGAACCCCTTGTAGTCGAACGTCTCGAGGTACTGCCACGTGCGCTGGCGGATCTCGTCGCGCTCGGCCGCCGAGAGCGTCTCGGCCTCCTCCCGGTTCGCCTCGGGCGTCGGCGTGCGGATCGTGCCCCACGGGTAGACCGTGCCGAGGGGGTTGCCGTTCCACGACGGCTGCTTCAGCGAATCCGCTGGGCCGATGCCGAGCTTCGCGAGCACCGGCGTGAGCGTGCCCACCGAGTCGCGCATCACGTCCTCGGCGCGCACGATGTGGAGGCGATCGGGAAAGCGCTCGCGATAGAGCAGCGCGTGGTACTGGTTGAGGGTCCAGCCGAGCATGTAGGTCGCGAGCGGCAGCGGCACGGGACGGCGCTTCGTGTCGGCGAAGGCCGACCACGGGTTGCGCACGACGTGCAGCACGTGGCCGTTCGGCATGTCGGTCAGGATCTGCGCGGCGTCGACGACGATGATCGGGCTGTAGCCGACGTGGACCTTCTCGCGGCCGCTGCGCTTGTAGTCCTTCCACACGTCGAAGGTGGCGCGGAAGAAGGCCGCCATGTTGTTCGCGCGCGAGCGGCCCGTGCCGTTCACGATCTCGACGTAGCGGGCCTTGCGCGCGTCGTCCGACATGTCGAACGGCCAGTCGCGGAACTTGCTCACGTGCGGCGTGCGCGAGCGGACCTTGCCTTCCTCGTCGATGATGAGGTGGTAGTCGCCGGCCGGCGTGCCGTCGAGCGGGAACGCGGGCCAGCGGTACTTCACCGGGAACATCGAGGTGAGGTGATCCTGCACGAGGCGCGTGCCGACCTGTGACTCGAAGGGGTAGACGAACAGCTCGGGGTGCCCGTCCAGGAAGCGGTGGGTGGTGTTCCCGCCGTTCTCGTACATGGCGCCGATCATCAACAGGCGAAAATCCTGACTCATGACGATGGGTCTCCTACTCCGTGACGAAGCCGTAGAACAGTCCCTGCTCCCGCGCGGGCTCGCGGCGGCCCGCGACGATCGGGAGGCCGCTCGTCCAGGTCGCGGGCACGGGCTCGACGGCGAACACCTGGTTGCCGAGCGGCCAGACGAGGCTGCCGAGCACCCTCCCCGAGCGTGCGTCGATCGCGTGGACGCCGCAGATGCACCGGTCCGGGTCGAGACCCGGCGCATACTGCCGGAAGCGCGTCAGCACGCGCGACGTGCCGACCCACGCGACGCCTCCGGAGAAGCCGAGCCCGCGCGTCCATCCGCCGGGGCGCGCGATCGCCTCGAAGCGTCCATCGCGGCACGTCCCGACTTCGCCGTAGCCGCTGTCGTCGACCCAGAGCGCGCCGCGGCGCAGGCGCGCCGAGTGCGGCCGCGTGAGGCCGCGCACGACCGGCTCGCGCGTCGCGCCCGAGAAGACGACGCCGCGCCGGTCGACGGGAAAGTCCAGGTGCCCGGGGCGCAGGCGCCCGATCGCATCGGTCGAGGCCGAGAAGTACGACCCGCGCACCGTCCTGCCGGCGGCGATCGAGTTCAGCTGCAGGTAGTTGCGGTCGAGGCGCGGCCTGCCGCGACGCTCCACGCAGCGCGGCCACCACACGGGCGTCGCCGTGCCGTCGTCGTCGATGCGGACGACGGCGTTGCGTCCGACGGCGTTGCCGTGCAGGCGCCCGCCGACGAGCGCCAGGTCGTGCAGGTAGGTTCCTCCGGGCAGCACGCGCGTCCGCACCGGTACCAGCGGCCGTCCCGCGAGCCGCTCCGCGCGGGCGCCCACCACCGGCGGCGCGGCCACGGCCGGCACGAGATCGTGCACCTGGTTCGGGTTGCGCGTGCTCGCGACGTGGACGACGCCGCGCCTGCGATCGACCGCGATGCCGGACGGATGGGGTAGCGGCAGATACGACACGACCGGTCCCCGACGGCCCGCGTGCAGCGCGACCAGCAGGTGCTCGTACTCGCGCGTCACGAGGAGCGTCGTGCCGGTCGCCGCGAGCGTCTCCCAGAAGCGCCCGCGCGTCCGGTGCCGCAGCAGGCGCTCGTCGATGCCGTCGGCGCCGACCCACGAGGCGGCCACGGCGCGCGGGTCGCGCCAGGCACCGTCGGCGTGCGCGTGCAGGCGCTCGCGGATGCTCATCGGCTCGCGCGCCGCATGGCCCACGCCCCCCAGTACATGCGCACCGCCGATCGGAGGTTCGTCGTCGACTGGCCGCCGAAGCGCCGGGTCGAGAAGATCGGCACCTCCAGCATCGGGTATTCCGCCTCCCGGCACGCGCGCACGAACTCGGCGTCGATGAGATCGTCGTCGTGCGTGAGCTGCAGGAGCCGCTCGCACGTGCGCGGGAACACCTTCGGAGTCCCGTTCACGTCCCAGCACGAGAGATCGAAGAGCGCGCGGCACTCGAGGTTGTAGAGCAGCGAGCCCAGGCGCCGCGTCCAGTGGTCGCGGATCTTGCGATTCGCCTTCACGACCGTCCCGGCGTGCGTCGCCGCGTAGAGGATCGTGAGGGTCAGCTCGGGGGGCGCCGTGCGTGCGGAGTTCGTGTAGCAGAGCAGATCGCCCTTCGCCTTCGCGAGCCCGTAGCGCACGGCGCGGCCCCATCCGCCCTTCGCCAGCGGCTCGCTGCGCACGGACGGGATCTCGGCGGCGAGCGCGGCGCACGCCGCGAGGTCGGCAGCGCGGCCGCCGTTCGGCACGAGCACGATCTCGTGACGGAGCGGCATCTTGCCGAGCGCCGCGGCCGCCTCGCGCACGACCTCCGCGATGTGGTCCTCCTGCTTGTAGACCGGCAGGACCACGGACACGAACGTATCCGTCATCGGGTCTTGCGGAGGTTCCCGAGCACGCTCTCGACGATCGCGTCCGCGGAGAGCCCGTGGAGCTTGTGCAGGTACGCCTGACTGCCCGACCGGCCGTCGGGCTGCTCGTGGACGGCGCAGCGCACGAGCCGGCAGCGGAGGCCGCTTTCGGCGATCACCTCGGCCACGAGCGAGCCCACGCCGCCCGCGGCGTAGTGCGCCTCGACGGTGAGCGCGAGCGGGACGTCCGCGAGCGCCGCGCGGAGATCGTCGGCCGGCGCCGGCCGGACGCTCGCGACCACCACGACCCGCGCGGAGACGCCACGCTCCTCGAGCATGCGGGCCGCGCTCGCCGCCTCGCTCGCCACCGAGCCCATGGCGACGATCGCGACGTCGCGGCCTTCGCGCGCCACCTCGGCCCGTCCCACGCGGAAGCGTCCGTCGAGCCCGGGCACGACCGTGCGATCGTCCTTGCCGATGCGGTAGTAGACCGGGCCGGCGACGTCCCAGGTGGCGCGCAGCGCCGTCGCCATCTGCTGGTGATCGGCGGGTGCCACGACCGTCATGCCGGGCTGCACGCGCATCACGCCCACGTCCTCGAGCCCGTGGTGCGAGAGGCCCTGCGGCCCGTACTCGAATCCGCCGCCGACGCCCACGATGCGCACGGGGAGGCGGTGCCAGACGGGCCCGTTGCGGATGAACTCGTAGGGCCGCAGCGTCGCGAAGGTGACGATCGAGTACACGAACGGCACGTAGCCCGCCTCGGCGAGCCCGGTCGCGATGCCGACCATGTTCTGCTCGGCGACGCCCGCATTGAAGAAGCGATCGGGATAGCGCTCCATGAACGGCTCGAGCGCCATGTAGCCGAGGTCGCCCGTGAGGAGCGCGATGCGGCGATCGGCCTCGGCGAGCTCGACCAGGGTGCGGACGAACGCGCCGCGCATCAGCGCTCGAGCTCCGCCATCGCCAGGCGGTACTCGTCGTCCGACATGGGCCAGTAGTGCCACTTGAGCTGGCCTTCCATGTACGAGACGCCCTTGCCGAAGGTCGTGCGCGCGACGAGGGCTCGCGGGGCCCCCTGCGCCGCGACCGGCTCCGACAGGGTGCGCCGGAGCGCCGCCGCGTCGTGGCCGTCGACCTCGCGAGCGTCCCAGCCGAAGGTGCGCCAGCGCTCGACCATCGGCGTGAGCGAGAGCACCTGCTCGGTCTTGCCGAGCGCCTGCTGGCCGTTGAGATCGACCATGACGGTGAGACGCCCCAGGCGATGATGGGCGGCGAACATCGCCGCCTCCCACATCGACCCCTCGTTGCATTCCGCGTCGCTCACCAGCACGAAGACGCGCCGATCCGAGCCCTGCAGGCGCGCGGCGAGCGCGGCGCCCACGCCGACCGGCAGGCCGAAGCCGAGCGAGCCGGTCGAGACGTCGATGCCGGGAAGCTCCCGGTCGGGATGGACGCCGAGGAGGCTGCCGTCGGCGCAGTACGAATCGAGCTGCGCCTGCGTGAGCCACCCGCGCAGGGACATGGCCGCGTACACGGCGAGCACGGCATGCCCCTTCCCCAGCACGAAGCGATCGCGCTCGGCGTGGTCGAGCGCGGGAATGCGCAGGACGCCGTCGTACAGCGCAGCGACGATGTCGGCGACCGACAGGGACGATCCGATGTGCCCCACGTTCGCACGCTTCGACTGCTGGATGACGATGCGCCGGATCTCGGTTCCGGTCATTGGTGACCCGACTCGGGGAGCGTGTAGGCTGCGGCCCCCCACCCTGTCAACGCGGTCGTCCGATTTCGTCCGCTAGGCAGCGACCGCCTCCACGATCTCGGACGACGAACGCGTCGGCACGATCCGCGTCATCCGGAAGCCGCCCTCCGCGAGGAGCGCGCGGTACTCGGATTCGGTGCGCTCGAGCCCGCCCGGCAGCGCCAGCATCTCGAGGTCGAGGATCTTGCCGAACGAGAACGCGTTGCCGGCCGGAATCACGGCCTCGACCAGCAGGAGTCGCGCCCCGGGCTCGGCCGCGCGACGGATCGTCCGCAGGATCTTCACGGACGGCTCGTCGTCCCAGTCGTGGATGATGTGCGACATCACGTAGGCGTCGCCCTCGGGGACCTCGCGGAAGAAGTCGCCGCCGACGATCGCCGTCCGGTCCTGCACGCCGAGGCGCGAAATCGTCGGGCCGGCACCGTCCACGACGTGCGGCTGATCGAACAGCACGCCGTGCAGCGACGGATTGCCCGCCAGCACCGTGGCGAGCAGAAGGCCGTGCCCGCCACCCACGTCGACGAGCGTCCGGACGCCGGAGAAGTCGTACGCGTCGCGCACGGCCATGGCCCGGCCGCCGATGATCCCGGTCATGGCGGCGTTGAAGATGCGCCCCTGCTCGCCGTCCGTCGCGAAGAACTCCCAGAGGGGCTTCCCGACCGCGCGCTCGCCGGACGGCTCGCCCGTCCGCACCGAGTGCAGGATGTCCGCGAACGCAGCGAGGTGCCAGGGTTGGCCGGCGAAGATGACGTAGTCGCGGACCGAGCCCGGCACGTCCGAGCGCAGGAACTCCGACTGCGGCGTGTTCTCGAACCGGCCGTCCGCCCGCTCGGCGAAGACGCCGAGGCATGCGAGCGCGCGCAGGACGCGATAGAGCGCCCGCGGCTGGGCGTCGGCCGCGCGGGCGAGCTCGTCCCGCGTCTTCGGACCTGAGGCGAGTTGGTCCGCGACGCCCAGGCTGGCTGCCGCCCACAGCGCCTGTGCGGTCCAGACGCCAGTGGACAGCTGCAGCACCGCTTCGACTGGCGACGGCCCGGGATTGCCGTGCGTCTTCGCATCCATGACCGCGTCCTAGCCCGATCGCGTCGTCGCCGCGAGTCCCCTCGGGGATTTCACGCCATTTTTCCTTGACGCCGAGGGGCCGCGCCGTGTTATCGCACCGATGGCTGCGGTAGTCGCGGCTGGCTACGACAGGCACCGCCTCCGGAGGTATCACGATGACGACTCGCACGTTCGGCTGGCCGCGAAGGGCTCTCGTCGCGCTCGTAGCCGCCGGCGCGCTCGCAACGAGCGGCGTCCCCGCCACGGCCCAGCTCTCGCATCCGACGCTCACGAACTCGAGCAACCCGAACGAGCTCGTTGCCGGGACGGCATCCACCCCGAGCCGCGAGCGCGAGAGCGTGGTCGACGTCGTCTCCTCCGCCGCCGGTGCGTTCGTCACGCGCTACGTTTCGCTGGTCACGGTCGACAGCGACGGCGCGGGCAGCAGCGCCGGCATCGAGCCCCTGACGTCGGACTACCAGATCGACTTCACGGCGACCGCACCGGGCGCGTACGTGCTGACGGTCGACACGGCCCTCTCGGGCGACCTCCATCTCGTGAACGACGGGCCGGGCAGCGCGGTCGCCGACGTGAGCGGCATCACCGGTCTCCTCACCGGCGGCACGCTCACGTCGGGCAGCCTCGACCTGGCCGATCCCGGCAGCGCGAGCGGCGCGGCGGGCGGCGCGGTCGCGATCAGCGACATGGGCAGCGCGACCGTCTTCGGCGTGAGCAACGGCGGTCCCGTCGCACACAGCCTGCGGTTCGTGTTCACCCAGAGCACCACCACGACGTCGGGCGGCGGCGACGAGGCCGCGATCCGCCTGGGCGGCACGTCGGACGTCTCGACCGAGACCGCCGGCGACTATCCGGGCAGCCCGGCCCGCACCCAGGCCGACGACGGGCACTTCGTCACCGTGACGATCACGAGCCTGTGCGGCAACAGCGTCATCGACAGCGGGCCCAGCTACACCGAGGCCTGCGACGACGGCCCTGCGAACGGCACGCCCGGCTCGTGCTGCAACACCGACTGCACGGCCGTCACCTCCGGCACGCCGTGCAGCGCCGACCCGAACCCGTGCACGGTCGACGTGTGCAACGGCGCCGGCGCGTGCACGCACAACGCTGGCAACGAAGGGGTCTCGTGCGACGACGGCAACGCGTGCACGTCCGGGGAGACGTGCACGAGCGGCGTGTGCGCCGGCGGCACGACGCAGACATGTCCGCTCTGCGAGACGTGCGACGCGGGCATGGGCTGCGTCGAAGGTCCGCGGACGAACTGCAAGCTGCCGACCGTGCCGCTCAAATCGAAGTTCCAGATGAAGAAGGGCCCGACCGACACGAACGACCTCGTGCAGTACAAGTGGGTGAAGGGCGCCGCGACCAACACCGTCGACTTCGGCCAACCGGACACCACCGACGACTACGCCCTGTGCGTCTACGCGCCGGGGCTCGTGCTGAAGGCGACCGCACCGGCGGGCGGCCTCTGCGGCACCAAGGCGTGCTGGAAGACGCTCAGCATCAAGGGCTTCTCCTACAAGGATCCGCTGCGCGACCCGCTCGGCGTCGACAAGATCGTGCTGAAGGCGGGCCTCGCCGGCAAGGCGAAGGTGCAGATGAAGGGCAAGGGCTCGAACCTGCCCGCGCTGCCGCTCTCGCTGACGCTGCCGGCGATCGTGCAGCTCCAGTCCGAGAACGGCCAGTGCTGGGGCGCGACGTTCTCCCCCGCGGGTCAGATCATCAACGACGGGACGCAGTTCAAGGGAAAGTCGGATTAGCCGACCCAAGACTTCGTCTTGGGTCGGGGGCGAGGGTGTAGCGGCGGTGGCACGCGCGACCAGCATGCCGCGGCCGGCGAAGCCGGCGCGGCAACGCTGCCACACATGAAGGAACGTCGGTCGCGCGTGCTTCGAATCGCGGCGGGAGTGCTCTTGCGGGCGGCGGCGCTTCGGGCAGAGTCTTCGGTAGTGGTGACGCGCCTCGTGGTGGTGATTCTGTTGGTGCCGTTCGCGGCTGGGGCGCAGGTCACGTGCGGGGGTACCGTCGGAGCGAAGCAGAAGGTCACGCTGACGGCGAACGTGGGGCCTTGTGATGGGGTGGATGCGGCGATCGTCGTCGATTCGGGATCGCTCGATCTGGCGGGGTTTGCAGTGTCGTGCAGTGATCTCGATGGCGATGGGATCTTGCCGCAGGGGATCGTGCTCACGGGAAGGAAGTCCAAGGTCATGGGCGGGACCGTCATCGGGTGCGCGAACGGCGTCGGGCTCGCGGGGCAAGGGAAGCACGTCGTGCAGGGCATGACGGTGCAGAACAGCGGCGACGACGGGGTCGACGTGCTGGCGCAGGCGGAGAAGAACCGGATCGTCGGCACTACGTCGTCGAACAACGGCGACGACGGCTTCTACCTGCGCAGCTCCAAGAACAAGGTCGCCGACAACGTGTCGACGGGCAACGGCGCCGACGGATTCGACCTGCCGACCTCCGCCGGCAAGAACAAGCTCATGCGCAATCGCGCCGACGGCAACGAGGACAGCGGCATCGAGGTGAGCGGCTCGAAGAACAAGCTCCTCCTGTCGAGCACGGGCCAGAACGGCGTCGACGGGATCCACGTCGGCGGGTCGGGGAACACCGTGAGGGGCGGCACCTCGATGGGCAACGCGGTGTACGACATCGAGGGCTGCGCCGCGAACAAGGTGAAGAAGCTCTCGTTCGGGACCGCCTCGCCCGACTGCCGGTAGCGCCGGCCGGCCCGGCTCAGCGCAGGAGGCCGCGACCGGTCACGAGCGGCAGGTCGAGCGCGGAGAGCAGCCCCGGCGGCGCGTCGCACACGGCGGGAATCGCGTTCACGATGCGCGTCGCCGTGAGGACCACGCCGCCGACGGCGTGGTCGCCCTTCTCGTCCCAGAACTCGTACTCGCACCGCATGGACGGCACGCCCTTCACCAGCACGCGGTAGCTGCCTTCGCCCTGCGGCCAGTCCGGCGCGAGGCCGTCGTCGACGCGGGTCACGTGCTCGACGACGATGACCGGCTTGCCCCCGACGATGCCCTGCACCTCGAACCGTAGCGCCCCCATGGTGCCGGGCTCGACGGTGCGATCGCCGATGCGAATCGGCTTCACGGCGGGACGTCGCTCGAACGTCTGGCGCACGTCCTCGAGCTCGAGCCCGAGGCCCTCGGCGAGAAGGCGGACCGTACCGCCCCACGCGAACGCGAGCGTGCCCGGCGAGAGCAGGATCGGCTCGGCGTCCATCGGCTGTCCGAATCCCATGGTCTCGAACAGGACCTGCGGCTGGTTGTAGGTCGCGTAGTTGATGATCTCCTGGACGCGGATCTCCTCCCACGGGCCGCAGAGGCCCGAGAGGACGAGCGGCAGCAGGTCGTTCGCGAAGCCCGGATCGATTCCGGACGTGAAGAACGACGAGCGGCCGGTGCGACACGCCTCGGCGAGCTGGTCGCGGACGTTGGGGAGG
>Ga0335084_10005500_pt1 | contig 12534 bp, 7 predicted proteins | sample Lox_Sample_44_FD_206721 | JGI IMG/M metagenome (GOLD analysis project Ga0335084, IMG submission 206721) | Soil microbial communities from Loxahatchee National Wildlife Refuge, Florida, United States - Lox_Sample_4.4 | ecosystem: Environmental > Terrestrial > Soil > Wetlands | place: USA: Florida...
AGCATCTCCTCGAGCGGCAGCTCGGACGTGGACCGCAGCCAGCGGTCGAAGAGCGTCCGGAGCTTGAGGCCGCTCACCTCCTCCGCGACGCGCTCGACGCCGTCCTCCGGCACGCCGATGCCCGTCCGCCCATAACGCCGCCAGAGCTGGCGCATCACCTCGTCGAGCGAGCGGCGGCCCGCGGTGCGCCCGCGGATGTGGAGGTCCAGGCACAGCGCGATCAGCGCGCCCTTCCCGTAGTAGCTGACGATCGCGTTGGGCGAGTTCTCGTCCTGGCGGTAGTACTTGATCCAGGCGTCCCAGCTCGAGTCGGCGACCGACTGCCGGCGCCGGCCGGGGGTGCGGAGGAGCTGGGTGATCGAGCGGCCGAGCACCTCGAGATAATCCTCCGGCTTCACCAGGCTGCAGCGCACGAGCGCGAGATCGTCGTAGTACGAGGTCACGCCTTCGAACGCCCAGAGCAGCGTGGTGTAGTTCTCGCGGTCGAGGTCGTACGGCGTGAACGCCGCCGGCTTGATCCGTTTCACGTTCCAGGCGTGGAAGTACTCGTGGCTCGCCAGCCCGAGGAACGTGCGGTAGCTCTCGGTGATCCCCTTCTCACCCGGCCGCGGCAACTCGTCGCGGCTGCAGACGAGCGCGGTGGAGGCGCGGTGCTCGAGCCCGCCGTAGCCCTCGCCCAGGGCGGTGACCAGGAACACGTAGCGGTCCATCGGCGCCGGGCCGCCCCAGAAGCGGATGTGGCATTCGCAGACGCGCTTCAGGTCCCGCGCGAGGCGGCCGAGGTCGGCGTCGATCCGCCCGGTGATCGCGATCTCGTGCGGCACGCCGCCCGCGGTGAAGGAGGCGTGCGCGAAGGTGCCCATCTCGACCGGGTGGTCGATCAGCTCGTCGTAGTCGGCGGCGGCGTGGCCGCCGAAGCCGAGCGGCCGCGCGCCCTTGCGCGCGAGCGACGTCGCGACGCGCCAGCGCGAGTAGCGGCGCCCGGCGGGCGGCAGGATCTCGACCTCGCACTCGCGCTCCTCTCGCCCGAGCACCCGCACGAAGACGCACGTCCCGTTGAAGAAGCCGTGGGTCGAATCGAGATGCGCGCCACGGACCGAGAGGTCCCACCCGTACACCTCGGCGGTCACCGTGAGCGGGCCGCGGCACGGCGCGGCGCGCCAGGTGTGCTTGTCGAGCTTGGCGAGCGCAACGCCGGCACCGCGGGAGCCGGCACGAATCGCGACGACGTGCCGCGCGAAGTCGCGGACGAGATAGCTGCCCGGAATCCACGCCGGCAGCGCGAAGCGCTGGCCGGCCGGATCGGGATCGGCGACGATGCACTCGACCTCGAAGAGATGCGCGGCGGGATCGCTCGGGCGGATACGGTAACGGATCGGAGGCCTGTTCTTCATCTTGGTTGTGTCGGACAATGCGCGGCCGTCGGACCGCTCGCGCCATGCAACGCGCCGCCCTCCTCGCCGCGCTCGCGGCGATCGCCCTCTGGGGCGTGCTCGCCGCGCTGTCCCTGAAGCTGCGCGGCTGGCCGCCGTTCCTGCTCGCCGGCGCGGCGCTCGCGGTGGGCAGTCTCTGCAGCATACACAGGCTCCGCGCCTGGCGCGTCCCGGGCCGCGCGCTCGCGCTCGGCGTGTACGGACTGTTCGGCTTCCACTTCCTTCTCTTCGTCGCGCTGCGGCTCGCGCCACCGGTCGAGGCGAACCTCGTCAACTACCTCTGGCCGCTCCTGATCGTCGTGCTCGCGCCGCTCGTCCTGCCGGGCGTGACGCTGCGGGCGCGGCACGTCGTCGCAGCGCTCCTCGGCTTCGCCGGCGCCACGCTGCTCGTGACCGGAGGCAAGCTGGGTTTCGCGGGCGAGTACGCGCTCGGCTACGCCGCGGCGCTGGGTTCGGCGCTCGTCTGGTCGACGTATTCGCTCGCCACCAAGCGGTTCGCCTCGCTGCCGACCGCGACGATCGGGCTGTACTGCGCGGCCTCGGGCGCGCTCGCGCTCGCGTGCCACTTCCTCTTCGAGCCGCGATACGTCCCGGCGCTCGCCGAGCTTCCCTGGTTGCTTGCGCTGGGGCTCGGGCCGATGGGGGCGGCGTTCTTCCTGTGGGACTACGCGCTCAAGCGCGGCGACCCGCGCGCGATCGGCGCGCTCGCCTACCTCGCGCCGCTCGCCTCGACACTGGTGCTGGTCGCGGCGGGCGAAGGCTCGCTCGGACCGCTGACGCTCGCCGCAATGGCGCTGATCATCGGCGGCGCAGTCCTCGGCGGACGCGCCTGACCGGTCAGTCGGCCTGCGCGAGCAGCGCGGCGTTCCCGCCCGCCGCGGCGGTGTTGATCGTCAGCGTCCGCTCGACCGCGAACCGCGGCAGGTAGTGCGGCCCGCCCGCCTTCGGTCCGGTGCCCGACAGGCCCTCGCCGCCGAACGGCTGCACCCCGACGACCGCGCCGATCATGTTGCGGTTGACGTAGCTGTTGCCGACACGGAGCCGCGCGCGCACCCGCTCGGCGAAGCGCTCGATGCGGCTGTGGATCCCCAGGGTGAGCCCGTACCCCGTGGCGGCGATCGCGTCGAGCGCCCGCTCGAGCTCGGCCGCCCGGTAGCGGACGACGTGCAGCACCGGCCCGAACACCTCGCGCTCGGGGAGGTCGGCAAGATCGATCTCGACCGCGACCGGGACCACGAACGTGCCATGCTTCGCGCTCTCGGGCAGCGGTACCGCCGCGAGGACACGCCCTCTGGCGCGCAGGCGTGCCACGTGTGCTTCGAGCGTCTGCTTCGCGTCGGCGTCGATGACCGGGCCGACGTCGGTCTCGGGCGCGGACGGGTCGCCGGCCTGCAGCTCCGCCATCGCCCCCGCGAGCATCTCGAGGATGCGCGGCGCGGCGTCGTCCTGCACGAGCAGGATCCGCGAGCTCGAGCAGCGCTGTCCTGCGCTCTGGAACGCCGAGGCGAGCGTGTCGGCGACGACCTGCTCGGGCAGTGCCGAGGAGTCGACCACCATCGCGTTCAGGCCACCCGTCTCCGCAATGAACGGCACGATCGGGCCGTCGCGCGCCGCGAGCGCCTGGTTGATCGCGCGCGCGGTCTCGTACGAACCGGTGAACACGACGCCGGCGACGAGCGGATGGCGCACCAGTGGCGCGCCGACTGCCTCGCCGGTCCCCGGGACGAGTTGCAGCACTTCGCGCGGGACGCCGGCCTCGTGCAGCAGCGCGACCGCGCGCGCCGCGATCAGCGGCGTCTGCTCCGCCGGCTTCGCCACGACCGCGTTGCCGGCCATCAGCGCCGCGCTCACCTGGCCGGTGAAGATCGCAAGCGGGAAATTCCAGGGACTGATGCAGGCGAAGACGCCGCGCCCGGCGAGCACGAGCGAGTTCGCCTCACCGGTGGGACCGGGCAGCGCCAGTGGAGCGGCGAAATCCGCGCGGCCCCGCGCCGCGTAGTAGCGGCAGAAGTCGGCTGCTTCCCGCACTTCCGCCACCGCGTCGGGCAGCGTCTTCCCCGCTTCGCGCACGCAGAGCGAAATCAGCTCGTCGGTCGCGTCCTCGAGCAGGTCGGCGGCACGCTCGAGCGCGCGGGCGCGCTCCTCGGCCGGCGTCTCGTCCCAGCGCCGCCACGCTGCTGCGGCCGTCCGCACCTCCTCGTCCAGCTCGGCCGGGGTGGCGTCCCGCACCGCGCCGACGATCCGGCGGCGATCCGCCGGCTCGGTGATCGCGCGTGTGCCCGGGCCCGCGGTCGCGGCGGCCCGATCGGCGGCGATTCGTTGCGCAAGTCGCGCGAGCACCGCGCGGTCGGAGAGGTCGACGCCGCGCGAGTTGAGCCGGTCGGGCAGCAGATAGCGCGGCCTGGGCACCCGCGAATGCGGCGCGTACGGACGCGGCAGCGCTTCGATCGGGTCCGCCACGAGCCGCTCGAGCGGCGTGTCCGGATCGCCGACCTGGTGGACGAAGGAGCTGTTCGCACCATTCTCGAGCAAGCGGCGCACGAGGTAGGCGAGAAGGTCGCGATGGCCGCCGACCGGCGCGTAGACCCGGCACGCGATGCCCGTTTCCGGCACGAGCGCGTCGTACAGCGCATCCCCCATGCCGTGCAGCTTCTGGAATTCGCAGTCGCGGCGTCCGCCGGCGCACTCGAGCACGGTCGCGACCGAGTGGCTGTTGTGGGTCGCGAATTGCGGGAAGATCCGTCCGCCGGCCGCGAGCAGCGCCTGCGCGCAGGCGATGTACGACACGTCGGTCGCCGGCTTGCGGGTGAAGACCGGGTAGTCGTCGAGCCCGAGCACCTGCGCGAGCTTGATCTCGGTGTCCCAGTACGCGCCCTTCACGAGCCGGACCATGAGCCGGCGCCGCGCGTCCGCGGCGAGCGCAACGAGCCAGTCGCAGACGTGGATCGCGCGCCGCTGGTAGGCCTGGACCGCGAGGCCGAGCCCGTCCCAGCCGGCGAGCGACGGCGCGCGGGCGAGGCGCTCGAAGAGCTCGAGCGAGAGCTCGAGCCGGTCCGCCTCCTCCGCGTCGAGCGTCACCGGAATGCCTGCGCCGGCGGCGCGCTCGGCGAGCGCCTCGACGCGCGGCAGGAGCTCGCCGAACACGCGCCGCTCCTGCGCGACCTCGTAGCGCGGATGCAGCGCGGAGAGCTTGATCGAGATCCCCGGCCGCGCCGCGGTGCTCGCCGCGCCATCCGCGGCGCGTCCGACCGCGTCGATGGCCGCTTCGTACGCGGCGAAGTAGCGCTCGGCGTCCGCCGCAGTGCGCGCCGCCTCGCCCAGCATGTCGTACGAGTACCGGTAGCCGAGCGCCTCGCGCGGCGCCGCGCGCTCGATCGCGGCGTCGATCGTCTCGCCGACGATGAACTGCTCGGCCATGATCTTCATCGCCTGGCGGATCGCGCCCCGGACGAACGGCTCGCCCGCGCGGCCGACGAGCCGCCGCACGATCGTTCCCGGGTCTTCGCCCGCGTCGCTCGCCCAGGCGGTCAGCGTGCCGGTGAGCATCAGCCCCCACGTGGCCGCGTTGACCAGCAGCCCGCCTTCCGCCCCCGGCTCCGCTTCCCACTGCGTGCCGGCGAGCTTGTCGCGGATGAGCGCGTCGGCGGTTTCCGCGTCGGGGATGCGCAGCAGGGCCTCGGCGAGGCACATCAACACTACCCCCTCGCGCGACGACAGCCCGAAGCGGCGCAGAAACGCCTCCGCGCCGGACGACTCGCCGGCGCGCCGCCGGATCCCGCGCGCGAGCGCGAGCGCGCGTTCGGCGATGCGACGGCGCGCGGCGTCGTCGAGGCGGATGCGCGCCGTCAGCGCGGCGACGCACTTGGCCTCGTCGGAGCGATACGCGCCCTGGATCGCGCGCCGGATTTCGGAACTCATAGGCGGATCCCGGACGGAGTTACGCGCGTGCGTCCGCCTTCGTCCGTGGTTTCGCGGTGCGCTCGCGCTCGGCGGTGACCATCGACTGGAGCCAGGCGACGAAAGCGTCGACCTCCGGCCGGCCGGCGGCGCGCGGCGTGAGGACGGCGAAATACGCGCGCGACGCGGCCGCGGTCGTGCGCGACAGGCCGAACGGCGCGACCAGCTCCTTCGAGCGCAGCAGGTCGTCGACGAGCGGCACGCGGCCGAGCGCGACGCCCTGCCCCGCCACCGCGGCCTGGATGATCTGGTGGTACTGGGTGAACTGCAGCGTCCCCGCCGGCTGCGGCATCTCGACCTTCATCGTCTCGAACCAGACCGGCCAGGTGAGCCAGACGGTGTGCGGCACGCCGTCGTATTCGAGCAGGACGGCGCGCGTGAGGTCTTCCGGCCGCTCGAGCTTCAGCCGGGCCTGCACGGCCGGACTCACCACCGGAAGCACCCGCTCGCCGAAGAGCCTGATCGCCCCCTTCCCGGCCATCGGGGGCGGGCAGTAGCGCACCGCGATGTCGATCCCTTCGCGTTCGAGGTCCTGCATCCGGTTCTCGGCCACCAGGCGCACCTGGACGCCGGGCTGCACGCTCTGGAAGCCCGCGAGCTTGGGGACGAGCCAGAGCGAGGCGAAGGTCACCGTCGTGCTCACGGTGAGCGTTGTCGCCGCGCGGGACGCCCGCACCGAGGCGGTGGCCGCGCGCAGGCCGTCGAGCGCCCCGCGCACCGCCTTGTAGTACCGCTGCCCGTCGTCGGTGAGGAGCAGCGCGCGCGTGCGGCGGTGGAAGAGCTTGACGCCGAGCTGCTCCTCGAGGGCCTGGACCTGGCGGCTGATCGCGGACTGGGTAAGGAAGAGTTCCTCGCCCGCCTTGGTGAAGGACAGGTGGCGCGCCGCGGCCTCGAACCCCTTCAGCAGGTCGAGCCCGGGCAGGTCGCGCGCCATGTGCATTCCCTCCGCGCATGCATGCCATGTCCAGAACTCGTTTGCCGCGCCGCTGCCGGAAGGAGAGACTTCCGCTCACACGCGTAGGACGCCCATGCATGCGACCAGCGCATTATCAGGAGCAACGCCATGAACATCAAGACCCGCATCGCCCGCCTCGCCCTCAAGCCGCGGGACACGCTCACCCTCGAGGCCGCGCGGGGCGCGCTCGTACGCTGCCTGGAGGGCCTCGTCTGGATCACCCAGGACGGCGACCGCGCCGACCACGTCGTCGGCGCCGGGGATTCGTTCCGGGTGGACCGCGACGGTTCGGTGATCGTGCAGGCGACCCGGCCGGCGCGCGTGGCGATCGAGTCGCCGCGCGAGGACGTTTCGGGCCACTGGTGGACGCCGTTCTCGCACGCCTGACCGCCACCCCGGTGGGAGTTGGTATGCTCGGTGTCGTCCCGTCCCGGACCGACGCCGCCGATGAGCAAGCTGCGCATCACCCTCGCCTGCTGGGGCTACGATCGGGTCGCGCCGCTCGCGTCCGGTGCGGTGCAGCCGGACGGCATCGAGCTCGTCTTCCTCGACCTGCCGGTCGAGGAGACGTTCTTCCGCATGGCGCGGTACCGCGAGTTCGACGCGTCGGAGATGTCGCTCTCCTCCTACACGGTGACGCTCGCGCGGGACGATCCGCCGTTCATCGCCATCCCGGTGTTCCCGTCGCGGATGTTCCGCCACGGCAGCATCTTCGTCGCGGCGAAGAGCGGGATCCGGGAGCCGCGCGACCTCGCCGGCAAGCGCGTCGGGGTGCCCGAGTACCAGATGACCGCGCCGGTATGGATCCGCGGGATCCTCGCCGACGACCACGGGGTGAAGGCGGAGAGCGTCGAGTACTTCAGCGGCGGTGAGGAGCAGCCCGGCCGCGAGGAGAAGCTCAAGCTCGACCTGCCCGCGCAGTTCCGGGTGCGACCGCTCGGCCCGCAGCAGACGCTGTCCCGGATGATCGCCGACGGCGAGATCGACGCGCTCTACACGGCGCGCACGCCGTCCACCTTCACGTCGCGGCCGAACGACGTGCGGCGCCTGTTCGCGAACTACGTCGAAGCCGAGCGCGACTACTACCGGCGCACGCGGATCTTCCCGATCATGCATACGGTCGTGATCCGCCGCGACGTCTACCGGGCGAACCCGTGGGTCGCACAATCCCTGTTCAAGGCGTTCGCCGAAGCACGGCGGCGCACCCATCACGACCTCCTCGAAGCGCACGCGCTCAAGGCGATGCTGCCGTGGCTCCCGGCGCACGTCGAGGAAGCGCGGCGCGAGCTGGGAGACGACTGGTGGCCGTACGGCTTCGCAGCGAATCGCCAGGTGCTCGACACCTTCCTTAGGTACCACCACGAGCAGGGGTTGTCGCCGAAGCGACTTGCGCCCGAGGCCCTCTTCGCGCCCGAAACGCTCGAGAGTTTCGTGATCTAGCGCTCCACGCCGCGGCGATCCGCGGCCGGCGTCGGCGCGGGAACCCACAGCGTGAACCGCGACCCGCGCCCCGGCGCGCTCTCCACGCCGACCCGCCCGCCGTGCCGTTCCGCCGCGGCTTTCACGAACGCGAGGCCGAGCCCGCTCCCGTCGACCTCGGGATGGCGCTCGACCGCGAAGCGCTGAAACGGCTCGAAGAGGCGCGGCAGCGCCGCCGCCGGAATGCCCTCGCCTTCGTCGACGACGGTGCACGCGATGCCGCCGTCCGCGCGCGCGACCCCGAGGCGCACGGCGGTGCCGGCCGGGCTGTACTTGATCGCGTTCGAGAGCAGGTTGGCGAGCGCGCGGGCGAGGAGCTGCCGGTCGCCGCGGACCCACGCCTCCCCGGCGTCGAGCGCGCGCTCGATGCGGATCGCCTTCGCGCGCGCCTGCGGCCACGCCTCGTCGGCGGCGTCGCGCGCCACCGCCGCGAGGTCCACCGGCTCCAGCTCGACGCCCTCGCGCGCCTGCGCGCGCGCGAGCTGCACGAAGTCGTCCGCGAAGGTGAGCGTCTGGCGCGCGTAGCGCTCGATCTGCACGAGCGTCTCGTCGATCGGCGGTGCCTCCTGGGCGTGGCGCTGCAGTGCGACCAGCATCAGGATCGAGACCTGCGGCGAGCGCATGTCGTGCGAGAGGAAGCGCAGCAGCTCCTCGCGCTGCCGCGCCGCCGCCTTGAGCGTGGTGATGTCGGCGAGCCGCACGATGAGCCCGATCCGCCGGCCTTCGTGCGTGGTGCACGGCACCAGGTTGAGCAGCAGGTCGCGTCCGTCCGGATGACGGACCTCGACGCTGACCGGGGCGGCGGCCGCGAGCTCGTCCCAGGTCCGCTCGAGCCGGAGCGGTGCGAGATCGGCGACGAGCGAACGGCCCTGCAGGGCGCCCACCGACGGCGCGCCGAGATACTCCGCCGCGCGCGCGTTCGCGGTGAGGACGCGGCCGGCGTTGTCCGCCACCAGCAGCGCGTCGGGGAGGCTCATGCCGACGTCGGTCAGGAACTGCCGCAGGTTGCGGAGCCGCTCGGTCGCCGCGCGCACCGCCTGCAGCCGCGCGTCGATCGCGTCGACCGCGTACGGAGCCGCCGGCGCAACCTCCGGCAGCACGCCGGGCTCGGCGCGCAGCCGCGCGAGCTCCTCGCCGAGGTAGCGCTGCGTCGCCTCGAGCCGTCGCCAGCTCCACAGCGGGTAGCAGAGCGCGAGCCCGGCAAGCGCCGCCGACGGCGCGACCCAGATCTCGAGGGCGCGGGCCGCAAGCGCCGCGGCGCCCAGCGTCACGACGAGCGCAACGCCGGTGGCGACGAGCGAGCGTCGTGGCGTGAGCCAGAGGAACGCGATCAGCAGCGCCGCCACGGCCGCCGCCGAGATCGTCCAGTGGGCCCGGCCGTGCAGGGTGGTGATGGCGTGCCCCCCGCGCAGGGCGTCGAGAACGTGGGCGACGATCTCCACGCCGGGCATCGGCCGCCCCTCACCGGCGCGCGGAGTCGGATAGGCATCGCCCGCCGCGGTCGCAGTCATGCCGACCAGCACCAGCCTGTCGCGCAGCGCCGCGGCCGGCACCGCGCCGCGCAGCACGTCGACGTACGACACCTGGCGGAAATGCCCGGGCGGCCCGGCGAAGGGAATGTACAGCCAGCGGTCGCGCATCCACACGCCCGGGCGTTCGACGGGCGCCGGGTTGCGCTCGCCCGGCAACGCGGTCGCGCGCGTCGGCTCGGCCACGCCGAGGAGCGCGGCGGCGAGATGCGGCCAGCGCGGCCTGCCGAGCCCTTCCTCGAGGTAGACGCTGCGCGCGATGCCGTCCTCGTCCAGCGCGATCGCGATGTGGCCGAGGGCGGCCGCATTCGCCGCGAACGAGGGCAGCGGGAGCGTCTCGCGCAGCGTGCCCCCAGGCCCGGCCTCCAGCAGCACCGGCAGCACGATACGGCCGTTCCGCCGGATCGCCTGCGCCAGGGTGGCATCGCTCGCCGGATCGCGGAGATCCGGCTCGGTGAGGATCAGATCGAGCGCCATGGCGCGCGCGCCAGCGGCGCTGAGCCGCTCGAGCAGCGTCGCGTGCACCGCGCGGCGCCAGGGCCAGCGGCCGATCTCGGCCAGCGAGGAATCGTCGATCGCGACGATCACGATGTCCTCCGGCGCCGGCCGCTCCCAGAGCGCGAGCGCCATGTCGTAGAGCGCAAAGTCGAACCGCCAGAACCAGCGCTCGTGCGCCGCGACCGCCGTCGCCACAACGAGCACGGCGAGGAGCGCGAGCCAGTCGGCGATGATGCGATGGCGCCGGATGAGACGCAGGATCAAAGCAGCGGGATCAGCGGTATCAGCGGCAGGAGCAGCAGCCACCACGGCGGCGGCTCGGGCGCCACCTCGAAGCGCTGCGTCGCCGTGTACGGCCCGACGTAGCCGTCCGGGTCGGTCGCCTGCACGCGCATGAAGTAGGTGCCCGGTTCGGGCTTGTCGAGCGAGATCCCCGGCGCCGCGAGCGCGACGTCGGCAACCAGGCTCGCGAAGCGCTCGTCGCGTGCGACCTGGAGCCGGAACGTCTGTCCCGGCTCCGCGGCCCAGGTGAAGTGGAGCTTGCCTTCGTCTGCGGCCGGCGGGTCCGGGATCGGCGGCGACGGCTTCTGCGTGAAGCGCTGCGGATCGCCGAACGGGCCCTGGTCGCGGTCGGCGCGCACGCTCGCCACGCGCCAGAAGTAGTCGCCGGGCGCCAGGCCGGCGGCGCCGAGCTCGACGCCCGCGACTGCGTCCTGGTCCGTCACGAGGTCCCGGAACGACCGGTCGCGGGCGAGCTGCACGCGATAGGTCGCGGCCTCCGCGGCCGCCGACCAGCGCAACTCGACCGCGTCGCCGCTCGCCTTGCCGCCGTCCCGCGGCGCCGAGGGGAACGGCGGCTCCGGCCGCGCCTTGAGGCGAAAGGCGTGGTAGCCGTCCGCGCCTTCGAGCGCGCGCTCGTCGAGCGCGCGTACGCGCAGCCAGTAGTCGCCGTCGGGCACGCCGCCGAATCTCACCTCCGTGCCGCCGGGAGAGTCCTCCGCCACCACTGCCTGGAACTCGCGATCGCGCGCGAGCTGCGCGCGGTAGCCGCGCACGCCTGCGACCGGCTCGAGGTTGAACCGGAAGAGCACCCGCTCCTGGAGCGCGGGCAGGCGCGAGAGATCCGGCGCCGGCAGGAGCTTCACCGGAGCGATCGGCCGGCGGGTTTCGTCCACCACCGTGCCGAAGCCGGCGGCGACCGCGACCGGCGCACCCTCGCCCGCCACCGCGACGCTGCCGGTGAGGACCTCGCTCCGCGTGCGCCGCGCCGCGTCGTCGCTCGCAACGCGAAAGTCCGTGCCGCGCACAGCGGTCGTGGCGAGCGGCGTGCGGATCTCGAATCGCCCGCCACCCTTCTGCGGCACCGTCACGGATTCCACGCGACCGCTCTCCACCTCGATGGCGGATCGGTGCGCGTCGAGCGCGGGATAGCGCACGGCCTCCCGGATCCGCAGCCGGCTCTGCGCCTGCAGGACCAGGCGCGAGCCGTCGGCGAGCTCGATCGTCACGTACCCGTCCCGGCCGGTCGCGACGTCGGCCCCCGGACCGAGCGCGGCGCCGGGCGCGAGCACCGCGCCGCCGCTCCGCGCATCGCCTTCGACGCGCACGACCCGCGCCGGCGCGGGGACTCCGCGCGCGAGCGCGACCGGGATGCGGAGGTTCGTGCCGATCGGGATCCGGCGCGGTTCCGCGATCCGGTTCAGGCGCTGCAGCTCCGGCCAGCTGCGCGGGTCGATCAGCAGCGTCCGCCCGAGCCCGATCAGGGTATCGCCCGCGCGAACAACGTAGACGAGGTCGTCGTCGGCAGCGGGCGCGACGCCGGCCGCGCAGCCAAGCGAGAACGCCACGGACCACGCCAGACAGGCTGCCCGGCCGCGCCCGGCGATCGGCCCGCTGCCCACGCGCTGCCCCATGACGCAGCCGTTACTCGGCGCCGGCCGGCTCGAGCCGGTAGCCGTAGCCGTACACCGAGACCAGCCGGAAGCCGCGCTCGGGCCGGAGGTCGAGCTTCGAGCGCATGCGGCTAACGTGGCTGTCGACCGTACGGGTCGTCACCTCGGCGCCGTGGCCCCACGCGGCTTCGAGGAGATGGCCGCGCGAGGTCAGCCGGCCGAGGTTCCTGAAGAGCAGCCATGCCACCTCGAACTCCTTGGGGGTGAGGTCGACCGGGGCGCCGTCGAGGTACGCGCGCCGCTCCGCGAAGTCCAGGCGGTACGGCGGATGATCCAGCAGCGTCGGCTCGGCTTGCGCGCCGGACGCGCGGCGCCACAGCGCGTGCACGCGGGAAATGAGCTCGAGACGCCGCGGCGGCTTGACGAGATAGTCGTCGGCGCCCGCTTCGAGCGCCTCGACGATGTCACGCTCGGCGTCGCGGCTGGTGACGAACAGCACCGGGACCCGCGCGCCGAGATCGACGCGCACCCGGCGCAGGACCTCGATGCCCGGCAGGTCGGGCAGCTGCCAGTCGAGCATCAGGAGGTCGAAGCTCTCCCGGCGCAGTTCGGCGAGCAGCTCGCGCGAGGTTTCGTGGACATGACAGACGTGCCCCGCCGCGGTCAGCCAGTCCCGCATGACCCGGGCCTGGGCCGCGTCGTCCTCCAGCATCGCGATCCGCACAAACACCTCGCTCGGCTGCCTCCACAGTTTCTTACAAAGCCGTACCACTTGTCGACAGTGTTCCGCG
>Ga0335084_10005501_pt1 | contig 12531 bp, 20 predicted proteins | sample Lox_Sample_44_FD_206721 | JGI IMG/M metagenome (GOLD analysis project Ga0335084, IMG submission 206721) | Soil microbial communities from Loxahatchee National Wildlife Refuge, Florida, United States - Lox_Sample_4.4 | ecosystem: Environmental > Terrestrial > Soil > Wetlands | place: USA...
GGCGGAGGTGCGGCGAGGAGCGATCGAAACGGACGCCCGGCGCTCCTCGCCGGAGGCGCCCGTCGTGCGCTCCTCGCCGGAGGGATCTTCGAGGTCCTAGAAACCCTTGCCCGCGGGCAGCTTCTTCTCGAGATCCTTCAACCGCTTCTCGATCTCGTCGAGCCGCTCCTGAACGCGACCCATGTCGTGCATCGGTCCGACCACCATCGGGGCGTCGAGATCCCCGTCCGAGTAGATCTTCATGCGCTTCTGGATCATCGGTCCGAGATCGCCGATGTGGACCTCGCGCTCCGGGCGCTCGGCGACGGTCACCGAGAGCTCCTTGGAGGCCCGGTCCCGCGTCAGCGCGAGCTTCATCGTTTCCCCGGCCTTCTTGTGCCGCACCGCCCGCGACAGGTCCCGGGCCGAAGCGACGCGCTCTCCGTCGGCGCCCGTCACGACGTCGCCGACCTTGACGCCGGCCTTCTCCGCCGGGCTGTCCTTCTCGACGCCGCCGACGAGGACGCCGGCGTCCCGGGGAGCGCCGAAGTGTTCGCGCAGCTCGGGCGTGATCCCCACGAGGCGCACTCCGAGGAACCCGCCGTTTCTCCGGTCGATGTGCACGACCACGTCGCCCGAATCGATCTCGGGAGCGTCGGCGTCGAGCCGATCGACGCCCTCGTCCCCCAGGACGATGATGCGATCGGGAGTACCGGGGCCGCTCCCGAGAAGGGAGCCGGGCGTCCCGAGAATCAGGGCCAGAGCGGGCACGGCGGCCGTCAGGGTCTTTCTCAGCATGGCTGTCCTCCAATTCCTCCGTCTCCCGTGACGCCCCGCCGGGCGAAAGGTTTCGGCTGCTAGGATGGGCGGCGTGAAGTGGCTCCTCGTCGGGGCCGTCGTCGGGCTCCTGGCGTTTGCCGTGGACCGCCTCTTCCTGTGGATGGAGTGGCAGGGCTGGATCGATTACCGGCGGACGAATCCGGGCCGGATCGACGCCGGCCAGATCGGCCCGGCGTTTCTCGGCATCCAGTCGCTGTTCCATTCCGGAGCGCGGCATGCTCTGGAGGAGCGAAACGCCCTCCGGACCGAGCGCGAGGGCACCGGAGACGGGTCCGGAGGCCCGCGGTGACGGCGGCCGCTCTCGTCCTCGCGGCGACCGCCCTCCTGGCGCCGGCGCCGTCCGGGGCCGGAACCTCCCTCTATCGGGCCGAGCTCGTCCAGGCGGCGCCGGGGCGCCTGCTCGAGCTGATCGATCTCGAGAAGTCGCTCGCGGCCTCGTTCGGCGGCCGTGGCGACGAGGCGCCGTTCGCGATGCGGCACAGCCAGGGCGACAAATGGGACCTGCTCCTCCTCTATCCGATGGGAAGCTGGGGCGAGTACTACGCGGGGGACCGCATCGCGCGGCGGGAGCGCTGGAAGGAGGCTTCCCGCGCGTCGCTCGAGAAGGTCCGCGCCGCGACCGCGTGGCAGGAAGACGTCTTCGTCCGCGGCCCCGCGCCTTCCGTCGTGCGCGAACGGTTCGCGAAGGCCGGCTTCTTCCACGTCGAGATGTTCGTGGCACTCCCCGGCCGGGACGCCGACCTCTACCGCCAGCGCGAGATGGAGAACGCGTACGACCGCGCGCTCGATCTCCCGGAAAACCTGATCTTCGTGCGCGAGGCCGGCGCCGCGTGGGACCTCTTCACGATCGGCGCGTACCGCGATCTCAGGCACTACGCGGAGGGCTCGGCGATCGGCGAGGCCGCGCAGGAGTCGGCCGCGAAGGCGGCGGGATTCGAGAGCGCGAAGGCGATCGGCCCGTACCTGCGCACCCTGATCCGCGAGCACCACGACACGCTCGCGACGGCGGTGCGATGAGGATCGCCCGGCGGCTCCTTCCCGCGGTCCTCGCGTCGGTCGGCGCTCTCGCGGCCGCGCCGGTGCCCGAGTCCACGTCGGCCGTGCCGTTCGTGCCCGACGACTACGGCCGGGCGCTGTCCGAGGCGCGCGCCCGGAAGCTGCCGCTGTTCGTCGAGGCCTGGGCGCCGTGGTGCCACACCTGCCGCTCGATGCAGGCCTTCGTCTTCTCGGACAAGGCGCTCGCGGCGCGCGCCGGACAGTTCGTCTGGCTGTCGGTCGACACGGAGAAGACGATCAACGCGCCGTTCCTCACGAAGTATCCGGTCGAGGTCTGGCCGACCCTCTTCATCGTGGATCCGTCGGAAGAGAAGGCCGTCGTTCGATGGGTCGGCGGCGCCACCGTCCCGCAGCTCGAGAAGCTGCTCGACGACGGCCGGCGCACGATGCGGGGGAAGGAGAAGGGCGTCGACGCGGCGCTCGCCGAGGCCGATCGTCTCTACGGCGAGAGGAAGAACGCGGAAGCCGCCGCGGCCTATCGGAAGGCGCTCGCCGCCGCGCCGCCTCATTGGGGACCGTGGGCGCGCGCGACGGAGTCGCTCCTCTTCACGCTGCACAAGTCGGGCGACCAGGCCGGCTGCGCCGCGACGGCGCGGGACGCGTTTCCGAAGCTCGCCGACACGCCGTCGGCCGCGAACGTCGCTTCGAGCGGGCTCGACTGCGCGCTGAAGCTCGACCGAAGCGACGCGTCCCGCGCGGACCTCGTCGCGGCCCTCGCCGCGGACGGCCGGAGCGTGGTCGCGCGACCGCGGACGGACCTGGCCGCCGACGACGTCTCGTCGCTCTACGGCTCGCTGGCCGACGAGCGCGAAGACGCCGGCGACGCCGAGGGCCAGCGCCGCGTGCTGGAGGAATGGTCGGCGTTTCTGGACGCTCGGGCCGCGGCCGCGAAGACGCCGGCGGAGCGGGCGGTCTTCGACTCGCACCGCGTGGGCGTCGACATCGCGCTCGGCGAGCCGCAGCGCGCGATCCCGATGCTCAAGCAGTCCGAGAAGGATTTCCCGGGGGACTACAATCCGCCGGCGCGCCTCGCGCTCGCGTATGAGGCGATGAAGGACTACGAAATGGCGCTCGCGTCGTCCGACAAGGCGCTCTCCCGGGCGTACGGTCCGCGCCTGATCGGGATTCTGACCGTGCGCGCCCGCATCTATCAGGAGAAAGGCGACCTCGTTTCCGCGCGCGTCGCGATGCAGGAGGCGATTCGCGAGGCGGAAGCGTTGCCGCCGGGCCAGCGGTCCGAGGATCAGATCGCGGCGCTGAAGAAGCAGCTCGAAGCCGTTCCCCGATAGGTCGCCACGCGCCGCCCGGGTCGTGTAGAATTTTTCCAAGAATCCGGTCTCCGAGATGACTTCCAAGCTGCCGACCGATCCCCTCGCGGATGCCAGCACCGGCGTGGTCCGGCGTTCCCGGGGCGCGTTCCTCAAGACGGTTCCGGAGAAGCGCGCCGACCGGCGCAACCCGAATCGCCAGAGCAACTACACGGGTCCGGAGCGCCGCAGATCCCCGGCGGCCCGGCCGATCTTCGGCCTGCCGCGGTGGGTCGTGATCGCGGGCGTCGTCTATCTCGCCGCCCTCGCCCTCGCGCTCGTCCTCGTCTTCACGTACTGATTCCTCGCGCGGCCGTGCAACCGCGCAACCCTCGAGCGGCCTTCCCGCACTCAGAGGCGACGGAAGGGTTGCGAAGGGAGAGGACATGAAGACGATCGCGGCCGCGGTTCCCGTCCTGGCGGTTCTGTTCGGCGGATCGATCACCGACGGAGGGGCGCCCGCGGGGTCGCCGTCGCCGGCCCGCGAGGCCTACGCGCGACTCCAGGCGCTCGAGGGGACGTGGCGCGGCGAGAGCACGAAGGGATGGGCCGAGGACGTGACGTTCCGCCCGATCGCGGGAGGCTCCGCCGTCGTCGAGACCTCCTTCGACGCGCATCCGGGCGAGACGATGCTGACGGTCTTCATCCTGGACGGCGAGAAGCTTCGCCTGACGCATTACTGTGTCTCGCGAACCCAGCCGCGCCTCGAAGCGACGTCCTTCGAGGACGGCGGCCGCGTCGTGACGTTCACGTTCCTGGACGGCGGCAACCTGCCGACGCGGGACAGAGGCCACATGGACCGCGCGGTCTTCCGCTTCGAGGACGCCGATCACGTGACGGCGCGCTGGACGTGGTACCAGGAGGGCCGGGAAAAGTGGCTCGAAGAGATTCGCCTGACCCGGAAGCGATGAGCGGCGAAGCTGAGGAGGATCGCGCGCTCGTCGCCGCGTTTCTCGCGGGCCGCGGCGAGGCGGAGTTCCGGCGGCTCTACGCGGCGCACGCGCCGCGGCTCTACCTGTGGCTGCTGCGGCTGTGCGGCGGCCGCGAAGCGGAAGCCGAGGACCTGATGCAGGAGACGTGGCTGCGCGCGGCGGAGAAGCTCCCGGGCTTCCGCTGGGAGTCGGGGCTCTCGACGTGGCTCGGCGGCATCGGATGGAACGTGTACCGCGAGACGTGGCGGCGCTCGCCGCGGCTCGCGCCGGCGCCGGAAGAGATCCTGGCGTCGGAGCCGGGGGAGCCCGCCGAGCGCTTCGATCTGGAGCGGGCCGTGCGCGACCTGCCCGAGGGATATCGGGAAGTGCTCGTGCTCCACGACGTCGAGGGCTACACGCACGAGGAGATCGCCCGGATGCTCGAGATCTCCGACGGCACCTCGAAGAGTCAGCTCGCGCGGGCGCGCGAATGGCTGCGGCGGCGGCTCGGATCGCCGGAGCGGCAGAAAGGACGGACCTCATGAGCGAACGGGGAGACGGCTGGAGCGAGAACGAGGCGCGCGCCTTGAGGGAGCTGCCGCGCGAGCTCTCGCCGCGGCCCGGTCTCGAGGACCGCGTCGTCGCGGCCCTGGCGGAGCGCGGTCTCTTGCGCGCGCGCGCGGGACGCGCGAGCCTCGGGCGCGCCGCGGCCGCCGTCGCCGCGGGTCTTCTTCTCCTCGCGGCGGGCGTCTGGATTGGCCGCGCCCTTCCGGCGGGCGGGGCGAAGCCAATCTCCTCCGACGCGTCGCCGCGGTTCGTGCTCTTTCTCCTCCGCGGCCGGGAATCCGAGCGTCCCGACGAAGAAAGCGCGCGGGTCGCCGAGTATCGCGCGTGGGCCCGCGCCCTCGCGGCGTCGGGACGGTCCGTCTCCGGAGAGAAACTCGGCGACCGCGAGGAGCGTCTCGGCGCTTCGGCCTCCGCGTCCCCGCCGGCGCCGGAGGAGGAGATCCGGGGCTACTTCGTCATCTCGGCCGCGTCCCTCGAGGACGCGCTCGCCGTCGCGCGCGGCTGCCCGCATCTGCGCCACGGCGGGAGAATCGTCGTGCGGCCGATCGTGCCGACGTAGGAGAAGACCCCCTCACCCTGACCCTCTCCCCCGAAGACGGGGGCGAGGGGAAATGCGATCTCCCTCTCCCGTGAGACCAGAGTCGGGGTGAGGGTCCCGCGTCTAGTATCTCAACCGCAGCATCTCCGGGCCGCCCGAGGGCTTCGGCACGACGACGAAGAGGTTGTCGTACTCGCGGTCGCCGAGCTCGATCTTTTCCTTCGCGCCCATCGCGGTCAGGAAGAGGGGCACGGTGTTGCCATGCCCGACGACGAGCGCAACGGTGTCGGGCTCGCGCTTCAACTCCTCGGCGAGATCGTTGACGTCCGTGTAGATGCGGATGGTCATGTGGAGGGCCCGGGCGAGCGGCTCGGCCGTGGAGCGCGTGCGCACCGTGTCGGTCGAGCAGATCGCCGTGATACCGGCATCGCGCAGCATTGCGGCGAGGCGCTCGGCCCGCGCCTTGCCCTGGTCCGAGAGCGGAACTTCCTTCCCATTGGAGTCCGACGCCTTTTCGGCATGGCGCACGACGAAGACGGCCTTCTGCGCGAACGCGGGCGCCGCCGCGAGCGCGAGGATCGCCGCGGCGATCGCCGGACGCGCGCCCTTCATCCCTCGAGCATCTCCTTCAGCTTGCCGAGCTGGGCGGCCCAGTAGGTCTTCAGGCGCGCCGCCTCCCGCGCGCTGTCGAGCCGGCCGTGCTGGACCGAGATCTGGCTCTTGCCGTCTCCCTTGGCGTAGAAGCCGCAGTCCACGTTGGTCTTTCCGTCCACCCACGTGATCCGCAGCGACTTCCCGGGCGTCGCTTTGCGGATGACGAACCCCGGATCCTCCAGCCACTTGTCGCGGATTCGCCGGTCTTCCCAGGCGCGGAAGAGGCGCGACAGGGGAGCCGCGATCGTTTTGGAGACGCCGATCTCGTACCCGGTCGCCTTCTCGTGCGGCGCCCGCAGCCCCTTGGCCTGCTCGTACGTGACCGCGACGGCCTGGCACCACCAGTTGCTCAGACGATGCTCTCCTCGCAAGTGGGCGGCGATCTGCCGATGCTCGAGCTGCGCGGCCCCGGCGCGGTCGAGGATGCCGAACCACTCGCTCCAGCTCTTGCCCGTCCGGGCGCGCACGGCTTCTTCGCTCAGTCGAGGCCGGGCCGCGGTCGCTCGCTTCGGCATGGGACCTCCCGCGTGTGCCCCCGCATCCTACATCCGCCATATACTGGGAATCTCCAGCGGAGAGCCGAGATGAAGGTTTCGTCGGTGGCCGCCCTCATTTTCCTGGCGTTGCCCGTCGGCGCCGGCGCCCGGACCGTTCATCAGATCGAGCTGCGCGGAAACGCGCGCATCCTCGCGACCGACGCCCCCGTCCGGCGCGGCCGCGTTTATCTCTTTCACCGCCATCCCGATGGCGTCTACATGAGCGTCGCGGCGGACGACGTTCGCGGGATCGCCGTGACGACGATCGATGACCGCCCGAAGCCCGCGGAAACGGTCCTGCTCGGTCCGACCGGCGAAGGCCAGAAGGTGCTTCCGTCGGAAGCCGCCGCGCCGCCGCCGCAGTATGACGACACGATGTCCCTCGATTATTACGGCGGCTACTACGGCGGCTGCTCCGGCTGCTACGTGCCGAACCGCCCCTCGCCGCGGCCTCCGCCTCCGGCGCTCGTCGGCTCGAACGGGTTTCCGCTGATGCCGGGAAGCCCGCCGCCGCTGCCCATCGGACCGAACGGGTTCCCGATCATCGCGCCGCAGCCCCCGGCCGCTTCCCCGCGCTGATCGGGCCGGCCGCTCTCAGCGCGCGAGCGGCTTTCCCAGGACGTGCTGAGTCTTCTCGAGGTCGTAGCCGTTGTTTCGATAAAACCGGTGCGCGTCCTCCCGCCACGTCCGGCTCCGCACCCGCACGCGCCGGTATCCGCGCGCCGCGGCCCACCCCTCGGCGCGCTCGAGCAGGAGGCTCCCGATCTTCTTCCCCCGGGCGCGCGCGTCCACGACGAGCCCGCGGACCTCGGCGGTTGAGCCGTCGGTCAACGTCGCGTCCTCGGAGATGTGGATCCATCCGACGACTTCGCCCGGCGGAGACTCCGCGACGAAGAGCGCCTCGGCCGGGCGCGCGGAGAGCCGCGCGAGCCGCTCCCGGACGTCGGATTCCGCGGCCGGGTAGCCGAGCTCGCCCGACAGCCGCGCGACCGAACCCGCGTCCCGGGACTCCATCGGGCGCACCGGCGTCGCGGAACCGCTCATGCCGGCGCGACTCTACACTCGCCGCGCCGCGTTCTGTAAACTCCACGGCCCGTCGTCCGGTCAATGGGCGCGGGGAGAGGAAGTCCATCATGGCGATCTCCGGGGCGAGGCCCAACGAGCGGCGCATCGCGGCGCACCTGATCGTGCGGAACGTCGAGAAGGCCATCGACTTCTACGGCCGCGCGTTCGGCGCGCAGGTGCTCTACCGCTCCGCGGTCCCTCCCGATTCCCGCGTCCTCCACGCGCAGCTGAGGCTCCTCGAATCGACGGTGCTCGTGTCCGAAGAAAACATGGGGATGCCCGAGGAAGTCTACGCGCGCTACGAGACCGGAACGCGGACGCGCTCGCCCGAAACGCTGCGCGGCACGAGCGTCCTCCTGGAGCTCTACGTGGACGACGTCGACCGCGCCTTCGCGCGCGCGCTGCAGGCCGGGGCCACGTCCAAGATCCCCGTCGCGAACACCTTCTACGGCGATCGCCTCGGCCAGGTCACCGATCCGTTCGGCCACGTCTGGGCGCTCGCGAGCGTCGTCGAGACGCTCTCTCCGCGGGAGGTCGACGCGCGCGCCGCGGCGCACTTCTCCCAGATGGCCTGACCGCGGGACGCGCGGGAGGCTCGCCCGGTCTCCACCGATCGATGCAGCACCTTCGAGCCTCCCCCGGCCGCGATGCGCCGGCTAGAATAAGTACCTTTGCTATGATGAGGATGGAGGCCCAGTTGATGGTCGAGCAGCTCGATCGGTACGACGACGAGGAACTGCTGAAGCGCGGACGCGACGCGCTGAAGCTTCAGCGATATCCCCAGGCGCGGGAGTTCCTCTCGGAATACTGCGACCGGCAGAGCAAGCGCAACCTGTCCATACCGACCGGGATCCTCGCGAGCTACGCCCTCGCGCTCGGGCACACCAAAGGGCTCAAGGAAGGCCTCGACCTCTGCCTCAAGGCGGTCGCTTCGGACCGGCGCAACCCGCACATCTACTGGAGCCTGGCGCAGCTCTACATGCTGTCGGGCTCCCGCAGGAAGGCGGTCGAGGCGCTCGAGGTCGGGCTCAAGGTCTCGCCCGATCATCGGGGGCTTCTCAAGCTGCGCGAGGACTTCGGCGTCCGCCGGCCGCCGCCGATCCGGTTCCTCTCGCGCGACAGCGTCGTCAACGTGAAGCTCGGGAAGGCCCTGCACAAGCTGCGGGGCGGAAAGCGCGCCGGCTCGCGCTCTTCCTGAAGGGATATGATCGGAACTCTAGGGGGCACGGAAGCGTGAAAAGCCTCGTCGTGGTTCCACCGGTCGCGGGAACGCCCGACTCGAGCCTCGAGCGGCGGAGGCATCAGAGGCGGATGGGCTTGCCGCGGCGGATCTCCGAGCGGCGCAACGCTGAAGACGCGGCCTCGCAGGAGCGGCGGGTCGTGTCGGAGCGCCGCGGCGTCGGAAATCGCCGGCGCCGCCACGATCGCCGGATCGGCCTGTCGCCGGACCTGGATCTCTACCTGATCGGGATCTAGCCGACCGGGACCCCTCACCCCGACCCTCTCCCGTCACCGGGAGAGGGGGTTTCCGATCTTCCCCTCGCCCCCGTCTTCGGGGGAGAGGGTCAGGGTGAGGGGCTCTTCACCGCGGCGCGATCGTCAGGTCCCCGCTCGACGTCTCCACCACGATCCGGGCGCCGCCGTCGCCGCGCTGGAACCCGATGAGCTTGTGGTGCCGCCTCGCGGAATTCCCGTCCCGAAACGCGACCGACATGTCGCCGCTCGACTGGTCGGCCTCGGCCTGAAACGACGCCTCGCGCGGGAGCCGGAGCCGGACGTCGCCGCTCGACGTGTGGATGCGGACGTTCTTGAGCCGCAGGGTCGTCTGCTCGAGGAGGAGATCGCCGGAGCTCGAGCGGGCCTGGAAGTCCTCGACGTCGGCCGAACGGAAGGAGGCGTCGCCCGAGCTCGTCTCCACCGTGACGCGTCCCGCCTTCGCGCCGTGCACGCGGATGTCGCCGGAGCTCGTCTCGAACGCGAGCGCGTCGCCGTCGAAACCGTCGAGCACGCAGTCGCCGCTCGAGAAGTCCGACTTCCAGCGGCCTCGGATGTCCGAGGCGCGGGTGTCGCCCGAGGATCCGGAGAGCGTCAGGTCGCCGCCGAGACGCCGGAGCGTCAGGTCCGCGCTCCCGACCTCGAAACCGACGTCGCCCTCGAAGCCCTGGGCATCCACGAGCCCCGCCAGGTCGCGGAAGCGGGCGCGCGTGAGATGCGCCGGCACGCGCACGACGAGGTCGGCCCAGAGCCGCTTGCCATGTCCCGAGGACACCCGGTATCGGCGGCCGTCGTAGTCGTAGCGGCTGCCGTCGAAGATGCCGAGAGAGAACGCGTAGTCGTCGCCGTCGTGGGGAGGTCGGTAACGGATGGACGTGATCCCCTCCGGGTATCGCACGCGGATGGTCGGCGTGCTCTCGCCGGCGACGCGCTCGAGCCGCATCCCGCGCGCGAGCTCGTCGCCGTCCGCATGGACCGTGGCCTCGACCGAGACGACGCCGTCCGGTCCGGGCTCGATGCGCATCGTGCCCGCGAGATTCTCCACGGCGAACGCGGCGGTGTCGCCGCCCGTCAGCTCCGCTTTCAGCGACCGTGTGACCTCGGCCGCGCGGGCCGGCGGCGCCACGGTGAGGATTCCGAGCAGGCCGATCGTGGCCCCCGCCGTTCTCGCGATTCGCATGAACCCTCCGTCGAGCGACCCGGAGGCGCGCCCTTCGCAAGACCGATACGCGCTTTGAGAGCGAAAAGTTCCCGGCCGGAGAATAGAATCCGACGCGATTCGAGGGGAAGGAGGGAATCATGGCGGGAAAGGCCAGACGGACCACCCATCGCAGCGTCGCCGGCAAGAAGCTCTATGCCGTCCGGGATGCCCGAGGGCGGTTCAAGGACATCCAGACCTACGAGCGGGCGCACCGCATGGACATGGCGCGGACGAGCAAGGCGGAAAGAGGGGCGAAGGCGAAGGCCGCGAAGAAGAAGTAGCTCCTAGGCCTCTTCCGTCACCCACGCGGCGAGGGCCGCGAGGTCCGGCAGCTCCCGGTCGGGGGCGCCGCCCTCCCCGGCCCTCTGTCCCTTTCGATTGATCCACGCGACCGGGATCCCGAGCGCCTTGCACGGGACGACGTCGTGGAAATCGCTCTGCGCGGCGTGGAGCCAGCGCGCGCCCGAAGGGATCCGACGCCGTGCTTCGAGGAAGTGCGCGGGCGCCGGTTTGTACGAGCGCACCTGCGCCGCGGTCACGATCGGCGCGAAGGCGACGGAGAAGTGGCGGCGCGTTCCCGCGAGGAGGTCGTCGTCCACGTTGGAGAGGATGCCCAGGCGGCAGCCGGCCGCCGCGAGCTTCTCGAGCGCCGGGTTCGTGTCCGGGAAGGGCGCCCAGGACGGCAGGCTCTCCGGGAGGAATCGCGCGGTCTCGAGGGCGAGCCTCCAGCCGAAGCGCTCGGCCACCGCGACGGCCGTCCGGGCGAGCACCTCGCGGTAAGGGCGGTAGGTCTCCGCCTCGACCCGCGGCTCGATCTCGGCATAGGCGGGCAGCACCTCGTCCGGCGGGAGCTTCACGCCGGCCGCCGAGGCGGCGGCGAGGAAGGCCTTCCGGATGCCCGTCTCCCAGTCGATCAGCGTCCCGTAACAGTCGAAGGTGATGACGTCGAACCGCGGCATCCGCTCATTCCATCACGCCGCGGCGGCGTATGATCGAGACGCCGGAGGACACGCCACGAGAAGGCTCCTTTTCCTGGCGGCGATCGTCGCCGTCGCGGCCGGATGCGAGACGTCGCGAGACTCGATGGGCTACTACTACACGGACGACGAATTGCCCGGCTGCGCCTTCCGCTATTCGTATTACCCGTACTACGACGCGAGCGGGGCCGCGACCGCCGCGCGCATGGACATCGCCCGCGTCGAGCGCGTGGCGATTCCGCACCTCGTCGAGCGCGGCGATTGGGCCTCCGCGGATCGGACGCAGCCCGACCGGGGCTGGGGCAACTCGGCGGAATCGGCCGTGGGCGTCGTCTCCGAGCGCGAGACGGTGATGCCCCCGGCGCCGGCGGCGGCGCCTCCCGCGCCCCGCGTCGTCGCGCCCCGCAACTAGTCTCGCCCCGGCCTCCCGGTTCCCACCGCGCTTGTCTGGCGCGCCCGCTTTCTGAGACGATGCGGCGCCTTCCAGCGCGGAGGGACGGAAGCCCGAGAAATGTTCGTCGGACACTTCGGCCTCGGCCTGGCCGCCAAGAAAGTCGCGCCCCGGATCTCCCTGGGCACGCTCTTTCTCTCGGTGCAGCTCGCCGACGGCCTCTGGCCGATCTTCCTGCTCGTCGGGCGCGAGCACGTCCACATCGTTCCGCACCTGATGAAGACGAGCCACCTGAACTTCTGGGATTACCCTTGGAGCCACAGCCTCCTCGCGCTCGCCGTCTGGGGCGCGCTCTTCGGCGCCGTCTCCTACGTCGCGCGGCGACTCCTCTTCGGCGCGATCCTGCTCGCCGCGGGCGTCGTGAGCCACTGGTTCCTCGACGCCCTCATGCACCGGCCCGACATGCCGCTGAAGCCGGGCGGACCGTACGTCGGCCTCGGGCTGTGGAACTCGCTGCCGGCGACGCTGGCGATCGAAGGCGGCCTGTACGCCGCCGGCATCCTCCTCTACCTGCGCGCGACGCGGCCGCGCGACGCCGCCGGTGACTGGTCGCTCGCAGTGTTGCTCGTCTTCCTCGCCTCGATCTGGATCTGGGCGCTCGTGGGCCCGCCGCCTCCGAGCGAGAAGGCGCTCGCCTGGTCCGCGCTCTCGATGTGGCTCGTCGTGCCCTGGGGCTACTGGATCGATCGCCACCGCATCGCCGCCGGAACATCCGCCGGATAGGAGGTCTCGTGTCCGAATTCTCCCGATCGCTCTTCCCCGTCCTCGGAATCCTGCTTCTCTCCGCCGCGTCGCCGGCTGCCGACAGGCGGTCCCTCACGCTCGACGATCTCGCGCGCATCCGCGACGTGTCCGACCCGCAGCTCTCGCCGGATGGCGCCTGGGTCGCCTACACGGTTTCGACGACGGATCTCGCCGGGGATCGCCACGACCGGGACATCTGGATGACGAGCTG
>Ga0335084_10005502_pt1 | contig 12530 bp, 13 predicted proteins | sample Lox_Sample_44_FD_206721 | JGI IMG/M metagenome (GOLD analysis project Ga0335084, IMG submission 206721) | Soil microbial communities from Loxahatchee National Wildlife Refuge, Florida, United States - Lox_Sample_4.4 | ecosystem: Environmental > Terrestrial > Soil > Wetlands | place: USA...
TGTTCCAGGCCCTCAGCGACTTGATTGGCGCGCTGCAAACCAATTCTGGAATCAGTGACGCCACGGCCGAGGTCAGCACTGCATTCACGTATGTGACCCGGCAACGAGTGTTCTATGGAAATGCCCTGAATCAGACGCAAAGCCAGCAAACGTTTCTGAATACGGAAAAGCTGAATCTCAGCCAGGAGCAGAATGCGGTCAGCGCCGCGGATATCGCTGCAGTGGCAACCCAGATTACCAGTGGCCAGACGGCGATGAATGCCACCCTCGCCGCCATCGGTAAAATGCCGCAGATCAGCTTGTTCGACTACCTTAAATAAGCGGCTGGGTTGGCTACTGCGCTGCCAGTGGGTTCAAAGACTGTTCTTGCTGGCCTGGGCCCAGGTCGCGGTGGCTTGCAGATGGTTGATCGCCGCCTCCAAGCGCCCTTTTTGCGCTTGCAGGCCGGCGTGGAAGGATGGCAACACTTGCACAATCCGCTCCAGGTTGCGGCGGTACTCGGAGATCTCCTTCTCCCATTCCGCGCTGGGCCGCGAATCGGCAGACATGCTGCACATGCAACTGGCAGCCCGTTCCAGGTTGGTTCGCAGAGCAAAGAAATCCTCGGCTGAGATCGCGGTACTAGGGTTCGGCAAGGACTGCAAACGTACCAGACCAGCGCACAGGTTCTGATTCACCGTGCGCAGATCTTCGGCTGCGCTATTCGCCATCATCCTCTCCAGTCTGTGCGTATTTTCTGGCCATCGACGGAACTAGTTGTCTCGGGTTTGGAGGGAGCTGGCGCCGGATCTGAGCGGACTGCCTCGGACCGATCCACTTCTGCCCACGCATCACGCAGCTCCAAAAGGAGGGGGATCTGTTCGTCCAAAACTTCCTTGGATGCCCGCATCTGGGCTTCCAGCAGCCGTCGCCGCACCATGTTGTAAAAGTGCTCCAGATTGCGGGCGACCTCTCCTCCGGCCTCCCGGTTCAACTTGCTCTGCAAGTGAGCGATCACGGTAATGGCGTGATTGATCGCGTTGGTGCGGCCCTCGATGTGGTTCTCCTCGATTGCTTTCCGGGCACGGCGCAGGTCTTCCACGATCTGCTCGTACAGCAGGACAACCTGGCGCACCGGGCTGGCACCGCGCGCCGCATTTTCACGATAAAGCGTCCGAACGTCGATCATGGCGATCACCCTGAGGTGCTGGAGCCTTGGGCGGGAGAGGTATCAGAGGTTTTGAGGATATCCCCGAGCTGCGCCGTGATCATGGCCAGAACATAGGGGTACGCTTGCAATATGGTGTTCACTTGACTGAACTGCTTGATCAATTGCTGCCTCTGACTGGCCAGTTGATCCTGGAAATTGCTGATGGTGTCGGCCAAGTTGGTCTGTTCGCTGCTGTTCTGGGCAAGATCCAAGTTCAGAATGCCAAGGGTTGAATCGGTCAGCTTTCTCAGATCGTTGCTGAAGTTGTTGGCAAAACCCGATGTGCCCTGGAAGAAACTCTGGAAAGCCGCGGGACTGTCGGTCATGATCTGGCTCAGAGTCCTGCCGTCCGGCGTGGCCCCGACCGTGAGCGTGCCATCGTTGTTCATTTTGATGCCCAGGGAAACAAGATTGACCAAGCCACTGTTCCCGGTCAGGGAGTAGCTCACGTCGCTCAGCAAGCGGGATTGCAGGGAGCGCAGGGAGCCATCCGATCCTAATGGTCCCTCCGTGTGGGTCGCGGAGTCGACCGTAAACTGGTGGTTGATCGCGGTCATCAGCGTGTTGTAGGCGACCACAAAGGCGTTAATTGCGGTGGACGCCTGGGCCGTGTCCGGGCCCACGGTCAGTTGCAGCGGTAGGTCAGGCTGCGCGCTGACCAAGTTCAAGGTCACGCCGGGAATGGCATCGGTTACGGTGTTGCTCGTGCTGCTGAAAGGGATACCTCGGTCCTGCGCGGAAGCTGGGGTTCTGCAACGGGTGGTGTCATTAAACCAGATTCCGGAGCAAATCCTTCAGGCCACTCGGTATCGCAAGCGGGCCTAGGCCGGCAGACACTGCGGCTCAGGGTGGAGCACCTTGCGAATTTTTCGTAACAGAGATTCTGCAGAGAACGGCTTGGGCAAGTAAAACACGCCATCCGCGACGACGCCGCTGCGGGTCATCGGAACCGTGGGATAGCCCGAAATGAGGATGACTTTGATGGTCGGCAGGGCCGTTTTCAGGTCCGCGGCGAGGTCTCGACCGTTTTGCCCTGGCAGGACCACGTCCGTCAGCAAGAGCTGTACAACCGTTTGGTTCTGGTCGAATAGCACCTTCGCCTCCATCGCGTTCGGTGCTTTCAGAACTCGATAGCCTGCAAATTCCAGAGTTTCGCAGGTCACATCGCGCACCAACGCTTCGTCTTCTACTACCAGAATGGTTTCGCAGGCTGCGGAGGATCCGACTGGTGAGCTCAACTCCAACGATCGGGAGACCGTTTCCGGGAATTCGGGTTGTTGCACTGCGCTCTCCTGTCTTGCAAGAAAGCGATTTGCATTCGGGTGACCATCGGGGAATTTGCTCTGATCAAGCCAACCCAGGCAATGTTCACATGGAGTTGTGCGTAACGTTACAACTCGCAACCCTACCCAATACGGCGGTAGCAGTCTTTTCGGGAAAGCACGTGGAAATTCCCGGGAATTTCATCCCAAAGCGAGAAACGCCCTCTGTGATATCTCTATCGAGACCGGGTCAGCAGGGTCTGATTGGGATCTGCTATGACCTTTCGTGTGCCCAGTGGTGCGCTCACTCGGAAGGGAGTTTCCGGTCCGTCCGCGAATACACGTCTTAGCGCTACCGTCTTTCCTTCTCGCACTGCAGACAGAGGGACCGGAGTCACCAAATCGTTAGGAGCGTCTTTCTGCAACAGGACTCCGCTGATGATGGTGGAGCCTGCATTGTCGAGGTACTTCACGCTTCGCAGTTCGTAGCGGGGAACGGACGTTCCCTCAACCCATCCCCGGTAAAACCAGTCCAGCGATTTCCGGCCTTCAAACCACAAGGGGCGGGGCAACTCCTCCTCAAAGGCACGCAACAACTGACGGGTGGTGAGGGATTTCCCCTGGTACTGGTTTCGGACGCGGCGCAGAGCCCGCACAAATGGTTCATCCGCCGGATCCCCCGGTTGCTCGGAGTCACGCATCATGTAGCGCAGCATGTGAAGAAGCCAAGTGCCGCGCCCATAGCTGATGGCCTCGTAGCCGTTCGGAAATTGCGAACAGGAGAGCCGCCCCCCCAAAGTCACGGGCCCGGCCTGCATAAGCGGCACACCGTCCCGGTTCTTCTCTAACAGGTCATGGCGATATTTTTCCAGCAACTCGCGGAACCTGGAAGGATCCTGCTCTTCCACCAGCATGAGCGAACTGTAATTGGCCAGCGCCTCCGACAACCATTGATCGCGATAGTCATTCCACATCACCAGGTCTCCCCACCACTGATGGGCAGTCTCGTGCGCAATCACGATGCTGATCAGAGTTTTCGCCTCCGAGCTGATGTGGAGTTCGGATTCTTCTTCTTCAGTGAGAAACGAGAGGCTGGAAAGAAAAACCAAGCCCGGCCAGCCCTGGCTCAGGGTACCGGGCATTTGGGTAAGAGCCAGATTGCTGTAGGGGTAGGGTCCAAATCGCCGCGAAAGAAACTCGATGGCATGCGCCGACGTGGCCGCCACCATTTGCGCGTTCCGCGCGGGCGAGGGCGGGAACGGCGGCGGAACCACCACCGGTGGTGAGGTTCTCCCTGGGTCCTGGACGACGGACGCACTTGCCTTGGGGAAGCCACGTTCCATTGCTTTGGTCGCGTAGGTTTCCACGACCACATCACCGGCCCGAGCTTCCACCTTCTGATACTTCCCCAAGTTGAATCCCGCGACCGGGATTGGGCGCTCCGAGATCCAGTGGCTGAACTGCTCCCCAGAAGCCTCGCCGCCGGCGCTGGCCGGGCCCGAAGTTTCCTCGACTCGCTTACCGGTCGCTACCAGCGTCCAGCCCGGTGGATAGTGGAACTCCAAGTCAAAGTTGGACATGGCAAGGCCGCGGTTGGGATACCAGGTTCCTCGGGCACCCACGTATAGCAACCCTGGGCCGGCCTCGGCCAGCACGTCACCCCCATACACAAAGCGCAACTGGATCCGCTGGCCCGTCTGGACCGGCCGGGAGAAAACCAACGCCACCAGGTCATTGCCGCGCCTCGCCAGCTGTGTGCCCTCGAGGGCCGGGTTGTGGATGAACTCAACCGGATGTCCATCGGCCTCGACCTGCTTCACCACGAGGGTCCGGGCCAGCTCGAACAAGAAAGTCCGTTGTCCTCCCTTCCGCACGTGAAGTTGCAACACTGCCTCGGCGTCCAGCGTAGTAGGGGGCTTTATGTCCGCCCGAATTTTGCAGTCAGTTATGTCCACCGCACTGGCCCGGCCCTCTTCGGTGGCAATAGCATTCGCGGCTTCGGCATCAGTTTTCTTTTTCAGCAATGAGTATGAGGCCCATACGTTGTAATAGGTCCCATCTTCCACGGTCTTCAGCTGGCCGGCCCAAACCTGCTCCGGCGCATTGGAGTCAAAGGAAACGTCAAAGGTTCCCTTAGTCAGTCCCTGCATGCGTACGTGCAAAAAGCGGTCGTCGGAGCTTGCAGACCTTGTAAGTTCGGCAGCCTGGGTCGGTGGGCCCACCGGCGGGAGAAATCCGCTGAAGGTCACGAACAGGCGGAGGGCATCCTGCTCCGCGAGGTTTTGCGCGGTTTGGTTCCATTGAGCCACGAATTCCGCTCCATTTTCGGCGGGGTTGAGCGACGGCTGCAGTTGCACGAAGGTGTCGTCGTTGAAGCGGAAGTAGGCGCCGCTGAACCTCTCTTCCAGGATGGCTGCGCCGGTCTGCAACATCATCGACGCGCGTTCAGCCTGGTCGGGTGGGGTCAGGAGGATCTCTCCCTCGCCTTCGAACAACGCGCCGGTGACCCGTCCCGCAACATCCGCCGTGAACCCGATGATGCCATCCTCCAGCGAAATGTGAAAGGCGGCCCGGTCGATCGAAACGTCGCGGGCGTGAAACACGCGAGTTGGGTCGAGTCCTACGTGACCCAACTGCAAAAAGAGATCCTCGGAGGAACTGACAGGCAACAGTGGTGTTTTGGCGGGAACCGTGACGGCAGGCACGGCAACTTGGTTAGCGGGATCTTGGCCGAGGCACGGGGTGACTGCAGCTACGAGCAACGTCCAGAACGCCAGCTGCAGCAAGCTCTGCCCTTTCGTTCCAATTACCTTGGTCACCTACGCTCGCCACTCCCCATAAACTAGAATGCGCCTCAGTGCGGGCACCTGTCATCTTCTTCTTGCTGTTTGCGTTCGTGCTGTTCGCTCCGGTCCAAGGCCCGGCAGAGGTCATCCACCTCAAGAACGGCCGCACGATCTGGGCAGACCACGTTCGTGAGAACGGTACCCGGGTCGAGTACGACCTGGGTGACAACACCTACGCTATCCCAAAATCTTCGGTCGACCGCATTGAAACCGGGGGCATGGCGCCTGAGTATTACGCGTCGGGCAACGGCGCTCAGAGCGCGCGTGATCTGCCGGCTTTCATCCCAGCCGACAACCTGCGAAATAACCCGACGATGGTCGACAAGATCATCCGCAACGGCCGGGTGGATCAAGACGAGTTGTCTAGCCTGGAAAAAGCCGAGAATGCGGAAGCCACTGCCGCGGGCTATTTCATTGCCGGCAAACACGAGTTTGATCATGGCAATTTCCCCAAGGCACGCACCTATTTAGACACCGCGCTGCGGTTCAACGGCCAGGACCCGACCATTCTTAACTACTACGCGGCGACGCTGGTAAAGACAGGAAATGCGAACGAGGCCCTGCCCTATGCCGAGCGCGCGGTCCGGGCCGCGCCTGACTCGCCGGACGCGCTCACCGTCCTGGGCTATGTGCAGTTGGCCGCCGATCGCAATCCGGATGCGATTCGCAGCTGGAAGCGGTCCCTCGCCCTCCGTCCCGATGCCACGGTTCAGAAGTATTTGGAGAAGGCAGAACGCGACGCAAGCGCCGAGGCCAACTACTCTGAGCATGAGAGCAGCCACTTCACCCTTCGCTACGAAGGCAAGCAGACTTCAGAAGTGTTCCGCGGTCAGTTGCTGGCCACACTGGATTCGGAATATGACGACCTGGTCCGCCAACTGGGGATCGCTCCTCACGATAGCATCCCGGTCGTGCTCTACACGGAGCAGACGTTTTTTGACGTCACCCAGGCCCCGTCCTGGAGCGGCGCCGTCTTTGACGGCAAACTGCGCATTCCAGTGCAGGGGCTAAATTCGGTCACGCCCGAGCTGGCGCGCGTGCTCAAACACGAACTGGCTCATTCCTTCATTAACCAGCTTTCCGCCGGACGCTGCCCACAGTGGCTGAACGAAGGCATTGCGCAGGCCGTCGAACCGAGACGGCTGGCCAACGGGAGTCGCCTGGCTGACCTGTACCGCGCCGGACGCGAGATTCCGCTAAACGCTCTGGAGGGTGGATTCATCCGCTTCTCCGGCCTGGAAGCCGCAGTGGCCTACGACGAATCTCTGGCCGCGGTCCAATACATCAGTGATTCCTACGGGATGAGTGACTTGCAACGGATCCTCGAAAGGCTGGGGCAGGGGAGTTCCACCGAGGCGGCCCTTCGCGCTGTCATCCACTCTGACTATGGAGCCTTGGAAGGCGAAGTCGGCAAGTACCTCATCGAGAAATACGGAAACTAGAGCTCCGGATCGCCCATTCCGCGTTTCCCCGACTCCACGTGATCTTTGAGCGCGGTCAGCGAGGCGCCCCAAAGCGAGGTGAATTGCGCGAACCAGTCGCGCTGCATCCTTGCCAACCCGGTTGGATCGACCTGATAGCGGTGCTCGCGTCCGACCCCTTGGGCCCGCACCAGCCGCGCCTGACGCAGCACTTTCAAATGCCTTGAGACCGCCGGGCGGCTGATGTGTGGAAAACGGCCTGCAATCTCGCCCGCCGAGCATGTCTGGCGCTGCCACAACATTTCGACGATATCTCGGCGCACCGGATCGGCCAACGCGCGAAAGGGGTCGTTGCGAAGAGTGCGAGGCCGCGGGCTCACTTCGCCTCCACCAGTCGGCGCAAAGCGGTGAGTTGCACCATACTCCAGCCACCTTCATAGTCGGCATGGTCCTCCCTGGCCCTCGCTCCTGTGCGCTCGAAGCCGTGGTGCATCAATTCGACCAGCGTGCCGTCCAGCGCCTCTGTCAGGCGGATGGTCAGCAGCGTCGGACGCAGCCAGCCCTGGTTCGGAATCCAGTCACACTCAAAGGTCAGTTCGCGGCCCAGTTCGAAAACCGTGATCCGGCCTCCGTAACGCATCGGGGCGCCGTTGAACAGGACTTCCATCTCGATTCGTCCCCCGACCCGCGGTTCGTAGATCATCAAGCGCTGCCCGTTGGGTTTCCCGGCTTCCGGAATGCCGATGGTATGTCCCCACCAGCGGTTCATTTGATCGAAGCTGGTGAATGCCTCCCAGACCCGTTCCGGAGTGGCGTGAATGTGAATCGATCTGCGAACCACCAGAATGCCGGGGACGGTGTTGGCCATGCGTGTCCTCCAATATGTAACATATATGTTACATAACACACTTCCGCTGTCAATCCAGCGGAGGGAGATGTTGCTTTCATTGACAGCAGTGATAGCATTGATAGCATGGCCACGTTAACCATCCGAAAGTTGGACGAAAGGACCAAGTCGCGGCTGCGAGTTCGCGCCGCCCATCACGGGCGTTCGATGGAGGAGGAAGCCCGCGAGATCTTGCGCTCGGCCCTCAGCGCCCGCTCCTCGACCGAGATGGATTTAGCGCATGCCATTCACCGGAGATTCGCGGCGATTGGCGGGCTTGACCTCCAGTTGCCGGAACGCGAGGTCATGCGCCAGGCCCCGAAATTTGAAGAATGATTATCCTCGATACGAATGTGCTTTCGGAATTCATGCGGCTCGAGCCTTCCGCCCGGGTCATGGCTTGGATCGCGCGACAACCAGCAAACGAATTCTCCACCACCTCAATCAGCGAAGCGGAAGTTTTTTACGGAATTGAGCTGCTGAGCAAGGGCAAGCGCCGCGAGGACCTGCTGGCAGCGGCCGAGGCCATGTTTGCCGAGGACTTGGCTGGGCGCGTCCTGGGTTTCGAAAGCGATGCTGCACGGGCTTTTTCCCGGATCGCGGTTCATCGTCGCGAACTGGGCAGACCGATCCACCACGCAGACGCGCAGATCGCGGCCATTGCCCAGGTGCGGGGCGCCAGGCTCGCGACCCGCAATGTTGAAGATTTCCGCGACTGTGGACTGGATGTCGTCAATCCCTGGAATGGTCCGTAACTGCATGCGCGTCCGGCAACCGGTCACACATTGCCGTTGACCCCATTCTGTGCTAACGTCTCGGCTCGATGTCCGTGCGCGCTCTCTTCAATCTTGTCAGGCCGAGGCCTCTTCCCCGGCGTGATCCGATCCATGCCCAAGTGCCGGAGCTGCGCCAGGCGAACCTGGCCGCGGTCTACTATGGCCAGCGCATGGCCGGTGACTTTTACGACTTCCTCCGCGTGAGTCCCAATCGGGTCCTGTTCGGTTTGCTCGACGTGGCCGGCCCGCTGGACAACAACCGCGCCATTGTCAACGCTGCTCAGCACACGTTCCGCACCTTGGGCTCCAAGTTATTCGCCAAGGACGACATCAACGAAACCGAGTCCATGATTGAGATCTGCCTCCAACTCAACCGGACGATTCTCCAGACTGCGGGAAGGGCCCATTCCTCCCCGGCGTTTGCCGGTTGCTACGACGAGAATCTGGGGACCATCTGCTACTTCAATGCCGGCCACACGCCCGGACTGGTGCGTGACCGAACAGGAATCACGGAGTTGCCCGCCACTGGCCTGCCGCTAGGACTTTTTTCGCACAGTACTTGCGACGCCTCGACCGTAGCTTTGGAACCGGGCGCAGTCCTGCTGCTCGTCTCCAGTGGAATTGTGGAAGCGAAATGCGGTGGTGAAGAACTGGGCCTGGAAGCGGTGAAAGCGGGCCTGCAGCGGTCAACGGCGGGAAATTCCAATGATGTCTGTATCGCCGTCCTTAATCAGGTACAGGAATTCATGTGCAAACCGCCCACCCACAACGACGTCACTGCACTCGCCCTGGTGCGTGATGGCGCCGCAAAGATGGCGCCTGTCGGCGCCTCCTAAAGACTTGTTGTCCGCGGTTGTGAGCCTACCTGCGGCGTTTTCTCCTGCCGGGTTCTGCCCTTGCTGGTGGCTCCTTGACGGTAGGCACCAGTTCCTCCGCAGTCACGAAGATCGGTTCGATATCGGTCGGAATGCCTTGCAGACCGTCCAGGGTCTTCCGCAACCCAGGCCGGATGACCCCTAACTCATCCAGCATCTTCTTCGCGGCCGCGTAATCGCCCTGAGCTTCGATGGTCAACAAGTCGTGGTCCAGTTCGGCGACCGCGGTCTTGATCTTCGCCATGTCCACTGAGAAGGTACCGTCCGGATGCTCGACGAATGCTCCTTTGTCCATCAGGGTGTTGAATTGGACAGCCATGCCCTTGCCGTGAGCGTCATTCAACCCGAAGCGCAGGCTGCGAAACGCCGAAGCCAGATAGGTGGTGTAGAGCTGGCGTTGCGCGGCCTCATCAGCGGGGAGCAGCTTGCCCAATTGCAGTTCCTTGGCATGGTCCATCCAGTACTGCAAGGCGAACAAACCGGTCACGTCCGCCTTAGCTTCCTCAATCGCGCCGAACAACTCCTTAATCTCCTCACGCGGGGTGGTGTCGCGGCCCTGAACTTTGATCTGGTGAGGACCCAGTCCGTGCATCAGCTCATGGGCCACGGTGTGGGTAAAGAACGGCTCGAAGCTTACGTCGACCATAGCTTCTTGGGTCAGTGTCCGGCGCGCAATCGGGAGCAGCACACTGCGGAATTTGGCTTCCTGCACATTCTTCAGCATGACCCGCTTGCTGCCCTTTTGCTGCACGACGCGGTCGTCATTGGGCAGATTGTAAGCCGTGGTTTGCACGGCGTGCGCCCCATCCCCCGCACTGAGGATCTCATCCACCACGCGGATCGGGGCGGCCGCGCCCAGCTTGGGGCTGCGGTATTGCGGATCGATCGGCAGATTGTCCTCGATTTCCTGCAGGTGAGCGGCAAAGGCAGAGAGCTTGGCACTCTCTTCATCATCCCTCAGGTTTACGTAGGCCTCGAATGCCGCCTTATAACCGAAAAGCTCATCGTTGTAGGTTTCGTATGGGCCGATGGTGATGTCGAGCGGAGCATCTAGGTCCATCCACGCCATGTCGCTCTCGTAATAGTCGTTGGAGAGAAAAGCGTCCGCCCGCAGATTCAGGAACTTCTTCAGGGATGCGTTGTCCGTAAGCCCGGCGGCCTCATGCAGCAGACTCGATGCCTTGCTCAGATCATCCGGGTACGCCTGGCTGTAGGGAATCGCCAACAGATTGTTGGCGGGAGACTTGCTGTTTTCCCGCCAGCGAATGATGGTGAAGAAACTCTTTGCCTCCTCCTGTTCTTTCGGCGACAGCTGCGCCACCCACTTCTCAAAAGCGTCCTTGGTCATGTTTTCGGGATAGAAGTTTGCTCCCAGGGGCCTCCGCGAAGGCACCCCCGGCAAGAAGGCCTGGTAGTCGTCCAGGTCGGACCACGGTCCCTTGTTGATCCAGAAGTAGCGCAGGCGGGCTTTGCCGAGCGTGCTGCTGTCCTTCTGCAATTTTGCATAAAAGGCCGAGTTTCCGTCCCACAACTGCTTCATGAAAATATCGTTCAGGAGCCGGGCTGCTTCAATGACTTTTATGAGTGCCCCCCGATCGCCCGGCGAGAGCTTCGAGGTATCCACTCGCATCGGAGCAGGTGCGAAACGGTTGGCCATCTTTTCCAACTGCGCAAGATCCGGCAGCCGGACAGCTTTCTTCTTTCCTGTGGTTGAAATGCCCAGACCTCCAAAAGCGGACAGTATCAGAGCCAGACAGGCGGTGAGTCTCATAGACTTCCTCCTTCGTTCTCACATTCACCGCGGTTCATGCGAAGACCGATCATCATAGCAAGAGACCCGGTGGCAGGGGGCAGTGATCCAGAGTTACAATCCTTCCAGCTCTTGTTTCAACGATCTTTTTGGTTTTCAGGCTAGTCGCGGGTGGAATCTGTTATGCGAAAAATGTTTTTCTGGGTCTTGTTGGCGTATGGGGTTGCTCTGCCGGTCGCGTTCGGCGCGGACACCGTCATCGAAGAGATCATTGCGCGGGTCAATAACCGAATTATTACCCGTAGCGAGTATCTGCGCAGCCAGGAAGAGTTGAAGAAAGAAGCGCAGCAGCAAGACCCCGTCAACGCCGACAAGTTGGTCGCGGAGCGCGAGAAGGATGTCCTGCGAGATCTCATCGACCAGCAACTTCTGCTGGACAAGGGCAAGGATATGGACATCACCGCCGACACCGAATTGGTCAAGCGGCTGGACCAGATGCGCAAGCAGATGAACCTGGACAACATGGAAGACCTGGAAAAGGCTGCCCAGGCCCAGGGAATCGCCTTCGAAGATTTCAAACAGAACCTGCGAAATCAAATCATCACGCAGCAGGTCATCGGAGCAGAAGTCGGTCGAAAGCTGGTCATCAGCAAAGAGGAGATGCAGAACTTCTACGAGAACCACAAAAGCGAGTTCGATCAGCCCGAACAGGTGCGCCTGGGTGAGATCCTGGTCTCGACGGAGAAGAGCACGGCCGGCGACGAAGCCGCACAGCTGCAAGCCGCTAAAGCCAAAGCCGACAGTCTCCTGGAACAGATCAAGGGAGGCGCCAAGTTCGAGGACATTGCCAAGAAGGATTCCGATGGGCCGTCTGCCGCCCAGGGGGGAGACCTCGGTTATTTCAAGCGTGGCACCCTGGCTAAAGAGTTGGAGGACAAGACCTTCGCCATGAAATCGGGTGAAGTGTCGGTTGTCATCCGCACCAAACAGGGCTTCATTATCTTGAAGGTCACCGAACACCAGGAGGCAGGAGTTCCTCCCTTCAGCCAAGTTGAACCACGCATCCAGGATGCGGTCTACATGCAGAAACTGCAGCCAGCCTTGCGCGAATACCTGACCAAGCTGCGTGAGGAAGCGTTCATTGATATCAAGCCCGGCTACGTCGACACCGCGGCCAGTTCCAAAGAAACCAAACCTATCGAAACCGCGGCCAAAGATCCCAACGCCAAGCCGCTCAGAAAGAAGAAAAAGTTCGGCCTCTTTTAGTTTAAGCTAGGTGGGTTCGCGGGCTTCCCCGGACGCAGTTGGGGCCGAGGAATTTTCGCGCAATGCGAATCTTCCGTGCGAGCAAGCCATGAAGGAATTCTTTTTATCCGAATGCAGCCAACAGGAGAACAAAGTCATCACCTCCAGCTTTGTGGTGACCTCCAAGCAGGTCAAGCCCAAGAAGACCGGCGAACCTTATCTCGCGCTCACGCTCGGCGATCGCACCGGCCAGATCGAAGCCAAGATGTGGGACAACGTC